>Ga0224557_1002451_pt1 | contig 15790 bp, 13 predicted proteins | sample 714S31014metaG_FD_180677 | JGI IMG/M metagenome (GOLD analysis project Ga0224557, IMG submission 180677) | Peat soil microbial communities from Stordalen Mire, Sweden - 717 S3 10-14 | ecosystem: Environmental > Terrestrial > Soil > Wetlands > Peat | place: Sweden: Norrbotten County, Stordalen...
GGTATTCACTTTCCGTTCGGGAGTGGAGCGCTTGCCGCTGCGTTATGCGCCTGGCCTCTACGGGCATGCATATACGATCAACGCCGATGTGGAGATTCCGACAGACGGCGCCGAGGGCGTGATCGTGGCCGATGGCGGCATCCTGGGCGGATTCAGCCTCTTCGTCAAAGATAACCACCTGTACTACGAGGTCAATGTTGCCAACGACCACTCCGAGCAGATTGTTTCGAAGACGCCGATTCGCCCGGGCGTGGCGCACATTCTGTTGAATGTAACTCCGACGCAGGAAAACGCGGCAAACACTCCGGGCGCGCCTGGCTCCTACTCCCGCACCCCTGTTCCGGGCGATGTGAAGTTGTCGATCAACGGTCAGTCTGTCGGCGAGGCGCAGTTCTCCAGCATCTATGCCGGCGGCGAAACGCTGGATGTGGGCAGTGATCTTGGTTCTCCTGTCAGTACGGAGTACAAGTCGCCCAACCGCTTCACAGGCAAGATCAACACCGTCACATTCGAACTCAAGTAAGACGAGGAAAAGAAGTAGATATTCAAGCGGAAGGGCGAGCCAGTTCTCGCCCTTCCGCTTCTATTCCTCCAACCCGCATTCTGCAAAGGATTTCACCGCGCTATTCTCGAAATCTTCGACCTGAGCAAGGACACCGGCTCTCCGGTGAGCACCGAATACGAAGACCCCTGCAACTTCACGGGAAGGACCGACACCGTCAATATTCAACTCGGGAACTGATCCTTCTCAACCGTGTCCGCCTGGCTTGGAACGAAACCGGCGGACGCAATTCATTGATAAATAAGGTGATCGCGAAACATTATCTCAGATTCTCCAAGGTTCTCATCGCCAGCCGCTTGACAGGATTTAGTCCTGACTTTATATTAATTTTAACGCCGGGGCAGTATGGATGCTGATCCGGAGTGCAAAGGAAAAGGATTCGATGATCTCAATCTTCACCCTCGCGATGTGTATGTGCTGCTGTCAGAGCGGCGCCGCGCGGGCGTGCCGATTGGGATAGATTCAGAAGCGAATCTCAGAATCCCGACGACCCACCCGCCACACGGCGCGGTGGGTTTTTTGTTTTATGCGGTAAATCATCAGGGAAGCAGTTTGAATAGGGCACCGGTGGCGAAGCGGTCAACGCGCAGGTCTGCAAAACCTGTACTCGTGGGTTCAAATCCCGCCCGGTGCTCCAAAGTTTTTTTGCCGTAAAAGCTTGCTGGGCCACGCTGGATGGGAGTTTTCCGCCAGCGGTGCTGATTTTTTCCGCAAGGCGCGGCGGCCTTTTCAGCGGCGTCTGAACAGCGCGAAAGAAATAACACGGCTCGCATTCGGATATAGGGCAGAGCAAGTATTGACAATGCAGACTATCTCCAACCAACTCGCGTGTTGTTGTTGTCCCTCTCTTCGCTAGCTCCCGCTGGCCCGTATATTCCGCTTTCTGCGAATGAAATTCACGATGTAAATCCTTTTTCAAGCGAGGTTCAATGAGTAAAACCCTGAATCGTCCATGGCTTGCCTCCCTGCTGCTTGCGATTGCTTTCACCGGCGCTGTTCAAGCGCAGCTTCCCGTGCGGGCCGGATACTTTCCCAACATTACACATCCGCAGGCGCTGGTGGGCAAGGCGCAAGGCGCCTTCGAGCGTTCTCTCGGCCCCGGATACCGCATCGAGTGGAAGCAATTCAACGCCGGGCCGTCGGTGATCGAGGCCATCTTCGCGGGCGCGCTCGACCTGTCTTACATCGGTCCCAGCCCCGCGCTTAATGGATACATTCAATCGCATGGCGAGGCGTTGCGCGTGGTGGCCGGCGCGTGCAGCGGCGGCGCCTCGCTGGTGGTGCGCGAGGGAGCGAATATCCATAAGGTCTCCGATTTTCATGGCAAGCGCATCGCCTCGCCGCAGTTGGGCAACACGCAGGACGTGGCGCTGCGCGCCTGGCTGCACTCCCAGGGATTGGCAACTGCCGACAAGGGCGGCGACGTGCAGGTTCTTCCGCTCGCCAATCCCGACCAGCTTACCCTGTTTCTCAAAGGAGAGATCGACGCCGCTTGGGCGCCGGAACCTTGGGCCACGCGTCTTATCGACGAAGGGCATGGGCAGCTTTTCCTTGATGAGCGCACTCTGTGGCCCAAGGGCCAGTTTGCTACCGCCATTGTGATTGTGCGCACGGAGTTTCTTCACCAGCACCCCGAGGTTGTGCGGCAATGGCTGCGCACTCATGTCGAACTTACTGATTGGATCAAGGCGCACCCTGACGAAGCCAAGCGCGAGATAAACAATGAAATCCAGAAGGGCACTGGCAAGGCGCTCCCTCCTGTCGAATTGAGTGAGGCTTTTTCGCGCCTGGCGCCCACCTGGGATCCTTTGCGCGGCACGCTGGCCGCATCGGCGCAGTCTTCAGTTGACGCCGGTTTTCTGCACAAACTTCCCGATCTCTCCGGCCTCTACGATCTCACCCTGCTGAATCAAGTTCTGGCCGAGAAGAAAAAGAAGGCAATTCGATGAGCCTGGCGCAATTGGCCGCCCCCGAGGCCGCGCAATCGCTGCATATTGCGCCGGCCCATCATATGCTCGACTACGATGCCGTGCCGGCCAGCATTCGCTTGCGTGCCGTCGAGCAGAGTTTTCAGGTGCGCAAGGGGCCGCGTCTGGTTGCGCTCAGCAACATTGATCTCGACATTCAGGCCGGAGAGTTCCTTTGCATTGTGGGGCCATCCGGATGTGGCAAGTCGTCACTCCTTTCGCTCATTGCCGGCCTGGCCTTTCCCACTAACGGCGAGGTCCACGTGAACGACCGCGTGGTAACCGGGCCGGGAACCGATCGCATTCTCATCTTTCAGGAGCACGGTCTTTTCCCCTGGCTAACGGTTGGTCAGAATGTCGAGTTTGGCATGCACATGATGGGTCTGAGCCGCCGCGTACGCAGGGAGCGCGCCGAGCAGTATTTGCAGCTCGTCCATCTGAATGGCTTTCGCGATAGTTACATTCACCAGCTTTCCGGAGGGATGCGGCAGCGGGTGGCCATCGCACGCGCCCTGGCCACGCAGCCCAGCGTGCTGCTCATGGATGAGCCTTTTGCCGCTCTCGACGCCCAGACCCGCGATATGCTCCACGACGAATTGGAGCGCATCTGGAAAGAAACGGGCTGCACCATCATTTTTGTCACGCACAATGTGCGCGAGGCGGTGCGCCTGGGCAGCCGCGTCATTCTAATGACTTACCGGCCGGGCACGATCCGCAGCCAGTTGGATATTGTCTTGCCCAGGCCCCGGCGCATGGATGACCCGCGCGTGGCGCTGCTTGCGCGCGAGGTTTTGGACGAGCTGCGCGAGGAGATCAACAAGGCGGTTGCCTCGGAGTTTGACCATGTCCCGCGTTCTTAAGAATCTGATCTTCTACGGGAGCATTCTGGGGGCCTGGGTCTTGCTTACCCATGCAAAGATATGGCCTCCTTATTTATTTCCCGCGCCGCTCAGCGTGTGGCAGTCACTGCATGACGGCTTTGCCGATCACAGCTTCTGGGTTGCGATCGGCGTCAGCATGCGGCGCGTAGTTATCGGCTATGGACTGGCCGTCGCCATGGGCATGGCGCTCGGATTCGGCATAGCCGCGAGCAGGTTTCTCGAACAGACCGTGGCGCCGCTACTTACCAGCTTGCAAAGCCTGCCGAGCATCTGCTGGCTGCCGCTGGCCATGCTCTGGTTCGGTTTGAGCGAAAAGGCGATCTACTTTGTTATTATTGCCGGCTCCGTGCTGTCGATTACCATCAGCATGGAATCAGGACGCCACGCCATTCCGCGCATCTATTCGCAGGCGGGACGAAATCTCGGCGCGCATGGATGGCGGCTGTTCGTCTATGTGCTGCTGCCCGCGAGCCTGCCTCATCTGGTCTCCGGCTTGAAGCAGGGCTGGGCCTTTGCCTGGCGCGCGCTCGTCTCTGGAGAGATGATCGTTGCCGGCCTGGGGCTCGGCCAGCTTTTGATGGTAGGCCGCGACAGCAACGATATGAGCATGGTTCTGGCCGTCATGCTGGTCATCATTTTGCTCGGATGGGCGATCGACGGGCTCATCTTCCGTAATGTCGAGGGGTGGTTCAATCGCCGCTGGGGTCTGGGCGCCACGTCATAATGCAGTTATTCAGAGTTAATATCGAGGTCATGCATGCCAGCCGTCGAAAACCCACCCCGCCTAACTTCATCGGCCGCGCGGCCCGCCGCCTCGCCACGGCTCAGCCATCTGCGCCTGCTCGAAGCCGAGAGCATTCATATTCTGCGCGAAGTGGCCTCGGAATTCGAGCGTCCGGTCATGCTCTACTCGATCGGCAAGGATTCATCCGTCATGTTGCGGCTGGCGCAGAAGGCCTTCTATCCCGGCGCGATTCCTTTTCCGCTGCTGCATGTGGATACCGGCTTCAAGTTTGCCGAGATGCTCAGCTTTCGCGACGAGATGGCCCGCTCGGTGGGCGCGGAACTGCTGGTCTGGCGCAATGAAGAGGCCATCGCCGCGGGTGCCAATCCCATTGCGCTCGACACCAAGCGCTGCTGCCAGTTGCTGAAGACGCAGGGGCTGCTTGACGGGCTGCGGCACTACAACTTCGACGCCGCATTCGGCGGCGCGCGGCGCGATGAGGAGAAATCACGCGCCAAGGAGCGCATTTATTCCTTCCGCGACGGCGCCGGCCAGTGGGACCCGAAGAATCAGCGCCCGGAGTTATGGAACCTTTACAACGCGCGCGTTCACCCCGGCGAAAGCATTCGCGTCTTTCCGCTCTCCAACTGGACCGAGATGGACGTCTGGCAATACATTCACGAGGAAAAGATTCCGGTTGTCGATCTCTACTTTGCCAAGCCGCGCCTGATGTATGTTAGGGGCGATGCGCTGATCCCCATCGAGCAGGATTTCGTCGCGCTGCCCGGCGAGCAACCGCGGCTTGTTAAATCGCGGCTGCGTTCGCTCGGTTGCAGCCCTTGCACGGGGGCTATTCGCTCGGACGCCGATACGATTCCCGCCATCATCGCGGAGTTAGTCTCCTTCCACTCCTCGGAGCGCGCCAACCGCGTCATCGACCACGACCAGGAAGGCTCCATGGAGATCAAGAAGCGGGAGGGCTACTTTTAAATGGCGGCGGCGACGACTCCCAGTTTCTCCATTACCGAGTTTCTCGCAGCGGAGCGTGAGAAGGATCTGCTGCGCTTCTCGACGGCCGGCAGCGTGGACGATGGAAAGTCCACGCTCATCGGCCGCCTGCTCTACGACACGCAATCGGTCTACGAAGATCAGGTGCGTTCGATCGAGGGCAAGGGCACCACCGCGCCGGGACAGATTGATTTCGCGCTGCTGACCGACGGGCTGCGCGCGGAGCGCGAACAGGGCATCACCATCGACGTGGCCTACCGCTACTTCGCCACGGCGCGGCGCAAGTTCATCATCGCCGACACGCCTGGCCATGAGCAGTACACGCGCAACATGGCGACCGGCGCCTCGACGGCCGATGCCGCCGTGGTGCTGATCGACGCCAGCAAGGGCGTGCTGATTCAGTCGCGCCGTCACGCTTACATTGCTTCGCTGCTGCGCGTCCGCCATGTGATTGTCGCCGTCAACAAGATGGACCTGATCGGCTACAACGAAGTTAGTTTTCGCGCCATCGAACGCGACTTTACGCTGCTTCTCGATCAGATTGCGGCCGACACGGGCAATCCCGTCGAGGCGGTATTTGTCCCGGTCAGCGCGCTTGTCGGCGATAACATCGTGCACCGGTCCCAAGTTATGCCGTGGTACACGGGGCCATCGCTGCTGGAGCTGCTCGAGTCGCTGCCCTCCGCCGAGGAGACGCGCACCGCGCCTTTTCGTTTTCCCGTGCAGCGCGTTCTGCGCCCCGATCGCAGCTTTCGCGGATTTGCCGGACAGATTGCTTCTGGAACCATTCGTCCCGGTGATAGAGTTACCGTGCTGCCCTCTGGTCGAAGCGCGGAAGTCAAGCGCATCGTTACCTTCGATGGAGACTTGGACGAGGCCTGTGCACCGCTGTCGGTAACGCTGGTTCTGGATCGCGAACTCGACATCAGCCGCGGCGACCTGATTATCGCCTCAGAGGCGCCGGCCATCGTCGCCAAAAGTCTCAAGGCCGCGCTGGTTTGGATGGATCAACGCCCACTCGAGTGCAATCGCCGCTATCTGCTCAAGCACACCAGCCAGACCGTGCCCGCGTTTGTCTCCGCGCTTGACCATCGTACTAACATCGCCAACTTGACGCGCGAACCGGACGAGACGCTGGAGATGAACGGCATCGGCGTGGCCACGCTCAATCTGCTGCGCCCCATCGCGCTGGACTTATACAGCGAAAACCGCTCAACCGGCGCCTTCATCCTGATCGATGCCGCTACCAATAGCACGGTGGCGGCGGGCATGATCACCGCGGCCTCAGGAATTTCATCGGCCGACGGTCACATTCATCTGGATGCGTGGGGCCCTGTAACTGCCGGTGAAAGAAGCGCGCGCTGGGGTCACCGCGGCGCGGTTCTCAATTTAACTGGACCTGCGGAGCTGATCGACTCGATCGAGCGTTCGCTGTTCGCCGCCGGGGCAGTCACCAATCGCATTGAAGCTGACGACGGGGCATTTCTCCTGCATCCCGGCCTATTGGAGCTCGTCGCCAGGTTGCAGGTTCAATCTGGCCTGCTGGCGCTGGTGGTTACCGCGCTTGAAGGCGATACACTTATCGTGCGCGCGGAAGATCGCGAGCTGACTCTCGACGCCAGCGATCCGATTCAGGCTATCTCGGCCGTCCATCAACTGTTACACGAGGCGGGCATCTTTATCTCTTGGGAAAAGGCGGGTTTGTAATGAGCACAGGGGAAATCCAGGCGCAGGTCAAGACCAAGCTGGACGCGGTACGCGCGGTTTTGGCGCGTGAAATTACCGGCAAGCCGGATGTGTGCCTGACGTGCAGCTTTCAGGCCGAAGATGTGCTGCTGACTGGACTGGCCATTGAGCTGGATGCGAAGCTTCCCATTCTCTTTCTCGACACCGGCTATCACTTCCGCGAGGTTTATGACTATCGCGATCGCATCACCAGCGAATGGCAACTCAACCTGATCAATCTGCAGCCGGAAAAGACCGTAGCGGAACAGGAGGCCGAGCGTGGCCTGCTCTACCAATCCTCGCCGGACCAATGCTGCAAACTGCGCAAGGTCGATCCGCTTTTCAAGGCGGTTGCCGGGTACCGTGTCTGGCTGACGGGGCTGCGGCGGGAACAGGCCAAGAGCCGCACGGCCCTGGAGGAATCTTCGCTCTTCACGCTACCTGGCGGCAGGCAGGTGCTGAAGCTGGCTCCGCTGGCGGAGTGGACAACGCGCGAGGTCTGGTACGCCTGCGAATCGCTGTCGATTCCGCTGCTGCCGCTCTATGAACGCGGCTACACCTCGATTGGTTGCGAGCCTTGCACGACGATTCCCACGGATCCGAACGACCCGCGCTCCGGCCGTTGGGCGGGCCATAAGGTCGAGTGCGGTATTCACATTGAGGCCGCGCTCAAGCAACAGGACGAGCTAAAACCGTAGAGCGAACCGGCGCGCTAGCATAGAAAACAGGATGCGGTCAGGCGTTAACCCACTCCACACGCTGAAACCGAAGCAAGGCAGGCGATAATTCTCCCCCGAAACCCAAGCCCCAGCGACAGAATTAGGTACGCTGGGGGAGGATTTCTGAACGTGCTGAAATTGTTTGCTATAACTGGCATAGCACCATATCGTCATGCTATACTTTGTTCATATCAATGTTGGAGATCTTCAAGTGACGTTTATTCAAACTTCTCGAATGTCTATGGCCATGCGCGTCCCAGGCGGTCGCAGGCCAGCTTCGGAAGTCTGAGTTTATCTGCTCACTCTCCTTTCTGGCAGCCGCCTGGGATTCCCCTGGCGGCCGAGTTGTTTCTGGATGCTGATTTTCCAGCCAATAAGGAGATTGTGTTGAGTACATATAATTTGAAGGACTCTACTGTTGCCATTCACGGCGGACGAACGCTGGATACCCACGCCAGTTCGATTCTTTTTCCGCTCTATCAGACCAGCACCTTCGTTCACGACGCCGTTGGCATCAATAAGGGGTTCAGCTACTCGCGGGTTTCCAACCCCACGGTCGACGCGCTGGAAAAGGCCATCGGCGCGCTGGAGGCGACCCCACCGGCCGTCTGCTTTCGCACCGGCATGGCCGCCATCACCACGCTCCTGCTTTCGGTGCTGAAAACCGGCGATCATGCAATCATCTCCGACGTGGTCTATGGCGGCACCATGCGCCTGTTTCGCGAGGTACTCGACCATCTGGGAATTACCGCCTCGTTTGTCGACACCTCCGACGCAGCCAACGTCGAAGCGGCGATTACTCCTGAAACCCGCATTGTTCTCATCGAGACGCCCGGTAACCCGACGCTGAAACTGACCGACATCGAAGCGGTTTCTCAAGTTACCCGGCGGCATTCCATTCTTCTCGCCGTCGATAATACATTCCTGACGCCAATCCTTCAGAAGCCCCTGGAGCTTGGCGCCGACATTTCCATTCTTTCGACGACCAAGTACATCGACGGCCACAATGCAACCGTCGGCGGATCGATTGCCACGCGCGATGAAAAACTGCTGGAGCGCCTTTGCCTGATTCGCAAAACCCTCGGCACCACGCAGGCACCCTTCGAGGCCTGGCTCACGCTGCAAGGAATCAAGACTTTGCCGGCCCGACTCAGGCTTCATTGCGAGGGCGCGGAAGTTATTGCGCGATGGCTCGAAACTCATCCCGCTGTCGAGTATGTCCTCTACCCCGGGCTTGACTCGTTTCCGCAAAAGGCCCTGGCCGAAAAGCAGCAACGCGCTCCTGGCGCTATGATCGCATTTGAATTGAAGGCCGGAGCGGAAGCGGCCATTCAGGCGCTGAATAGCGTGCAACTCTGTTCGCGCGCCGAGAGCCTGGGAGGCCTGGAGACGCTGATCACGCACCCATCCTCGACGACCCACGCGGATGTCGATCCCGAACTTCGCTGTAGGTTGGGAATCTCCGATGGACTTATCCGCCTGTCGGTGGGGCTTGAAGCTCCGGAAGACATCATCGCCGACCTTGAACAGGCCTTTGCGGCCGCGGTCTCGGGCGTCGCCACAAAAGAGGTTTGCCATGAAATTCGCTAGCCGTCTTGTCAGCTTCGATCCCGCGCCGGGAGACCGCTTCCGCCCGATTTGCACGCCCATCTATCAGACCGCGACCTTTGAGCAGGAGAACACCGATTCGTTTGGCGAATACGACTATTCGCGCAGCGGCAATCCCACGCGCACTGTGCTTGAAAAGCATTTGGCCGCGCTGGAAAACGGAACTCGCGGCTTCTGCTTCTCCAGCGGCATGGCGGCCATCAGCACCGTAACCAGGCTGCTGCGCACGGGAGACGAGATCCTCGTCGATAGCGATTTATATGGTGGAACCTGCCGCCTGTTTTCCAAGGTAATCGATCGCTACGGCATCACCGCGCGCTACGCGGATGCGCGCGCTCCCGAGCAGTTCGAGCGGCAGATTACTCCGCATACCAAGCTGATTTTTGTCGAGTCACCCACCAATCCGCTGCTGCGCGTAATCGATCTGCGCCGCATGGCGGAACTTGCCCACGCGCACGGAGCGCTGCTGTGCGTGGATAACAGTTCCATGTCGCCCTATCTTCAGAATCCGCTCGATCTCGGAGCAGACATTGTTCTGCACTCGGCGACCAAGTTCCTTGGCGGCCATCATGATGTAACCGCCGGAGTTATTGTGGCGAAGAACGAGGCGCTGGCCGAGCAGATCTATTTTCTGCAGAATGCCGAGGGCAGCGCGCTCGGCCCCTTTGATAGCTTCCTGCTGCTGCGCGGCATCAAAACGCTGAAGCTCAGGATCGATTGCCAGCAGCAAAATGCGCAGGCGATTGCGCGCTTCCTGGCAAGCCACAAACAGATCAAGCAGGTTTACTATCCGGGGCTCAGTGAGAGTTGCGACTTCGATCTGCAGCGTTCGCAGGCGCGCGGACCAGGATCGGTCTTCAGCTTTACGACCGGTTCCGTTGAAATCTCAAAAGCCATTGCCGAGTACGCCGAATTCTTCCACATTACGGTCAGCTTCGGCAGCGTCACCTCATCCATCAGCCTGCCTGGAACCATGTCTCACGCCAGCGTCCCGGCCAAGTTGCTGGCGGAGCGCAACCTGCCGCCTGACCTGGCGCGCATTTCGATTGGAATCGAGGACGAGGAAGACCTGATCGCCGATCTGGACCAGGCCATCCAACGTGCAACTTCACGCTAATTCTAGTCTTCAACATTGACCGGAGACGCCTGTTTGAAGGCCATGTCCAAGTTGACTCGGTCATTTTCAACTGTTATTCTTTAAACCAGTTAGGTTAACTCATGCGGAACCAATTCTCCAGATCGCTTTGCTGTTGTTGTCTGTGTCTTTGCGGACATCTGGAGAGTAGCGCCCACTTTTAGACAGCCGGCTCATTCCGGCACGCTAACCTCCAGACCACTCGATTTCTGAGTGGTTTTTCTATTTCTGAGCAGAAAACAGGAGAATGGCAGCGACACAGGTGTTCCGATGTTATCCAGGCAGCGATTGACCCAGGCGACGCGTAATCAGCTGACAGTACTATGAATTATTGCATAGGAGACGCGCATGTTTTATAAGATTCCCGATAACCTGTCCTCTGAACTTGAAGAGCTGGATTCGTATATTGCGCGCTTCAAAAGCGGAGAGATTGATGCCGCCACCTTGAAGGTGCGCCGCGTCCCCTTCGGCTGCTACGAGCAGCGCCAGGACGGCACTTACATGGTGCGTATTCGCACCACCGGCGGCGCGCTTACGCCGCGGCAATTGCAAACAATTGCGGAGCTCTCCGCGCGCTACGGAAGCGAAGCGATTCACATCACCACGCGGCAGGAGTTTCAGATTCACGATGTCGCACTGGACAATGTTCTTCCCGTCATGCGCGAACTGCTGCAAGCTGGCCTTGCCTCGCGCGGCGGAGGCGGCAACACGGTTCGCAATATTTTAGTTTCTCCCAATGCGGGAGTTAGCCTGGATGAGGTTTTCGATCCCAGTCCTTACGCATTCGCTTTGACCAGCCGGCTGATTGCCGAGCCTGACTCGTGGCTGCTGCCGCGCAAGTACAAGATAGCCTTTTCCAACTCCGCCGCGGACACCTCCTATGCCGAGTTCAACGATCTGGGTTTTATTGCGCAACTGCGCAATGGCGAAAAGGGATTTCGCGTCTATGTTGCTGGAGGACTGGGCACCAAGCCCGAGGTCGGGCACCTCTTGCACGACTTCATCCCCGCCCAAGAGGTTTATTTAGTCGCCACCGCGATCAAGCGGCTATTTGACCGGCATGGCAACCGCAAGAACCGCCACGCGGCGCGCCTGCGCTTCTTATGGAACACGCTCGGCGAGGAACGCTTCCGTGAGTTATACGAAGAGCAGTTGAATCTGGTTCGCGGGGAGAATCCAGTGCCATTGCTTATCGAGGAGATTCCTCAGTCGAGTACGCTTCCATCCTTTGCTCCAGAGCAGGATCAATCGCCGGAGTTCGAGCAGTGGAAAGGGCGTTATGTGGAAGCGCAACGAGAGCCCGGATTGGTTTCCGTCTTGGTTCCCATCTTTCTCGGCAATCTGAAGAATCAGGACGCCATCCGGCTGGCGGAGTTTCTCGCTCCTTTTGGCGACTATGTGCTGCGCGCGACCTTCGGCCAGAACCTTCGCCTGCGCAATTACCCTGAAAGCTATTTGGCAAACGTCTATCATCTGGTACGCGAGATAACGGAACTTGCCTCTGGGCCGCGTTTGGTGAGTAACTCCATTTCCTGCACCGGAGCCGATACCTGCAAGCTGGGCATCTGCCTTTCCAAGGGAGCTTTGTCTGCAACGGTCGAGCGTCTGAAGGATTCAAGCCTCGATCTCGACTCGATTCCCGACTTCAGGCTCAATCTTTCTGGCTGCCCGAACACCTGCGGCCAGCACATGCTTGCCGATCTTGGATTCTACGGCAATGTCGGGCGCAAAGAGCAGCAGATGTTTCCTGCTTACATGATCGTGGCAGGAGCCGAAATCGGGAATGGAAAGGCGAGATTGGCGCGGCCAATCGGCCAGGTGAGCGCGCGCGATCTTCCTATATTCGTGCAAGAGGTCTTGAGGCTATGGCTTGCTCGAAAGGACGGCTACTCCTCCTTTGCGGCCTATGTAGACGCGGAAGGCGAGGATGAGATTCGCGCCATTTCCGGCCGTTTCCCCGAGATTCCGAGTTACAGCGAAGACCAGAGTTACTACTACGACTGGGGCGCGAAGGATTCCTTCTCGCTGGTCAGCAGGGGTGTGGGCGAGTGCTCGGCGGGGCTCTTTGACCTGATTGAAGTCGATCTGAAGAGCGCCCGGGAACTGCGCGAAAAGTTCCGCTCGGGTGAGTCGCAAGACGAGGACACACTCTACGCCATCAGCCTGCGCAGCGCGCGCGCGCTGTTGATCACGCGCGGCATTGAAGCGCCGACCGACAGCGCGGTCTTTGATAACTTCCGCAAGCACTTTATTGAGTCGGGACTGATCGGCGCGCGCTTCGCGCCAGTTATTGCCGCCGCTCAACAGAAAAAACTCGCGGTACTGAGTCAGTTCGAAGAGGAGATATTCTCGCTGCTGGACGCCGTTGAGGCGCTCTACCGGAATATGGACAATTCGCTGCGCTTTGCCACCGAAGCTGCCAAGTAGTTATTCGGATCGGAAACAAGGGGCCGTCTTGTGCAAGCCGCAACGGAACGATGTTAGCCAACAGAAGACGAAGCGGAGAACGCGATTTTATGAGTACCCCATTGGGCGACAATCTTAAGGAGCGAATCGGCAATACGCCGCTCCTGCGCTTTGATCGCCTGACCAGCAAGTTGGATGGCGTGCAGGTGCTGGCCAAGGCCGAATGGGCTAATCCCGGTGGATCGGTCAAGGATCGCGCCGCGTCGAACATAGTTTCTGATGCTTTGCTGGCAGGTAAATTGGGAGGGGGTAAGTCGCTGCTTGACTCCACCAGCGGCAATACCGGCATCTCTTACGCCATGCTGGGCGCGGCCTACGGAATTCCGGTTACTCTCTGTATGCCGTCTAACGTGTCGACGGAGCGGAAGCGGATTCTTAAAGTATACGGGGCGAAGATTATTTACACCGACCCCGGCGAAGGCTCGGACGGCGCTATTCGCAAGGCGCGCGAGTTAGCCGCTGCGGAGCCCGAGAAGTACTATTATGCCGATCAGTATTCCAACGACGCTAACTGGCGCGCTCATTACTCGAATGGAACCGCGGATGAAATCTGGCGTCAGACCGTGGGGCGCGTGACGCACTTTACCGCCATGCTCGGCACCAGCGGAACTTTTGTGGGCACGTCGCGCCGCTTGAAGGAACTCAATCCCGGGATCCGCTGCATCTCGCTGCAGCCCGACTCGCCCTTCCACGGCATCGAGGGAACCAAGCACATGGAGACCTCAATTATTCCAAACATTTATGATCCCAGCATCGCGGACGCCGAGTTGGGCATCGAAACAGAAGCGGCTTACACGATGGCCAGACAATTGGCTCGCGAGGAGGGGTTATTGGCGGGTGTGTCGGCGGCCGGGGCGCTCGTCGGCGCATTACGGATTGCGAGAGAAGCCGCAGCCGGCGCGGTGATCGTCACCATTTTCCCCGACTCCGGTGACAAGTATTTGAGCGAACACTTCTGGGATGAGACTGCATGAAGCAGGGGAGCGAGAAGTTATGACGCTGAAGATTACACGCACTCTGCTCGATCAACTGCGGCGAAGCGGCGAAGCGGCTTATCCGCACGAGTGCTGCGGCGTGCTGGTGGGCGAGTTCGATGAAACCGGTGGAAAGACGGTGAAAACCGTGACCGAATGCGGCAACACGCGCACCGATTCGCCTGATAATCGCTATAACATCAGCTCCTCCGAGTTAGTTCGTATTCAGCGTGAAGCGCTTTTGGCTGGCCATGACATTGTCGGCTTCTATCACTCGCATCCCGATCATCCTGCCAGGTGGTCCGCGACCGATCTTTCCGAAGCGCATTGGACAGGTTGCTCGTATGTAATCATCAGCGTGGAAAGCGGGCACGCCGTTCTTACCAATTCGTTTTTGCTGGAAGGACTGGAAGAAACCAAGCATTTCAACGATGAAATTCTCGAAGTTACTGCGCAATAACCCAAACAGAAACGACCGAAACCGTAAAGGAAGGAACAATATGCCAATCAAAGTCCTGATCCCCACGCCTCTCCGTCCCTACGCCGCCAAGCAGTCTGTTGTTGAAGTGACCGCGCAGACCGTGGGCGAGGCCTTGAGCGATCTTGTCGCCCAGCACCCGGACCTGCGCAGGCACCTATTCTCCGAGGACGGCAAGCTGCGCTCTTTTGTGAATGTCTATTTGAACGATGAAGACATTCGCTACCTGAGCAAGGACGCAACCCCGGTCAAGGAGACCGACACAATCGCGATTGTTCCCTCTGTTGCAGGCGGAATTTAAGCTGGCGCGGCTTTTAGCGGAAGAGTATTCCAACGAACAGTAATACCGGAGACTGGCAGTGGCCCCATTGAATGAAAGCAGTTCTATCACGCTGAGCAACGATGAGATCCTGCGTTACTCGCGCCACCTTATCATGCCCGAAGTTACCATGGAGGGCCAAAAGAAGCTGAAGGCCGCGCGCGTGTTGTGCGTTGGCACGGGCGGTCTGGGCTCGCCCCTGGCTCTCTATCTGACCGCTGCCGGCGTGGGAACTCTCGGCCTTGTCGATTTCGATGTAGTCGATTACACCAATCTGCAGCGGCAGGTGCTGCACTACACCAGCGACGTGGGCCGCCTCAAGATTGACTCGGCCATCGACAAGCTGACTGCGATCAATCCCTTTGTCAAGCTGGAGCGTTTCGACACCTATCTCAATAGCCAGAACGCGCTGGAGATCTTCCGCGGCTTCGATATTATCACCGATGGCACCGATAACTTCGCCACGCGCTACCTGGTCAACGATGCCTGCGTGCTCAGCGGCAAACCCAACGTCTACGCTTCCATCTTCCGCTTCGAGGGCCAGGCCAGCATCTTCGGCGCCGAGGATGGCCCGTGCTATCGCTGCCTCTATCCTGAACCGCCGCCGCCCGGCCTGGTTCCATCCTGCGCCGAAGGCGGAGTCCTGGGCGTGCTCCCGGGATTGCTTGGTATGATTCAAGCCACTGAAGTTATCAAGCTGATTCTGGGCGCGGGTGAACCGCTGATTGGCCGCTTAGTGCTGGTCGATGCGCTGGCCATGCGCTTCCGCGAGATGCGCGTGCGCAAAAATCCCGAGTGCCCGGTCTGCGGCGCAAATCCCACCATCAAGGACCTGATCGACTACAACCAGTTCTGCGGCATACGGGGGGAAGAAGGCGAAGCGCCCACGGGAGCAAAGATTCCCGAGATCCAGCCCGAGGAGTTCAAGCGCCGTCTCGATGCCGGTGAATCGATCTTCGTGCTCGATGTGCGCGAGCCCCACGAATACCAGATTTGCAGCATTCACGGGCACTTGATTCCGCTCGGCGACCTGCCCAAGCGCATCCACGAACTGGATTCAAGCCGCGAAATCGTCGTGCATTGCAAGAGCGGGGCGCGCAGCGCCAAAGCCGTCGATTTCCTGCGCCAGTCCGGCTTCAAGCACGCAACCAACCTGACCGGCGGCATTCTGGCCTGGGCCAACAAAATCGATCCTGCGCTGCCAAAGTATTGAACGATCTGCTT
>Ga0224557_1002457_pt1 | contig 15768 bp, 16 predicted proteins | sample 714S31014metaG_FD_180677 | JGI IMG/M metagenome (GOLD analysis project Ga0224557, IMG submission 180677) | Peat soil microbial communities from Stordalen Mire, Sweden - 717 S3 10-14 | ecosystem: Environmental > Terrestrial > Soil > Wetlands > Peat | place: Sweden: Norrbotten County, Stordalen...
CACTCCCACCACGGACGCGGCGGTTGCCGTCGGTGTCGTGCTCGTGACGGCGGTGGCAGCCGTGGTGGGAGTGGGCCGCGCAGTCTGCGCCGCCGCCAACCTGTTGTGCATGGTGCGGGCCGGCTTCACAGTTCGGGTGGCGTGCTCGCGCGTCTTTGTCGGCTTCGCCGCCGGCAACGCCTGAACCGGAGCGGCGAGCCTGGGGGCGATCGCGTCTGAGCGCGCGACGCCGGCGTTAACCGACGTCGTCAGTACTTGCAGCCCGGTGGGCTGATGCGCGTGGTGGCGAGCCTCATGGCTGACCGCGACGGTGCCGGCTGTCACCAGTGCCGCTGCCGCGAGTCCGGCGGCGGCCTTGGTGGCCACGGCGCCGACGCCGGCGCTGATCAGCCCGCCCGAGCCCGCACCGCCCGCTACGCCTGCAGTCGCTCCGGCTGCACCTGCGCCGGCCACGGCACCCGTGCCCGTAGCACTGGCGCCCGCGGCGCTTGCGGCACCCGAGCCGGCGGAGTGGCCAAGAAGATGAACGAGCAGCAGCTTGCGCAGCAATCCGACGGCGCTGATCGGCACCAAGGCGGCGGCCACTGCCTTGCGTGAGTGCCGGATCTCCTTTCCAAATCGCTCACAGCGGCTGCACGACTTAAGGTGGCGGCGTACGGCTGGGCCCGGCTTCTTGATCAGGCCCTCCGCAGCTTCGCCAAGTTCCTCGCGGACTTCCTCGCAGGTCAGCAACCTGGCCTCAGAAGCCTCGGCAAGTGAAACTCGCGCACGAACCAGCAGCGACTTGACGCTGGGCACGGTCGTGTCCATCGCTTCCGCGATCTGCTCGTAGGAGAGGGCATCCATCTCCCGCAGCACCAGGGCGGTGCGTTGCGTCTCCGGGAGACCGTGAATGTCACCGACCAACTGGCGGAACTCTTCGCGGTCGTGGGCCTTGTCGGCGGTGCTGGCGCCGTTGTCCGAGAAGTGCACGTCCATCGAGTCGACGCCGATCGCCTGAGCCTTGCGCAGATGGTTCAGGCAGCGGTTGCGGGCGATCCGGTAGAGCCACGGCCGCACGTTGATCGGACGGTCGTCGGACAGCATCGCGTTGTATGCGGCCGTCAGCACCTCCTGCAGAACATCCTCCGCGTCCTCACGCGAGCGCAGCAGGTGGCGGCAGAAGGAGAGCAGCCGGGTCTCATAGCGGCTGACAAGCAGCTCAAAGGCCGCCGTGTTACCGCGCCGGATGACAGCGACGAGTCGCTCGTCGGACTGGAGTCGAAGCAGGGGAGAGCGTGCATATAGTCCGCCGCGCCCCGAATATTTAAGTGCTGAGACTTCCATTTCGGCTTCTAGCACGATTAGAACAACCTAACAGCGCAAAAGTTGCGGTTCTGTAAGAACTCATGTGCGGCATGTTGCAAGTGGGTTGCAACTTCCCTGCTCTTCGGCGTTGCAAACGCAAGCTCCTTGGCTTGAGAGCCTGCCCCGGGTCTAAGATCCGCCCTGCGTAGCCCGGGTAGACAAACTGGCAAAGTCGGCGCTCTTAAAAAGCGCTGCCTGAATGGGCACTGCGGGTTCGATCCCCGCCCCGGGTATAAGACCAATTTAGGGAACGGGCGAAAATTATCTGACGTTCTGGCGGCGTCCGGACGCGCCTGACGCCGGCCCGCCCGCCCGCTAGGCGATCTGTCGCTCAGCGCCGGCGTGGGCGTCCTGCAGCTCCGTGGCGCTGAGCTGGCCGATCAGCAAATCGGCCAGCGAACGGTTCCCACTGAACTGCAGCGAGCTGACGTCCGTCCCAGGCGCGAACGCCTGGACCCAAGCGGACGTGTCGCCGCTCACCTGAGTCGTGGGATCGGCGCTGAACTGCTCGTGCAGTTCCACGGTGTCGCCGGCGAGGATCACGGTATACGTCGTGGGGCCGCCCTCACGGTGACCGTCGGTGACCGTCAACTCGATCTCGCCGTGGCTGCCGTCGGCACTGACGAGGCCGGGGATCAGCCGGAAGATCGCGGCTATGTCGATCCGCTCACCGCTACGCGGCGTGCTCCACGCCCAGCCGTAGCCCCAACGGGCAAGTTCCCCGAGGATCGGCATCAGTTCCCGCGCGCGCGGCGTCAGCTCGTAGTCGACGCGCGGCGGAACCTCGCGGTAGCGCTTGCGGGTCAGCATGCCGTCGGCGACCATCCGGTTCAGACGGGAGCGAAGCTGCTCTGTCGAGATGCCGGGCAGTACACGTTGCAGCTCAACGAACCGACGCGGCCCTGCGACCAGGTCGCGGACGATCAGCAGGGTCCACTTGTCGCCGACGAGATCCAGCGCGCGGGCATCCGGTGACCATTGGTCGTATGGATGGCGCTTCGGCGGTGGGACTTGGGGCATAAGACGCCTCCACTCGTTCGAAACAGGCTTTAGTCAGTTTAACGCCCCGAATGGCAAGGTCTGCAAACAAAAGTACGATGTGCGTCGCGCTTGCAAAGGTTTACTGCACAACTTGCCGATAACGCCGAGATGGGGGAAGTCATCTACCTGTCCGAGCGTCTTGCTGACCGATCGCGTCCGTCGATCGGGCCGGTCGCGTTCTTCTACTCGCTTGACTGCCCGGTTTCCTACCTGGCCGCTGAACGAGTCGAGCGCGCACTTGGTGACGTCGCATGGATTCCGGTCGTCGGTCCGCTGTCGGAATCGAGCGGGCTGCGCTCGGCCGACGAGCGTCTGAATCTTGCCTACGAACGCCTGGCGCTCGCCGAGAAGGAGGCGCATATGCTCTCCGTACCGCTGGTCGCGCCCCACATCTATCCGATGGACAGCCGCCGGGCGGCTCGCGCGGCGATCTGGGCCAGTGACGAGGGCCGTGGCGCCAGCTTCGCTCTGGGGGTCGCCCGCTTCGCGTTCTGCGGCGGCTTCGATATCGCTTCTGACGACGTGATCGCCGAGGCCGCAGCCGGCGCCGGCCTAAACCCGGTGCAGGCAGTCCAGGCGAGTCGTGATCCCCGACGGGACTCTCAGTTGGAGGCTACCGCCAAGGGCTTGCAGGCCCGCGGGGTCTTGATGCCGCCGGTGATCCGGATCGGCACCAGGTGGTTCTGCGGCTCTGACGCGATGATGGCGGCGGTCTCGTTCAGTGCGGGGCAGGCCCGCGAGAGCATCCCGCAGTTGCCCGTCAGCTGAGACACTGCGGGCGCCGGATTGGCGTTGTGCCGGTTTCGTTGGGACACTCTGCGCGATGACTTCCGCGCACAGCCGCCGACACCGGGCACGCCACGCCCTGCGCAGCTTCGGTCGTCTGGCCTGGCATTCGAATCTCACCGGGCTGGCTTCGATGATCGCCTACACGATGCTGCTGGGCGTCGTGCCGATCGCATTGCTCGGTCTGTTCGTCGCCGGCCACGTGCTTTCGAGCCCGAGCGTGATGCATTCGGTCGAGGGTGACCTGCGGGATATCTTCCCGGGCAGCACGAAGCACACACTTCAGTCGTTGCTGGAAAATGTGTCCAGCTCCACCACCGGCACAGGAATCCTTGCGCTGGTAGCCAGCATCTGGTTGGCGTCCTCGTTCTGGGGAGCGCTCGACGTCAGCTTCAGCCGGATCTATAACTGCCCCTCGCGCCCGTGGGTCCAACAGAAGCGCTTTGGGATCGTGATGGTCGGCATTGTGCTGCTGTTCATGTTCGCCACCGTGTTGATCCCCACAGCGCAGTCGCTGCTAAAGGCGACGGCCGGAGATCTGCCACTCGATCTCGCTCACGTCCACGACATCGTCTACGTGATCTCACTGGTCGGCAGCCTCGCGATCCTGTTCGGCTGTCTGGCCGTGATCTACCGCCACGTGCCGACTCGCGACATCCCGTGGCGCGCCGTCTGGCCGGGAACGCTCGCCGCGACGGCCGCGATCGGGGCCATCGACTACGGGTTCCCTCTCTACCTGTCGTCGATCTCGACGATCTCGCGCTTCGGAACGACGGTCGTCTTCATCGTGATCGTGCTCGGCTGGTTCTACCTCGTCGCGATCATCATCCTGTGCGGCGCCGTGATGAACGCCACGATCTTGGGCTGACTATGGTCGCCGGTCCCGCTGGACCGGCTCCTGGCTAGCGGTGCACTAGGGCGAGACGAGGCCCGCGAGGATCGACGCGTCCAGTTCGCCCTCGTGGTCCTCACTGGTGACCATCTGCGTGGGGTAGTCGTGCTCGTGAGATACAGCCGGGAGATGGTCGTACTCCTCGATCTCCGCGCAAAGTGCCTCGAAGCGGTTGATCTGTGGCTCTTCGGTCTGCTGATTCAACATAGACCTCACTCCTTGCGTGACTGCGATCACACTACGTTACGCCTCGAGTCGCTGGCCTCCTAGGTGGTGTCTGCGCCGACCACCCGGTTGGGGGGTGGCGCGCAGAGCAGGGGATCTCGAGCACCAGAAAACGAGCCGAGGGTCTGTCGCGGTAGCGGGCGTGCGACCGGGATGGGCCTCAAGTGCACAAAATCGGTTGAGTACACTTGTGGGTGATGCGTGAGTTCTTCTCGTTCCCCAATCCGGTCAACGACAAGGCCGCGCGGACGGTCGCGGCCGTGGTGCTCGTCGGCGTGATCGTGACTCTGATCACCGGCTGGTACTGGCTGCTGATCCCGATCGCCTACGGGTTCTGGGCGCGCGTGCTCACCGGTCCGAAGCTCAGCCCGCTCGGCTGGCTGGCGATGAACGTGATCGCACCCCGGCTCGGGGAGAAGAAGTACGTTCCCGGCCCGCCCAAGCGCTTCGCCCAGGCTCTCGGCACGGTGATGTCCTCACTCGCGCTGCTGTTCGGGTTGATCCTCGGCGACCACACCGCCGCCGATGTGTTCCTCGTGATGTTCATCCCGGCGGCCGGGCTTGAGTCGATCTTCGGTTACTGCCTCGGGTGCAAGGCGTTCGCGATCCTGATGCGCTTCGGTCTGATCCCGGAGGATGTCTGCGCCGAATGCGGTGACATCAGCGGCCGGCTGGGGCTCGCCCAGAGCTAACGGCGCTGGCTTACTCGCGTGAGTAGGCGAGCGCGGCGCCCCTGAGGATGTCGTGCTCGGACGCCTCGACAGCATCGAGGCTGAAGAGGTTCATGACTTCCGTGAGGATCACGATCCCCGGCAGGATCACGTTGGCGCGGCCGGGGTGTAGCCCAGGCACGTGCTGAAGCTCGGCGATTGACAGCGTTCTCAGGCGCGCGAAGATCTCGTCCCGCTCGGCTGCTGTGACCATGTAGCCGTGCACTCGTTTCGGGTCGTATGGCTCGAGTTCCTGTGCGATTGCGGCCAGGGCAGTCGGCGTGCCGGCGACGGCTAGCGCGCGAGCAACTCCGGTGCGGTGCTCAGGCGGGACAGCCGCCTCGAGGATCACGCGGACATCGGCCGCGGTCGCGTCCAGTTCAGCCTCAGTCGGTGGGTCGTGGATGATGTGGCGGTCAGCCTGGCGCACGACGCCGGCCTGGGTCGAGACATGGAAGTCCAAGTGGTCGCCGTGGCCGATGACGAACTCCGTTGATCCGCCGCCGATGTCGATCACGAGGATCGGGTGCTCGGCGTCGTGCTGCCCTCGATCCAGGTCGCTGGTGGCGCCGAGGTAGGTCATTTGCGCCTCCTCGTCACCGCTGAGGATGTGCGCCTCGATCCCGAAGCTAGTGCTGATCGTGTCGGCGAGCTGCGGGCCGTTGGACGCGTCGCGGACAGCGCTCGTCATCACGGCGACTACGCGGTCGACCGGCGTCGCGTCGAGCGTGGTGCGGTACTCGGCCAGGGCGGCGTACTCCCGCTCCAGCGCGTCGTCGGCGAGCCGGCCGCTCGCGTCGACCCCGGCGCCGAGCCGGGTCACGGTGCTGACCCGCGTGATCTCGTGCGTGACGCTGCCGTCGTTGACCTCGGCAACGTAGAGCCGCGTCGTGTTGGTCCCAACGTCGATTACGGCGATTCGCACTGCTGCGGGCCTGACCCAGACGCCAATCTGGCTCAGATGCCAGTCTGCGCGGGCACCTGGTAGGGGAGGGGCTTGCCTTCCAGCCCGGCGAGGATGTTGTCCACGGCGATCTCAGCCATGCGCTCGCGCGCGGTCCAGGTCGCGGAGCCGATATGCGGCACGACCAGGAGGTTCGGTGCCTGCCAGAGCGGATCCTCGAGCGGGAGCGGCTCGGGGTCCGTGACGTCCAGTGCGGCGCCCGCGATCTGACCGGTGCCGAGCGCCTGAGTCAGCGCGGCCTGGTCGACGACGCCGCCGCGCGAGGTGTTGATCAGGATCGCGGTCGGCTTCATCAGCGCCAGCGTCGGCGCGTTGATCAGATGGTGCGTGCCGCTGGTGAGCGGCAGGTGCAGTGAGACGAAATCCGAGCGCCGCAGTAGATGCTCAAGGTTGTGCTCGTCGCGCGTTTCAGTCGTCAGGACCTCCATGCCGAAGCCGGCAGCCCGCCGAGCGACGGCTTGGCCGATGCGGCCGAGGCCGATGATCCCGATAGTGGCTCCGTAGATGTCGGCGCCGAGGAACGCGCCCGGCTCCCACGTCTTCCAGGCCCCAGCGCGGGCCGCGCCGGCCGCCTCTGTGATCCGGCGGCCCGCTGCCATCAACAGCGCGAAGGCCAGATCTGCCGTCGCCTCGGTGAGGGCATCAGGCGTGTTGCCGACCGCGATCGAGCGTGCGGTTGCAGCTTCGACGTCGATGTTGTCGTAGCCGACCGCGTAATTGGCGATCACCTTCAGGTTCGGTGCAGCGCTGATCAGGTCAGCGTCGACGCGGTCCGTCAGCAGCGTGAGCAGCGCGTCAGCGCCAGCGGCGTGCTCACGCAGTTGCTCCTGGGTCGGGGGCAGCTGCTCGGGCCAGACGGTCGTGTTGTGCGCGCTGCGCAGCCGATCGAGTGCCGAGCCGGGAAGTTGTCTTGAGACGAATACGTGAGCCATCAGCCCATTGTTGCGTCTCTAAACGCCTCCTGCGCAGCGGCGCGCCTGGGGGCCGGCTAAACCTCGACTGCAATGGCGACCGGCGGTGCTGTGCTGGTGGCGGGTTGAGGCGACGGCATCACGAAGGCGGCTACCAGGATGCCCAAGGCTGCGATCGCGGCCGCCACCCAGAACGCCAGCTGGAATCCACTCACCAGGGCCTGGTTGACGGTGTGAATCGCTGCAGTGGGATGACGGAGGTCCGCATCGGAGTGCGAGCTGGCGAGGGTCGCGAGAATCGCGAGTCCAAGCGCGCCGCCCATCAACCTGGCCGTGTTGGCCACGGCCGACGCAAGCCCCGCCTCCTGCGGCTTGACGCCCTGCATTGCTGAGATCGTGCTGGGAATGAAGCCGAACGGCATCGCGGTCGACGCCAGTGTGCCGGCAACCAGCATGATCCACAGAGAACTACCGTGAACGCTGATCCGGGTGAGTCCCAGCAGCCCGATCGTCAGCGCGCACATCCCATAGATCAGCAGTCGCTTCACACCGAACCGGAACGTGATCCGCGACACGATCATCGACCCAGTGACCACTCCGATCGTCATCGGCAGGAATATGAGGCCGGTCTTCAGCGGCGAGTAGCCGAGTACGTCCTGTAGATACAGGGAGTCGAAGAACCACATGCCGAATGTGGCGGCGCCGACGAGCATGATGATGATGTTGGCCGCTGTCAGCCGGCGCGACTGGAAGAGACGCAAAGGCATGAGCGGCTCCTTCGCGAGCTTGCCCTCGATCGTCAGGAACAGGGCGAGCAGCGCCAGGCCGATTCCGATCACCAGCAGTGTTGTTGAGTTGCCCCAGCCCGAGGTGTCCGTGCGTACGATCCCGAAGACGACCAGGCACAGTCCTGCTGTTGCGCTGAGGGCTCCGAACATGTCGAAGTTGCGAGTCGCGTTCGCGTTGCGGCCTTCGAGCAGCATCCGCTGTGAGAGGAAAGCCGCGACCAAGCCGATCGGCAGATTGATGAACAGGACCCAGCGCCAGTTGATGGCGTCGGTGATGACGCCTCCGAGCAGTACGCCGGCGGCGCCGCCGGCGCCACCCATCGCGCCCCAGATGCCGATCGCGCGGTGGCGCTCCTTGGGCTCCGTGAAGGTGCTGGTCAGGATCGAGAGGGAGGCTGGCGCGACCACAGCGCCACCGAGGCCCTGGATCAAGCGGGCGACGATCAGCACGGTGCGGCTGTCCGACATGCCGCCGCCCAGTGAGGCGAGCGAGAACAGCACCAGCCCCACGACGAATACCCTCCGCCGACCGAGCAGGTCAGCCGCGCGCCCACCGAGCAAAAGGAAGCCGGCGAAGGTGACGGTGTAGGCGTTGACGACCCACTGCAGCCCGCTCTCACTGAAGTCGAGGGCGTGCTTGATTGACGGCAGCGCCACATTCACCACCGAGACGTCAAGGATCACCATGAACTGCGCGAGGCAGGCGAGGATCAGGGTTGCCCTCAGGTGCGCTTTTGGCGGCTGGTGCATGTGGTGTTCGCTGGTCATAGGGAGACGTCTCCGGTCGGCTGCTTCAAACGGTGTGGGGTCGCGGCCGCTCTCCCTCGGTACGACGTTCATCGAACAATATCAAACCGTTCGCGAACTGTTCGATAAGTCTCGTACAATCCTCTGGACGATGGGATCGCTCGCACAACTTGCCGAGGCGCGGAGCCTCGCGCCACTTGCTCTTACCAGTGATGACCTGGACCTTGCGAGCGTCCTGCACGCTCTCAGTGATCCGGTTCGCTTGCAGATCGTCGCCAAACTGGCCGACGGTAACGAGCACACCTGCGGGAGCTTCAGCTTGCCGGTGACCAAGTCCACCTCCTCTCACCACTTCCGCGTACTGCGTGAGGCTGGGGTCCTATCGACCCGAACTGAGGGCAAGAACCGCTTCAACCTGCTTGAGCGTGATCTGCTCGAGCAGCGCTTCCCGGGCCTGATTGACGCCGTACTGCGAGCGCACGTCTCGTGACCGGCGGGCTCGCGCCCGCCATCGGGCAGGAACTGATCGAACGGATCGAGTCGCACAGCGTGCTCGCCTGGCCGGCGCAGGTCGTGGAGCGCACGGTGGACGGCTGGGTGTTGCGTGCCACCCCTGGTCTGCTCGGACGCGGGCGCTCCAACCACGCGCTCGCGCCGCCCTGGTCGCTCTCCACCGCCGAGATCAACCTCGCGCTGCAGCGAACTGCGGACTTCGCGGCCGGCCACGGGATTGAGTGCGGGATTCAAGTCGGACCGCTCGAGCTGCACATCCCGCTGCTGGATGAGGTTGCTGTTCGTGGCTGGGACATCCAGCAGTCCGTGTTGGTGATGACCGGGGCCACCGAGGCGATCGTGGCCAGTGAGCCGACCGCTGCCGACGGCGACGGGGAGTTCGCGCTCGAGATCACCGACCACGTCACGCCCGAGTGGCTGGCTGCCTGGGAGAGCTGTGAGCCCGGCCGCGACAACGTCGCTGAGCACGTGGACACGGTCTTCAAGCTGATGGAGGGGACTGCCCGGTTCGCGCGTTTGGGTGATCGTGCGGTCGGCATCACGGTCGAGCACGACGGCATCGTCGGACTCTCCTGCCTGGCCGTGAACCCGAGCGAGCGTCGCCAGGGTCTTGGCCGCAAGCTTGTGCGTGGTCTGCTGGCAGGATCCACCGCTCCGCTCACCTACCTCCAGGTCTTCAGCGGCAACGACGCCGGGATCGGGCTCTACAACAGCCTTGGGTTCGCCGAGAGCTACCGGTACTGCCACTGCGTGGCTCCGGCGCCGGCTACGGCCGCCTGACAAGCACCGCCGCCCCTGGGCACTACTGCCTCCTGGTGCTCGTCCCGTGGAGCCTTGGCCCGGCCGTCGGCCTCCCTGCCGACAGCCGGGCTTGCTCTTCTCGTGGTGAACGCCACCGCGGCCCATTCCTACGCCGCGATTCCCCCGCGGCTGTAGCCGCCGTTGGCGTCGACCTCATCGAAGTCCTCCAGATCCACGACCAGCGCCACCTTGCTGTCCGTCCACGCGAACAGCACCTCGGCGTCTCCGTAGTAGAGATCAACCTCGTCCGGCAGCGGCAGTCCGTACTCCTCGAGCAGCGCCAGTACCCGCCGCTCACACTGTTCTTTGCGATCGATGCTTGCCATGGCGTGAAGCATCGGGCCAAGTGCTGTCACGGATCAAGACACGTTCGTGCCAACTCTGTAACAACTCACGCTGCGCTCTGTGCTTGATCCCACCCTCACCCAGGCGCCAGAGTCTGCTATCACTAATACCCCGCCGCGGGGTGGAGCAGTCTGGTAGCTCGTCGGGCTCATAACCCGAAGGTCGCAGGTTCGAATCCTGCCCCCGCTACTACCGAAAGGCCCTCATTTGCAGGGCCTTTCGCATTTAATGTTCAGCGGTCCACTCGAGAATCCGCCCGTGGATAACACTCGTGGATAACACTTGCGACGCAAAGTCTTCAGATCATGGTCAAGCGCGCCCCGATAGATCCACGCGATGCCGATCCGCGAAAAGTGCCGAACTTCTCGGACGATGACCGAGAAGGACAGCCGCCAGCGGAGCATTTGCTGCCTTCTCGTATTAGTCAGCCCGATTAATGCACGGAGCGGCAGCCGTTGCAGATAGCTCCTTTCGCAGCGCAGCGGCAGTCAGCAGCTCGGCGGGTGACCAATGATCAGCGCCCGAACTAGGTGGTGATGGCTCCTGTTGACGGCGGGGCAAGGCAACTGCGACCATCCGCGACGGTGAGTCACCAGCTTTGGTTTCCGCGAAGGCTTGTCCTTGCAGTTGCGAGCTTGTGCGCGGGCGCGTTGGCGTTCGCCGCCGGTCTCGTGCTGCTGGGGAATAGGAATCAGACCGCTCCGTCGCTTCCATCGCCTCCACACGCGCGGCGGGATCTTTCTGTGGCCTGGCACATCGGACCTACGCTCCGCGAGTTGCAAGCGAATTTCGCAGTTCTCCGACGTCCGGCGACCGCGAGCGAGCACGCCATGCTTGCGACCTTTACCGCCCGCACGAACGACCAGTCAGAGGTCCCCGAGTACGTTCGTCAGGCACGTGTCGCCGACGGCGTGCGCGTGTATTTAGTGGTCGATCCGATCTTCAGACATGAGTCCTACGGCGCCGTGGTCGGCTACCAGATGATGGTTTCGGCTAATGACGCCGGCTTCAACTACATCCCAGGCAACTACCTGATCTTCCCGTCAGTGAGTGGCGGATTCGGACAACCACAGTCGTATCTCAGCGTTGTTCCCGACGGGGTCCGAATCGTCCGTTGGCATTTCACCTGCAGTCCCTATACGGCGAGCAGCGGCTGCCAGCTTCCCGCCGAGAAGGTCGTGTCTGTCCCGGTGCGCGACAACCTTGCCGTTCTGCCGACCACGAACGGGGGCAACGGCACCGCCTATCCCAACGTGAACAGAGTGACTTGGTATCGAAGCAACGGCTCACACACCACCTTCACGAACCAGAACAAGGCGGTCCCGTTCCCAGGCGCGCCCGCGCGCCCAGCGAGATAGACACCTGGCCCGACGCGAGCTTGAACATGAGCGGTCAGGGTCTGAACAGGCGCGGTACCCGGATACGTGATCGCTCCGCCACGGTTGCGCAAGCCGCGCGATGCGCGTCGCTCGTTGGCGGGGCCGAGATGCTGGTGCCGAGGCGGAAGCAGGTCACGGTGACGGTGCCCGACATCGCTGTGCGTCGCACGGCCCAGATCGCTCCTGGGTCGTCGGTGCTCGGCGCGGAGCGGTAGCTACGGGGCGCTGGTTGTGCTGGTCGGCGTTGAGATCGGAGCGGCTGTGGTTGTCGTTTCTATGACCGGCAGTGCGGTCGTGACAGTGGAGGCATTCGTTGCGGTGTCCGGGGGTCCGTTGCCGGTGATGAACTCCCCGATCGCAGTCTTGCCGTCGGATTCGTAGACGGTCATTTGCGTCGGAGGTGCGTTGTTCTGCGCGAGTGCCTGCTTGATCGTCTTGGGCCCCGGCGGATAGAGCTGGTAGGCGTACACGTAGCCACTGCGGCCGTTGGTGGCCTGCACTGCAACAAGATCAGGGATCCCGTTCTGGTTCGCGGCGCCGTATGTCTGACCGCTTGCGTTCACACCCCAGGCACTGACCGCGACCGTCGAGTAGGTTGCGGTCAGCCGCCAGCGCGCGCCCGGGGTCGCGGTGATGGTGGTGCTGTCCGTACCTGGGGCGATCGGCATCGCATAGGTCGATGGTTGATCGCTGCCACCGTCGCACTCGACGGAAGATCCGTCGGCGAACGTGAAGCTCCCAGCGGTCAGGCAGGTGAAGTCCATCTCGAGAGCCTTCGTTCCTGCCGGCTGAGCGCCCAGCTGAACGGTTGCGGTACCGGTCCCGGTAACGGTTATCGGCGCCGCGAGGGGCGTCACAACGTCACTTCCCGGCACGCTCCAGACGCCAGTGGCATACGCGATACCGCCACCTCCCACGATGAGAACAAGGACCGCTCCCATCCTGGCTGCCCAGCGTCGAGACACCCGGAACCGCCGTCGCGCCTGCCCTCTCGAGCCTTCGACCTGCTCGACCAAGAGCTCACGCAGGGCAGACGCAAACGTCTCATCCATCTGCACACTCATCTCGAACCTCCATCACTTGAGTAGTGCTCGTTTTGCTGGTCGTCGAGTTGCGTGCGGAGCTTGACGCGGGTGCGATGCAGCCGCGTCTGCGCCGCGGGAACACTGAGTTTGAGAAGGCGCGCGGCGTCGCCTACGGAGTACCCCTCGAGCGCCACGAGTGCGAACAGTTGCGCGTCTGTCTTTCCGAGCGACCGCAGCGCGGCTTGAAGAGTCGCATCGATCCCGAGCGCATGGTTCTTCGCCGCTGGGTCAGCGACATCGGGATGGTCCTGCGCACGCGACAGCCGCTCGATCAGCTGTCGATACCGTCGCGTCCCTCGCAGCGCGTTGCGGCTCAAATTCGTTGCCGTCACGAGCAGCCACGCCAACACCGAACCATCCACAACGCGGACGCGGTCCCGGCATCGCCAAAGCTCCAGGAAGGTGGAAGCAACGAGATCCTCAGCATCCTGTCGCGACTCGGCAAGGCGACACGCATGCCGAAAGACCCGATCGCGATGCAGATCAAACAAGCTGCCGAACGCCGCACCATCGCCCTCAAGGCTGAGCCGCCAAAGGCTCTCCTCGCTCCGCACCGATGATCGGACAGGCTCGCTGGTCGCAGCAGGCTCCACACCTATAAGTGTCCGGATGGGTCTCAAAGCGTGCAAAGCATTCTCGAACCAATCTGCGTCGGGGAAGACCCTCGGCGCAATCTCTGGCGAATGACAGCGTCACTTCCGCCGAGCGCGGCAGTGCTGGATCCCGCGCATTGCGCGTCTCTCGTCCGCCGGGCCGAGATGCTCGTGCCGAGTGAGAAGCGGGTGCCGGCCCGGCGATCGAGATCGTGGCATTGCGCTCGCCCGGTCGTCAGTCGCCCAGCGAGTGCTTTGCCTCGGCCCGTTTGGCGGTTCCCTGCACGCCTGTCGATTTCAGGATGAAGTGGTCGTGGTCGGAGTCGTGTTGGTCGTTCCGGTTGTGGCTTGGGTCGTGGGACTGGTGGTGGCCGTCGGTGCGTGGGGGGTTTTCACGAAGACGCAGCCGCTTGTGCCGGGCTGGCATCCGGCCGCGACATTGACGCCGTTGGAGCTGTTTATCGGGGATGTCGTGGTCCCGGAGCTTGTCGTTACGGTCACCGTGGTCGGGGCGCTGGCATTGGTCAACGGCCACCACGCGAAGTACCAGCCGTTCTCGACTTTCGCCGCCAGCTTCTTGCCGTTGGCGAACGTGATCGTGACGGCGGAGACATCCCTGCCGGCCTGTCCGAAGGTATACGGGCCATAGCCACCGCCCTGGATACGCTCCAACTGAACCCGCTCTTCAGCGTGTCGCTGCGCGGGCGTCGCATTTTTGCCCGGACGACGCCCGAACGGACGACCACCGCCAACACCGTTGTGCCCGGCGTAGGGCACGCTGATCTGATCTGGTCCCGGCGCCAAGCGGACCTGCCCATCCGTCTCGATGTGGAACGCGAAGAATTTATGGACGTCCTTCTGGACACCGCCAATCACGCAAACGTCGACCGTGCCATCGGCGACGTTGAGCAGCGCGGTGGAGATGCCATGGACCGCAGTTAGCAGCACGTGGCCGGAGAATGCGTCCGCGGGCATGACTTGGTAAGTCAACGTAAGCGCGTCGCACTCCTGGGTTGCGGTCGCCACCTGGGTAGCTGCCGGCGTACTGGTTGTGGGTGCGGTCGTAGTCCTCGCCGAAGTTGTGTTCGTGGCTGGGGCCGCTGGCTGCTTGGTGTCAAACACGCAGCCGCTTGAGCCTGGCTGACATGCGGGGTAGGGCCTTGATCCGAGGCCGCCGGGCCAGGTGTCTTTCATCGGCGAGGTGATGGCACCGGTGCTGGTCGTGACCGTTACCGAGGTCGGGTCACTCGTCCATGGCCACCACGCGAAGTACCAGCCGTTCTGCACTGATGCGGTCACGGTTTTGCCGTTGGCGAATGAGAACTTGACCGCGGACACGTCGCTTCCTGCTTGGCCGAGCGCGAAATATCCGCCGCCGTCGATTAGGGAGTTTCTCGCCAGCTGTCGGATGGCTGTCGGCGCCTCGCTCTTCAATTTCTGCCGCTGCGCTGGCGTCAATGGGTGCGTGCGGGTACCGCTTTCACTGCCGCCGTACACCCCGTACGGAATGCTGAGATGATCTGGCGCAGGGGTCACACGCAGCGGCCCCATCGACGCGCTGGCTACGGTCCTGTACGTGCTCCCGTTCTCGTACAGGCACATGTAGACCTGGCCGTCGATCGCGTACACCGCTGCTGCGGATCTGCCACGAGCCTCGGCCAGTACGGGCTGTGCTGTGCCGCCTGGCGCAAGCAACCCCAGCTGGCCGTCGCGAGCGCCGACTTGGTAGCACTTGTGGACTGCAGTCTCGAGCGCGCTGGCGGTTGGCGTCGTCGGCACGGCCGCCCAGCCTGCGTAGGCGGTGGGGGTGCCCGCGGAGAGCAGCACGACTGCGGCAACAATTCCTGCGACCAGGGCGGCGCACGCCGCTCCTGCAAGCGGCCACAACCTCCGTGTGAGCAGACCGAATCGGAACCGGGACCACCCGGCCGCCGCCGCCGCCGCCGCCGAGGAACAGCTACCGGCCGCGTCGGCGTCTGCGACGGCCCGTTCGAACTGCTCACCAAGCTCTTGCAGCACTGCGAAACGCTGGTTCATGGCGTGCTCCCCTCACGCGCGAACGTTGGCTCCAGCGCGACGGCGAGCGTGCGCAACCCCCGCGACACACGAGCCCGCGCTGTCGCCTCCGACGTACCCAACCGCCGTGCGACCTCCGGATATGGCAGCTCCTCAACGATCCGCAACTGAAGCGCGTTGCGCTGGTCATCACCGAGCTTCTGAAGCTCGACCCCCAAGGCCGAGCGCACCGCATCAAGCCCAGCCGCATGCTCGATCTCGAGAATCTCATCATCAGCCAACTCCGGCACCGAGAACCCCAGCTGGTTCAACGCGCGCCGCTCCACCTGGCCACGACGCAGGTAACGACCCAGCTGCCGGCGCGCGATCGTGAACACCCAGCCCTGAACCTCCTCGACGCTGTCCAATCGCACTCGCGGCCAACCACGCCACGCCTGAGCGAATGTCTCCGCCGTCAAATCAAGCGCTACCTCGACATCCAGCGTGCGGCGCGTGAAGAACAACAGAACCACCTCAGCATTCCGCTCGTAGAAACCGGTAAAGGCGCTCGCCGAAGCCATCAACACATAATTGCCGCCACGGCAAAATCTGTGACGACTGCGAGCCGGACGATCACTCTCGTGGC
>Ga0224557_1002458_pt1 | contig 15766 bp, 11 predicted proteins | sample 714S31014metaG_FD_180677 | JGI IMG/M metagenome (GOLD analysis project Ga0224557, IMG submission 180677) | Peat soil microbial communities from Stordalen Mire, Sweden - 717 S3 10-14 | ecosystem: Environmental > Terrestrial > Soil > Wetlands > Peat | place: Sweden: Norrbotten County, Stordalen...
ATTTTCCATCGACGGCGGCAGGGCCGAGGGCAGACCCCTTGAGGATGTTGTAAAAATCAGGGATTTAAGGGATAATTTTACCACCGTTCTGGCGGTGAAAAGCATAACGAAAACCGAAGTGAAGTTCCAGATGGGGAACAAGGAGCACATCTTTGCAGCGGTTTTCGCGCCGATAATAGACGAAAAAAACGAGGCGGCGGGTTCTGTAGCGGTTTTCAGGGACATAACCGAGATCAAGGAACTTGATAAGATGAAATCAGAATTTTTAAACATGGTGTCGCACGAGCTCAGGACCCCGCTCACCCCGATACAGGCCTATTCCGAGCTCATGATGGTGCGCAACGTGGACAATGAAAAGGTTAAAAAATACGCCGATATTATAAACAGGGAAACACAGCGCCTTGGAGCGTTGATAGGCGATCTTCTGGACCTCTCCAGAATTGACGCCGGGAAGGGCTTAAGCCTCGCCCTGGAGCCGGTTGACATGAACGAACTTATGCTCACGGTATATGAGACCTTTAAAAATGCCTCAACCAGGCATAAAATTATTTTGACACTTCCGGAGAAAAGTGAGATAATACTTGTCGATAAGAATAAAATCATACAGGTTATGACCAACCTGCTTTCAAACGCGCTCAAGTATTCGCCTGATGGCGGGGAAATAACGATAAAAACATGGTTTGACGACAAAATGTTCTATGGAAGCGTAAAGGATCAGGGGCTCGGAATTGCGGAAGAGGACCTGACGAGGATCTTTGAAAAATTTTTCAGGGTTGAAAGCGAAAAAGTAAAGAAAATAGGGGGGACGGGCATAGGGCTTCCTATTGTAAAATACATCCTTGAACTGCATAACGGCAGCATAAAGGTTTTCAGCGAATTTAACAAGGGAAGCGAATTCGTGTTCAATATACCAAAGGTTAAACCACAGGAGGATTTAAATGGCTGATTTGAAAAAGAAAATAGTAGTGGCTGATGATGAACCTTTTATATTGTCGGCGCTGCAGGACACTTTATCCGATTCATACAGCGTGACCACCGCGTCCAATGGTGCCGAGGCGATAAAGGTCGCGCAGAGGGTAATGCCGGATTTGATAATTCTTGACGTAATGATGCCTGAGATGGACGGCCTTGACGCCTGCAAGAATTTAAAAAGGGACAAACTCACCTCGACAATCCCTGTAATACTCTTAACGGCCAAGGGGCAGATAACAGACATTGAAAAAGGCTTTAAATCAGGGGCCGACGCGTATGTTGTAAAACCTTTTTCGCCGGCAAGGCTCATCGAGAAAGTAGAGGAGATATTCGAGAAAGTTGAAATGAGAAAGAAAATCATGGAAGATAAGAAGAAAGCTTAAAAAATACGGTAAAATCCCCCTTGGAAAAGGGGGATTTTTTTAGACAGACATGTGAATTAATTCACGAGAAAAGCGGAAAATAGCTAAAAAATGATGTTGACATTATTGCCATAGTTTGTTATATATTATACAAAGATAGTTCAAAATTTCACAAACTTTTGGAGGAGGTTACAAAAATGAAGAAAAAATACATCATGGCCCCAGGACCGACAGAAGTTCCGCCTGAAGTGCTCGCTGAAGCCGCAAAACCAGTAATGCACCACAGGACGCCCCAATTCCGTAAAATTCTCACAGAAGTGCTCGATAATATGAAATACGTCATCGGAACGGCCAGAAACGTTTACATAATGGCGTCATCGGGAACCGGCGCAATGGAAGCCGCCATGGCAAATGTTGTATCAGCCGGAGACAAGGTCATAGTCGGCACCATCGGCGCTTTCGGCGACAGGTGGGAAACCATGGCCAAAGCGTACGGCGCGTCGGTTGTAAAAGTTGCGCCCGAGTGGGGCTATGCCCTGAGCATTGCCGAAGTGAAAAAAGCCCTCGACGCCAATCCTGACGCCGCGGCTATTTTTGTCCAGCTCAACGAAACCTCCACAGGTGTTTATAACGACATAGAGGCCATTGGAAAACTCACTGCCGGACACAAAGCCCTGCTTGTGGTGGACGGAATATCCGGTATCGGCGCCCAGCCTTATTATATGGACAAATGGGGCGTTGACGTCACGGTAATCGGCTCGCAAAAAGGGTTGATGATACCTCCGGGACTCGCGTATGTGTCGTGCAGTGAAAAAGCATGGAAGGTCATCGAGGCCAACAAAACCCCGAAATTTTATTTTGACCTTAAAAGGTATGAAAAGGCAATGACGAAGGAAAAGATGCCCGATACGCCGTGGACATCGGCAGTATCGCTGATCATGCAGCAGGCCGTTGCCCTGCGCCTTATAAAAGAAGAGACCAATGAAAAGGTGTGGGAACGCCACGCTAAACTTTCAAAATCCGTGCGCGAGGGAATCAAAGCCCTGGGCCTTGAGCTTTTTGCGAAGGAAAATCCGGCGGTAGTGCTGACGTCAATCGTGGCGCCGCAGGGAATCGACACGAAAATACTCGTGAAAAAAATACGCGACGATTACGGCATCTCCATGGCCGGAGGACAGGGCAAGATGGAAGGGCTCATATTCAGAGTGGGCACGCTCGGCTACACCGACAGGTTCGACCCGATAATGGGGGTTGCGGCGGTGGAGATGGCGCTTAAGGAAATGGGAGCAAATATTGAAATAGGCAAAGGCGTAAAACGGACGATGGAAGTTCTCATGGAAGAATACAAATAAAAAACGGAAAATTCCGGGGAGGTTATCCAATGTATAAAATTCTTGTAAGCGACAAGCTGTCCGAAGACGCGATAAATATGCTCAAGGGTGAAAAAGACATTGAGGCGGTGGTAAAAACCGGCATGACCGAGGACCAGCTGGCGGAAGAACTGCCAAATTATGACGCGCTTATAATCAGGAGCGCCTCGAAGGTCACGGCAAAAACCCTTGAAAAAGTAAAAAAGTTAAAGGTCATAGGGCGCGCCGGGGTCGGAGTGGACAACGTGGACATGGCCGCGGCCACCGCAAAAGGCGTGATCGTAATGAATACGCCGGACGCGAATACCCTTTCAACCGCCGAACAGACCATAACTCTCATAATGGGAATGGCAAGAAACCTCCCCCAGGCCGACGCCTCTTTAAAGGCAAAAAAATGGGAGCGCAACAAATTCACCGGCATCGAGCTTTACGGCAAGACCCTTGGAGTGGTGGGGCTCGGAAGAATAGGGACGGAAGTCGCGAAAAGGATGGCCTCTTTCGGGATGAAACTCATCGGTTATGACCCGTTCATTACAAAGGAAAAAGCCGACGCTCTCGGCATAGATACCATGTCCGTAGCCGAGGTAATCAAAAAAGCCGACATAATCACCTTCCATGTACCGAAAAACAAGGAAACGACAAACATGATAACGGCCAAAGAAATCGCCACCATGAAGGACGGCGTAATGGTTGTAAACTGCGCAAGGGGCGGCATCATAAACGAAAAGGACCTTGCCGACGCGTTGAAATCAGGCAAGATAAAAAGGGCCGCGCTGGATGTTTACGACAACGAGCCGCCTTTTGATTCCGATCTTTTTACGGTCGACCCGGCGGTTATAATCATGGCTCCGCACCTCGGCGCATCCACGGTGGAGGCGCAGGAAAATGTCGGCAAGGTTATAGTAGAACAGGTCATTGAAACGGTGCGCGGAGGCATGGTAAGAAACGCCCTTAACATACCGGCGGTGGATCCGGAGGTCTTAAAGGAAATGCAGCCGTATCTTACATTGAACGACAAGCTCGGCAAATTTGCCGCACAGCTTGTTGACGGCAATGTGAAGTCAATAACCATTGAGTACAGCGGGGAAGCCGCAAAATTTAATATGAAATACCTCACAATAGGCGCCGTTAAGGGGTTTTTGTCTCCGGCCATGGGCGACAGTGTTAATTTTGTCAACGCCATGCCGCTGGCGAAAGAAAGGGGTATCGCCGTGGTGGAAAAGACAACAACGGTTACCACGGATTATCCCAACCTGGTGAGCGTCACAATAGAGACGGAAAAGGAGAGAAGGTCTGTTTACGGTTCGCTGACGATAAAAAAAGAGGCCATGATAGTGAAGGTGGACAAGTTTGACGTGGAGATAGCACCTGAAAAAAATATTATTGTCTACAAAAACTACGACAAACCCGGCGTCATAGGCAGGATGGGCACGGTGCTGGGGGCAAATAATATCAATATAGCCTCGTTCGTGCTGGGGCGCAACAAAGAGGAAAAAATAGCCCTGGGCGTCGTCACGGTCGACAATGAAGTGCCAAAGACTATAATAGACTCGATAAAGAATATGGAAGACATCATCGAGGTAAAATATATCACTTTATAGGATCCTGAAAAGTTAAAAGTTAAAATGCAAAACCAAAAAGTACAATTTGAAAAGTGGATAAGCGGGTACTGGCGGAAAACCGGCTTAGTTTAGCGGGCAGGACTTTTTTAAGTAACGGCCGCCCGATATTATAAGGGTTTTAGCGGCGCCGGGTCTTAAAAAAGTCCCACCCGCTAAACTCATGGTAAGACAAAAAATGGTTTTCCGACAGTATCAATTTGTACTTATGGGTTTTGACTTTTAACTTTTGAATTTACTATTGAATTCCATGGAGAAATGGCTTATTATTATATGGCATCAGAGGCGTTTTCCAACATTCCCCTAATGCAAATATGAATAAAAGAGGTATTGTTATGTCCGCAGACGTCATACTCGGGGCCCAGTGGGGCGATGAGGGGAAGGGAAAAATTGTAGATTTATTCTCGGAGAAATATGATGTGATAGTGCGTTATCAGGGGGGGGCAAACGCCGGACATACCGTAATAGTCGGCTCTGAAAAATACGTTATGCACCTTCTGCCGTCCGGAATACTCCACAAAAATAAAATTAATATCATCGGCCACGGGGTTGTCATAGACATGGAGGCGCTCGCCGGCGAAATAAAGGGGTTGAGGGAGCGCGGGATAAAAGTCTCCCCGAAGAACCTCAAAATAAGCGAGAACGCGTCTATAGTTATGCCCTACCATAAAATGCTTGATAAGGCAAAAGAGTCGGCAAAAAAAGGCGGTGAAAAAATCGGCACCACGGGACGCGGCATAGGGCCCGCCTATACGGATAAATATGTCAGGATAGGAATAAGGCTCAGGGATATGTTCAACCCGGCCGTGCTTAAGGCAAAAATAGACGAGAACCTTTCCGAGAAAAACTTTCTTCTGAAGAATTTTTATGGCGTAAAAACGATGACTGCGGCCCGGATACTCAGTGAAACAAAAAAATACGCGGACGTGCTGAAGCCGTTCATGGCTGACACGACAGGGCTGATAAATGAACTCGCATCCGCCGGGAAAAAGATTCTATTTGAGGGGGCGCAGGGCGCCCTGCTTGACATCGACTATGGAACTTACCCTTTTGTGACATCTTCCAACCCGACAATAGGCGGAGTGATGACCGGGGCGGGAGTTTCGCACAGGATAATTAATAAGGTATGGGGAATTACAAAGGCTTACCAGACAAGGGTCGGCAACGGCCCTTTCCCGACAGAGATGGATGAAAAGAACGGCGCCAAAACAAGGGAAGCGGGCGGGGAATACGGCGCCACAACCGGCAGGCCTCGCAGGTGCGGCTGGCTCGACCTTGTGGCCCTTAAATATGTATGCGATCTCAACGGGCTTTCCGATATTCTTCTGACTAAGATAGACGTACTTTCCATATTTTCTTCCATAAAGGTATGCACCCATTATATGTATAAGGGGAAAAAAATTACAGGTTTTGTTTCCGACGGCGGGGAACTATACAAGTGCACCCCGGTTTACAGGACATTAAAAGGCTGGAACAGCGATCTGACGGCCATAAGGGATTTTAAATCGCTGCCGGCCGCGGCGAAAGCATATATTGAATACATAGAGCAATACACGGGCGTCAGGGTATCCATCATATCGGTTGGGCCCGAGAGGGACCAGATTTTAAAGAGGTGAAACCGCAATGAATATTATTTTTCCTGTTTTAGACAGCCTGTTTTTATCACGGGCATCGCGCAAGATGCCCGGCTCACAATCATTTAAAAAAAATCAGATAATTTCAAATTGTTGAACGACAGTACGGCACGCAAGGCCGTGAAAAACGGCACAAAGTCCCGGGTTCTCTGAAAATGGCCGTATTGAAAACAGACAATCTGCCAAAAAGCAGGATACTGCCTTTAGCGGTCATTGCGGCCGCTTTCATCCTTTCGATAGGACTTGGATACCTTGACTGGCTCAGTGACAGGCTGGCCGGCGTCGATATTTCTTTCATGGTATTTTACCTTATCCCGGCCGGGCTTACGGCATGGTATGCCGGGTTGAAACCGGGAATAATAATATCCGCGGCAGCTTCAGCAGCCTTGTTTTCAGCCGATATCCTCGGCGTGGCAGGCAGGGAAAGCCGTTTTATCCCTTACTGGAACGCTTTTGCGGGAATCATCTTTTTTTCTATTTTTGTAATTATGATAGTGCTTATTAAGAAAGAGCTTTTTATGCAAAAACAGCTGGCCCAGGAGGATTTTCTCACCAAAGCATCGAATGTCAGGGCATTTTATAATTATATGAAAATCGAGATGAGCAGGATTGCAAGATACAACAAACCGCTTACTCTGGTTTATCTGGACATTGATGATTTTAAGAAAATAAACGACACACTGGGACATCAAAGGGGAGACCGGGTATTGACTCAGTTCGTCAATATTATTCGTTCGGCCATAAGGCTTACCGATGCTGTGGCCAGGCTTGGCGGTGATGAATTTGCGATTATTCTGCCGGAATTGCCGGCCGCGTCCGCAGGGGCTTTTGTGGCGCACATTAAAGAAGCCGTAGACAGGGAAATAGCGGGTTCGGATGGCCCGATAACATTTTCCGCAGGGGTTGTTACGTTCGAAAAACCCCCGCTGGATATAGAAGAAATGATAAGCCTTGCGGATAATCTTATGTATGAAGTAAAAAAGTCCGGCAAGAACAACTTAAAATTTATGGTATATAATTAAAAGGCGGATATGAAAATAATAGACTTTCACTCACATTTCTACAACGGCAAAAGGGCCGACGGCGCGGAGGAATATCTGGTCGGCCGCGGCCTTGTCCTGAAAACCGCGGACGGCGGGCTTGACGGAGTTTTGCGCTGGATGAAGGAAGCAAACGTGGCATTTTCGGTAAACCTGCCTGTGGCGGCCAATCCCTGGGATGCGGCGGAAATGAACATAAGGGCCGCAAAATATAATTCAAAGGACAACCCTGTCTTAAGTTTTGCCGCCATACACCCGGCCAGCCCGGGCCTTGAGGATATGCTATTTGATATAAAACGCGCGGGATTCATGGGAATAAAAATACACCCTCAGGAGCAGGATTTTTATCCCGACGATGAGAGGATGAAAAAGGTATATAAATTTTGTTCGGATAACCGCCTTATGGTTGTCGCACACGGCGGGGCCGGGACTGAAAATAATTTTGACCGGGCCTCTTTAAAAGGGGAGCCGGCAATATTCAGGAGCGTTATAGATGATTATCCCGGGTTAAAGCTTGTGGTGGCGCATATGGGAGGGCTCCAGGTGTGGGACGACGCCATGAAATACCTCTGCGCCAAAAATGTCATGTTTGACACTGCCTACTGCACTATAATGGACGACATGCTTTTAAAGGAAATCATAGCGGCGCACGGCGCGCAAAAGGTGCTTTTCGGCACGGATTTTCCATGGCAGACATATAAAGAAACCGCCGACAAAGTTGAAAAAGCCGCGGCCTCCAGGGAAGAACTGGAATTAATTATGTACCAAAACGCCGAAAACCTTCTTAATAAATAAAAACAGGCCGTTATTTTTTAAGGTTTTTTCTTATATAATTTATCTTTCCGCCTTCCATTATTATATCTTTTTCGCGTTCTGAGAGCTGGGTGAAAAGCTTTATATCAAGGGTGCCGTTAACTTTCATCAATATGTTTTTTCCCGCCCTGAGGCATCCGGACACATCCAACAGCTCGAGCCTGTCGCCCGGGTTTATTTTGTCGTAATCTTTCGGGTTTGTGAAGCACAGCGGCAAAAGGCCGAAATTAATCAGGTTTGCCTTGTGGATGCGGGCAAAAGATTTTGTTATGACCGCTTTGACCCCGAGGTGCATGGGCGCAAGCGCCGCGTGTTCCCTTGACGACCCCTGGCCGTAATTATCCCCGCCTATGATAAAACCGCCGTTTTCCTTGACCGCCCTGTTATAAAAACCCGCGTCTATTTTGTTAAAAACATATTTTGATATTTCCGGGACATTTGAGCGAAGCGGCAGTATTTTTGCGCCGGCAGGCATTATGTCATCCGTTGTGATGTTGTCGCCGGTTTTTATAAGAACTTTTCCGGATAGCGCGTCCGCAAGCGGTTTTCCCTCCGGAAGCGGTTTTATATTCGGACCCATTACTATTTTTACTTTTTTCGCCTGTGCCGCCGGGAGTGGTTTTATGACAAGCGAATCATCCGAGGGGAATTTTAACGGAGATACAACAGCGGGGTATTTGCCGAGCTTTGCCGGGTCGGTGAATTCGCCGTAAACTGCGCAGGCAACAGCGGTTTCTACGCTTGTAAGGTAGATGGAGGCATTTGCGGTGCCTGAGCGCCCCTGAAAATTGCGGTTAAATGTCCTGACGGAAACCGAACCGGAAGCCGGCGCCTGTCCCATTCCTATGCACGGCCCGCATGCGGATTCTACGATCCTTGCCCCTGCTTCTATGAAATATGAAAGAGCGCCGTTTTTTATCATGGCGTTCAGGATGGTCTTTGAACCCGGCGCGACAACAAACGAGACATCTTTTGAGACCGTTTTTCCTTTAAGAGCGAGCGCCGTAGTCATAAGGTCCTTATAAGAGGAATTTGTACAGCTTCCTATAATAACCTGGCCGACTTTAATTCCTTTGAGCTCTTTTACGGTTTTAACCGCGTCGGGAGAATGCGGAACTGCGGCAAGGGGCTCGAGTTTCGCAAGGTCAATCTCAAAGATTTCTTTGTACTGCGCCTTTTTATCCGCTGAAAAAGCCCTGTAATCCTTCAGCCTTCCAAAAGATTTTAGGAATTTCTGTGTAACGGCGTCCGAGGGAAAAATCGAGGTGGTGGCGCCGAGTTCCGCCCCCATATTTGTTATTGTGGCACGTTCCGGAACTGAGAGTGCCTTTACACCGTCGCCGAAATATTCAAATACGCGGTTTACGCCGCCTTTGACGGTATATTTTTTTAAGACGGTGAGTATGATATCCTTTGCAGAAACCCATGGTTTGAGTTTTCCCTTTAATTTGATTCCAATAACTTCCGGGCATATGAGCGAATAAGGATAACCGGCCAGGGCCGAGGCCACTTCCAGGCCGCCGACGCCTATTGCCAGCATGCCGACTCCGCCCGCTGTGGGGGTATGGCTGTCTGAGCCGATCAACGTGTCCCCGGGTTTCGCAAACCTTTCCGAGTGCACCTGATGGCAGATGCCGTTGCCGGGCTTTGAAAAATAGATGCCGAATTTTTCAGCGACTGACTGGAGGAAAAGGTGGTCGTCGGCGTTCTCAAAACCGGCCTGAAGGGTATTGTGGTCGACGTAGCTCACGGACAATTTTGTGGCTATTTTTTCAAGACCGAAATTTAAAAACTCAAGGTATGCCATGGTGCCGGTGGCGTCCTGGGTAAGGGTCTGGTCTATTTTTATGGAAATTTCAACGCCCGGGGCAAGTTTCCCGTCGACAAGGTGTTTTTTCAATATTTTCTCGGTAAGCGTTCCTTTCATGGCTGTTCTCCTTTAAGCTGAGTATGTATTTTTGACCTTATAATATTAAGGCAACAATTATAAAAAGTAAATACTTTTTTACCGGCACACGCTCCGTATGCGCATGAAAATTACTTCTTGACTAAAACAGGTTAACCGACTAAAATTTTAAAATTGGTCGGACAAAAAAACGGCAAGGAGACTGGAATGAAGGAGACAAGAGAGCTTGTAATAAGGACGGCGAGGAAAATGTTCGCCAAAAAAGGGGTAACTGAAACGACTATGGACGATATCGCAAAAGAGGCAAAAATAGGAAAGGGGACCATATACCATTACTTTGACTCAAAAGAAGAGCTTTACTGCGTGATACTCGACATTGATTTTGCCGAGGCTAAGGCCGAACTGGAAAAAGTGGTTTCGCTCGAGACCGAGCCGGATAAAAAAATTGCGGCTTATATCCACGCCAGGCTGAAACTTATGGGAAAACTGTCGGGGTTCTACATAATGTTTAAGACCGATTATTTGGATTATTACGGGTACATAAAAAAAGTTTATGAAAAATACAGGGCATTCGAGACTTCCATGATGAAAAGTTTCCTGGACGAAGGAGCAAGCCGCGGTATGTTCGCGATTGAAGACGCCGACTACACCGCGTTCGTGATAGTCCAGTCCATTCTCGGCGTGGAATACCAGATGGGAATTGATAAAGCCGAAGAAATAGAAAAAAAGGTCGGCCTGATTCTAAATATAGTTTTAAACGGAATAAGAAAAAGATAATACTTGACAAAAATGGGAAAAACCGACTATAATACAAAAATAGTCGATAAGTACAAAAAGGTGAAATGTGAAGGAAACGAAAAAAATAATAGTTGAAGTGGCAAAGAGGCTCTTTTCCAAATTCGGCCTGCGCAAGACAACGGTTGACGAGATCGCAAAAGAGGCCAGGATAGGAAAAGGGACCATCTATCATTATTATGTTTCCAAGGAAGAGATATTTCTTGATGTGGTCAACAGCGAAGTCAGGGCCTTAAAAGGCGGCATTACATCGGCGGTGGAGTCTGCGGCAGGGGCGGATGAAAAATTAAAGGCCTATATTGTAACCCGTATGAAATTAATTGGAAAATTCGCAAACTTTTACTCCACATTCAGGGAAGATTACATCGAATATTACGGTTTTGTAAACAAAGTACATGAAAAATATAATGATTTTGAGATAACGCGGATAGCCGATATTATTAAGGAAGGCATAGCAGCCGGAATATTCAGCGTTGAGGATCCGGTGCTTACGGCGTTTACGCTTGTAACCGCAATGAAGGGCATGGAATATTCCTGGGCGCTTGACGAGGAAGGCGCGGCGGAGAAAAAGACCGGGGCCATGCTTAAAGTGCTTTTTAACGGGATGCTTAAAAGATAATTTTTTTTGTCCCGGAAACGACCAAAAAACTAAAAAAGTCGAAAAACCTAAAAGGAGAGATTATGATTGAAAAATTGCTCGAAAAGACGCTGGAAATATTTAAAAAACCATGGATGGTAATCGCGGCGGCTGTAATAATAACGCTGGCTTTTATTCCCGGTATTTTCATGCTGCAGATTGACAACGACATACATAATATGCTGCCGAAGGATAATATTGTGGTAAAAAATTACGACAGGTTCGAGGATATATTCGGCAACAAGAACCTTATATTTGTCGCTGTCGAGTCGGACAATATTTACAAAGAGGAGGTCTTTAATTACGTTAAAAACCTCCAGAACGCGGTGCTTGACATAAATAAAACAATGCCGGCGGAAAATATCGCGAAAAAACTCAGGCTTACAGCCGGGGAGGGTCGGGAACTTGTCAACGCCCTCAATGAACAGGTTATAATGGGGCCGGATGATGTAAAGGCCCTGCTTACAAACAAAGAAAGGCTGACAGGCGAGGCTTTTCTGGACGCTAAATTTGCCGATAAGATTGTTTCAGCATGCAGGGGTGCAAATTTTACCAACATATATGACGCATACCACCCGCCGGTGAAGAAAGTGGACAGCATAATCACTTCCGATTTTATAAAAGGCACGGGCAATAAATTCAGCGTAATGAAACTGCTGGATGACGGAGTTATAAATCCGAAAAATATCGGGGAAGTCAAAAAAAGGGTTGATTCATGGGATATGTACAAAGGGCTGCTGGTTTCAAGGGACAACACATCTACTTCGCTGCTTATTCAACTGTCGTCAAAAGACGTTGACACAAGAAGCGCGGTTTACAGGGAATTAAAGAAAATAACCGCCGCCGGCAAACCCGCTGATATAAAAGTGAGTATTGCCGGGGAGCCTGTAATATCGTATTTTATGACGGAATCGATACTGCATGACATATCTTTCCTGATGCCGCTGGTTCTCATTACCGTGTCGCTTGTGCTGTTTTTGTCATTTAAAAATTTTCAGGGCGTATTTTATCCGATGACCGGGCTTGCCGTATGCGTGGTATGGACCTACGGGCTGATGGGCTACTGCGGAATCCCGGTGAATATCGTAAGTTCGATTTTGCCTGTGGTGCTGACCGCCCTTGGAAGCGCATACGGGATCCACTTTATGAACAATTATTTCCTTATACACGGAGCCGGCAAACTGGACAGCATTAAAAAGAATATCACGACCGTCGGAGTCGGGATATTTACGGGGGCGCTGACGGCAATGGCGGGTTTTCTGGCCCTGCTGTCCACGAAATTCATGCCGCTGAGGAATTTCGGGTTGTTTACAGGCATAGGGATATTTTTTGCCCTTGTGATAGTAATGTACCTTCTTCCGTCAATGCTGCTTGAGATAAAGAGGCCGAAGGTAAATTTCCCGGACGAGGAGGAACAGGGCGGGATAATACTAAAGTTTTTAAAGTGGTTCAATCACATGGTTCAGTATAATTACAATATGCTCCTGGTGATTTCCCTGATAATCTGCGTTGTTTCGGTCGCGGGAATATCGATGCTGAAGGTTGAGATGAATAACGCGGAATTTTTTAAAAAGAACGCGCCGGTGCGCATGGATGACGACAGAATGAACCGTATATTTGACGGAACACAGGAGATGGACCTCGTAATAGAGTCAAAAGACGGATCCTCGGTTTTGCGCCCCGAAATACTCGCAAAGGTTGACTCGTATAAAAAAGATGTAATGGAAAAGTTCCCCAGGGTGAAACGCGTCATGGGCATAAACGACTACCTCAAAAAAATGAACCAGGAAATGTCCGGCGGAAAAGAGGAAGACTATATACTGCCTGAAAGCGCAAGAAAAGCCGACGACTACCTGATGCTCTACTCCGGCGCGCTGGATAATTTTGTGACGCCAAAACATGACGGCGCTTCTTATGACATTGTCATAAACAGGACAAATACCATGTCGCTCGAAAAGATACAGAAATACACGGAGGAATATTTCCGGGATTTTGCCGGGCAAAATAATATCAAAATATCAGTAAGCGGAACAGGCGCCATGTATATACTTGCCAATAATCTGATAGTGCACGGCGAGATAGAGGACATAATCATATCTTTTATTGCGGTATTTATAATAATGATGCTTGATTTCAGGAGCACGGGGCTGACAATTGTGGCGTTGTGGCCGATATTCGTTGCTCTTCTTATGGATTTCGGGTTTATGGGGATTGTCGGCATACCGCTTAACGCGGCAACGGCTATCGTGGCATCTCTCGCGATAGGCACAGGAATTGACTATTCAATCCATTTCATAGTCAAGTACAGGCAGGAAATGGCCGCAATGGGAGACAAAAAGGATGTTGGAGAGGCCATATACAGGACCATAATGCACAGGGGAAGATCGATAATGTACAATGTTCTCGCCGTAATGGCCGGATTTTTTGTGCTGCTGTTCTCGAATTTTGTCCCGCTTGTACAATTCGGGGGGCTGGTCGGATTCACCATGTTGACCACAGGAGCAGGAGCCGTAATAATGATACCTGCCACATTAAAATACCTTGAAAAGGGAGGAAAAACACTATTATGAAAAAGAAAATTTTCGCGTTTGCTTTATCAGTTCTTTTTGTTCTGCCCGCCGTCCGTCTGTCCGCGGCGGATGACGGCCTTACCGGGCTGCAGATTGCCGACAAAATCGAGGCGTCAAATGTATCTTCAAAGGGGCTTGTTACAAAGGCGGTCCTTGAATTAAAAAACATTGCCTCGCAGGATGCTGAAAAAAGAGGCTGTATCATGGAGAGCGTCTCTGAAAACGGGCTGAAAAAAGCCGCGTTCAGGTTCACGGATTCAAGCTACAGGGGCACAACGTTTCTTACACTGGATAAGGACGGCGGGGATAAAATAACATATATTTATCTTGCTTCAGTCGGTTCACCAAGGCAGATAGAGGCGTCAGACAGGGAAAACAATTTTGTGGACACTGATTTCTCAAATGAGGATCTGGGCGGAAGCAATACCGCGGATTACACATACACGAGGCTTGCGGATAAAAAAATCGGCGATATGGACTGTTATTTTCTCGAAAAGGCGCCCAAGAACAAGTCTTCAAAATATTCAAAGTACCAGATGCTCGTGGACAAAACATCGTTTATACCCGTTATGGTGAAGGCGTTCGACAAAACAGGAAGGCTTGTAAAAACAATCAAAATGGATAACATTAAAAAAGTTTCCGATTCCATATATGTGCCGTACGGTATAACCGTCGTTGATGTGGACAAGAAACATTCTTCTGTAATAACCGTAACACAAGCGGCTGAAAAACAGGTTAATAAGGGTAATTTTAACAAAAACAAAATGGATATGAAGTGGCCCGAGGAATAATCGCGGCAACACAGGAGGAAACATATGAAAAAACATATGAAAAAACATATGAAAAAACATATGAAAAAACATATGAAAAAACTATCATTGTTAATTATGGCAATGGCGGTTATTGCCCCGGCGGCGTTTGCTGACGGCGGCAGCTTCAGCGGTACTATGGATTTTTTTTACGCCGCGGATATAAAAAACGACGCCGCATACAGGCGGGATGAAAGATTCGACCTTAACTATTCCGCGGCCATGGAAGATACGCGGATAAAAGCGGACTTAAGGGCGGAGGAGGACACGCTGAAACTAAACGATCCAACGAGCAAGTTTTACAGCGCCGATGAAAACGCAACGGTCTATTTAAGGGAAGGCTATATAAGCCAGGATATAAATTTTGGCGGAGGCATCGACAGCATAAATTTCAGGGCGGGCAGGATCATTTACACGTGGGGCAACGCGGATGAATTAAAACCCGTGGATATACTCAACCCGCAGGATTATACTTTTCTGCTTTTTAAACCCATAGAAGAGAGAAAACTCGGGGTGTGGTCGGCTGACGCAACGGTCTATTTTACGCAGGATATATTCCTTGAGGGAGTCACAATAGAGGAATTTGAGCCGGATGAAGTCGAAAACTCAAGGATATTCAATATTGATTCCGCGGAAACGGCACAGCTTAATGTTACCAATTCAATACAGCCGGACATGAACAATCTTGCGAAGCCTCATTACGCGTTAAGGGCCGGAGCCGAATTATTCGGCGCGGACGTCCATGCCATATGGTATGACGGTTATGACTATGAGCCGGCCTTTATGTCACAGTTGACTTCAAATCCCCTGCTGCCTGTGGCCTCAACGGTGTATTATCCGGAGATACAGATGATCGGGCTGGATTTCCAGCGCGCCCTTTTTTCCGGAATATCGGTCAGGGGAGAAGCCGGGTATTTTATAAAGGGCAAAACTTTTGCTTTGAAAGATACGAACAGCCCGAATCCGGCGGATAACCCGTTCTTATATTCCCTTGTCACAGGCGGGAACGGATTCGTTGAAAAACACCTGGTGGACGTAACAGCCGGTTTTGATGTCGCCAACTTGTTTGTTGAGAAGCTTTACATGAACGCCGAATATAACGGTGAAATAATGGCGGATCATACCGGGGATATTCAGCAGGACGAGGCCGAGCATACAATACTGGCCACCATAGACTACCCGTTTTTCGACGATAAGATAACGCCCAAACTGCGCTGTCTTTACAACATAAACGACAAT
>Ga0224557_1002460_pt1 | contig 15758 bp, 15 predicted proteins | sample 714S31014metaG_FD_180677 | JGI IMG/M metagenome (GOLD analysis project Ga0224557, IMG submission 180677) | Peat soil microbial communities from Stordalen Mire, Sweden - 717 S3 10-14 | ecosystem: Environmental > Terrestrial > Soil > Wetlands > Peat | place: Sweden: Norrbotten County, Stordalen...
GATCTCCTCCCCTGCCGTCGCCAACGGCGTCGTCTACGTAGGGAGTACTGACAACAACACCTACGCTCTCAACGCCACCACGGGGGCGAAGCTCTGGAACTATACAACCGGAGGTCTCGTGGCCTCATCCCCCGCCGTCGCCAACGGCGTCGTCTACGTGGGGAGCGATGACAACAACCTCTACGCCCTCAACGCCACCACGGGGGCGAAGCTGTGGAGCTACACAACCGGGGGCTACGTGGACTCATCCCCCGCCGTCGCCAAGGGGGTGGTCTACGTGGGGAGCGATGATGGCAACGTCTACGCCATCGGCAGCGCAGCTGCGGCCACAAGTCAGGGAACGCCCGGCTTCGAGGTCGTGCTCGCCTTTGTCGCACTCGTTTTTGTCGGACTCTTAATCGTCGCGTACGTAGTGAGGAGGAGCTAACCCCTCCACCCTCTTTTTCTTTACACGCAGGTGGCGCCTGAAACGCCTATGTACCGATAATGAGTGGGCGATCTCTGTTGGTTCAAAAATGATTTATTATTGCGCCGCTGGAGTTCAAGTTACCCTACGACGCCGGAAGCTCCGTGTACCGCGAGGCCTTCAGCCCAACCGTGAAGGTCACGGTCTACGTGTTCCTACGGCCCTATCCTTAATTTCTAGCTCATTATTTCTTTTTTGATTTTGCGCTATCTCCTGTCGCGAACTATTTTCTCCTTGTCCTGTCCCGCCTTTTCCAGACAGGCCTAAAAAGAGCATGTGGGATCGGATGCGAGGCCGTTAGCCTTTGCGGTAAACGCGAACATTTAAGGGTTCACGCACGTTTCTACGGCTAACGGTTTTGTGCGCTAGGGCGGCACAGAGCTAAAGCTGAACCTTGGAGGTGACATGTGGGCAACGCATTTTGGCTTGGGATAACCGGAGGAGTCTGCGGTATCCTCGCCGTTGTACTCGCCGTTCAGCTCGGAGGAATGAGCGACGCGTTTAACGCAACTGGGGGGTTACCGCCCTACACGACCGCAGCAGGGGCAGCACTCATCTTCTCACTAGTTGGAATCGCTGGCGGCGTACTCGAAAACTGGAAAATCGTCGGCGCAACTGTAATGATTATCGGAGCGCTCGGGGCTCTGATATCGATCGGCCTTTTAAGTGGTCTTAGCGTTGTAGAATTCGTAGCGGGAGCCGCCCTCATTCCACTCGGGGTTGTGATATCGTTTTTCGGCATTCTTACCTTCGTGCTATTCCTGCTAGGGGGCATCCTCATTTTGACGCAAGCGCCGCATCCGCACTAGGCGCTGGAATGCCTTATCCTGGCGTCGCTATTCCCGTTGCAGCGTTACTCATTGATGGCATTATCTTAGGAACTCATCGCGCACTTTTGAAGGTGATGGTTACTTCGCAACTACCGTTTTGGGCAGTGTCATCGTGCTGCTCTACGTTGCGTCCCTCTTAGCGCGTTGCGGACAATCGGTTGGAGGTGGTAGTCAAGATAAAAGCGGTCAGAGAGGCGGACAACACACCGATCACCTACGGAGCGCGTTTGTGCGCACGATTCTGCTATAGATCGACGAGAGTCAGCACGTCAGCCCTACCTGCTGCGTAATCCTCATTTGGACTCATAAGAAACAGCGTCTCGGCGATCGCGTTGCGCACAGCGTCGTGCTGAAGGCATAAAGGCCTTGTGCCCCATAACCTCAGCGATCAGTTTGGAAAATTAAGTGGTACCAAACCTATGAGGTAGCACTCGTTATTTCTCAGCCGGTGCGCTAAACCACTCAGTCAATCGCGCTGCGGGGGGCGAAGCACGCTGTTCACGGCGTGGCCGAGGCGCTCTGCGCACTTGGTGCAGTTCGGATCGTTTGAGGTGTTCAAGCAGCCGAAGTGTAGGCCATACCAGCAGGCCCCGTTTTTTATGGTTGATGCATTCGTAGCCATCACGTTCATCTCCAATCAGGACTACACGGAATGGTTTCATAAGGCCGCGTGAGACAGAGATTGTGTGGGAACTCGTGACAGCATCTTTGTGTGGGAAAGCGTGACAGCATCTTTGTGTCACACCTAACGGCGGCTGCTTTCGCGGGAAGTGACCAATAGTAGCCTATGTCATCGGCAGCGTGTGACCTGCTAAGCTCGAAAATACCCAATTCCTTAATCGCCGCGAAGCAGTTTTGATAACTCCCCCGTTCTTCGAGCCATCAAACGGTACCAGATGGGGCCCAGCTAACAACAACGTTTATACTATCTCGCCGCCTTTTTGGGCGACGCATATGATAAAAAAGTTGTTAGCCATCATAGTGCTCGTGATGGTTGCCTCGTTATCAGTAGCGGGTTGCACATCATCAACTAATAGCAACCAAACGGCAAGCAGTGCATCACAAGCAGCATCGAGTACAGCATCAATGAAAGCAAAGACAGCAAATACTACGACTTCAGCGTCGGCAACGCGTGTGCCGGCACACTTGAAGGTGCTATTCTTCTATGAGACGAATTGTCCCTATTGCCAAGCGCTGGAGCCACACGTCACCCAGCTTCAAAAGAAGTATGCGGGGAAGGTCCCCGTACAGTCGATCGTGAACTATGCGAGCCCGCTGGCCGATCAGTACAAGGTGCCGTCGGTCCCGACGCTGATCCTGCTAAACAACGGCCGTGAAGTCGGGCATTGGATCGACGCCACGAATACCACGGGGATTACAGCTCAAATTAATAGCCTACTCCGCGCGAGTTAGGATGGACGCGACTTGATCTACGGCGCTTAGCGCCTCACTATTAAGCGAGATGGTTACGGTTTGCATAGCTGCCTACGTTGTTGGAGCGACAATAAGGATTGCTATTTTGATCCCGTTAATTACTGCTTATGACGCTCATAAGAACGCATAAAGAGTGATTAACCAACCATTAATTAGGCATTAAGAAAAAGATGCGTCACGATGGCGATATTCGCATCAAAATGGCCCTTATTCGTCACGGCGAGCGTTTGGGAAACTGCGGTAGGTACATGGCGCGCCGTAACTCGCCCAGCTATTACTAAAATGAGTCAGCGTTCGGACTTAAAAACGACAATGATCTCTAAGATTCAGAGGACCCTGGACGCGAAGGGAATCTTTAGAACCAGATAGGCTGCCGCAAAACAGAGCGGAACCGTAATCGCCGCCGCCAGACCGAACTTGAGCAGGTGCTCGAGAGAGAGTCCCATCAGTGCAACGGCAACGAATACGATGATCAGGGCCGAGATGACATAGACGGTGTACGAGTGCCGACTCAGGAATCGGCTGAAGCTGCCCGACCAGTTGAATCTATCGCGGAAGAGCGTGATCAGCCCGAGGGACATTCCCACCGCAACGGTCGAGTCCCACAGCGCATAGACCGCAGACTGCCAGGACCCGTAGCCTGCGACATTTGTGATGCCTCCGGTGAGCGCAAGGGGAAGGAGTGTGATCGTCGCGACCAGCACCAGAGCGAAGCCCCCCCTCCCCATCGATTTCGGAATGTTCCGTAGCCAATTGTGACGGACGGCAACGATGCCGATGATGAAGAAACTGAGATGCTGGGGGAGGTAGGACAGGGTCGGAAATCCAGCTACGTACTCACCTATCGGTATGACGATGCGAATCAAATAACTGGTTAAGGCCAGGACAAGGATGAACGCGGCTATGATCTGATAGCGGGGAGGCTCGTTGCTGCTCTCCTGCCGTGGCGCACGGTTTCTTCTGATAACCCACCAGATCGCAAAGCCGATGTCGAAGATGAGCAGCATTGCTAAAAACCAGGCGAGTCCAAAACCGACCAGCTGGGGGTAAGCTTGCCAGGACAGAGGCGTGGTGATGCCGCTCAGGGACGCTGGCATTGCGTACGAGCCGAGAGATGCGATCGGGTTGAGCACGAAGAAGTACACGAGCAGAGGATGCCCAAGCGGATCAGTCGATCCTTGACGAAGCGCCTCACCCCCTTACGCTCGAGCGATCCAGGCGAGAAGTAACCCGAAATCAGGAACAAGAGACCCATAAAGTAGGCTTGGTTGACGACTATAAAAATGACCAGCACGACGAGCGGCAGCGGGTAGCTGGGAGGCGGCTCCACGTAATAGAAGGCCCCCACCCCGGTGTAAACGATTGCCAGGTGGTGCAGCACCACCAGCGTGATGAGCCAGGTCCGCAGGTTGTCGGCGAAATAGAGGCGGTCGCGCAATTTTCTAGGCGGAGGGGGTGTTCCTTGTTCTCCCCCAACGACCCCCTTTACGTCCTCAGTAGGTGCTTGTCCTGACGCCATCGCCGAATCCTCTTTTAGCGAGAGCCCCCAAAACTCACCTACTAGGTTCAAGGAGGTTTAAACGTATTGATCTGCGTTCACGACTGCTTACATACCCACCCGTATTCGCGGCTCTGAAGCAAACGCTCCTGTATTTTTTTGATAATTCGTTGCAACTGCTGACGTGCGCTGTTGGATAGCCAGCCATCGTGCGCGCGGTCTTGCAGGTATTGATAGGCTTCCCAACTAGTCGAGCACTTCCACCAAAAGTTTTTCGGCAGCCATATCGACATAGTCGTTTTTGTAGTCCGGGATTTCAAGGATGAGTTCATCGACCTCTGCGCGATCGTTGTTCATGGGGCAGAAATGGGGATCTACTAGGGTAACTGTTAGCCAAAGTAGGACGAAAGTGGTAAGATTGAAAAATATAATACTCGTTTTTCAAGCAGTCTGGAGGTAGATACATGGCAGAAAAAAATACGAAGCGAATCGAGTTTTTCTTGAGAATGCTCTACGCGCTAGCAGCTTTACTTGCCCTCCTTGGCGTCTTAATACAAGTTGGTCTCATAGACGGGGGTACGACTTATGCTGTTGCGCTTCTCGCAGTCGCGATATGGTTTTTGTGCATTGCCGGGAACAGATCAGTCCCTTTTTTAATTCAATCCGCGCAATAACATTGATTCACTGGCCGGGAACGTGAGCACAATGCTGCTCAGCAGATTGCGGCAGAGACATATCCCGCTCCATCAGCTGCATTAAGTGTGTAGAACAAGACGCAACTAAGGTTATTAACCGCCCCCGCGTATACAGCTAGATCAACGACGCGCCAGCGCAGCGGCTGCTCTCTGAAGGCGCGCCTAAGGCATCATTTCGGGACCGGTTCAGACGGAAAAAATATAATAAATAACGGGGCCCGTCACCGCGTCCGTTTTACCGTGATTACGAAGCCGTAGCTACCACGATAAAAGCATTGATATGTTATAGCCAAGGTAATATCATGGGAATCAAAAACAGAAGAAGACTCTATTTACCTGATCCGAAAGCTAATAATGCTTGTTCTCTCTGCATCTTGATAATAAATATCAATACTTTATTTGTTGATGTTATAGCGCTAAGAGAGCCGGTTTTTAGAGGAGGTATTATTAAGAGTTCAGAATCATCAACCACCAGTATGAACAGGTTATCTACGTCTATTATATCCTTTAAATTGGCACGGGACCGCCTTTGTAACTCTGTTTCAGTTTCATGATGCTGACGCTCTAAAATCTGGCTTTTTTCAATTATCTGGATTTTCACATTACTTTTTTTGGACAAGTGTTCCAGTCTTTTTTTTGTATCTTGACCATCTACGATTAACAAGTCTATTTTAATGTTCTTTTTTGCGACCTTTTCTATATACTCTAGGTATCTTCCTGATGTTTCGCAGCTTATGCTCTCCCTAGCGTCATTTAACATGTCTTTGATCTTAAATTCAAAGCTTTTAGCGCCGAAAATAAAGCATAGAGGGGAAGAAGATTCGGGGACTACCTCCTGCTCTTTAAGGATCTGGAATTCTTTTAGCGCTTCCTTTTTGGCGTCCTGATTTTTCTTTATTATCAGTTCCAGCGCAACTCTTGGCTCTATCGCCTGATAGGTAGCCGGTCTCGGACTTGTTAACACGACCAAACCACTTTCTTCAAGTTTCCTCAAGCCATCGTATACCCTCGGCTTAGATACATCTAGAAAATCGAGCAAGTCCCTTACTTCTGCGCTTTGCAATACTACCAGCGCTGCGTATATTTTCGCCTCTGACTCGAGCAACCCAAGCTCTGTTAAGGATACTAATAGTTGACTGGGTAATCGTCTCATCATTGTCCCCATTGATTATTAGTTGTCAAATTACTATTTACTAAGCCGCTATCTATATATAGTTCTTACGACCCCATGTCAATCGTTGTTAAATTATTGACAACTTCAATACCAAAAGGAACAAATCAAAATGAAAAACACAAAAGAAGAAAAACAGGAACTAATGTTTCGCCACACGGCGGGCCAGGCGAATAGATTCGGGACCTATTTCGATTCTCACTTCACGCGAGTAATAGGGAGAGGCAATTATGGTGGATCGGCAGTAGGAGAATGCTACGAAACGGCAAGCCGAATTGTTGATGGAGATTTTCAAAGCTACACAAATGCTTGGGAGGTAACTGCGAAGCGGGTCGAAGCCATTGGATGGGATTGTCTCAAGAAGGGGCACAAGGTGAGCGCCCGCGATGCGTTTTTACGAGCCGTGACCTACTGGGGCGCTACGACGATGTACATCGATCCCACTGATCCGCGCCACCGCTCATCTTACGAAAAAGAGCGGGCCTGCTTCCGCGAAGCCGCTAAGCTTTTCAACCCGCCCATAGAAGTTGTAAACATCCCCTACGAAAACGGCAGGACGATTCCCGGATACTTCATTCCCGGCGGCCCTAAAGGCGAGAAGAGACCGACGGTTCTTGTGCTTGGAGGCGGTGATAGTGCCCTGGAGGAGCTCTACGGTCCGAGTCCGGTGGGCGCGCAGAGGCGGGGTTACAATGCGCTTATGTTCGAAGTGCCCGGACAAAAAGCAATGTTCTTTGACTATCCTGACTTGTTCTTTCGCCCTGATGCTGAAGTCCCGATTAGATATGTCGTGGATTATGTCCTGAGTCGTCCTGAGGTCGATCCAAAGAAACTCGCTTTAGTCGGCGCAAGTTTTGGTGGATATTTCGCCCCCAGGGCTGCTGCCTTCGAGAAGCGTTTGGCAGCTGTCATAGCACTTCCGCTCTTCTCGGATCTTCAGCCGATGTTCGTTGAACTTTTAGGGTTGGATCCGACAAAGCCATATCCGCGCGATCTGGAATCACGCCTTGATATGTCTCAATCTTTTGTTAAGGCGTTGAGCAAAGGCGATATACGAATGAGGTCTGGATATGCCAACAAAACCATCGCGGAATGGCTGGATAGAATGCGTGAATTTAGTTTGGTTGGACTCGAAAAGAACATCACTTGCCCGTTGCTCATTCTTGCCGGAGAAAGCGAATTCGATCCTGCGAGAGCGGAAAAGGAAAAAGTCCAATGGAAGAAGGTAATGAACCATCCCAAGAGCCAAGCAAGGATTGTCACAGCCGCTGAAGGAGGCGAGGGACACAGCATGGTTAACAACTTGCTATTGAAGAACCAAATAGAGTTTGATTGGCTCGATGACGTACTCGGCTGGAAGTCTTAACCCGGATTTCCAACGCCTCGACGCGAACGGGATCTTCAAAACCAGATAGCCTGCCGCTTTAGGTACCTCACACGAAGCGCATTAGGAGCCTCGAACGTGCACACGCTAGAACTGCACAACATAAACTCGGGATACAACAAGAAAACCGTCTTGCACGACGTAAGTCTCACGATACAAGAGCCGTCGATATACGTAGTATTGGGCCCTAACGGCGCAGGGAAGACCACACTGTTTCGGACCATCGCCGGCATTTTGGAACCATATTCGGGCGAAGTCGTGTTTGACGGTGAAAACGTCACCTCATCGCGTGACATCAGAAAGCGGATAAACTACCTCTCCCACTACAACGCGATCCCGGAGGAGATGACGGTGTACAACGCGCTCACCTTTTATGCGAACATGCAGGGAGGAAGCGCTGACGAGGTTCTCGAGCTGCTCCACCTTCAGGAACTTCGGGATAAAAAAATCTCTGATCTCTCGCAGGGACAGAAGAAAAGAGTCTCAATTGCGAAGGTGTTCCTAAAGGAGCGCGACCTGTACTTAATGGACGAGCCCACCTCAAACATGGACCCTGGGTACTCGAAGGAGATCCGAGACATCCTCCTGAAACTGAGCAAAGACAGGATTGTACTGTATTCGACCCATAACCTCTACGAGGCGAACGACATCGGCACGAACCTCATCTTGATCAAGAATGGGACCATCGCGCTAAGTGAAAAGATCGCAAACATCAAACTGAGGGAATATAGGGTTGGGATTAGGACGTCGACTGACATTTCAAAAATTGTCGATGCGAAGAAGGGAGAGCAGGGCTACTACGTCATGAGCGTTTCGAGCCCCGAAGAGGCAGGACAGGTCCTGAAGACGCTAATCGAACACGGGGTACTGGTGACGGAAATGCGGCAGCTCGAAAACCCGTTGCAAGAGCTGTTCGAAACAGCATAACCGGTGAACGCGTGAAGAACAACGTTGTGCGCCAACGGGGGCGCAAACCTGCAATAATCACCGTTAAGAGAGGACTCGCTCTGAGCAAATCGTACATCGTGTTCGCGTTATTCTTCACGTCGGTGGCTATCCTTACTGCAAATTTTGGCAACGCATTCCTGAGAGGCGCACCTGGGAATAGCGGCATCTACGTCGGGGCGTCACTCTGGCTTCTCTCCGTCCCGCTGACCGTAATTGCTGCTGTGACGCTTGCGACGTCCGTCATTTTGCTCTACGTCTACGATAAGAATAACGGCGTGCTCGAGTATTTCCTCTCGCTCGGGATGAACCAAGAAGACATCTACAAGCGCTACCTGAAAGCGGGTGTCATTCTTGTCTTACTCCTTATGGCGGGAGTGGCCGTTGCAAACGTTGCGGTAGGATTGGTTCTGAGAGGAGGAGTTACGCTCCCTCTCGTGGCTACGGGCGTTGCCACCGCATTGTCTCTCTCCGTCGTCTCTTTCGATATGGTGGCTATGATGACGTTCAGCTCATTGCAGAAGCCGAGGGCAGGGGCAAATCAGCCGTTAGGCCTCGCCTTGGGGGGGTTGCTGGTGTTTCCCGCGTACTTAACCCCGTGGATTTTGCCTTTTATCGGAGTAGTCGTGGTAGATCTCGCTGAAGCCGTCCTCATCGCTGCTCTGTCGATCGCGCTGTTTCTCCTTTCAAGCGGACTCATCAGCAGAGAGAAGCTACTTCCGTAGCAATTTACGCGTACCAGATCAAGGAGAGCAGATTTTCAGTAGGAAAGTACGCACATCGGGCGACTTTTTTGTCAGTGTTTTAGTTCGAGCTGGGTGCGTAAGCTGCAGGCACGTGTGTTGGTTTTGTGCCACGCTCTAGCACACGTTGATAAAAAAGCACTTTCAACGCATCGGTGATAAGGAACCAAACGAGCGCCCAAACAACGAGAGCCCCACCCAAGCGGTGGCGTACTTGGTCGCCGTCGCGGGGGCTTAAAGAAGTTGATTGAATACTGCAATTGCCCGTCTATGTGTCAGAGCGTTGAAGGTCAGTCGATCTGGCGTGCATTGCTGCCATTCCCATGATCACAAAGACGAGCACGTATGCAATGTTGCTGCGCGGGGGGAGAAAAAAGAGAGGACTATTGCCAGTGCTGACGCGATGGGCAGGCTTGCGTTTCTATACGCGATGACCCTACGCGTCCGTGCGGTAATACCTTTCTTGAGAAGGTACGGACGCCGTTTCACGTACGACCAGTTAGCGTAGAGAGTGAGCCCCGTGATGAACATGACACAGTCGAAGAACAGCACACCGGCGGTGGTGTCGGGGTAGCCAGTCCATACCGTCGTCGCGAATGGGGCGAGCACGACGAACGACAGGAAGAGAACGTTGCTACCGTACAGCACCGAGTCGGCATAGGCAATGTTCTGAAACTGCCTCCAATTGTTATTGAGCAGGAGGCTCAACAAGGTGGATGCCAGGAAATAGCCGATGAATTTACGTACGATGCCCACGAGCGATGCGATGAGTGCCTGATTCGAATGCTGCACGAGCCGGACGAAAAACTCCGGCCCGAGGAGCGTCATGGCGATGGCGAAGACGCCGTCGATGAACGTCTCCAGCCGGCGCTTATCTCGCGCCTCAAGCTCCATCTGCGTCTGTGTGAGTTTCGGTTTCACCTGTTTTTCGGGCATATTCGTTCTTGTGTCGTAACGTCGTACTGGCGTTGAGCGTTTAGTCATCTAAATGCGTCGGTTTCTTCTTTCTTTTTTTTGATGGTAAAACCAGCACGTAACCCCTTATTCAAAATAACCTGCCTATAAAACTCGTGCTTCTTCCAACGCTGAGTTTGCAGAAGTCTATTTAAGCTAAGCACAAGAAGCACTAAAGCAACGGCGCTCCCCTTGAGCCATGAATTTCTTGCGTCGAAAAGCCTTAAGCTCTCCCGTCTTAATAAGAATATTCGCTGGGTAGTAGCGCCTGCTATGCCTAGGGGCAAAGACCCCGACCAAGACGTAAGAACTCTCAACCTAAGTCGGCGGTTGGGCGTAAGCCGCCGCCGCAACGAAGAATTGCGTCGCGGTAAGCTTCTTAAAGCCGACATACGGTTTGACCAAACAAATGAGGACGAAAGATTATTATGGCGAGTGAAACACCGGCTAAGAAAGGAAGTCAAAAGGACGCGCGCGTACAGGTAAGTGAAAACGGACCATATATTGTGTCAGGATGGACCCCCCTTGCCAAATTGATAATTGGCACCGATGCCAAGGGATATCCTATCAGCTATGTCGTAGGTGAGGAATACCCGCCCAAGGAAACGTATGCTTTGTGCCGTTGCGGGCAGTCTGAGAGCAAACCATTTTGCGATGGAACGCACGCCAAAGTGCATTTTGACGGCACTGAGATTGCCAGCCGAAAGCGTGAGAAACGTCATTTGAGGCTTTATCGCTTGAAAGAAGGCGAAGCTGTTCTCGCCAGAGACAAGCCTGCAAAACCTCTCATCTGGCTTGAACCCATTCGACGCGGGGCCCCATGATGTTGAAATGCAAGTGACACTTCAGCACAGGTTAACGTCCTTCGCCAAAAGCGGGGTGTCCGTAATTCACAATAATCAGCGGGAACTAAATGGCGTTTTTGAACTAAAAAGGCGTCCTGTGACGAAATCTTACGTGTCACGGTCGCTGAATTGTAGCTAAAGTGACGTTGAGTTTAACGACGGATGCTCTGAGATGTGAGCAGTCGTCGCGGGCCCCATCCATTTCGTCCGCTGTGCATTCAGCTATGCCGGAATGCGGGGGATGATGAGACAACAGTGAGAATAGAAGAAAGATGGTGAAAGGAGGTCGGTGAAACGGCTTACCGGCGGTGACACCAGCGCAGGAGTGGAGGCACAGGCGCATCAAAACATGACATACATCTCCTCACTAACCCGTCTGTGTGTCAACGCGCGATCAATATCAACGGATTTTTCAAGTTTTATCAGGCTTTTAAGCAATGGCTTAAAGATTTCTCTGTCGTTTGAATCATAGTGGTCCCAAAACGATAGGATCTCTTCAACTTCTGCGGATTTGTTTGATCCGTTGAAGTTAAAAAGCCAATGATACTGCTCATTTCGGTTATCTCTCCAGTTGGATTGTGTGCTGTTGTGTTCGAATGACAAATCGATCGGTGATTCGTCTATATTTTGTTTGATTTTCAAAAGATGCTTTGAAAATAGTCTTGTAGACGCTTTTCCAATTTTCCGGCCGTTTTTCGATTCCGCTCCGTCCGCCTTTAGGTACGTTTCCATAGTGTCTTCTTTCAATAGAAGGGGATCCTGATCGGATTTGTACACAATAAAATCCTCAATGGCGAGGACGTCCATATCGGTATTCATGAAGCATCTAACCGCATCATAAGGTTGACAAACAATGGGCTCATCTCGGACATTAAAAGACGTATTTACTACTACACTACACCCCGTCAATTCTTTGAACCGTTTAATGATATCATAATAGACAGGATTAAAACGCCGATCGATTGTTTGAATTCTGGCTGAGTAATCTACGTGCGTTACCGCGGGAATGTCACTCCGTTTTTGGTTGACCCTCTTGATCACATCCGTCTCCCCGTGGGGGTATAAACACCTATCTTGACGCACGTTTGCGATAAGGAGCATATACGGACTCTCGTGTGACGAATCAAAATACTCTCCGGCATCCTCGATTAAAACCGTTGGGGCAAATGGGCGAAATGATTCTCGAAACTTAATCTTCAAGTTTAGTTTGGATTGCATCATCTCGTCTCTCGGATCACCAAGAATAGATCTCGACCCCAATGCTCTGGGGCCAAACTCCATCCGTCCGCTGAAGTGCCCTACTACTTTGCCAGCTGCAAGGGCTTTTGCCAGAATCTTCGAGCGTTCCTCTCCGTTGACTCGTTCATACTTGAATCCGTACGTGTCCAAACAGGATTTCGCCTCATCGTCAGAATAACGAGGACCAAAATACGATCCCGCCTGAAGCGGGATACCCTGGTCGTCCGGCACGCGTTGCGCATCGAATAGCGTATGATATAAGTACAAAGCCGCTCCAAGCGCTCCGCCTGCATCCCCTGCTGCCGGCTGTATCCAAATGTCCTCAAACTTGCTTTCGCGCAGTAATCTCCCATTTGCTACGCAGTTCAAGGCTACGCCGCCGGCAAGGCATAGATACTTGCTACCAACGACGTCATGCGCATAATTTGCCATCTTTAGGACGATCTCTTCCGTTACAGCTTGGATCGACCTGGCAATGTCCATCTCTCTCTGCGTGATGGGGTTCTCACGTTTTCTGGGACCGCCACCAAACAACTCATCAAAACTGGCATTTATCATGCTCAAATCTTTCATGTAGCCAAAAAACTTCATGTTCAATTTGATTGAACCGTCATCTTTGATGTCGATCAAATTATCTTTAATAGTGTCGACATACACGGGACGTCCGTATGGTGCCAGTCCCATCAGCTTATATTCGCCGTCATTTACCTTAAAACCGCAAAAATACGTAAATGCAGAATAGAGAAGCCCAAGAGAGTCTGGATACTCAAGTTGCTTTACTATTTCGATCGTATTATGGTGTCCATGGCAAATACAGGAGGTTGCCCATTCTCCCACACCGTCAATGGTAAGGATCGCCGCATCGTTAAACGGCGATGGAAAAAATGCGCTTGCTGCGTGCGATATATGGTGCTCAACGAAATAAATATCCCCGTCGTAATTCAAACTGCGTCTGATTATTTCAGGAATCCTGAGTTTTGTGTTGACCCACTCTTCTATGACATTTTTCCATAAGTTACTGCCCTCCGGGGCCACGGTGAGGTGTGAAGAGATTATCCTTTCAAGAGTGCGATATGGATTGTCATAATAAACTATCGCGTTCAAATCCGAAACGTCAATTCTTTCTTCTTCCAAACAGTAATTTATCGCCGACGAAGGGAAGCTTGAGTCATTTTTTACACGAGAGAACCGCTCTTCTTGGCTCGCTGCCGCAATTTTGCCATTTTTTATTAAAGCACTCGCAGAATCGTGAAAAAATGCAGAAATACCTAATAAAAAAACGTCCTTATTATCCGCGCCTTTAGAGTTCATTCTGATCGCCCGAGTTGACTACACTAGTCCGTTGTTTATGAGACATTGCCTGATTGCGTTCGATGCTATAATGTTACCAAGTTTCGTGAAATGTAATGTGCTAACTGACATCATATTGTGTCTGTCTCTTCGAGGATAGTCTTTCACATACTCAGCTATATCCAAAAAAATGACATTTTCAAATTCATTTTGCAAGCGTTCAAACAAGGACTGATACTCGCCTCTGAAAGCGCTCGACAATGCTCTCACTTCTGGAATAGGGAAAAGTATTATCGGCTTGTTGTCCGAGTCTTCAACGAGTCGTTTTATGATGCGTTCCATCAAATGCCAGTTTTTATCAGTCTTGTTGTAATAGCGCCCATACTCACTAAATGTTCTGTAACTCAGTAGCACCTCGCTAAAATAACTCTGAGACTCCCGCATCCATCGTCCAACGTCGCCAGAAGAATGTCCGGAGAGCTCGTACAAACGTTTGGCAAGATTAATGACCCCACCGGTGTTGTTTTGCACAGGGCCTCTCAATGTCCTGTGTCTCGGCGCAGGAATGTTGCCTACTTTCAATTCTCCCGCGTTTTCATAGAAGTAGGGTTTCGGGAGTACTACGAACTCGTGTCGAACTCGATGAGCACGCCAAGTTAGTTCAGGACCTAGCCTCGTGATATCGTGCAGAGAAAACCCTAGAAATATTATGTCGTGATCGAATTGTTTTGCGATGTGTTCGTAAATCAAAACTTGTTGGTCCGTTCCAGAGGCTGTCAATCCAAAATTGTAACATTCTAGATTCTCGATTGAATCCATTACCAAATCTGAAAATCTGCCTTCATTTGCTACCCCGTCTCCTGCTGTAAATGAATCGCCTAGGAATATTATCCTCTTTTTTCCTTGCGATTCTTTATTAAAATCAAAATTTGAGCGAAATCCTTGATTATTTGTTCTGATGTAATATGGCTGTGTTGGATCAGGCATCCTCTTGAATTGATTTGGGACATATAACCAACCAATGAGAGGATGATACGTCGTATCTGTGCGATGTGAATTAGTCCACGTGTCTTGCACGCTTATCACTGCCTAACTAGTAGAAGGTTACTGGTACAGGTTACTGGTACAACCAACCAGTGATTTGATAAAACCTTTTTCCCATGCGATGTCTACTACCATCTCGCACGCTGATCACTGCCTAACCAGTAGGGGGCGTACTGGCTTTAAACCAAGTGCTAACATTTGCGAAACTGTATCAGACGCGGACGTAAGCGGCCCCCTCATGATTGCCACTAGCCATTTATATGCGGCTAGTTCGCCATTAAACTCGAAGAGGAGATAGTCCTTTCCGGCAAAATAAAGGGACCGCCCGAGAGAACCAAGGCGAACCACACGGTCATCTTTCAACACTACGCCGTGGCTGCGTTCGATATCCAACAATTCCTCTTGCGCTGAGAAGACGTTGTGCAAGTGTCGTTACGTCTCCAAGGCCTGTGGTGGCGCATTCTCGTCGGGCAAGAATGTTAGCGAGCTCGCCTGATTCGCAGCAAGCGTCCCAGTCGCCTCAGCCCATTGTTCTGTAACTCTTTTTGTTATGTAGGAGGAGAAACGGTCCCTGCACAGTTTTAAATTGCGATCGAAGCCCGTCAGTTTGCGAAAAATGCTTTTAATGCTTTCGCAACTAAAGTGCGCCAAAACGGACGAAACAGCGCTATCGTAATACGCTTGTAGTCTATCTGCGATTCCGAAGAGGCCGGAAAGAAATATTCGGTTTATTCACAATATGTAGTATTCTAGGGGCTCTTTGGTTAAAGCCTGGCACAGTTTTTTCTCTGGTTGCAAGCGTTCTAACAATGGTCAGGCAATTACGCCTCAATAATAGGGCCATCAAACAAAGGGAGACTACTGATGATGCTCGTTTAAGTCTTGCGCTAACGTGATCAAGCTAGTATGCGGCTTCAGCCATAGCACGACGCATACCTACGACTTAGGCGAAACGTGGGAAAACGAACAGCGTTGCCGTGCTCATACTGCGCTGGACGGCAACAGAATGGTTAACAAATTCGGGTAGTGGCACCTCGTCTGGGGGGGTCGCATCAATTCGAAGCAACAAAGCGGGCGTGAACGTGGGCGTTTAGTACCTCAAGTCGAACTCTTCTGACGCTCCGAGGTAGTGATCAAACAGCTCACGACCCCACCCAGTGCCTTCTGTGCTATAACTTAATAGCTGGTCTGAATAGTCATAAGACCCGTCCAATCTGAAG
>Ga0224557_1002461_pt1 | contig 15752 bp, 16 predicted proteins | sample 714S31014metaG_FD_180677 | JGI IMG/M metagenome (GOLD analysis project Ga0224557, IMG submission 180677) | Peat soil microbial communities from Stordalen Mire, Sweden - 717 S3 10-14 | ecosystem: Environmental > Terrestrial > Soil > Wetlands > Peat | place: Sweden: Norrbotten County, Stordalen...
CCGTGGGGTTGCTGATCTTGTAGCCGTTCAGGTGCAGGATCGGGAGCACGGCTCCGTCGGTGATCGGGTCAAGGAACTTGTTGGACTGCCACGCGGTCGCCAGCGGGCCGGTCTCCGCCTCGCCGTCGCCGATCACGCAGGCGACCACGAGATCGGGGTTGTCGAACGCCGCCCCGAAGGCATGGCTGAGCGAGTACCCGAGCTCACCACCCTCGTGGATAGACCCCGGCGTCGTCGGGGCCACGTGGCTGGAGATCCCCCCGGGGAAGGAGAACTGCCCAAACAGCCGTTTCAGACCGGCCTCATCCTGACTGACGTCGGGATAGATCTCGCTGTACGTGCCCTCCAGATAGGTGTTGCCCACCAGCGCCGGGCCACCGTGGCCTGGGCCGGCGATGTAGAACATGTCGAGGTCGTACTTCTTGATCACCCGGTTCAGGTGCACGTAGATGAAGTTCTGCCCAGGCACCGTGCCCCAGTGCCCGACCACGATCGGCTTCACGTGCGCCAGCTCCAGCGGCCGCCTGAGGAGTGGATTGTCGCCGAGGTAGATCTGCCCGACCGAGACGTAGTTGGCGGCTCGCCAGTACGCGTCCATCCTTCCAAGGAGTTCCGGTGCAAGTGTCGGTGTCGTCATGGCTGGAGCTCCGGTTGGCAGGCTGGGCGAATTCTCGGTCGAGGGCGGTGGATGAAGGGGCACGTGGCGAGCGTCATCGTGACCGGCGCCCCGTGCGTCGCGACAGCGTCCGAGGACGAGTGCAGCGATCGCGCCATGAAACGCCACCCCGCGGCGTGAAGAGGCGGGCGACGACGACCCCCGAGCGCATCGCAGAAGACGCGTCCTGCCGGTGGCTTCGGCTCGCGCGGAATCGTGACATGGCTCATCGACGCGCGTCGGTACCTTTGCGCACCGAGGGACGGATCAGCCGCGGCCGCGCGGAGTCGTTGAATCACAACGGCGCTCTGCGCACGCGCATCGATGGACGCCGTCAGAGGTTCACCGGCACACCACGCGACCGGGACCGCCACCTGTCAGGCGGCCCGGATGTCGCGCCGACCGAAAGCCCAGATCCCGAAGAGAGCCATCGCCACCGCCGGCAACGCCAGGACCAGGTAGCGCCATGGCGCCGTGGCGTTCACGAGTGGGTCCCCCGCGAACGCCCAGTCCCACGGTGAGAGGTGGGCAAACGGCTTCAGGGCGGCGCTCAGAGGGAACAGAAGGGCCGCCACCATTCCCGTGATGGCGACGACGAAGGCGATGCCGAGAACGACGGATGTTCTCGGCCGGAACCCAGCCACGGCCACTGCCAGACCCCCGTGGAAGAGCGCCAGCAACGCCGACAGTGCCAGGGTGGCCCCAAGCCTTCCTCCATTGATCGAGAGGTGGACGTGGGCATCCGCCCCCCACTGGACGAGCGCGGTGACCACGACCAGCACGGCAAGACACGCGAGGGCCGCCACCGCGCGACCGGCAAAGACGGCTCGGCGCGGCACGGGCTGGGCGAACACCAGCTCGAGACGCCCCGCGTCCTCCTCTCCGGCGGTCAGGCTGCTCACGAAGTAGATGGCCACGCCGACCAGAAGGAGGGGGATGAAGAAGGCGTAGAGGTTCCCGCGCAGGAAGCCCGCCGGCGTGCCGAAGCCCTCCAGGCCGAACGCCTGGACCACCCCCTGGGGGAGCTGGTCGATGGCTTGGCTCACCCCCGACCCGCTCTTGAACGCAGGCCACACCGAAACCGTCGCTGCGACCAGCACGGCCAAGGCGACGCCCCAGATGATGGTGGCGCGGCGGATGGAACGCAGGGGCGCCAGTACGAGTTCTGCGCTCGGACCGCTCACGCCCTCTCCTCATAGAGATCCAGGAAGGCCTCCTCCAGGTCCGGCTCCTCGACCAGCATGCCCGTGACCGGCTGCGAGCCGAGGAAGGCGAGCAGGGGGCGGATCGGCCCCGTGAGCGACGCGGTGAAGCGATGTCCGTCCACCGCCGTATCCACAAGGCCCGGGACGTCTTTCAGGTACGAGGGCACATCGCCCTCGAACCAGACCTCCACGCGCTGCCGTGCCCGCCCGCGCAGCTCTTCGACGGTTCCCTGGGCGACGACCCGACCCGCTCTCAGGACGACGACGCGATCCGCCGTCCGCTGGACCTCGCTCAGGACATGCGAGGAGAGGAACACCGTGGCCCCGGTCGCGCGTGCCTCGCGGAGCAGACCCACGAACTCGTGCTGCATGAGAGGGTCCAGGCCGCTGGTGGGCTCGTCGAGGACCAGCAGGTCGACCGGCCACAGGAAGGCCAGGAGCAGCGACAGCTTGCGACGATTGCCGGTCGAGAGCTGGCGAGTCGGGCGCCTCAGGTCCAGCTTGAGGCGCTCGGCAAGCTCATCACGACGGGTCGGATCGAACCCACCGCGCAGGCGTCCAATCGACGCGATCACCTGCGCGCAGGACATCCGGTTGGGCAGGCGCAGCTCTCCCGGGACGTAGCTCAGCCGGGAGCGGATTGCCACGCCGTCACGCCGCGGGTCCATCCCGAAGACTTCAATCCGTCCAGAGGTTGGGCGGAGAAGGTCCAGGATGCAGCGGATGGTGGTGCTCTTGCCAGATCCGTTGGGGCCGAGGAAGCCGAGCACCTCCCCGCGGTTCAGATCCAGGTCGATGCCGCGCACCGCATGGACGGCGCCGTAGTCCTTGACCAATGCCCGCACGCGAAGGAGCGGGGCAGCAGTGGGTGTGGAGGCGACCTGGACTCTGGTTCGCGCTGCCGCCGCGTCAACCATGTCGCTCTCCGATCACGCGTCTATCTCCCGCCGCCTCCGTCTCGGGGCGGCTCACGCCTCTCCAGCAGGACCCTCGAGCAGCTCTGCAACCCCGACGAGCAGGCGGGCGCATCGGCCCACCATGCGAGCCCTCGTCTCCAGAGCTGCTCGCTGCGGGTCGGCGACATCGCCCAGCCCTGCGGCCTCGAGGCTCAGGGCATCGGCAGCGAGCTCCTGCACCAGGATGTCGCGGATCTCGTATGCGATGCCCTGACACCGCACCTCCGACCTCTCCAGAGCATCTCGTGGGGGAAGGGTGCCCGACCCGGGGGATTGTCCGGCGGCCGTGCTGGTGCCCCGATGCGCGGATCGCTCCTGCGAGCGGAATCGTGCCCTGGGCGTCCCGGGGGATCCCTCCAGGACTCGGACGTTCATGACCCACCTCGCAAGCGGACTACTCAGTTTGTTTGTGTGTATGATACACCCGAATGCCGCGCTTGCGTGATGCCACCCGGTTGGAGAGACGCCGCACCTTCGTCGATGCCGCCTGGCGGCGGGCCGCCTCTCAGGGGTGGCGAGACATGACGATCGATGACGTCTGCGCCGAAGCCGGCCTCAGTAAGGGGGCCTTCTACTCGCACTTCGCCTCCAAGCGAGAGTTGCTCGACGCGCTCGTCGATGACGACGCCAGCGCCGTCAGCGAGGCCATGGAAGATCTGGAGGCACAGCCTCTCGATGGGCCTGAGCGCCTGCGCCGTATGACGCGGATGATGCTCGACCGCGCCGGAGACGCCTCCCGAATCCAGGTGCGAGCCGATCTCTGGGCTGCCGCCCTGACGGAGCCCGCGATTCGCGAGCGGCTCAACACCGAGGTCGACGCCCAGCGGCGCCTCGTCCGTCGCTGGGTGGAGGAAGCGATCGCGGGCGGCGAGATCGTTGATCTTCCCGCCAATGCCCTCGCCTCGATCCTTCTGGCCCTGAATGACGGCCTGATGCTCCATAGAACGCTCGACGAGAGCGGCTTCCGCTGGGCCAACATCAGCCGGGCGCTCGACGCGCTACTGGCGGGGATCACGACGGCGTGAGCGAGGGGATCCCGCTCTCGGTTGACCGGGTCGGCCGGCTGCGCGAACGCCTGAGCCGGGGCCCGGGGGGCTGCGTGGCCCGAGGCGGAGCGGCGTGGCTGCGCGGCTCACGACTCGGATTGGTGGTCATGGCCCTGGTGGTCGGTGCGGGCTCGGGCCTCGGGGCCGTCGGATTTCGCTGGTTGATCGTCGCCGTCACCTGGTTGGCGACCGGATACCAGCAGTTCGGCCAGCAGGGTCGGGTGGCCAGCCTCCATCTGCCCGGGCTCGGGTTCTGGTTCCTGCTGCTGATCCCGGTGGCCGGAGGCCTGCTCTACGGCCCCCTGGTCCAGCGCTTCGCCCGTGAGGCGCGCGGCCACGGCGTTCCGGAGGTGATGCTCGCCGTCGCCGAGAACGGTGGGCGGATCCGGCCCCAGGTCTCGATCGTCAAGGCCCTCGCCTCGGCGATCTGCATCGGTACCGGCGGCTCGGTCGGACGGGAGGGGCCGATCGTCCAAATCGGGTCGGCCCTGGCATCAAGCCTCGGCCAGGTGGTCCGGATGTCCGAGTCCCGCCTGCGGATCATCGTCGCCTGCGGAGCGGCCGGGGGGATAGCGGCGACGTTCAACGCCCCCCTCACCGGGCTCTTCTTCGGGTTCGAGATCGTCCTGCGCGAATTCTCGCTCGACGCCATCTTGGCGACCATCCTCTCGGCGGTGACCGCTGACCTGGTGAGCCGGGCGTTCTTTGGTTCCGCCCCCTTCTTCGCCCAGATCCCCCACGACCTCGCCGTCACGCACCCCTCCACCTACCTTCTGATCGCGGTGCTGGGCGTCACCGCCGGCCTCATCGGATTCGGCTTCAAGACGGTGCTGTACAAGTCGGAGGACCTGGTCGACCGGCTCTGGAGGGGGCGTCCGGAGTGGGCTCGGCCCGCCGTCGGGGGCCTCGGGCTCGGGGCCCTCCTGATCGCCCTCCCTCAGATGTATGGGGTCGGCTACCCCGTGATGAACCAGATGGTGGCCGGCCAGGTAGTCCTGTGGCTCCTGGTCGTGCTCATGGTGGGCAAGGTGGTCGCGACCAGCCTGACGCTCTCGATCGGAGGCTCGGGCGGGGTGTTCGCCCCCTCGCTCTTCACCGGGGCAGCGGCGGGCATGGCCTTCGGTATGGTCGTCGAGCACCTCTTCGGGCCCGGCGTCGGCGCGCCCGCCGTCTTCGCGGTGGTGGGCATGGGCGCGGTCTTCAGCGCGGCCGCCCAGGCACCTCTCACGGCGACCGCCAGCGTGGTCGAGATGACCGGCAACTTTGGCCTCACCCTGCCGGTGATGCTCGCGACGGGCATCGCCGCTGCCGTGTCCAAGAGCCTCAGCTACGGCAGCATCTACACCACCAAGCTGCTCCGACGTGGTGTCGACATCGAGCGCCCGAGGCCGGCCAGCATGTGGCAAACACTTACCGTCGCGGACGTGATGCAGCCCGTGGCCAAGGCCGGCGGAGAGCCCCTCGTCGGTGATGGAGCGGAGGGCGCGGCCCGGCTCTCGCCGGTGGCGCCGAAGCAGTGGCTCGAGCTCATCGGCACCGTGACCGACACCGGCCAACCTCAGGCGCTGCTCGCCGACGAGACGCTGGAGCAAGCGCTGCGCCAGCTGACCCTCTACGGTCGCGTCGGCCTGCCCGTGCTCTCCGCTGACCGCCAGCATCTGAGAGGCTGGATAACCCGCCGCCAGATACTGCGGGCGCTGTCCAGCAGCGTGAGCGCCTCGGCTCGCGACGTTGAGCGGGGGGCCGAAGCCGCCGAGTTCGCGGTCGACGACCCAAGTTCGCGCATCCACCTTCCGACGAGCCCGCTGAGCGGGTACGAGACGGTCGAAATCACCATCGACGCGCGGTCCCCTGCCTTGGGAAAGCGTGTCGATGACGTCCTCTGGCCGCCCGGGTGCCTGGTGGTTGCCATCTCCGAGGGGCGAGAGCTCGTCGCCCCGCGGGGCGACGCCGAGCTCCGCGCCGGCGAGCGGGTGATCGTCCTCGCCCCCGCCGCCCACCCCCAGGGCGCGCCACCGCCGGTCGAGGGCACAGAGATCGATGACACCGAGGACGCCCTGCCGCCGGACCACGCCTCGCCGGTGTGAGCCCGGCCGGAGCCGTCCCACACAGCCCCCGTGGCTCCTCACACTGGCCTGGCCCAGTGTTGGGGAATGACCCTTGAAGGTCCGGCGGGGCCAGACGGTTGATGGAGCGCCGCTGACTCGGTGGAGTTGCGACCTCAGGGATCCCCTGAGGCGTCCGCGTTCACTCTGGCCGCAGCGTGATCGAGAGGTCGCTCTTGAAGAGTGCCGCCACGTACTGGGGCCAGACCCTAGGACCCTGGCACCGGAAGCTGGCGACCTCATCCGGAGCGGCATCGAACGACCGCTCGGGGCTGCGATGCCTCCTCGCACCGAGCCGCTGGTGGTCTGCCCCCATCTGCTCGAGGAGCTGGAGGGTGACCTCCGCGGTGTCCGGTGACAAGGACCTCACCAGCCTCACGACGGCCTCGTCGCCGGTGCTGTCGCCGGCGACGTTTCTGGACCTACTCGGACCGCCACCGCGCGCCTGAGGGCTGCTCCAGGGTACCCATAGGACCCCTCTGGCCTGTGTCGGTACGTTATTGACAGAGCACTTGCTTCTGAAATCGTGGCCCGGAGCAGCACTTGCCTCTGCACCCCGAGTCTCCGGCCGGGGCCGGCCAGAACCAAAGCAAGTGCACCAGGCGAATTCAAAACGGACCGTTAGCTGACCCGCTGGTCGGGGCGCCCAGACTCGAACTGGGGACCTCTTGCTCCCAAAGCAAGCGCGCTACCGGCTGCGCCACGCCCCGATGCCCTAGAGGATAGGGCACCCGCCAGGGGAGGGCGGGGCCGGCCCCGCGGGGGTCAGCTCGAGATCGCCGTCCGCCGGCTGGCCCGCCCCAGCTGAGAGGCGTCAAAGGGGGTCAGCTCACCGATGGGAGCCGCGCCCTCGGCCACCCGCTCCGCCCAGTCGAACTTGCCGTGGTCGAAGACGGCCACGATCTCGTCGCCCGGTGCCCCGTCCGGACGCGGACGGGTGATGGTCAGACCGTGGGAGCTGAGGCTGAAGCCGGTCGCCGCGTAGTCGCGGTCGAGGCCGGTGTGGAGATGGACTCGGACGATGTCAGCCATGGAGCTCCTCGGTGCGGCGTTGGCCGGGCCCCGGCCATGCGGCCGTACCCCCAGCATGGGCCTCTTTGCCTGGGCCGTGTGGCCTGGACCGTACGCACGGCAGCCAACCCGGGCCGGCTGCCGCAGCCGGGATGCTCCCTCACTCGCGAACTGACCACCCCCGGAAGCGGGCCCCACCCGTCAAACTCCCGACCGGATGGACATCCTCGACGCCATCATCGCGATCCTGCTGGTCGGCTTTGCCATCTCCGGGTACCGGCGCGGCTTCACCTGGGCCGGCTCGGCGCTGGCCGGCCTGGTGGTCGGCAGCGTGGTCGGAGCCTTGATCGCGCCCCCTCTCACGCGCTGGATCTCGCCCGGACCGCAGAGCAGCGGCCAGCCGCTCGTCGCCACCGGCATCTTCGTCGCCGCCCTCCTCATCATCGAGGGGATCGGCAGCGCGTTGGGGTACCGGGCCCGCGTCCTCGCCCTGAAGACCCGGCTGGCGACCTGGGACTCGGTGGCCGGCAGCTTCACCAGCTGCCTAGGGGTGCTCTTCATCGCCTGGTTCCTCGGCTTCACGTTCGCCAACAGCTCGCTGACGGTGCTCGGCAGCCAGATCGGTGGCTCGGCGATCGAGCGGGGCCTGCTCGGCATCGCCCCCCAACCCCCCGCCTTCCTCGCCAAGGTCCAGGAGTTTCTCCAGAACAACGAGCTGCCCAACCCCTTCACCGGTCTCTCCCCCACCCTCCCACTCGAGCCCCTCCCGGCGAGCACCGACACCGCCGGGGTCCGCACCGCCGAGGCCGACGTCGCCCGGGTGGTCGCATTCGGCTGCGGTGGCCCGGGCGGCGCCCTGGCGGGCTCGGCCTGGCCGGTGGGCCACGACCTGATGCTGACCAACGCCCACGTCGTGGCCGGCTCGTACCGCGTGACGGTGCAGCCTCCCGGCCGGCAGCCACTCAGCGCCACGGTTGTGCTCTTTGACCCCAACGAGGACGTCGCCATCCTCGACGTTCCCGACCTGGGGATGTCACCCCTGCCCATCGCGAGCAGCAATCCCCCGGTCGGGGCCCAGGGCGCCGTGATCGGGTACCCCGACGGGGGCTCCGAGGCCACCGTCGCGGCGGCGGTCCGGGGCACCGAGGAGGCGACCACCTGGAACATCTACTACTCCGCCTCGGTCACCCGCGAGACCGTGGTGGTCTCCGCCGACGTGATCCCCGGCGACTCCGGTGGACCGCTGGTCGACCTCTCCGGTCAGGTGATCGGCGTCACCTTCGCGACGAGCACCACCTCCGCGGACGAGGGGTACGCGCTGGCGACCTCCGACATCACCGGGGAGATCCAGGCGGCGACCGGACGCACCGCGGCGGTGAGCGACGGGACCTGCGTGAGCGACTGACCCGGGCGCCGAGGCCGACCGCGGGCGGTCAGCCGGAGTGGGCGGTCAGGCGGGTCCGCGCGGTCAGCTGCCACGGGACGTCAGGCGCGGCGACCCACCACCCACGCGGTCACCGCGCAGCCGGCCGCGGCCCAGACGCCCAGCACGAGGAACGAGAGCCCGACGTCGGTCGCGAGACCGGTGGTCAGCCCGGCGCGCATGACCGTGGCCATGCTCTCGAAGGGCAGCACCCGGTGGACGTCATACAGCCACCCGGGGAGCTGCGACGCCGGGTAGACGATCGGCGAGAAGAGCAGCACCACGAAGATCAGGGCGTTGACGATGACGTTGGTCACCAGCGGGTTCTTGACGGCGAGCGCGAGGGCGTACCCGACGGTGACGGACATCAGGGCGCAGAGCAGCACCGCCGGGATGAGGACCGGCGAGAGCGAGAGGTGGATGCCGTACCGCCAGATGGCCACCAGCAGCGCCAGGACCATGCCCGGCACCGCCAGCACCGTGAAGAGGCTGAATGTCGACACCGCATGGGCGCTCCGCGGCACGGGCATCGACCAGACGTAGTCGAACGTCCCGTGCAGTTTGTCCATCATCACCGCGTTCGGGACCATCACGAAGCCGAGTGGGATCAGCGCCAGGGTGGGCGCGCCGGTCGCGATGTACAGGGCCGTCGTGGTGGTGATCTGCGGGTAGAAGAACCCGTACATCAGGACCATGCCCGCCCCCATCATGGTCTGGATCACCACCATCATGCCCACCCACGGACGCATCCCGCCCCAGTCATAGCGGAGCATGGAGCGCAGGCTGTCCATCCAGTAGGGGAAGCCGGAGCGCAGCTCAGAACCGGATGGCAGCAGGTCGTCGCGGCGGCCGGTGCCGGTGATCACGGCGCTCACGGCCGCCGCCCCAGCATCCAGCCCGCCAGCGCGGCGGCGACGACCGTCCACACCCCGATCACGGCGTAGGCGGTGGACACCCCGGGATTCGGACCGGAGGTCAGCGCCGCCCGCATCACCACCGCCATGTGGCGGAAGGGGAACCACCAGTTGACGTCGGCGAGCCATGCCGGCATCCGCTGGAGCGGGAAGAGGATCGGCGCGAACCCGAAGACGATGAAGATCAGCATCTGAGTGATCAGGAGGGTGACCATCGGCCGGGTGATCGCGTGGGCGAGTGCGTAGCCGAGCATGGTTCCCGCGAACGAGGTGAGCAGCACGGCGGGGACGATCATCAGGGAGATGTGCAGCGGCAGGTCGTAGCGGAGCTGGCCCACCACCAGGGAGACCACCACCGCGGGCAGCCCGCAGAGGAGGCACACCGTGTACCAGGCGGCGGCGGTGACCGACCGGCTGACGGGCAGGGTCTGGAGGTACTCGTAGCTCCCGGCCGTCCTCTGGTTCGCCACCAGCTGGGGTCCGAGGACCAGCCCGACGATGAGCAGGTTGATGACCGGGACGCCGGTGGTGACGAAGAGCGCCGCGCTCTGCGGGATGCGGTGGAAGAACAGCGAGATGCCGAGCACGAAGCCGACCCCGGAGAGGGCCTGGACGATGACGATGGTCACCAGCCACATGCGCAGGCTGGCGAGGTGCCAGCGCACCATGGAGACGAAGTCGCGGCCCGAGCGCCCGATCCCCCGCTCGACGCCGCCGGGCGGCAGGATCAGGGCGGCGTCACTGCTCGCCATGGAGCCCGTCAGTCGGGATGTCGGAGGTGAGCCGGATGTACGCGTCCTCCAGGCTGGCCGCGCCGAGCGCGTACTCCTCGGCGACGCCGGCGTCGATGAGACCGGCGGCCCAGGAGATACCGGACGGCGCGTCGGCCTCGGCGATGGTGGTCACCAGGTTGTTGCCGACCCGGACCGGCGGGCCCGACCAGGCGGGAAGCGCGGGCGTCTCCACGCCCGGTACCAGCATCACCTGGAGGCGCATCTGGGTACGGTCCGCGGCCTTGAGCGAGGACGGCGTCCCCTCGGCGACCAGCCTGCCATTGGCGATGAGGGCCAGCCGGTCGACGGCCTTCTCCGCCTCCAGCACGTTGTGGGTCACCAGCAGCACCGAGCAGCCCTGCGCTCCCAGGGCCCGGATCTCGTCCCAGAGGAGGCGCCGGCGCAGCGGGTCGACGTCATTGGTCGGTTCGTCGAGGATCACCAGGTGGCCCGGGGAGATCGTCGCCATGCAGAAGCCCACCAGGCGCTTGACGCCGCCCGAGAGACGGGAACCGAGCGTCTTGCTCCACTCGCCCAATTGCAGTGCCTCGATGAGCTCGGCCGTCCGGCGCCGGACCTGCCCCATCTCAGCGCCCCGGATGCGACCGGACAGCTCGATCGCCTCGCGGAGGCGAAAGGAGTCGATCGGCATCTGCGCCTGGGGCAGGTACGAGCAGAGCTGCCGGGCCGCGTCGGGGTCGGCCACCAGGTCGAAGCTGCCGAGGGTGATCCGCCCCGAGGCGGGCTTGAGCAGGCCGATGGTCTGTTTGACGAGCGTCGACTTGCCGGCGCCGTTGGGACCGAGCAGCCCGTAGACCTCGCCCGGCTCGACGCGCAGCGTGATGCCGTCGTTGGCGGCCACCGTGCCGAAGTGCTTGACCAGGTTGTCGACGCGAAATGTCCACCCGTCACTCGCGGTTTTGCTCACGGGGCGGCATTATCCGCCGGGGCGCCGGTGCCCCGCCCGGTCCCGGCGCCCCCACGGTCACCTCTTAACCGCCCGGATTAGCCGCCCGGACCCCGAACCGCCCGCCCCCTCACGGGGAGCGGCGGAGCGCATCGGTGAGCTTGATGCGAGCACCGAAGCGGAGGATCGAATTGGCGTAGATGCGCGCGCCCAGCCAGGTCATCCCGACGATGCTGGCCAGCACCAGGACGATGGCGAGCAGCCCCTCCCAGAGCGGCACCTCGCCGGCCGCCATCCGGATCGACATCAGCACCGGGGTGAAGGGCGGGATCAGCGAGAGCACGGTGCTGAGGGTCGCCAGCCCGGACGGGATGGCGCCGCCGCTGACCGCGTCGATCGCCGGGATCGCCACCACGTAGGCGAGCAGCCAGGTAACCACCAGTAGCATCGACACCGGCACGGTCGCGCTGCTCACCTCCTCGACCCGGGAGACCAGCGACGCCGTGGCGGCGAGCATCAGCGCATAGAGGACGAATCCGAGCACGAACCACATCACCCCGATGGCGACGGCCCCGATCGCCGCGCCGGGCAGGGTGAGCACGCCGGTGGGCACGGTGAAGAGCAGCCCGCAGACGGCGATGATGCCGAGCTGGATCAGGCCGACCAGGCCGATGCCGACCACCTTGCCGAGCAGGAGCTGGCCGGGCCTCACTGTCGAGAGCAGGATCTCCACCACCCGGCTCGCCTTCTCGGCGACCACCCCCTGCCCGATGACGCTGCCATAGATCCCGATGAAGAGGTAGAGGGCAAAGGCCATGACGAAGCCGATGATCGGCCCCTGCAGCTGGGCGGCCGTCGCCGGCTGGAGGGTGTCGAGGCTCACCGAGACGGCGTTGACCTGGCTCTCCACCGCCGCCGGGCTGAGCCCTGCCGCACTCAGGTCGACGGAGAGCACATCCTGCTTGGCGAGGGAGACGAGAGCAGCCTGCAGGGTGGGGTCGATCCCCGTCTTGACGACCACCAGGGGAGCGCCGGGTGCGCCCTCGACGAGGGCATCGATGCTGCCCGACCGGACCTCCGACCGGCCCTGGGTCTGCGTGCCGATGTCGCTCACGTGCACCTTGAACCCGAGCGACGGGGCCGCCGCCTCGAGCGGCGGGGCCAGCGCCGTGGCCGGGCCCGAGAAGCCGACCTTGAAGGTCGTCGTCGTATTGATCCTGTCGATGACCGCCAGCTGCAGCACGGCGTACAGGGCGAGCAGCGCGACGGCGACGATCGTCCCGATGATGAAGACCTTGCCGCGGATCCTGGTCGCGAACTCGCGGCGGGCGATCAGGTAGACGGCGCGGCGGGGGCTGAGCGCGGCGCGTTCGGGGGCTGCGCTCACGCGGCCGGCTCCTCGGTGATGACGCTGCGGAAGAGCTCGCTGAGCGTCGGCGTGTCGCGGCGGAATTCACGGACCGAACCGGTGGCGAGCGCCGCCTGGAGCAGCACCTGGTCGCCGGTCGTGGCCGGGAGCTCGACCAGCGTCCGCGAGCCCTCCACCCGCACCACCGCCGCCCCGGGCACCGTCTCCGCCCACCCGGCCACCGCCATCGGGGCGTCGACCCAATAGCGGGGTGCCGACCCGCTGCGCAGCTCCTCGACCGAGCCGGCGGCCAGCATGCGGCCGCCGCGGATGATGCCGACGCGGTCGCACAGCTGCTCGACCAGCTCCAGCTGGTGGCTGGAGAAGAGCACCGAGATGCCCGCATCCGCCTGCTCCCGGAGCACGTCGCTCATCACGTCGACGGCCACCGGGTCGAGCCCCGAGAAGGGCTCGTCGAGGACCAGCACGTCCGGCGAGAAGAGCAGCGCCGCGGCCAGCTGGACCCGCTGCTGGTTGCCCTGGCTCAGCTTCTGGAGCTGCTCGCCACCGCGGTCACCGAGGCCGAGCCGCTCCAGCCAGCGCGCCGAGGCCGCGCGCGCGTCGCCGGCGCGCATCCCGTGCAGCTCGGCCAGGTAGACGAGCTGCTCGGTCACCCCCATGCTCGGATAGAGGCCGCGCTCCTCGGGCATGTAGCCGATCCGCCGGCGCGTCGCGAAGGTGATCGGCTCCCCTCCCCACCGCACCTCACCCGCGTCGGCCGCGAGCACGCCGAGGACGATGCGCATGGTGGTGGTCTTGCCGGCGCCATTGGGCCCCACGAAGCCGAAGAGCTCGCCCGCCCGGACCTCGAAGCTCAGCTCCTGCAGCGCCTGGACGTGCGCGTACCGCTTGGACACCCGGTCGATCTCCAGCACCCGGTCGACCACGCGTCGCGCCTCCCCGTGAAATCTGATATCACTATGATAGTATCAATTCCAGCGGCCGGGAGTCCACCCCGGCGGGAGACATCCGAGGAGAAGACGAGATGACCGGTGCAGCAACCCCAACCAAGGTGGCGCCCGCGGCGCGGGCGATCATGACAGAGCGTATCCGGCCGGCCGGGCGAGGCATCCCGCTGCTCATCCTCTTCATCGTGGTGGGGCTGATCGACATCGGCCTCTTCGTCCTCGGGGCCATCCTCGGCAACCACGCCGGGGACGGGCTGCTCGCCGGCATCGTGATCGGCGTCGCGGTGCTCCTCATGATCGGTGACTCCATCGCCTTCCGGGGGCTGACCCAGGTGCAGCCGGGCGAGGCGCGGGTGGTCCAGCTGTTCGGCCGCTACAACGGCACGGTCCGCAGCCCCGGTCTCTGCTGGGTCAACCCCTTCACCGAGCGGCGCAAGGTCTCCACCCGGATCCGCAACTACGAGACCCAGGTGGCCAAGGTCAACGACGCCGACGGCAACCCGATCGAGATCGCCGCGGTGGTCGTCTGGCAGGTCGAGGACACGGCGCAGGCCCTCTATGAGGTCGACGACTTTGCCCGTTTCGTCGACATCCAGACCGAGACCGCGGTCCGGCACGTGGCCAGCACCCACCCGTACGACGCCCACGAGGATGGTCAACTCTCCCTGCGTGTGAACGCCACGGAGATCACCACCCAGCTGACCGGCGAGATCTCCGAGAGGGTGTCGTCGGCCGGGGTCAAGATCATCGAGTCGCGGCTCACCCGCCTCTCCTTCGCCCCCGAGATCGCCCAGGCGATGCTGCGCCGGCAGCAGGCGAGCGCCGTCGTCGCCGCCCGCAAGACGATCGTGGAAGGCGCCGTCGGCATGGTCGAGATGGCGCTCGCGCGCATCGAGGAGCGTGGGATCGTGGACCTGGACGCCGAGCGCAAGGCGGCGATGGTGTCCAACCTGCTGGTCGTCCTCTGCAGCGAGCAGAACACGCAACCCATCGTCAACGCCGGCACCCTGTACAACTGATGGGAGTGCACGGAAGGTAGCCGGGGAATCGACCCTGTGGCTGAACGCAAGAGCCTGCTGCTGCGGCTCGACCCCGCGGTGCACGACGCGCTGGTGCGCTGGGCGGGCGACGAGCTGCGCAGCAGCAATGCGCAGATTGAATTCCTGCTGAGGCGGGCGCTGGCGGCAGCCGGGCGGCTGCCGTCCGGGGCCGGCCCGATCCCGCGCCGGGGCCGGCCGCCACGGGAGGCGGACGCGAGCGATGAGTGAGGATCGGGGCGGCGACCGGCTGACGCGTGTACCCTGCGGGGTCATGCCGAGCTTTCACCTCGTCGCCGACGTGAGCAGCGCCAGCCCGGATGGCATCCGGGCGGTCGTCGCCCAGCTCTTCCCGACCGGTGTCACGGAGACGGCCGGGGGCTTCCACGTCGAGGCCGTCCTCGAGGGCGAGAGCGCCCGCGACCTCAACCGGACGGTGCTCTCCGCACTGCGCAAGGCGGAGAAGCGGACGCGGCTCCGCGCCGCGTGGACCTCCGGCGGCACGACGGAGCGGTTCTTCGACTACGTACCCAAGGGGAGCCGCCCGGCCGGCTGACCCGGCATGTCACCAATTGGTACCATACCTTCTGGTGACACATCTCACCCCGTACCACTTCGGCTCGCCGGCCGGCGCCGAACACTTCACCGACCGGCGCGAGGAGCTCGCGCTGATTGCCGACCGCCTGACCGGCGGGCAGAACGTGATCCTTCACGGACCGCGCCGGTACGGCAAGACCTCGCTCCTCCACCGCGCCATCGAGGCGGCGCGGAAGCGAGGAGGCCGGACCGGCTACGTCAACCTCCTGCGCTGTTCCAGCCGGAGGGAGGTGGCTCAGGCCATCACCCAGGGGATCTTCTCCGGCCCGCTGCACGGCGGCACCACCCGCAAGATGGGACGGCTGGTCGAGCGCATCCGGGTGCGCCCGCGTCTCGACTTCTCCCCCACCGGCGGGGTGACCGTCTTCTTCGAACCGGGGATGCGCGACACGGACTGGTCAGGCGCCATGGAGGACGCCTGCCGGCTGCTCGCCGAGGCCTCGAGCTCCAACGCCGTCGGCCTCGTCCTCGATGAGTTTCAGCAGATCGTGGAGGTCGACCCCGCCCTGGCGGGCACCTTCAAGGCGATCCTCGACGAGAGCCCGACTGTCTCCTATGTCATCGCCGGCAGCCACGTCCACCTCATGGAGCGGCTGACCAACGTCCCCGGCGCTCCCCTCCTCGCCATGGGCGAGCTGCTCCGCCTGGGCCCGATCCCCGACGAGGAGATGTCCCCGTACCTGGTGGCCCGAGCCCAGGCGCGGCGCAAGCAGCTCACCTCCGAGGTGGCCCTCCGCATCTGCGCCCTGGGCGGCCCCGCACCCAATGACATCCAGCGGCTCGCCCAGCACTCGTTTGACGTGGCCG
>Ga0224557_1002462_pt1 | contig 15752 bp, 14 predicted proteins | sample 714S31014metaG_FD_180677 | JGI IMG/M metagenome (GOLD analysis project Ga0224557, IMG submission 180677) | Peat soil microbial communities from Stordalen Mire, Sweden - 717 S3 10-14 | ecosystem: Environmental > Terrestrial > Soil > Wetlands > Peat | place: Sweden: Norrbotten County, Stordalen...
TGCCTGGCGCTGCTGCTGTTGTTGCGCCTGACGTTGCTGTTGTTGTTGGCCCTGACGTTGCTGTTGCGCCTGTTGCTGCTGTTGTTGCTGCTGCTGAGCCTGGCGCTGTTGCTGTTGTTGTGGCACCTGTTGACGCGACTGTTGTTGAGGCGCTTCGCGCTGCTGCATTTGTGGCGGCGCCTGACGTTCCTGCTGTTGCGGAGCAATCTGACGCTGTTGCTGCGGAACCGTCTGTCGCTGTTGCTGTTGTTGTGGAGCCTGGCGCTCCTGCTGTTGCGGAGCGATCTGACGCTGTTGCTGCGGAGCGGCCTGATTGCGCACCGGCACTTGGGGAGGAACCTTGATGTTGCGATCGGCCGCGAGGGGCTGGCTGACGGCGACATTGGCCGGGCGTCCGTGGTTGGTGTTGGCAAACTGCGCGCGATTGGTGCTGGCAGCTTGCTGATTCTGCTGCTGGGCCCTCATGGGTGCGGTGTGAGGCTCACGCAGCGCAGCCAACTCGGCGGGCCTGGCGCGCACCTGGATTCCACCCTGTCCGCCGTTGAAGCTGACGCGTGCGCCGCCGCCACCGCCACCAACAGAGCGGCTGTAGACGTTGCGCTCAACATTGCGGTTGATGTTGTTGACAGAGCTGTTGTAGTTGAAGTGGCCTCCGCCCCAGTAGCCGCCCTCGTAGCCGGAGCCGATGTATCCGAAGCCGTAGTTGATGCCGCCATAGTAGCCGACGTGGCGGCCCCAGTATCCGCAATAGAAGCCGTAGCGGTGATTCCAGAAGCCCCAGTAGCCGGGGGTCCAGAGTGCGCCCTCGTAGGGAGCCTCAACCCACGCGCCGGGCACCCAGTAATAACCCATTGGAGCCCAAGCCCAATAGCCGGGCGTCCAGATGAAGTTGTCGCCGGGATCCTGGGGCTGATCGTAGTAGGGCAAAGGCGGTGGAGGCTGCGAAGCGTACGCGTCTGGCTGTTCACCGTAACCCGGATCGTAAGAAGACTGATCTTGCGGTGGTGGATCTGCGTACCCCTGATCGGGAGGCGGAGGGCCCTCCTGTGCGGGATTTGAAGGAGCGGCGGAGGAGGCTGTCTCCTGAATACCTGTGTTGTCGGAAGCCTGAGCAAGATTGGCGGCGGCCGGATCTGAGGCCTGGGCCGAATCCGCGCTTGCCTGGGCGGAATTGCTATGGCACGCGGTGGTGGAAAGTAAGGCTGTCGCGGCAATCAGCGGTATCAGGAAAGATTTCGAAAGGTAGCTCATGGTCACACCCCGTTCGACATGGATGCTAACGGAGTGGAAGGGCGCATGACTGGCCACTATTGACCATGGCAGGCTGACGCCTGCAAGGACCAGGGGCGATGCGGCTCAGCGCGATGCAACCTCAATGATGCGCGTGCGGGAGCGCCATCTGGCCGTGGTTATTGGCCGGGGGCGTGGTGACGGGCTTGCGCTCGGGGGCGGGCGGAACAAGTTTGTGGCAGAGGGCCGAGTCCTGGCCGCGCTGGAGGTCGGGAATGGCGTCCTGGGCGCGGCAGATGCGCAGCTCCATGGCGTCAGCATCTTTGCCGGCGAGAGGGAGCGAGCGCTCAAGGCCGCTGAGGGGATCCACATCGTAGCGGTAGACGTAATCGTCGGAGGGCTTTCCGTTGTCGTGATCGAAATGGCTCCAGGTGGCGATGAACTCGCGGCCATTGGGCTCGGCGATGCCGGCGTAAGCCTGCGACCACTGGATGCCGGCGGGCTGGTTGGAGCTCCACATGGGCACGCCCTGGCCGCCTTGAATCCAGCGTGCCGTCCAGCGGTGCAGCTTGAGGTCGTAATAGAAGGCGGTGAAGTAGGTGTTGGCTGCGCAGTCGTGACAATTGTCGTAGAGCACAGCCAACTCTTCCGGCGCGCCGTCGGCAAAGCGCATCCAGTCGAGCCAGCGCAGATTGGCGCCACTGATGACCGGCGCCACGATGTGGTTGGTGAGCGAGACACTCCACACAGAGAAGGAATCGGCATTGGCTGCCGACTGCGGGTTGGCGCGGTTGGCGGTAACGACGAGGGCGGCGTCGTACTCGACCGCGATTTCGCGAATGGCAGTCCAATCCTCGACGGCGAGCGAGCGCGTGACCCAGACGATCGTGTCCTGGTCCTTGGACGAGTGGAAGTTGACCCAGCGGAAGCTGTCGGGGGCCTGCTGGGCAAAGAGTGGAAGAGCGGCCAGTGCGAGAGAGAGGATGCCTGCGGCCCGCCGGGGAGATACGCGATGCATGAGTCTAGATATAACAGTTTGGGCGGGGGTGATGGCGAACTGGGGTGTGCGGGCGCAACTCAGGATTCCGAAGCGCGAGGAGGCTCGTCCCACGGATCATGGCCATTCCGTGGGACGCAGCCTGACTGGCTCAGAGTCCCGTGGCCCTGGTTCGTTTTGCCCAGTGCCAGTACCCAAACCAGAATCCTGCAGCCGCAGCCCAGCATGCGCCCGCAAGCGAAGGCAGATCGCGCAGCATCATCCAGGAGGGGAATCCGCCGTGACCGCCGTCGAACCAGAAGGTGAATGGCGCGACGGTGCAGGCGATGGCAAAAGCCAGATTCATGTTGCGGTTTGCCAGTGCGCGCCGAGCCTTGCCAAGCGCATCCAGCTCTGCTGCGACCTGCGTGCCGGCACTTTGCCGGGCAAAGTTGATGGCCAACTCAGGGTGAGCGGCCACATAAGCCTCCACGATTTTGCGCGTGTCGGCGCTGGCTGATTGCGACATGTAAAGGCCCATCAGGTCCATTGCAACGTCGTTGCTGATTTCGCAGTTCATTTTTACGACCTCCATGTTGGTTTGCTATTTTCTCGCCATCATCAAACGAATTCTGGCGCGATAGACTTTGATTTTTGCGGCTCCGACGCTGATTCCATGGCTCGCGGCGATTTCCGCGTAGGATTTCCCTTCGAGCGTTCTCTCGAACAGGACCAGGCGATCGATTGCCGGCATCCCTGCGGCGGCCGCGAGCACCCTTGCAAGCTCCGTTCGCGCGCCGAGCGATTCCTCCATGCGCGCATTCACGGGTGCAACATTTTCTTCGAGCGGTTCACTCCGAGCCTCGCGGCGCACCGAATCCCGATGAAGATTGCGGACAACCGTCAGCAGATAGCTCCGCAGCGTAGCGGCCTGAAGGCGATCGGTTGCGGCCCACGCGCGGAGGAACGTTTCTGAGGTCAGATCATCAGCCTGGGCCTCGTCGCGTGTGAGGAACAACGCGAACCGCCGTACATGCGGAGCGTGTTCGACGTAGATGTCATGAAAATTCATCATCGGTTTTCAGATAAGGTACGAAGCAGGAGCGCAAAAGTTACACCCGGTTGCGGAATCAGCCAAAAAGCTTCTGGCTCCTCGCACTCACAGCGTATATTGCGAGCAGCGGCTTCCCTGCTCCTGGAGGACATTTAAACGTGCGCTGATCTGGACTCCCGTCGCTCGCTGCCCGGATGCGCTTGATCGGCGCGCTTCCGGCCTGAGACTTGCACTGGTTTTCAGTTCTGATAAGAGGCGCGAGTCAAAGTTCTTCCTATCCTACCCATCCCGGCAAACAGCGCCGGGATACATCGGGCACGCGGCTTAGTATTTCTTTGGGAGTCTTAAGCGATCATGTCATTCAAGCCGATTCTGAAGCTCATGAAGGATGGCCGCTTCTCTGCGTTGACCGGCAGCAGCGCTTTGCTGAAACACTTTTATCAACTCAACTACCTGTCCGCGGCCAAGGAGTGCGGTCTACTCGAGCTGTTGCGCGATGCGCCGCAAGACTTCGAACAGCTTGCCAAAGTCTATTGCCGCGATGACAAGGCTCGTGAAGCTCTTGAGGCCTGGCTGGGTCTCGGCGTTCGGCTTGGATATCTGAAACTGGATACGAACGGCTACGCGCTCAAGGGACTGGCTAAGAAACTGGCGCAACCGCAGAACGATGCCGCGCTGGCGCTGCTTCAGGAAGCGGCAGGACTCCATGCCAAGCTGATTACTCAGACCATTCTGAAACTACGGAACGGCGAACTTTGGAATCTTGACGATCAGGACGGCGAGATTATCGCAAGGTCATCGCGAATCCTGGAAGCATTTCAAACAGAGGCCATCGATCGATTCTTTCCGGCTACCGGATCTGTCAGGCTCCTTGAGATCGGGTGCGGCTCCGGTTTCTACATCAAGTACGCCGCAGACAAGAATCCGTCTCTCACGGCGCTTGGTTTGGAGCTGCAGCCAAACGTCGCTGATGTCGCTCGCCGCAATATTGCGGAATGGGGCCTGCAGCAACGTGTGAACATTGAGACCGGTGATATCCGGCAAAGAATTCCGAACGAGGGTTTCAACATCGTTACGCTCTACAACAACATTTACTATTTTCCGGTTAAAAGCCGGGTCGGGCTGCTCAAGCATATCCGGCAGTTCGTCGCGCCCGGCGGTTTTCTATTGCTGATGACTTGTTGCCAGGGAGGAAGCCTCGGAGTGGAAGTTCTCAATCTTTGGGGTGCGGCAACGCGGAGCGGCGGAAGACTCCCCCGCAAGGACGAACTCGTCAACCAGCTCAAGGACGCAGGCTTCAAGCAAGTGGAAACCATGGGCATGTTCCCGGGCGAATCGTTCTACGCGTTCAAGGCAATGCCGGGGGGAAAAGTGTAACGAACTACGTTGCGTGACGGCGAAACTACGTGGATCTGGACCAGAGTGCTTGCAATCCCACCCATCCCGGCAAAGAACGCCTGGATGGATGGGGCACTCGATCGTTTTCAATCCCCGGTCTCCAAATGCGAGGGACCGGGGGCACCCGAAGCTCTTTTGCCTAGAGGCCGAGCTTCGACCAGAGTTCGTCGATGCGGGTTTTCGTCGCGCGGTCCATTTCGATCATGGCGGGCCAGTCGCGGGTGAAGCCTTCGGCCTTCCATTTGCGTGTCGCATCAATGCCCATCTTCGATCCGTAGTTGGGCAGGCGCGAGGAGTGATCGAGCGAGTCGATGGGGCCGAGCGTGAATTGGATGTCGCGTTCTGGATCGATGTTGTTGGTTACGCGCAGCACCACTTCACCGATGTTCTGCACGTCGCAGTCTTCATCGACGACGACGATGATCTTGGTGAACATGGCCTGGCCGAGAGACCAGATGGCGTTCATGACCTTGCGCGCCTGGCCGGGATAGCTCTTCTTGATCGACACCAGCATCAGGTTGTGAAAGACGCCTTCGACAGGCAGATGAATGTCGACGATTTCGGGGATGGTCATCTTCATTGCCGGCAGGAAGATGCGCTCGACGGCCCTGCCCATCCACGCGTCTTCCATGGGCGGCTTGCCGACGATGGTGGCGGCGTAGATGGGGTCCTTGCGATGGGTGATGCAGGTTAGGTGGAAGACGGGGTACTCGTCGGTGAGCGTGTAGAAGCCGGTGTGGTCGCCGAAGGGGCCTTCGCTGCGCAGTTCGCCGAGCTCGACGTAGCCTTCGAGGATGATCTCGGCGTTGGCGGGGACTTCAAGGTCGACGGTTTCGCACTTGACGATTTCGACGGGCTTACCGCGGAGGAAGCCAGCGATCATGAACTCTTCGACTTCAGGCGGCGCGGGGACAATGGCGGAGAAGGTGGTTGCGGGATCGGTGCCGATGGCGACGGCAACATCAAGACGCGAGCCTTTCAGGTTGCCCATGGCGACCTGCGGAAGCCCGCCGATGGGTCCGTCGGGAATTGAGACGGCGCCACCGGACGACTCGGCCATGGCCGCCACTCTCGATGTGAGCGGGTCAGCTTCTGCCGAGGCTGCAGCTGCGTTGCGCAGGGCTTCGCGGTAGTGCTCGGCGGCGACCTTCTGGCGTTGCCAGTGCATGCCTGTGGTTTGCCCATCATAGACCTGCATGCGATACATACCGATGTTGCGCTTGCCGGTGCGCGGGTCGCGCGTGTGGACGCAGGGCAGCGTGATGAAGCGGCCACCGTCGAGCGGCCAGCATTTGAGGATGGGAAATTGATTGAGGTCGAATCCTTCTTTGACGATGACCTCTTTGCAGGGTGCGTCTTTGGCGCTGACGGTTTTGGGGAAGGCAGAGGTGATCGCACCGAGTTGCGGCAGCATTTTGAGCTTGTCAAAGAGGCCCTCGGGGGCCTTCATGTTCATCAGGCCCTTGATGCGGTCGGCGATCTGTTCCAGATTGTCAACGCCGAGCGCCATGGCCATGCGGCGCTCGCTGCCGAACTGGTTGATGAAGACCTTGTGGCCCGGGTGGCCTTTTATGTTTTCAAACAGCAGGGCCGGGCCGCCGGGAGCATACTTCTCAGTTCCCTTCCCGGCGACGGCGGATGAGGATCCGATTTTGCTGGCGCGGTCGGTGATCTCGGTGATTTCGAGCTCAGGCGAAACTTCTTCGCGGATGCGCCTGAGTTCGCCGTTTTTCTCGAGGATTTTGATCCAGTCGCGCAGATCGTCGAAGGCCAAGAGTTTGCTCCCATGCGGCAAAGGCCGCAATCAACCCTTTAGCTTACAGCGTCGCGTCTGCAATGCGCACGAAACCTGCATCGGTGACGGTGTCGAGAGGAAATCCGAGGCGCTTCCACTCGTCGTAGCCGCCGCGCAGCGGGCGAACACGCTCAATGCCGAGCTTGTGGAGGGTGAGGGCGGTTTTTGCTGCGGTGGCTTCGCTTGGACAGGTGCAGAAGAGGACAACGTCGCGGTCGCGCGGGATCTCGTTGTGACGCTGCGCCAGCAGTTCAGGAGAAAAGTGGAGAGCGCCGGGAAGTGTGTGCGGGTCGGGCAGAAATTCCAGCGGATGACGGAGGTCGACGATGTAGACCGACTCTCCGGCATCGAGCTGACGCTTGAGTTCTACGGGCTCGAGACGCGCCGCGGCAAGCTCGCTGAGGACCATGCGGCGGCGGATGAGGCGGGCGATGAAGAAGCTGATGACGGCCAGAACGAGCAGCGCGCCAGAGAAGCGGCCGAACCAGTCAAGCACGCGGGTGTCGCGCTTGAGCAGGTCGCCGAAAAGGCGACCGGCAACTAGCAGAGCACCCACCCAGAGGGTCGCGCCGATGCCATCAAAGAAGACGAAGGAGCCAAAGCCCATGCCGTTTTCGCCGGCCACCGGCGGGGCCAGTGTGGCGAGGCCAGGAATGAACTTGGCAACCATGAGGGTGACGCCACGGCGACGGCCGAAGGAGTCCTGGGTCTTGCGGACGCAGGTGGTGGGTTCGAGCGACAGCTTGCAGAGAATGCGGAGGACGTGGTGACCGTACTTGCGGCCGACCAGGAACCAGGAGCAATCTGCGGTAAGTGAAGCGGCTACGCCAACGGCGAGCGCCGCGGGAAAACTCAACAAACGATCGGCGGAGAGCGCGCCGGCAGCCAGAAGAATGGGCGTTGCCGGCAGCGGAATGCCGATCTGCTCCACCAGCACCCAGGCGAAGAGCAGCAGGTATCCGTAGGTGAGCAGAATGTGGATTGGCAGAGCCATGGGCACGTTCCTGTCTTCGACGGCGGGGGTCTAGCCACGCGGATTGAGGCCCGGAGGGGAAGCTGGACCCGCGTGGTTTCATCTTATCGGATGATTGAGGATGAAATTCGTTTCATTGAAAAGGCTGAGGGGAGGGCAAGCGGCAAAAAGCCGCCCGAGGGCGGCTTTGGTTTTGGATGGCGGATCGGCGAAGAACGACTCTACTGCGAGGCGGAGTCGCTGGCCGGGGTGGCTGCGCTGGGCGGCCAGACTTTGGCAATGGCGGAGTCCTTCTGGGTGAAGTAGTCCTTGTCCCAGAGGTTCTTGTAGAACTCGCCAGTGAGCTCGGCGGCCCGGGGGCCAAAGGTGGGGCGTCCTCCCTCGAGGAAGAAGACCGTGACCAGGCTGCCCTGGGGCGAATCGGAGTAGGAAGCGAACCAGCCGAAGCGGGTTCCATTGTCAGAGCAGGTGCCGGTTTTGCCAAAGACGGGCAGTTCCTGGAAGTTGGCGCGGAGCCGGCGGGCGGTTCCGTACTCGACGGCGCCGGCCATGCCGTCCTGCATATCCGGGACGTACTTGGCGATGTCGAGGGTGCGCTTGACCCTGGGAATCATGTGGCTGGCTTCGTCTGGGGTGGTGGGATGCTGGAGATAGTAAAGCGTTCCCCCATTGGCGATGGCGGCTACATAAGCGCCGAGTTGGAGAGGCGTGAGTGAGACGCCCTGGCCGAAGCTGCACATGCGGCCCACGCCACCTTCTGAAGCGGGCAGTTCCTTGTCAGGATATTCGCCGAGTTGTTCACCGGCGATGTTGTATCCAGCCAGCTCACCGAGACCGAATTGCGTGGCGTAGTGGCGAACGCGGTCAAAGCCTAGTTCGCGGCCGAGCTCCTCGAAATAAAGGTTGTTGCTCTTGGCCAGCGCTTGCGTCATGTTCATGCGAAAGCCGGCAAGCTGCACCGGGGTGTCGCGCGTGACGAGGCCTTCAGAGAGAGCAGCCATGGCGACGGTGAGCTTGATGGTGGAGCAGGGCTCTGCGCCGGGCGAAAGGGCCAGCTTCTGGTTGACCATGGCGAGAATGCGGCCGTTGGAGGGATCGATGACCACTGCCGTGCCATTCATGTCGCCCAGAGCGTCAATGGCTGCCTGGCGGACGACGGGGTCTTCGCCCGCGGTGAGGTCGCCTGCGAACTCGGCGGAGGTGGCAAATGAGCTGGCGGTGAAGCGCTCGTAGTAATGATGGCGGGTGCGGTGCAGAGCTGCCTGACGCGCTGTGGCCCTCGCCTGACCTCTCGGGGTGAGCCTGGCCGGCGCGGAAGATGCGGTCGCAGCGTGTGCTCCAGTAGAGGTATGGATCGCAGCATGGTGAGTGGCAGCGTGGTGCGTCTCAGAGAGGTGGGGCTGGGTGGCACGGGAGTGATGGAGCGTGTGAGGTGCGTCCAGAGCGGCCGCGCCAGAACAGGCGACAGCAAACACCAAGGCCAATCCAGTCGTGCAAGCGCAAGAAAACTTCATCCGGTAATGATCCCCTCAACGACGGAATTCGTGCTGCGTGACCGCCCCAGGCGGCGCACATCCTGCAAAAAAGTTACGACTTTCTTATCGGCCAATTAACAAGCAATTATGAGGCCGTTGCTCAAACCCTGTTTACTATGACCCGAGAATCAATTGAACGTTGTGACTTGAATCACCCCATTACCCAAGTCACCATTTTTCATCGACCTTCCGATTACGAATGTAATGTAGAAATCGATGGAATCAAGCACCAAAACAGCGGAAAACCCTCAATTTGGAACTTACTAGTACTATACAACCCCCGGAAGCGATTCCAAAATTCCCTAAAAGAGGGATTACCCTGGCGGAGGAATCCTCCGCCAGAATTGGCTAGAACTGCAGCCTGCGCAAAAACGCGGGAACATCGAGGTCTCTCTGCTCGGCCTCGCTGGCCTCAGGGAAAAGCGGCTCGGGTTCGACGACCGGCTGGGCATCAACCGGCTGGACGAGAACCGGCTGAATGTTGCCCGGCTGAACGTTCAGGCCTTCAGTGAAGTCATGCGCGTGGTCGCGAGGCTGGCGGGCTGCTGCGGACTCCTGCTCCACGTCCTCAAGGTGTGCGGTAGTTGCCACGGTCTCCGGTTCAGGGTCAAAGGCGCGATCAAGCGACGCTGGACCGCCAGAGACGGTGACCGAGGTGGCGACTGCCGGCTCGGACGAGAAGAAGAACGCGGATTCGGATTTCCCTTCTTCTTCGTCTTCCTCCTCGCTCTTGAAGCGGGGCGCCGCAGGCGGAGCGGGCGCGGCGGGTTCTTCGCTCATCCAGGCGCTGGGCTCTTCAACAGGCACGGCAACCAAAGGCACTGAAACGACGGGCGCCTCTTCAACGCTGAGCATGCGGGCGCGGCGCTCGGGCTGCTGATCGCGGAAGCCGGTGGCGATGACGGTGATCTTGACCTCTTCGCCCATCTTCTCGTCGAGCACTGCGCCGAAGATGATGTTGGCGTCTTCGTGGGCGGCCGACTGGATGAGCGTGGAGGCCTCATTGACCTCAGAGAGCTTGAGCGAGCTTGATCCGGTGATGTTGATGAGGATGCCGCGCGCGCCATCGATGGCGCCGGCTTCAAGCAGCGGAGAAGCCATGGCGGCCTGCGCCGCTTCAATGGCGCGATTGGCGCCGGAGCGGACGGCGGTGCCCATGACGGCGTGACCCATGCCGGCCATGGTGGTTTTTACATCGGCAAAGTCGCGGTTGATGATGCCGGGGATGGTGATGATGTCAGAGATTCCCTGCACGCCCTGGCGGAGCACGTCGTCGGCAATGCGGAAACTCTCAAAGAAGCCGGCATCCTTGGCCACGGCGAGCAGCTTTTCGTTGGGAATGACGATCATGGTATCGACGCTGTCGATGAGCTCTTTGAGGCCGCGCTCGGCCTGCTGCAGGCGGCGCTTGCCCTCGAACGCAAACGGCCGGGTGATGACAGCGACGGTGAGGATGCCCATCTCGCTGGCCAGCGAGGCAATGACGGGAGCAGCGCCCGTACCGGTGCCTCCGCCGAGGCCGGCGGTAACGAAGACCATGTCAGCGCCTTCGAGCGCTTCGATGATTTTTTCAGAATCCTCGAGCGCGGCGCGGCGGCCGATGTCAGGATTAGCGCCGGCGCCGAGGCCCAGGGTGAGCCTGACGCCGAGCTGCAGCTTGATGGGAGCCTGCGACAGCTTGAGGGCCTGCACGTCAGTATTGGCGGCGATGAATTCGACGCCTTCCATGCGTGCCTGGATCATGCGGTTGACCGCGTTGCCACCACCGCCGCCCACGCCGATGACTTTGATGCGGGCGCCGCGCAAGGGTTCGTCGTGATATTGAATGCGCATCTCTCCGGCCTCATTTTTCTGCTCGTCCATCTCGGTTCGAACCTCCTGATTGATGGTCGTACACAATTACGGCTAGTACGTGGCTGCAAACATGGCGCGCAGCCTGGCGCGGAAACTGTTGTCTTCAGCCGCGCGCGTGGCGCGGGTGCGGTGAGCGTACAAGAGCATACCGATGGCTACGGCAAAACCGGGATGCACCAACTGGCCGGGCATATGGGAGAGGCGTACAGGCATGCCCGTTCGCGCGGGGACGCGAAGCTGGCTCTCGGTTACATCCAGCATACCCGGAAGCATGGCACCTCCGCCGGTAAGAACGCATCCGGCGCCGAGGGCTTCAACCACGCCGCCCTGGCGAAGGCTTTCCTTGACGTAGTACATGAGCTCGCGGGCGCGGGGCTCGAGGATCTCGGCAATGCTGCGGAGGCGCAACATCTGGGGCTGCGGGTTGGCGATTTCAATCTCAGCCTGTTGCGGTACGGAGGTGACCACGGCGTTACCGTACTGGCGCTTGATCTCTTCAGCCTGGGCGACGGGCATTTGCAGGCCGATGGCCAGGTCGTTGGTAAAGTGCGCGCCGCCGATGGGAACCGAAGCCGTGTGAGCGACCGCTCCCTCAAAGAAGACGACCAGATCGCTGGAATGCGCGCCGATATCGAGCAGGCAGACGCCCAGTTCACGCTCGTCGGCCGAAAGTGTGCACTCGGCGGCGGCAATCGACTCAAGAATCCCTTCCGATACTTCAAGGCCGGCGCGATTGGCGCAGGTGACGGTGCTTTGCAGCGCGCTGCCGGAACAGGTGGCAATGTGCAGATCGACTTCAAGCCTGGAACCGACCATGCCGACCGGATCGAAGATGCCGGGCTGCTCGTCGAGGATGAACTGGCGCGGAAGCAGGTGAAGAATTTCGCGATCGGGCGGCAGGGCAACAGCGCGCGCGCGCTCAACGGCGTTGCGCACATCGTCGCGGGTAATCTCACGCATGCGATTACCGAATTCGAATCCGCCATTTGTGTTGAGGCCGCGAATATGCGGGCCACCAACACCGACGGCACACGCGTCAATGTTGATGCGCGCCGAACGCTCGGCCTGCTCATTGGCGGCGCGCACAGCCTTGGTAGCGGGCGCAAGCTCAGCAATCATCCCCTTGCGCATGCCGGCTGACTCCACCATGCCGTGGCCGCGATAGCGCGGGACATCTTCGTAGATGTCGGCCACCAGCACGCGCGTCCATGCGCTGCCGACGTCCAACACCACGATGAGATTGTCCTGCTTCTGGGGCATCTTGTTTATTGGCCTTCTGCCGCAGTCTGGCGGGTTGAGGGTGAGGGCTTTTTCTTTTCAGGATTGGCGGAAGCGGTCTTGACGGGCGCGTGCTTCTTGTCGGCGGCGGCTTTCGTTTTCATGGCTGCGGCCTTTGCCTTGGCTGCGGCGGCTGTAGAGGACTTTGCGTTGGAAGCAGTTTTGTTGTTTGCCGTCATTGCGGCCGGCTTTGTTGAGGCAGTCTTTGCCGACGCAGGCTTTGCGGCAGAGGGCTTGGTATTTGGCGCGGCTTGCAGCACGGGCGGAACAGCGGCCGGTGCGGCATCGGCGCTTGCCGTGGGCGCGGACGCAGTGGCGCCGGATGCCATTTCAAGAACAACCTGGTGATCGTAGCGCAGATCGACGGCGGCAAGTTTTGGATATTGCTGCCGCCACTCAGCGATGTGCGCACGATAGCGCTGGTAGCGCTCAAGGAAATGATCTTCGCCGAAGTGGGCGAGGACGTCAGCGCCCTGCTCGGGCATTTGAACGCGGGCATCCACAGGATCGGTGAGATCGATTTCAGAGATTTGCTCAGAGAAGTGCTGGCCGTTGGCGTCAAGCTCCGTCATCAGGCGCGCGTACATGGCCATGCGGCCCTTGCGCGAGTCGGCAGGATCGCCGGGATCGATGCCGGTGACCACGGGGAAGGAATAGTGATGCGCGGCCATGGTTGCGGCCGACATATCGAGCAGCACGCCATTGGCATCGACGAGGCCGATCTGCTGGCCGTGACGCGTGAAGGCGACGGGCTGGCGCTCGACCACCTGCACGCGAATCTGATCGGGGAGCAGGCGCATGACCGTGGCGCGCTCGACCCAGGGAATGGCTTCAAGCTGCTTGCGCCGCTCGTTGATGGGTACGAAGAAGATGTTGCGGCCGATGTCTTCACCGAAGACGGGGAGCAACTCGGCGCGCGTGACCTCGGTGAGTCCGGCAGCCTGGATGTGGCTTGCGCCGGCGATGCGGAAGCGGGCGTCGCGTTCAAGATAGGTTCTGGCGAGGACGACTACGGTGCTAAAGCCAGCGACCACGATGAGTGCGCCAAGCCCAAGAAAGACGCGGCCCGCAGTGCTGGCCGGGCGCCACCAGCGGCCACGCTCTTTTCCGAGACGCTTGCGCGGGGCATCGTCGTCGTCCGGGTCCTGCATTTCGAAGGGCATGCCGGGCAGAGCTCGCCCGGTTCGGGGCGTGGGCTGTTGAACTCGCCGGAAACGCGACTCCGCGGGCGGTTCTTCCTCCCAGATGAGAGGCCGAGATGTGGTATTCCCTTGATTTTTCACACGCGCGCCCGGGCCGATAGATAGACCAGATTTCACTATAGCCCGGGGGTTGGCAGGTGTTTTCCGATGAAGAAACGTGGGGAATCCGTTGCGTTAACGGGCGGTGACCGACATGCGGTGTTGGAGCCTTGGTGGGCAGGTGGGTGACCGCAGGCTCACTCGCTGGCTTGGGCTATGTGGTGGGTTCGCTGCCTTGAAATCTCACCCGATAGGCTTGCGGGGTCTCGATTAGAAACGAGGTTTGACCGGAGAGTGCCAGCAGATCGCGATCGCCGGTGACCAGCAGGTCCGCCTTGCCGCTTTGGGCAAGGTCGAGGAACTGCTGATCGTTTTTATCCCGGCACACGATTGGGCATTTCTGGGAAAGTTTGACGATCTCGCACCAGGGAAGGTAGTCGCCTAACAACTCGATGCGGTCTCCGGGCGAGAGCCCAAATTTCGGATAGCTGAGAACCCTCGAGAATTCTGCGGCGGTGGTGCGAGAAACGAGAGGAAGCGAACTGCCTTCGCGCCAATGCTGCCGCATCCAGGCCAAACGACCGCTCGCAAACAGGAGTGCCGATACAACCGTGTTGGTGTCGAACACGACACGACGCACCAAGGTCAGATTCGCACGACGTGGGTTCACGTCACGGTCTCGGATTTTCGCGTGCCCAATCAACCGCGGCAGCGACATCCTGCTCGGCGATACCAAGCTGCGCCAGCCGCTCGCGCACCTCATCTGCGCGGCTCCGCTGCAACGGGCGGAGGACGATGGAGGAACCGTCCGTGCTGACCTCGAAGTATTCCACTCCACCGAAACGGCTGACGACCGCTTTAGGGAGAGTGAGCTGGTTTTTGACGGTCATTTTGGCAAGCATTATCGCCCTCATTCAAGGAAACAAGGAAACAAGGAAATCTTACCACGTTTGGCAGGAGATTTCCCGTCAGGCTGCTTGCAACGCTGCCAGTATCTGCGGCGCGAGCTGGCTGACGTTGCCTGCGCCGAGCGTGAGGATGAGGTCGCCTGCGTGGGCCCGGGCGGCTACGGCGGCGACAGCGGCGGGAAAATCGCGAGCGAACTCGACGTGGGGCGAAGTGATTTTTTCCGCAAGGCGCTCGGCCGTCACGCCGGGAATGGGCTCCTCGCTGGCGGCGTAAATGGGCAGCACGATGACCGAGTCCGCATCAATAAATGCGCCGGCGAACTGATCCATCAGATCGAGAGTCCGTGAGTATCGATGAGGCTGAAAGACGACGTGAATCTTTTTGTGTCCGCATTCGCGGGCGGCGGCCAGCGTTGCGCGAATCTCGGTTGGATGATGGCCGTAGTCGTCGACAACGGTGATGCCGTTCGCCGCGCCGCGATGCTGGAAGCGGCGATCAACGCCACGAAAGTGGCTGAGGCCTTCAGCGATTTTTTCCGCGGGAACTTCAAGCTGATGGGCGATGGCGACAGCAGCCGTGGCATTCAGCACGTTGTGGCGGCCGGGCACGTGGAGCTCGAAGGGGCCCATGGGTCCGGCGGCGGTGTGCACGAAGAAGCGCGCGAATCGGCCCTCGACCGCTTCAAGAAACTCCAGCCGATAATCCGCCTCAGCGGCGACGCCGTAGGTGAGCACGCGGCGGCGCGCACGGGGAAGAATTCCCTTGAGCAGCTCATTGTCGATGCAGGCAGTCACCGCTCCGTAAAAGGGCACGCGATCCATGAACTCGAGAAAGGCGCGCTCCACATCGGCCATGTCGCGATAGCAATCCATATGTTCGCGGTCGAGGTTGGTCACAACGGCGAGGATGGGCGAGAGCTTGAGAAAGGAACGGTCGCTCTCGTCGGCCTCGGCAACGAGATATTGCGTGGTGCCAAGACGGGCATTGGAGCCGAGCGCATCCACGCGTCCGCCCACAACGACGGTTGGATCGAGGCCACCGGCAGCGAGCACTGAAGCCACCATGGACGTGGTTGTGGTTTTGCCGTGCATGCCGGCGATGGCGATGCCGTACTTGAGACGCATGAGTTCGGCAAGCATTTCGCCGCGATGAATGACGGGGATTTTGCGCGCGTGGGCTTCCACCACTTCAGGATTGGAGGCGCCGACTGCGGAGCTGGTGACGACGACGGTGGCTCCGGCAACATGACCGGCCTCGTGGCCTTCATAAATGGTTGCGCCGAGTTGCGCAAGCCGATCGGTGATGGGACCACGGCGCAGATCGGAGCCTGAGACCTTCATGCCGAGGTTCAAGAGGATTTCGGCGAGGCCGCTCATGCCGATACCGCCGATACCGATGAAGTGCGCGTGCTGTGAGGTGGCGAACATGAGGGGTGAAGGATCAGGGTAACAGAATGCAGTTGTCAGTGGTCAGTGGACAGCTTCTAGCTTCTAGCCTCTAGCTTCTAGC
>Ga0224557_1002463_pt1 | contig 15741 bp, 10 predicted proteins | sample 714S31014metaG_FD_180677 | JGI IMG/M metagenome (GOLD analysis project Ga0224557, IMG submission 180677) | Peat soil microbial communities from Stordalen Mire, Sweden - 717 S3 10-14 | ecosystem: Environmental > Terrestrial > Soil > Wetlands > Peat | place: Sweden: Norrbotten County, Stordalen...
CTTCGCGCCCGAGTCCCGCGACGCTCCTATCCAGATCGCTGGCCCGGCTCAATCCGCAGGCATCACCGCAGACGCAATCTGGTTCCTCGGCGCTTCTGAGAGCGCATGGCCCACTTCCGGCTCCGTGCACCCACTGCTCCCGCTCGAGGTTCAGCGCGATGCTGGGATGCCGCACGCCTCCGCGCAGCTCGACTGGGAACTCTCCCGCACGATCACGGGCCGCCTGCTCGCCTCGGCGCCTCGTGTCTGCTTCAGCTACGCGCGCCAAAGCGAAAACGCCGAGGCGCGCCCCTCGCGACTGATTGAGCAGCTTGCAGCCAAGCCTCAACCCCTGCCCGAAGAACTCAAGCCGCCCGCCGCGCCGGAACCGCTCACTGAAACATTCGAAGATGCAAGCAGCGTCCCGTTCCCGCCCGGCAAAGTCGAGGGCGGCTCCGCCGTTCTCACCCATCAGTCCCAGTGCCCCTTCAAGGCCTTCGCCACTGCCCGCCTCGGCGCATCCGATTGGGAGCCCGCTGAGCCCTGCCTCACCGCATCCCAGCGCGGCCAACTCCTCCACGCCGTCCTTCGCTCCGTCTGGTCTGGTCCGCCTCACGGACTCCACTCGCTCGCTGAACTCAAAGCCCTCACCGATCTCCCCGCATTTGTGGCTGCCCACGTCCAACCCGTTCTCGACGAAAAAATCTCCGGGTCGGTCCGCGAGCGTATGCCGCGACGCTACCTTCAGCTTGAAGCCCAGCGCCTCACCCATCTCGTCCGAGAGTGGCTAGCGTATGAAGCCACCCGCGCCGACTTTGAAGTAATCGAGACGGAGGCACAGCGCACAATCTCCCTCGCCTCACTCAGCTTCGATGTCCGGCTCGACCGCACCGACCTGCTCAACGACGATTCCCTTCTTGTCATTGACTACAAGTCGGGCCTTGTCTCGCCCAATTCCTGGGTGCTGCCTCGGCCTGACGATGTCCAGCTCCCGCTCTACGCCACCTGCGCACGCGCTCCGGGTGAAGTGCTCGCCGGGCTCGTCTTCGCCAAAGTCCGCACTGGTAAAGATCAGGGCTTCGCCGGATTCGTGGGCGACGCCCGCGCCACGCTCGTGCCCGGCCTCGGCGCGAGCGCCGCGCTCGTCAAGAATCCGCTCTCCGCCGAGCAGCTCGACGGCTGGAAAGACAAGATTGAGGAATTAGCAGACGACTTCCTCGCCGGCCGCGCAGAAGTGGATCCGCGCGACTACCCCAAAACCTGCGAGTCCTGCGGCCTGCAAACAATTTGCAGGATTACGGAAAATCGCGCTCTGCTTGAGCGAGAAGAAGACGAGGAGGCCGCCGATGAGTAAATCCTCCTCGCAGGCCCAGACCCCCGATCAGCAGGAGCGCATCCGCGCCCTCAATCCCGTCAACTCCGTCCTCGTCCAGGCCCCGGCAGGCTCAGGAAAAACCGATCTTCTCACCCGCCGCTTCCTCGCTCTCCTCGCCCAGGTCCAAGACCCAGCACAGATCGTCGCCATCACTTTCACCAAGGCCGCCGCTGCCGAGATGCGTCACCGGATCCTCGAGAAGCTGCAAAACGCCGCAGACGAGATCGCCTCATCCTCCGTTCCCGCGCCCGACACCGACGCTTACTCCATGGAATCGCTGGCCCGGCGCGCCCTGCTCCACTCCCAGGTCCTTAACTGGAACCTCCTCGATCAGCCCGCGCAGCTCCGCATCTCGACGATCGACTCGTTCTGCCGCGAAATCGCCCTCCAGCAGCCGCTGCTCTCCGGCCTCGGCGACGGCATCGGCATCTACGAACAGCCCGAGGACCTCTACCGCCGCGCCGCTCGCCAGACCCTTCAGCAAATCGACGGCAACGACCCAGCTCTCGCCGCCGCCATTGAACGACTTCTCCTGTGGCGTGACAACAACTGGCAGGAGCTCGAAACCCAGCTCGTGGAAATGCTCCGGAACCGCGACCGCTGGATGCAGGGCTTCGTTCTCGACCGAGAGCAGGACTGGGGCCATCTCCGCCAGTCCCTCGAACAGTCCTTTCATCGAGCCATCGCGAAATCCCTCTCCGCACTGGGCCAACTCTTCGACCAGGTCCCTGGCTCGCGCGGACAGGCCCAGGCGCTGGCCCGCTTCGCGTGCCAAAACGGCTCTTCCGCTCTCCAGCCCCTTGCCGAACTGGCCGACTTTCCGGACTACCCTGACATTGCCGACCCCGCATCCCACGATTTAGGCGCCCTGGAAGAAGCACACCAGGCTTATCTCTGCCTGGCCGAACTCCTCCTCACTCTCAGCGGTACCTTCCGAAAGCAGGTGACGAAGGCCAATGGATTCCCGTCGGATCGCAAGCAGGAGAAGGCGCAGATTCTCGATCTCATCGCGCGTCTCTCCGACGTTCCCGGCCTCGAATCAGCTCTTTCGGCCGTCCGCTCTCTCCCGCCGACCCGCTACTCCGAGGACGACTGGCAAATTGTTCGCGCCAGCTTCACCCTGCTTCGCCGCGCCGCAGCCGAACTTCACGTCGTGTTTGCGGAAACCGGCGCAGTCGACTACACCCAGGTCGCGCAGACCGCACTCGGCGTCCTCCAGTCCCCAGATGGACTGCCCACGGACGCCGCTCTCACTGTTGGCGACGGCATCCACCACCTGCTCGTTGACGAATTTCAAGACACCAGCCGCCGCCAGCACGCGTTGCTGCGTTCCCTTATTGCTGCCTGGCCCCAGCCCGAAGGCCGCAGCTGTTTCGTCGTAGGCGACCCTATGCAGTCCATCTACTTCTTCCGTGACGCCGACGCCGAGCTCTTCCCGCGCGTCAAATCCCTTGGCCTGGAGATCCCCGGCGCGGAACCCCTCCTCTTCGACTCCGTAGCCCTCACCTCAAACTTCCGCACCTCAGCGCCATTGGTCGAAACCCTCAACCATAACTTCAAGGAAATCTTCGCGGTCGATGACGGCAGCGGCATCGGGTTCATCCCCGCCAACCCTGCACGGCTCCAGCCCGCAGCCGCCCCGCAACCCTTCAAGCTTCATCTCAAATTTCAGCCGCAAAGCAAACGTTTCACAGCAGATGATCTCGACGAGATCGAGGAGCGCGACGACCTCAAATCCGCGCAGATCGACGAGATCGTGGAACTCATCCGCAGCCATTCCGAACAAATCAAACAGGCCAAAAAGGCCGGATCCAAGTACCGCGTCGCCGTTCTCGGCCGCACCCGCAATGCCCTGGCTCCCATCGCTCTGGCGCTCCGCAAGGCCGACATCCCCTTCCGCGCCGTCGATCTTGAAGAGCTTTCCTCGCGCCCTGAAGTTCTCGATGCGCTCGCCCTCGCCCGCGCGGTGCTCAATCCCCTCGACCGCGTCGCCTGGCTCGGCGTTCTGCGCGCTCCTTGGTGCGGACTCTCGCTCGCCGACCTGCATACGCTCACCTCCGCAGACTCACCTGAGCTCCTGGCGCGTCCGGTTCCCTCGCTCCTCGCCGAACGCGTTTCGCTCCTCAGCCACGATGGTCAACTCGCCGCCACTCGCTTGCTTGAGGCCATGGAACTTGTGCCCGCAATCCGCTTTTCGCAGCCCGCTCGCTCGCTCGGCACCTGGCTTGAACAGCTCTGGCTCGCTCTCGCGGGCGACGCCTGCGCCGACTCCACAGCCCGCGTCAACCTCAATCTCTTGTGGCAGTCGCTCGACAGCCTGCCCAACGGCGAGCAGGATCTGCTCGGACCCGCGCTTGAGGAAAGCCTCGCCAAGCTCACCGCGCAGCCCGATCCAGAGGCCGACGCAAACGCTGGCGTCCAGCTCATGACTATCCACAAGTCGAAGGGCCTTGAATTTGAGGTGGTCATTGTCCCCGAGCTGCAGGCGCGCACCCGCCAGGGCAGTTTCAAAATGCTCTCGTGGCTCGAGCGCGGCCTGCTGCCTGACGAAATCGAGAATGCCCCGGACGGCTCCGAGCAGATCACGGAGTTCCTCGTCGCGCCCCTCCAGTCCAAGGGCGCCGAACGCAGCACCGCGCGCGCCTGGGTCGATCGCGTCTATCGCGACCGCGAGTCGCAGGAGACGCGCCGCATCCTCTACGTCGCCGCCACCCGCGCCCGTGAGGAGCTCCACATCTTCACCCGCCCTGCCTGCAGGCGGGACAAGAACGGCGAGTGGACCCTCGCCGAACCGGTGGCCAGCCTGCTCAAGACGGCATGGCCCGCCCTCGAACCGGAGATCCGCGAGCAATTCGAACAATGGAAAGAAAGCCAAGCCCAGCAAGCCTCCGGCCAAGAGCCCGAAGCCGAGTCAGCAACCATAGAATCGCTGGCCGCCTCCGCCGATCTCTTCGTCATGCCGGCGCCAATCCCGCCAACCCAGCTCCGCCGTCTTCCGCCTGGCTACCGAACCCAGCCGGGGGCCTCATCCATTCGCCGTCCTTCTGGCGAATGGGTGGGATACGAAGAACTCTCCGTCAATGCAGCTTCTGACCTGTATCAGCGCCACGAAGGCGGGCTAGTCTCCCGCGCCCTGGGAACCGCCGTTCACATCCTCTTCCAGCAGCTCGCCCGCCACCGTGCCACCAGCGACTGGCCCGCCGCTCGCGCCGCGCTCCAGCAGTTCCAGCCCCGCATCGCCGCCCAAATCCGCGCCTCCGGCATCGAGCCTCAAAAGGCGATGAGCCTCGCCGCGGAAGCACTCCGTCTCGCTCTCGCCGGCTCCACCGAGCCCAACGGCCAATGGATCCTCTCGCCCCACACTGACGATGCGACGGAAGCCCGCTGGGTCGGCGTTCTCTCCGGCTCGCTGCGCACTGTGCAGGTCGACCGCATCTTCCGCGCCGGACCCACTCCTCTCTCTGAGGGCTCCACGGTCTGGTGGATCGTCGACTACAAGACTGCCCACGCCGACGAGCCCGACCCAGCAGCCGCAATGCCTCGCCTCCGCGCGATCTTCGCGCCCCAGCTTGAGGCCTACGCCCAGGTCCTGCGCAAGCTCCACGGCGCAGAGGCACAACTCCGCACCGCCCTCTATTACCCGCGGTTGAAACTCCTCGATTGGTGGGAACTGTAGTATGTTGCCTGGTGGGAACCGTAGCGCGGGTCTCCAGACCCACGCACCTCATCCTGTCTGCGACTGCTCTTCGTTCACGCGTCCGAAGGCTCAACGACGGGCAAAGACGAAAGCTGGTTGAATGACGATCCAAGGGCTTCTGCTTTCGGAGACGTGATTCCGTGCAGCACAGCGATCCGCTTTAACTCCTCGACGCCCAGTCTAAGCCACCGCTTCTCATGGATCCGGCTCAGGACGAAGGCCAGAATGATGTCATCCCTTCCGCGCTCCGCACGTTCAAGAAGTTCCGTTTCACGGGCCACAGCCAGAAGGCGATTTTCAATTTCCTCCTCCTCTCGCGGGATCAATTCAACACGATTATGTCCGCTCCACTCTCTTCCGTCGTAGCGGAAGCAAAGCCCTCCAGCGTCGAACGACTGAGGGCGAGCAGCCGTTACCGTGGACAACCGTTCGATGCGCTCTGCATAGCGATCCATTGAGGCAGGCCTCGATATGATTGCGCGATCACCGACCTTGACCTTGACTCCATGCAATTCCAATGGACCCTCTTCAGTAGTCAGCCACTCCTGCATATGCCTCCAAAGCACGAAGGCTCGGTATCAGGAAAGTTGAACCATGCTGTTCGACAAGTGCGAGATTTTTGAAATCGGCAAGGTTTCGGCTGATGGTTTCTCGGGAAACGCCAATGTATTCGCCGATTTCTCCATGTGTGAGCGAGCAGTGGATTCGCGAGCCCTGCTCGGTCCGCTGACCCTCGGCGCTCCATTGCAGCAAGAGCATTGCCAGCTTCGTCGAAGCGGTAAACGTGAGCCCAAGAATCCGGAGTTGTGCGCATCCCCGCTTGTACTCCATACCCAACAAGCATGCGGAATTCTGGCAGGCGACCGGGTAGCGCAGCAGAAAGTCGAGAAAAGTGGACCGGGGGAGAGCAGTGAGCTTGCAAGGGTACTGGGCGACGGCGGTTATGACGTGAGAACAACCAGAGATCGAGGCCGCGAGCCCAAGGATTTCTCCAGGTCCGGCAAATCCAAGCGTCATCCGCTTGCCCTCGCTGGAGTTCATGGTGAGTTTCACCCGTCCCTCCAACAAGAAATGGACGCTAAGTGCTTCCTGTTCCTCGGTGAAGATCACCGTGTCCGCGTCGCATGAAAACGGTGCGGCAAGCGACTCAAACTCGCCCATCGCCTTCGGCGGAAGGCATTTGTAGAACTCCCCGGCTCGCCACTCTGCCCCGGCGTGATTCCATCGCAGTCCCTGACTCGAGAGTGAGTGAATCGGGGTCAGGCTGCCCTTGAAAACGGACGCCGCTTCTTCGTGAGAGAGATCCCCCTTGGAACAGCCGGTGTGCCTCTCTAGATGACTCCTGCCGCCAGGATTTTCCATGACCGCCTTCTTCTTCAATCTTTTGAGTTCCGTGCTGTGATTTCTCACGATGCGGTACCGTACAGGATCGCCGGCAGCGCCCGCACTCTCGTGTAGCCTTTGAGCAGCTCGCCCATTCCTGTCAACAGGTCGGTTGAGCCGAGGGCGAAGGTCGCATCCGCAAAGGAGTCGTGATGGCCCGACGAACCGGCGATGCAAACAACAGGCACATGGGAACCCGTGGCCCGTATCAGGTAGGTGAGCCTCTCTCTGGATTCCTCTGGAATGGAGTTACCCAGCAGCACCAGATCGAAATCACCGGCCTTGAAATGTTTGATTGCTTCTTTGATTGAGGCTGCCGGTATGAAAAAGTATCCTGCCGATTTCCAGACAGAGGCTTCAGTTCCTGGAAAAAACTGGTCGACACAAACAGCTAGTACAACAATAGTAGACATACGATCCCCCACACTTCGCAATCATGGCCAAATTGCTCTCAGGTACTCGATGTATCAGATTTAATTGTTCTTAGCGGCGATAAGAGGGCACCAGAACAGATGCTCTGATGCTGCTTGAACCACCATGTGAACTGCGATCTTTGAACGGGGGGGAAGACTGACTGTGCTCCAAGCGGGACGAAATACGAATATATGGGCCCTTGTCCCGCCTGGAATCTCGCCAATCAAAATGGAAGAAGCAATTGAACAAGTAGTTATGTGAGCAATATAGACCAGCTAAGAAACATTCTCGCCACTTTCGAACTAGGCCGTCCATCGTTTGGGGCATTTATGTGACATAAATCTTTACTCAAGAGAAATACCAATCCAAACTGCCCAGGCAAGGGCGAAACAGAAGCGTATGATCGGTTCGCATCGGAATACACAATCCAACCTGCTTTCACAAAAAGGCTATGGTTTAGGTTCTTTTGCGCGTTCTGGTGTTGGCCTTCGGGCCGCCCTTGGCAAAGGAGCATGCCCATGCAGTCAACTTCACCTCCGCAGAAAACCTATAAGAACAGGCTTTTGGCCTCGCTACCGGCAGACTTGATCCTGCAGATTGCCCCGCATCTTGTGCCTGTCAATTTGCCAAAGGATCAAACTCTGCACCATCCAGGCCGAGTCGTCGATCGAGTGTACTTCCTTGAGGAGGGCATCTGCTCGATGGTCGTCACTTTGGCGTCAGGAGGCACTGTTGAGGCGGGCAGAATCGGCAGAGAGGGGTTTGTCGGCATGTCTGCCATCCTCGGAGCCGGCCACTCCCCTTACCGCTTTTTCATGGCGTTTCCTGGACACGGCTACGCCATAAAAACCAAAACACTGCTAATGCAGACTGAAACCTCTTCGAAGTTGCGTAACTGCCTTTTGCGCAGCGTACAGTCGCTGCTGGTTCAGACCGCGCAAACCGCCGCATGCAATCGCATGCACGAGCTTCCCGAGCGCCTGGCTCGCTGGCTGCTGATGTGCGACGACAGAGCTCAGACAGATCGTGCTCCCATCACCCAGGAACTGCTTGCCATGATGCTGGGCACGCGCCCCAGTTCCATCAGCGTCGCCGCCAGTGCTTTGCGGAAAGGCGGACTCATCGCCTACAGTCGCGGCCTGATGAGGATTCGGAATCGTCCCGGACTGGTCGAGGCTGCGTGCGAGTGCTATCAGTTTGTCAACAATGAATATCTTCGCCTCGGACTTCTATAGGTGTAATCAGAGACGGAGCGTCGCCCGCCCACGGGGCCACCAAACAGAAAAAGCGGCAGCCTCCGCAAGGAAGCTGCCGCTTGATTGTCTTGCCCGGACTGCCCCCACCTACTGCAGGTTCTTCATCAAGCTTTCCAGCGCTTCCTTCGACGGCCGCGTCAGCGACTGCGGAAGCGTGGCCAGCGGCTCATCCACCATATTCAACTGATCGATGAACGTCGGCTTCTTCGTATCGATGTAGAACACGCCGGTCAGAACTTCTTCCTTCTCACCAGCCTCCATCAGCGTCCGCACCGCGTTCGCCTTGTCCGTCGGGTCGTAGTCTTCAAGCAGCTTGCGCAGGCGCAGACTGGATCCGTCGTGCATCTGCACGTCGTATACCTGGCCGGAGTCGTAGTCCACTTCGATATCGTCGAAGCTCGCCACAAATCCGATCTCGTTGATCGGCTCGTCGTTCTCCTGCAAAAACTTGTAGCTCTTGGTCGAGCCTTCGTGGTCGTTGAACGTCACGCATGGGCTGATCACGTCGAGCATCACCGTGCCCTTGTGCGCAATCGCCGCCTTCAGCATTTGCAGCAGTTGCTTCTTGTCGCCTGAGAACGAGCGACCCACAAACGTCGCGCCCAACTGGATCGCCAGCGCGCAGGTATCGATGGCCGGCAGTTCGTTGATCACGCCTGTCTTCAGCGTCGAGCCAATGTCGGCCGTGGCTGAAAACTGGCCCTTGGTCAACCCGTACACGCCGTTGTCCTCGATGATGTAAATCATCGGCAGATTGCGCCGCATCAGGTGCATGAACTGGCCAATGCCGATCGACGCCGTATCGCCGTCGCCGGAAACGCCCAGGGCCATCATGTTGCGGTTGGCCAGCACTGCGCCGCTGGTCACGGAAGGCATGCGCCCGTGCACGCTGTTGAACGAGTGCGAGCGGTTCATGAAGTAGGCCGGGCTCTTTGACGAGCAGCCGATGCCGCTCATCTTCATCACCCGCTCCGGCTCCACGCCCATCTCGTACATCGCGTCCACAATTCGCTCTGAGATTGCGTTATGTCCGCAGCCTGCGCAGAGTGTGCTCTTGCCGCCGCGATACTCAATGATCGGAAGGCCGATATGGTTCACTTTCGGTGTTGGGGTTGCGGTTGCCATTTAGAGGCCCTCCTTGGTCGCAAATTCCTCGGTGATCGTGCGGGCGTCCAGCGGCAATCCGTTGTAGTGCAGAATGCTGCGCAGCTTCGCCACCTGCTCTGCCGGAAGATCCAGCTTCAGCAGGCTTGCCAGTTGCGCGTCGCGGTCCTGTTCCACCACGTACACACGCTCGTGCGAAGCGACAAAGTCGTGAATCTCGTGCGCAAACGGGAAAGCCCGGATGCGCATGTAATCCACGTCCTTGCCGAATTCCTTCTTGATCTGGTCCATGCTCTCGCGCAGCGCAAAATCCGTTGTGCCGTATGCCAGGAACCCGATCTTCGAGGTTCCCTGCTTGACTGCGAGCGGCGCCGGAACCAGCTTGCGTGCGCTCTCGAACTTGCGCAACAGCCGGTCCATCACTTCCTGGTACTCGTCCGGCTTCTCGGTGTAACCGGCCGCGTCGTTGTGTCCTGAGCCGCGCGTAAAGTAAGCGGCCTTCGGATGCATCGTGCCCGGCAGAGTCCTGTAGCCGATCGCGTCGCCGTCCACATCGCGGTAGCGCGCAAAGCTGCCCAGCCGGTCGAGGTCTTCCTTGGTCAGCACCTTGCCCCGGTCCTGCGGTTTCTCAGGATAGTCGAAGGCTTCCGACATCCAGTTGTTCATTCCCAGGTCAAGATCCGTCAGAACAAACACCGGCGTCTGCAAACGTTCAGTCAAATCAAACGCCTGGCAGCCAAACTCAAAGCACTCCTTCACATTTCCCGGCAACAGCACGATGTGTTTTGTGTCGCCGTGCGACAGGAATGCCGTCGAGAGCAAATCCGCCTGCGAGGTGCGCGTAGGCATGCCCGTCGAGGGCCCCGTCCGCTGCACATCGAAGATCACGCCGGGCAGCTCGGCATAGTAGCCGAGGCCGGTAAACTCCGCCATCAGTGAGATGCCGGGGCCCGAGGTCGCCGTCATTGACCGCGCGCCCGCCCAGCCAGCACCCAGCACCATGCCGATCGCCGCCAGTTCGTCTTCCGCCTGCACCACGGCAAACGTCGCCTTGCCTTCCGGCGTCACGCGAAACTTCTTCAGCAGATCCGTGGTCGCTTCCACCACTGAAGTTGAAGGCGTAATCGGATACCAAGCCACCACCGTCACGCCAGCAAACACCGCGCCCATGCCGCACGCCGCGTTGCCGTCGATGATGATCTTGCCTGCCGTCCCATTCATCTTCTCGATGAAGTACGGATCCTGCTTGGTGAACGTCGTTTGAGCGTAGTCGAACCCGGCCTTCACCGCGCCAAAGTTCAAATCGAACACCTTGGGCTTCTTCGAGAATTGCCGCTTCAGATTGCTTTCAACCACGTTCAGGTCGATGTTCAGAATCTGCGCAACCGCGCCCACATACACCATGTTCTTTACGAGCTTGCGCAGCTTGGCTTCAGGACAGATAGCCGCTGTAATCTTGTCCAGCGGTACCGGGTAAAACACCAAGTCGTCACGGTACTGCTTCAGATCGAGCTTCTCTTCGTAAATTGCGACGCCGCCCGACGGCAGGGCAAGTGCGTCTTCCTTTGCCGTATCCGGGTTCAGGGCCACCAGCACTTCTGACTCGCGCTTGCGGGCAACGTACCCGTCTTTGCTTGCGCGTATCGTGTACCACGTGGGTAATCCGGCAATGTTCGACGGGAAGAGATTTTTTCCGCTTACCGGAACTCCCATTCCGAAGATGCTTTTCAGCAGTACGCTATTGGCGGATTGCGAGCCGGACCCGTTCACCGTTGCTACGTTGATGCTGAAATCGTTTATCACGCGCTGGCGCGCGGTTAGTTGGCCCTGTTCTTGACTCAAGGCCATGTTTCCTGTCGCCATTTGGCGGGGTGTCCTTCCGAGTTGATTCTTGAGAAGCGGCGGTCTTTCATGCCCACATGTGATTATAGTCACTTTGAGACAAGCCCGTACCGCTTCTTGACGTTACGGTAATCCCCTTTAGTACCCCACAAACAGGTCATCGATCACACCTCTTTCGCAGCCTCGCGCCACCCACCCCGGCTCTTTTTCCGCGCCACCGCGCAGCCTACCGGCGGGTGGCGCGGAAAAGGACCCATCCTGCTCTATACAAACACTTTAATCAAACCGAACCAGCCAGCCTACTGCACCGCCTCCACTGCCAACTCAACGTTCCGGTGACGCGTGCTACCCGGAATATCCAGAGACCCAAGCGCCAGCGGTTTGCCCTGCGTCAGGTTCGTCGTTACTTCCAGAACCGACTGGCGCACCACCGGATCTTTGGCGCCCATCCCAGAGGGCTCTTCGGAAGGGCTGGTCTGCTCTACTTTTGTATGCAGGCTCATGCCATCCATATTGGCCTCAATGCTCAATCCCACGTCCTGGTATTGCACCTGCGAGTTTTCTTCCCCGCTGCCCTCCTTATAGGATCCGGTCATAATCGGCACGCGCGCGCCTTGTTTCATCACCATCCTCGCGCCCGGCACAATCACCATAGTCAAGCGCTGCAGGCCGGTCTGCTTGCCGGCATCCGTATCGGTAATCGTGAAGGTCAGTTCGTAGTTCATCGCCGGCTGGTCGAGTTCCGCTACGATTTTCCGCGCCAGCTCAGTCTCCTCCGCAGTGCCCGACAGAGAAATAGCCCCGCGCGACTGCACTCCATAAATGCGCGCCCGCGGCAGCATGTTCCTCAGGGCCGTCTGCACATCGTTCATCCCGCGCTGATCAGTCATGTTCTTGAGCGTCAACATCTCATACATCTCGACGCGCGGCGGCGCTGGGGACCGCGCCGGCACAACTGCCGCTTGCCCCGGCGCAGTCTGCTCTGCCGCTTGTGTCTGCGCATTCGCGCCGTGCGCTATCAGCATCATGGCGAGCGTGAGTCCGGCAATCGTACCCACGCACCTCTTCCCTATCCCGGTTGTTACAGGATTTGCATTCATAGTCACCCTCTCCGGATTGTCGTTTTGATTTTGAAGAGCCCCGGCCTGCACCCCGCAGTCAACGCCGCAGCCCCACCTAGTCAACAGACGCCAGCACACTTCAACCGCTCAAAAATAAATATGAAAAATCTGCCGTTTCCTCAACTGCGCATCATCGTGTAAACTCCGTCTCTCAACCTTCCCCAACGATCGAGGTCAAAAAATGGCAACTGTACTCATCACCGGAACGAGCAAAGGCATCGGCTACACCACCGCCCTGACGCTCGCCCGCGCAGGCCACTCCGTCTACGCAACCTTGCGCAGTCCTGCGCGAGCCAAAGAACTCGCAGCCGAGTTCGCCGGGCTCAATCTGCCCATCCACGTCTCCGTCATGGACGTTGACTCGGACGACTCCGTCGCCAACACGATCGCAGACCTCTACAAGTCCGCAGGCAGTATCGATGTCCTGGTCAACAACGCAGGCATCGCGCGCGATGGCGCCATTGAAGAGCTCAGCATGGCCGACATTCGCGACACCATGGAGACCAACTACTTTGGTGCAGTGCGCTCGATCAAAGCGGTGATCCCGCACATGCGCAAGCGCCGCAGCGGCTGCATCATCAACGTCACTTCCGTCGCCGGCCGCGTCTCCACCTCGCCGCTGGGCGCTTATGCCGCCTCAAAGCATGCGCTCGAAGCCCTCAGCGAAGCACTCGCACAGGAGTTGAAGGCGTTCAACGTCCGCGTCGCCGTGGTTGAGCCCGGCATCATCGACACGCCCATGGCCCGAGGATTCGTCGAGCCTGAAACCGACAGCCCCTATCCGCACAAGCGCCGAATGGCTGCCTACTTTGTTGCCACGCTCACCACCCCGCGCGACCCGCTCCTTGTTGCCGAGAGAATTCAAAGCATCATCGAAAGTGGAACCTGGCAGTTCCGCCATCCAGTGGGCCCCGGCGCGCAGGAACATCTCGACCGTCGGAAAGCCACCAGCGACGAAGACAACATCGCGTTCCAAAGTGCCGACGACGACACCTGGTACGGCAGCATGGAGAAAGCCACGGGACTGAAGATTCGCCCCAGCTAGTCGTTCGCTAACCGAGCACAAAAGAAGAAAGCCCATCCGTCAACGGATGGGCTTTCCTGTCTGCCGATTTCTGCCGCTGCTTACTTCTTGCCCCAGAAATCCGGTGAAGAGCTGATCCACGAATCAGGCGCATAACTGATTTTGGAACTGAAGGCAAACAGATCGGCCTCCGATGATTCCACTGCCGCATCCGCGTTTGTCAGCGGCGCGCCAGTTACAACGCGTTCAACCGCGCAATATTGCCAAGCACGGCCCCGCTCGGTTTCACCGTCCGCTTTTGCGACTCCCGGTCCACGGCCACAATGCCGAACTTCGGCGCGTATCCCGACATCCACTCAAAGTTATCCATCAACGACCAGGCCACATAGCCGCGCACGTCCACGCCGTCGTCAATCGCTCGCTTAAGTCCGGCCACGGCGCGCCGGTAATACGCCACGCGCCGCGTGTCGTTTTCCGTCGCCACTCCGTTTTCGCTCACAATAATCGGGACCCGGGCTTCCTTCGCTGCGTACCGCACCACGTGCTCCACGCACTCCGGATAAAACTCCATCCCCGACTGCGTTAGTTCCACGCCCGATGGCGGTGGCAGATCCCTGTCGCCCACAATCGAGCGCCCATACGTCTGCACGCCCAGGTAGTCGCAACTGCGCGCCTCCTCCAGCCAAGGCGCGTACACCTCGGCGCGCTTCTGTTCCATATGGTTGCCTTCCGCCGCGGGCTGGTCGTCCTGCATCGCCAGGTTAAAGCCCACCGGCAACTGCGGCCGGCTCCCTTTGATCGCCTGCTTCGCCGCACCATGCGCCGCCAGCAACCCATCGCGCCGCCTCTTGAGGTCGCCCAAAAAGAAGTTCGAGAACTCCGGGGCGCCCGTCTGCTTGCGCACACTGTCCAGCGACATCTGCATCATCTCTGTTACCGTCTCGTCGCCTGCCATCCCCGGCACATGAATCCAGTTCAGCATGTACGGCAGGTCTCCCTCGTTCATCGTCGATGCGTACCCAATCATGTCGCCAAGATGTTTGGTCACCTTCTCGCAATAGCGCGCGTACAACCCCGCCGACTTCTGGTTCTGCCAGCCGCCCTTCATGGCAAACCATCGTGGCAGCGAGACGTGGTTGTATGTCACCATTGCTGTCAGCCCGTGCTCCTGGCATACCCCCAGCACGCGCCGGTAGTGTTCCAGTTCCGCGCGCGAAAAGAATCCTTCCTCGGGCTCAATCCGCGCCCACTCCACTGAGAAGCGAAACGTATTGAACCCAAGATCGGCCAGCAGCGCTATATCCTGCGCGTAAAGGTGGTAGTGGTCGCAGGCGTCGCCTGACGGCTCCTTGAACAACGATTGCGGTAGATGCTCCATCATCCACAAGTCGCTGTTTACGTTGTTGCCTTCCACCTGATGCGCAGCCGTCGCACAGCCCCACAAAAATCCCTTCGGAAAAGCCCCCGATCCCTTCGCCGCCTGCGCAAATCCAAGATCCCCAGCCGTTCCAAGCACCGCGGCTGCCGATACTCCCTTCAACACGTCTCTTCTCGTCATGCTCCCGACTTTCATGCTTTCCATCGTCTGGTCCGTCGTTTCTGCTTGTGGTGCGATCGTGCTGTCAAACGCTAGCCTTGCAGCCAGCACTTCTCTTCCGGGTCCTCACGGCGCAGGCCATCGTATTGCTGCTCAACCACTTTGCATTTGAAAACTTACGCCAAGCCTATCCGACCACCAAGACCCCTGTAAAGACGAGCGCGCTCGCCGTCTCACCGTTTTTCGTCAGTTAATTCCACGTCTTTTTCTGATAGCATCGCGGATACTATGGAAGTCATCGACAGGAGAGCCTTCCTGGCCTCGTGCATCGCAGCCACATCCAGCCCGCACTTGCTCATCGCCGCCCCGCCCGGCAACGCCTCGCACGGCGCAGCCCCCATGAGTGCCGTCTTGGATGACACGCTTCGCAACGGCATCGCCCGGCGAAAGATTCCTGCCGTCGTCGCCATGGTCGCCGGCCCCGACCGCGTCCTATATATGGGTGCATTCGGTCATCGTGAATCCGACGGCCCGCCCCTCCAACTCGACAGCATCTTCCGTATCGCGTCCATGACCAAGGCCGTTACCACCGTCGCGGCTCTCCAACTGGTGGAACAGGGCAAGGTCTCTCTCGATGAACCCGTTGCCCGCCACCTTCCGCAATTCAAGAACGTTCAACTCCTCGCAGGATTCGATGCCCAGGGCGAGCCCATCCTCGGCCCAGCCGTCACGCCGCCCACCTTGCGCCACCTGCTAACCCATACCTCCGGCCTCTGTTACGACATGTGGGATCCGGACATGTTCCGGTACACCTCCAAGCACCCGACCGCCGACAACGTGCCCGGCCCGCTGATCTTTGAACCGGGAACGCGCTGGCAATATGGACAGGGGCTCGACTGGACAGGACGCCTCGTCGAGACCGTCAGCGGGCTCACGCTTGAAGACTACTTCCAGCAGAACATCTGCACGCCCCTCGGCATGGTCGACACAAGCTTCATCTTCCCAGCCG
>Ga0224557_1002464_pt1 | contig 15739 bp, 14 predicted proteins | sample 714S31014metaG_FD_180677 | JGI IMG/M metagenome (GOLD analysis project Ga0224557, IMG submission 180677) | Peat soil microbial communities from Stordalen Mire, Sweden - 717 S3 10-14 | ecosystem: Environmental > Terrestrial > Soil > Wetlands > Peat | place: Sweden: Norrbotten County, Stordalen...
GCTGGTGGGGAGACCTCTGGCTCAACGAGACCTTTGCCACCTACATGTCCAACAAGGCGATGGTCAACGCCACCGAGTTCACCAACGCCTGGGTCGACTTCGCCAACACCATGAAGTCGGCGGCGGCACGCCAGGACCAGCTCCCCTCCACCCACCCCATCTCCACCCCCTGCGCCGACACCAACGAGGTGCGGCAGAACTTCGACGGCATCACCTACCAGAAGGGGGCCTCGGTCCTCAAGCAACTGGTCGCCTGGGTCGGTGACGCCCCCTTCACAGAAGGGGTCCGCGAGTACTTCCGCCGCTACCGCTGGGGCAACGCGACCCTCGGCGAGTTCCTCGCCTGCATCGAGGCCGCCTCGGGGCGCGACCTCGCCCCCTGGTCGGCGGAGTGGCTCCGCACCGCGGGGATGAACACGCTGCGTCCCGAGATCGAGGTCTCGGGTGGCGGGATCGCGCGCTTCACGATCGTGCAGTCGGCGGCCCCCGCATACCCCACCCTGCGCTCCCACCACGTCCGGGTCGGCCTCTACCGGCAGGACGGGGGACGCCTGGTCCGCTACCGGCTGGTCGACAGCGAGGTCCACGGGGAGCGCACCGAGATCGCAGAGCTCGCCGGCGAGCAGGCCCCCGACCTCGCCGTGGTCAACGACGACGACCTCACCTTCGCCAAGCTGCGCTTCGACCCCACCTCGCTTCACACCATGCTCGCCCACCTCGACGGTCTGGCCGACCCGCTGCCCCGCTCCCTCTGCTGGGCGGCGCTCTGGGACATGACCCGCGACGCCGAGCTGCCCACTCGCGAATTCGTGGCCGCCGTCCTCCACCACGCCAGGGTGGAGGCCGAGGTCACCGTCCTGGAACGGCTGCTGAGCCAGGCGCTGGCGGCCATCGACCAGTTCGGCGACCCCGCCAACCGGGAGACGGCGCGCGCCAGCGTGGCCGGCATCGCCTGGGACCAGCTGGCGGCGGCCGAGCCGGGCGGCGACGTTCAGCTCACCTGGGCACGGGCCCACATCGCTGCCGCCGATTCCACCGATGATCTCGACCGGCTGGAGCGCCTGCTCGACGGCACCCAGAGCGTCCCCGGGCTCACGATCGACAACGACCTTCGTTGGATGATCGTCGGCCGCCTCGCCAGCCTCGGCCGCGAGGCCGGCCCGCTCATCGACGCCCAACTCGCCGCCGACGACACCGACTTCGGGCGCCGGCGCGCAGCCGCGTGCCGGGCCGCGCAGCCGGACGCCGCGGCCAAGCGCGCCGCCTTCGACCAGGTGGTCGGCGGTGCCGACCTTCCGCTGCAGACCCTCAACGCACTGATGGGGGGCTTCGGCGTGGGGCCCTTCGCGATCGGCGGATTGGTCCAATGGGGCGAGCGCCAGGCCGCCCTCCTGCGCTCCTACGTGGAGCGATGGGTGGAGGCCGTGCCTGGCTTCTGGGCGCGGCGCAGCACCGAGGAGGCGGAGAACTTCACGGAGTACCTCTACCCGCGCCAGCTGGTGGAGCCGGAGACCCTCGCCGCCGCGGATCGGGCGCTGGCGGCGATCCAGGCCGCCGAGATCTCGGACTCGACGCGACGTGCCGCCTCGCGGCCGATCGTCGAGGGCAAGGACGGCACGGAGCGGGCCATGCGTGCCCGCGCCTGCGACATCGCCGCGTCGCGCCGCTGATTTCCGTCCGGCTCCGCGTCGGCTCGTCAGTGGCGCTCACAGGGAGCCGGCGGAGACCTCCGACCCGAGCGACATCTCGTATCCGCAGGGCAGCTCGGCGGGGATCTCCGGGGAGCTGACCCGGCCGTAGATGGAGAGCAGCCGGTCGACCATCCGCTCCCAGGAGAAGGTGGCGGCGCGACGGCGGGCCGCCTCCCCCATCCGCTCCCGCCCGGCCTCATCGTGGAGGATCTTGGAGATGGCGGCGCAGTAGTCGCGGGGCTCGCGGCCCTCCACCAGGAGGCCGGTCTCCTCGTCAGCCACCACCTCGGGGAGGCCGCCCACCCGGGACGCCACCACCGGGGTGCCCTGCGCCTGCGCCTCCAGCGCCACGAGGCCGAACGTCTCCACACGCGACGGCACCACGCAGACGTCGGCGAGCGCGTAGTAGCGGGCCAGCCGTTCGTGGGGCACGGCCCCGAGGAAGCGGATTCGGTCCCCGATGCCGGCTTCGGCCGCCAGGTTCTCCAGGCGGCGGCGCTCCCCGCCGTGGCTGGCCCTGGCACCGTCGCCGCTGTCCTCGCCGATGAAGAGGCAGACCACGTCCTGGAGGTGGGGGTCGCGATCCATCTCAGCGATCGCCTCGATCAGAGTGTCCGCCCCCTTGAGCGGTTCGAGCCTGCCGGCGAAGAGGACGACCCGGCGCCCCTCGACGTTCAGCTCGCCGCGGAGCGCGGTGACCGCGCCCGGACCCGCGGAGCGAAGGTCGACCCCGGGCTCGGCGACACAGATCCGGTCCTTGCTCGCCCCGTACAGCCGCACCAGCGCCCGACCCTCGGCCCGACTCATGGCCACGATCCGGTCGCAGGCGGCGGCCAGCTCCTTCTCGACGGCCCCGCGCTGGAAGTCGGGGGGGAGCCCCGCGGCCGCCTTCATCCGGGCGAGCGAGTGAAACGACTGAACCCACGGGATCCCAAGCCGGTCACGAGCCCGGCGCGCGGGCGGGCCACTCAGCCAGTAATGGGCGTGGATGAGGCGGTAGCGGCGCTTCTCGGACGCGGCGTGGGCGAGCATCGCGTCGGCGAAGGGGTCGAGCAGCCCCACCAGCTCCTCCTTGGGGAGCGGCCGGGGCGGGCCCACGTCGAGGAGGACGAGCCGGCTCCCGGGGGCGATCAGCCGCTCGGCGGGAAGGCGGGGGTCGTCCCGGCGGACAAAGACATCGCTGGGCACCCCTCGCTCCGCGAGACCCTCGCAGAGCCGCCGGACCCCGAGATTCATCCCGCCGTTCTCGCCCCGCCCCAGCTCACTGAGAGGAGAGGCGTGGACCGAAACGACGGCGATGGCGCGGCCACTCGGCGCGGTCATGGTCTCAAGTCTAGCTACGAGGGCTCGTTGCGCCGTCAACCACCCCCGGGAGAGCCGGGGGTCACGGGGCTCATAGAAGCCGGTCAAGCGAGCTCACGGCGCTCCAGGTCTGCCCCGCGGGCGGCGGCCCGATCCCCGATGCCTGCCAGCCGAGCGCCGCCACCAGGTCCCACCACGCCCTCGCCGCCTCCACCATCAGCACCACCTGCTGGGCGTCGCCGTACACGTAGGAGCCCGGCCGCATCTCGGTCGTCCCGGCCTCGGTCCACGAGGCGGGGCCGGGGCGCTCGACACCGAGCGGAGGCTCGACCCGGGCGAAGGGATCGGTGCAAGGCGGCGGCTCGACGGCGCGCGCCGGCCCGACGCGGGCCGGGAAACCCACCCCGGACCGGCAACGCCTCCCCCATCCCCGCTCGGGACGTCGACTCTCACTGCGCCCACCGTAGTGAACGGCGAGCGGGCGGACATCAGGGTTTCCCCTCGATTGCCGGCGAAGGTGCCCCTCACTCGGGCCAGTACTGCTCCTCGTGGACCGCGGCGGCCTCGAAGCCGCCCCTGCGCAGCGCTCCCTTGACGTTGTCGATCATCTGCGGGTTGCCGCAGATGAACGCGGAGGCCGAGCCCGGCCGCAGCTCGAGCCGGTCGGCGTGCTTGCGCACCACGTCCTCGACCCGACCCCGCTCCCCGGGCCACTCGGGGTCGAGCCAGGGCCGGCTGATGGTGGGGACGTACTCGAGCCAGTCGAACTTCTCGGTGAGTGCCCGCATCTCGTCCAGGTAGGCGAACTCGTCGGAGACACTGGCGCCGTGGAGGAGGAAGACCCTGCCCTCGGGCGACCACTCGCCGCGCTCCTGCCGGCGGATCAGCGTGCGGATGCAGGAGAGGAAGGGGGCGATCCCGGTGACCGTGGCCACGAAGATGTGGGCCTGCCCCGCGACCGGTGCCTCACGCAGGAAGACGCCCTTGCAGCGGCGCCGGACCGGCAGCTCCGCGCCAACGGGCTGCGCATAGAGGGGGACGGTCAGCTCGCCCCCCGGGACCCGTTCGATGAACAGCTCGATCTCGTCCTCCTCCGGCGAGGAGCAGATCGAATAAGGCCGTTCAACGAGCTTTTCTCCGACGGGCAGCGCCAGCGTGCAGTACTGCCCGGGCCGGTGTCCGAGCTCGAAGTCGGGAGCGATCCGCATCACCCAGAGGCTCTCGGCGGCCTCCCGGCGGCTGACGATCGTGGCAGTGCCGAATTTGGCGGGATCGATGCTGGGGGCGGATTCGATCATCGGGCGTCAGTGTAGGCCCTCGGCGGGCAGCCGTCAGCCAGATCTTCTCGGGGTTCACCGGGAGGGGCCGGCGGAGCAGCAGGCCGGGCTCAGAGCTTCTCGGGGTTCACCAGGAGGAGCCGGACCGTGCTCGTCGCCAGCTCGCGGCCGTCCTGCGCGTCGCGCATGGTCACCGCCCACTGGTGGACCCGGCGGCCGGCGTGCCGCACCGTCGCCTCGGCGTCGACCCTCTCCCCGGCGCGCGCGGTGCGGAGGAAGCTGGTGTGGTTCTCCAGCGCCACGGCCCCCCTGCCGGAGCCGTCACTCCCCGCCGCCACCATCGCCCCGATCGACGCCAGGGTCTCGGCGACGGCGGCGTAGACGCCCCCGTGGACCAGGCCGTACGGCTGGAGGTGCTGCTCGCCGATCTCGAGATGGGCGGTGACCCGGGTCGAGGTGACCTCGTCGAACTGGAGGCCGAGGAGGCCGATGAAGCCGGCGGTGGGGTCGAAGCCGGAGAGCGGCCCCGAGGGCGTGGTCATCTCAGCCAACCTCGGCGGGCGCGGTCATTGTGAGTGCACCGGCTGAGGCGCCCGTTCCATCTCGGCCCGGTAGCGCTCGGCGAAGGCCCGCAGCGATGGAGTGATTGGTTCGTCCAGCTGGCTGCGACCCTCGAGCGACTCCGCGGTCTTGAGTCCGTGACCGGTGATGTACGCGACCACCACCTCGTCGCCCTTCCACCTGCCCGCCTCGGCGAGGCGCCGCAGGACGGCGACGGTGACCCCGCCGGCGGTCTCGGCGAACACCCCCTCGGTGCGGGCGAGCAACTCCACCGCGTCCAGGATCTCGTCGTCGGTGACGCTCTCGACCACTCCTCCGCTCCTGCGGGCGGCGCGGATGACGTCCTCCCCGTCCGAGGGGCTGCCGATGGCGAGGGAGCGGGCGACCGTGTCGGGGCGGCGTACCGGGATGACCGGGTGGTTGCCGGTGAAGGCGTCGGCGACCGGCGCGCAGCCGGAGGCCTGGGCACCCGTAAGCCGGGTGTGGGGCGGACCGTCGACCAGGCCGAGGTCGACCAGCTCGCGGATCGCCTTCTCCGCCTTGACGAATTGGGAGCCGGAGGCGATCGGGATCACGATCTCGTCAGGGAGCCGCCAGCCCAGCTGCTCCACGGTCTCGTAGGTGAGGGTCTTGCTGCCCTCGCTGTAGAAGGGCCGGACGTTGATGTTGCAGAAGGCCCAGGGGACCTCGTCGGCCAGCTCGCTGCCGAGGCGGTTGGCGTCGTCGTAGGTGCCGTTGACCCGCACCAGGGTGGGTCGGAACACCGCGGTGGTCGAGATCTTGGCGGCCTCCAGGTCGGCCGGGATGATGATCACGGCGCGCATCGCGGCGTGGGCCGCGTAGGCGGCGACGGCGTTGGCCAGGTTGCCGGTGCTGGCACAGGCGAGGGTGTCGAAGCCATGCCCGCGTGCCCAGCTGGCGGCGACGCTCACCACCCGATCCTTGAACGAGTTGGTCGGGTTCTGGGTGTCGTTCTTCAGGTAGAGGTTGCGCAGGCCGAGGAGGTCGCCCAGGTTGCGGGCTCGGATCAGCGGCGACCAGCCCTCACCCAGGGTGATGGGCTCCAGCTCGTCCTCGACGGGCAGCAGGTCGCGGTAGCGCCAGATGCTCGCGGGGCCCGCCTCGATGCTCGTGCGGGAGACCCGGCGGCCGATCTCGGCGTAGTCGTAGGCCACCTCGAGAGGGCCGAAGCAGCGGTCGCAGGCATGGGTGGCCGCGATCGGGGTCGTGTTGCCGCAGGCGCGGCAGCGCAGGGCAAGTATTCGTTGGCTCATGTGATGGACCTCAGGTTTCGGAAGATGTCAGATCACGCGTGCGGGGCGGTCAGGCCGCCCCGGCGCATTCGCATCCCCGCGGACCCGGTGGCGCCCAGGGGCGGCAGTGGCCGCGTCGAGGGCGCATGAGATCTCCACATCGTGGCTCTGAAGTCTAGCGGGATCGAGGCGGGGGGGCTGGGTCCAGGGGGCTGGGGGGCGCACGAAGGGGCGCCCGGCCCCTGGGCGGCGTCAGGAGCTGCGGTCGAGCGCCGCCCGCACCAGCCCGGGTGCCACCGCGCGCACCACGGCCGCCAGCCCGTAGTAGCGGGGCGAGTAGCGCTCCGCCCTCTTGTGCACGGCGCAGTCGACGATCGCCTCCGCCACACCCCGGTCGCTGCCGATGAACCAGCGCCAGATGGGATGCTGGCGCATGGCCTCCGCGGGGAACCCCTCGGTCGGGACCCACCCCGGCAGGACCAATCCGACGTGCACACGGTGGCTGCGCTCCTCCTAGCGCAGCGCATCGGTCCACCCGCAGAGCGCGAACTTGCTCGCCGAGTAGGCGCCCACACCGGCGCGGGCGACCCGTCCGGCGGTGCTCGAGACGTTGACGATCGAGCTCGGCGCGGACCGCCGCAGCAGGGGGAGCAACGCCTCGGTCAGCCGCACCTGGGCATTGAAGTTGAGGTCCATGGTCTGGGCCACGTTGGCCCAGCCTGCCTCAGCGAAGCGCCCGCCCCAGCCGGCGCCCGCATCGTTCACCAGCACGTCGAGCCGGCCGTGACGCTGCTCGACGACCGCGGCGATGCGGCTCGGGGCCTCGGGGGCGGTGAGGTCCGCGGCGATCACCGTCGCCCCCCCGATCTCGCGCGAGAGTGCCTCGAGGCGCGCCTCGCGGCGGGCGACCAGGACCAGCTCAGTGCGGGACATCTCCGCGAAGCGGCGGGCGGTCGCGGCGCCGATCCCGCTGCTGGCCCCGGTGACGAGGACGACGCGAGGCATCTCGGAAGCAGTCTACCGGCCGCGGCGCCGCGCGCTCAGGAGTTGCTCTCGGCCACCAGGTGATCGGTGAGGACCGTCCCCCCCACCGCCCACTGCTGTCACGTCAGCTCGCCGTCGGCGGGAAGCGGCTCGCCCCGCTTGCGAGTGTGTTCGTCTTGACCATGCGAACGCGCGTTTGGTATAATCACTCGCGATGACCGTCCCGGGGAGACCGGCACCCTGCTATCCGGCAGTTCGACCGATAGGGTCGGTGACCGGCCCTCGCTAACCCATGGCCGGGTCTTGCGCCAGCGACGGCTCCGCAGGTGCGGCGGTCATCCGGCGCACCGCCGCCCGCCCCGCCTGGAGCGCGGCCCGGTCCAGCTCGTACCACCTCTCCCGCGTGACCAGCCGGTGCAGCGCCCGCTCCAGCGCGCTGTCGGGAAGCATCCCGGTGGCCTCGAGCAGGGCGCCCAGCATCACCACATTTCCCACCTTCGCCGACCCCAATCGATCGGCGATCGCAGTGCTGGCGATCGGGGTGATCCCGGCGCCACTCCCCGCGCAGTCCACCGGCACGCTGTCGGCGTTGTAGAGGACGAGCCCGCCCGGCTCCATCGACGGCAGGAACTTGCGCAGGGCCGGCTCGTTGAGCGCGATCAGCACGTTCGGGCGGGACACCACCGGGGAGTCGATGGGTACCGCAGAGATGCGCACATGACAGTTCGAGGTGCCCGAGCGCATCTGCGGCCCATAGGACGGTAGCCAGGACACGTGGTACCCGGCGCTGAGCCCGGCTTCGGCGAGGAACTCCCCGAGCAGTAGCACGCCCTGCCCGCCGAACCCGGCCACGACGATCCGGTGGTCGGCGGTCGGGACCGGAGAGGCAGGCGCGACCGTGTCGGAAGCCCCGTCCACTCCGGACGCTGGGCCCAGGCCGAGGATTCGCGGCAGCTCCCCGAGATCCGGGACGGTCACCGCGAGACGCTGCGGGACCGCGCTCGCGGAGCGGTCGCGGAAGTTCCCGAGCGGGAACGTGCGCGTCATCGTTTCGCGGACGAAGGTCTGCGCCTCAGCAGGATCCAGGCCCCAGATGGTGGGGCACGGCGAGAGGACCTCGACCAGCGAGAAGCCGAGCCCGTGCACCTGGTTCTCGAGGGCGCGGCGGAGCGCCCGTCCGGTGGCCATGATCTGCTTGTTGCTGCCCAGCGCAACGCGCTCGAGGAAGACAGGCGCCTCCAGCGTGGCCAGGAGCTCGCACACCTTGAGCGGGTATCCGTGCACCGCCGGGTCGCGGCCCCGTGGCGTGGTGGTGGTCTTCTCCCCGAGCAACGTGGTCGGTGCCATCTGGCCTCCGGTCATTCCGTAGATGGCGTTGTTCACGAAGATCACGGAGACGGTCTCGCCGCGGTTCGCCGCATGGACAATCTCGGCTGTTCCGATCGCGGCGAGGTCACCGTCGCCTTGGTAGCTCACCACGATACTGTCGGGACGGCTACGCTTGACCGCGGTGGCCACTGCCGGGCCGCGGCCGTGGGCGACCTGGATGTTGCCCACGTCGAGGTACTCGTAACCGAACACCGAGCAGCCCACCGGGCTCACCAGGATGGTGCGGTCCTGGATGCCCAGCGTATCTATGGCCTCGGCCAGCAGCTTGGTCACGATCCCATGACCGCAACCGGGGCAGTAATGGGTCTGGTGCTGGTCGTCGTCCTTGCGGTCGAAGCGGCGATAGAAGATCGGCGAGCGTCCGTGCACCACCGCCATCGCCGGTGTGTCACTGGCCATTGGGGCTCACCTCCAACGGCACCCGCGCGCCGACCAGGATCGTCCTCTCCACAAACTGGAGCACCTCCTCGACGGTGGGGATGTTGCCTCCCACGCGGCCGTAGGTCTCCACCGGTCGGCTGCCCTCCACCGCCAGCCGCACGTCCTCGACGAGCTGTCCGGTGCTCATCTCAACCACGACGAAGTCCCGAACCGAATCGGCCAGAGCGCGGATCGCCCGGGTCGGGAATGGGTAGAGCGTGATCGGGCGCAGCAGCCCCGCCCTGATGCCGCGGCGGCGGGCCGTCTCCACCACGGCGCGCAGCACACGACCGACGATGCCGTATCCCACCAGGACGATGTCGGCATCCTCGACCCTCCAGGTCTCCCACCGGGGCTCTGATCGCTCGGCCTCACGGTACTTGGCCTCGAGAGCGCGGATGTGCCCCTCCAGCACATCGGGCTCGAGGTGGATGGAGCTGACCAGGTTCTGCCGTGTGGCCGCGGTCCCGGTGACCGCCCACGCCGGGGCCGCCGGAACCGGCCGTGGCTCCGGGAAGGAGACCGGCTCCATCATCTGGCCGACGCTGCCGTCGGCCAGCACCACGACCGGATTGCGGTAGCGATCCGCGAGCTCGAAGGCCAGCATGGTCAAGTCGACCAGCTCCTGCACCGACGCCGGTGCCAGTACCAGGTTGCGGTAGCAGCCGTGGCCACCACCTTTGACGATCTGGAAGTAGTCACCCTGCTCTGGGCCGATGCCTCCCAGGCCAGGTCCGCCCCGCATCATGTCGACGATGACGCACGGGAGCTCGGCTCCGGCCAGGTAGCTGAAGCCCTCCTGCATCAGGCTGATGCCCGGCCCGCTGGAGGCGGTCATGGCCCGCACCCCCGCGGACGCGCCCCCGTAGAGCATGTTGATCGCCGCCACCTCGCTCTCGGCCTGTACGAAGACGCCGCCCACCTCGGGGAGATACAGTGCCGCCATCTCCACGATCTCGCTTGCCGGGGTGATGGGGTAGCCGTAGTAGGCACGGCAGCCCGCCAGCAGCGCGGCCTTGACGACCGCCTCGTTGCCCTTGATCAGCTGCGGCTCCATGGCTCAGGCCACTTGCCGCCGCAGCACCGTGATGCCACCGGGCTCCGGGCACACGTAGTAGCAGATGCCACAGGCGGTGCAGCCCGCTCCCAGGTACTCCGCCGGGTGGTAGCCGCAGTGGTTCAGCTCCCCCGAGAGCCGCAGCACCCGCGGTGGACAGGCCTCTACGCAGAGACCGCAGCCTTTGCACTCATCCCTGTCGATGGCGACCGCCCCTCGGTCGCGGGCTTCATCCATGGGACCTCCTAGGTCGGCGCCGAGCGCGCCTCCAGCCGGTGCGTGCGCACCGCGTACTCGACGAGCTCGGCGCGAAAGCTCGGGTGGGCGACACTGATCAACGCCTCGGCGCGCTGCCGAAGGTTCCGCCCGCGCAGGTGTGCCACCCCGTACTCGGTGACGACGTCGTGCACGTCCGCGCGGGTGGTCACCACCCCGGCCCCGGGGGCGAGGGTGGGCACGATCCTTGACACGCTCCCCCTCCGAGCGGTCGACGGCAGCGCGATGATCGCGCGTCCCCCCCTCGCTCGGGATGCGCCCCGGACGAAGTCGAGCTGTCCGCCCACCCCGCTGTACGGCTGCGCCCCGATGGAGTCCGCGCAGACCTGCCCGCTCAGATCGACCTCGATCGCCGAGTTGATGGCGATCATGCCGTCATTCTGGGCGATGATGAACGGGTCGTTGACGTAGCTCGTGCGATGGAACTCGAACATCGGATTGTCATCGATGTAGTCGAAGATGATCCGGGAGCCGAGCACGAACCCGCTCACCACCTTCCCGGGGTGAAGCGTCTTGCGCGCCCCGTTGATCACCCCTGCTTCGATGAGTTCCACGACGCCATCCGGGCACAGTTCGCTGTGGATACCCAGGTCGTGGCGGTCGCCCAACCGGGCGAGCACAGCGTTGGGGATGCCCCCGATACCGACCTGGAGTGTGGCGCCGTCGGGGACCAGCTCGGCGACGTGCTCCGCCACCCGCATCTGGACTGTATCCGACGGCTCCGGAACGAGCTCTCGAAGCGGTCGTGATACCGGCACGATTGCGGTAGCGCGACTGGCGTGAAGGAAGGTATCCCCCAGCGCTCGTGGCATCTGCTCGTTCATCTCGACAATGACGCGCGACGCGTGGCAGGCCGCGGTGAGGGTGCAGTCGGGGCCGATGCCGAGGCTCAGAAACCCGTGCTCGTCAGGGGGCGAGGTCTGGACCAGGGCGACGTCGATGCGCAGCTCGTCGGCGAAGAGGCGCTCGATCTCTCCCAGCGATACGGGGGTGTAATCGGCTCGCCCCTCGGCCACCGCGGCGCGCGCGTTCTCCCCGAGGAACAGCCCGTTGTGACGCAGGTGCCCCGCGAGCTCCGGGCGGGCATAGTCGAGGGGGCCCAGGGTCATCATGTGGCATATCTCGACGTCATGAAGGTCCGCAGCGCGTGCCGCCAGCGCATCCAGCAGCGTCGCCGGCGTCCCACAGCCCTGCTGAACCCAGACGCGGTCTCCAGAGCGGATCAGCTGAACGGCGGTCTCGGCCGTCGCCACCCTGTCCCGCCACTCCACCACGCGATCTGTCCACACCCTGTCCGCCGGCTGCCGGCCGGCGACGCTCGGTGTCTGGTCAATCATTCACTCGACATCCTGTGGTCCGCCGCTTGGCCGCTGAGGAAACGCACCCCCATCAAACCGGAATCGCTTCCGAGTTCCGCCGTGCCTGCTCTGAGCCCCTCAGGGGACTGGTTCAGGTATACACCCAAAGTTCCGCTCCGCCCCATACCGGATCGCCGCAACGAAACCCTGCCGGTTTGCGACCATCCCCCCACCCAGAAGCATCACCTCAGGGTAGGTCGAGCCCCGCGATCTGGCGGACGCGGCGAACGGCTCAATGTGATCATCCCGCAACGTGTCTGACTGCCAGCGGACCTCCCGGACTGGCGCCGCTGAGAAGGACGGAGCTCGTCCGCCATTCTCCTCACCGTCGCCGGTGCCGCTCAGGCACAGGCTGCCGCCACCACCAGCTGCTCCTCGAGGCACGGGGTGACACAGGCGCAGGGCTGGGGCCGCCCGAAGAGGTACCCCTGCGCGGCGGTCACTCCGAGGGTGATGAGGGTGGCCCGCTCCTCCTCCAGTTCCACGCCCTCGGCGATCACCAGCGCTTCGGCCTGCCGCGCAAACTCGGCGAGAGCACCCACCATCGCACGGCGCATCTTGTTGAGGTGGATGTCACGCACCAGGGAGATGTCCACCTTGATGACATCGGCTTCCATGTTGACGATGTGGCTCATGGAGGAGAAACCCGAGCCCGCGTCGTCGACACCGATCAACACCCCGGCGGCGCGGAGCGGGGCGAGCGCACCGGTGAGCGCCGGATAGTCGTTGATCTGCGTGTGCTCGGTGATCTCCAGGATGATCCTTCCCGGCTCGCTCCCCTTGAGCAACGACGCCAGCTCCCTGGACATCGCCACAGCCGGCGACGCGTTCACGTGCAGCGGGCATCTACCGGGAAGGTGGGAGAGGTGGCCAAGAGCCAGGCGGATCGCCTGCAGCTCAAACTCGAGGCCCAGGTCGTTGTCGGCCGCGTCCGCAAACCACATGTCCGGCGGCCGCTGCGGCGGGGAGTTGACCCGGCAGAGCGCCTCGAAGGCGATCGGCTCGCGCGTCTCGATATCGACCACCGGCTGGAAGACGATGTTCATGAGGTCATGGTCGAGGACGTTGCGGAGCAGGATCACCTTGCCCTGCGCCTCCTCCCCCTGGCCACGAAGCTCGGCGCCGACCGCGGTGGCGGCGGACGCCGGCATCGAGGCCTGGCCACGAATCGCCCGGTGGATGCCGTCGAGCACCTCGTCACCGGCTGCGCCCTTGACGATGTAGCTCATCGCCCCGGCGCGGATCATCCCCATGATCGTGCCCGCGTCATCGCAGGCGGAGAGGGCCACCACCCGTGTCTCCGGCGCGGAGCGCCGGGCCTCCGCCGCGACGATCTCACCCCCACCACCCGGCAGGCGCACGTCGCAGAGGCAGATGGTCGGCCGCAGCGAGCGCACCATCTCGGCTCCTTCGCTCGCGTCAGAGGCCGAGCCGACCACCTCCAGCCTGGGGTCGATGCCGATGAGCTCGACGAGGGCCTCTCGGAAGCTCGGGTCGTCGTCGACGACCAGGACCGTGTGGGAAGGTCTGGAAGCGTCTAGTGCCTCTGCGCTCACCATGGTGAGCACTCTGAGCGCATTGGCGCGTCTGGGGTAGATGCATCTGCCCCATGCTCGGCCGGGGCAGATGGTCGACCTCAGAGAGGAAGGGGCAGCTGCCCGTCGCCGGCACCCGTGTCCAGCGGAGACTCGACCTCCAGTCCGAGCAGCTCCCCCATCCGGCGGCGGGCCGCGATGTCGGCGAGGTCATGCACCGGGATCTCCCGCGACCTCGCCAGGCGGATGGCGCTCCCCGTGCCGCCGCGCCCCCTGCCCCCCGGCGTCCAGCAGACGACCATCTCGACCGGCGACCGGAGGTCGGCACCGAGGATCTGGTGGGCGTTGCGCGCGTGCAGCCGCCGGCTGCTCCTGGGCAGCCGCGCAAAGACGGGGTGGATCCGCGTCATGACGTCGTATGCCTCCGGGGACGCCTCGACCAGGCGAGCCTCGGAGTGCTCGTTGTACCCGGGCCACGGCAGGTAGATCTCACATCTCCCACCGGCCTCCCGTGCCCCCTTCTCGAAGGCGCTGTCCGCCCCGACGGCTCCCCCCGATCGAAGCGTCCAGCCGCGCCGAGCCAGCTCGGCGCCAAACCGCTCCATCAGATGGCAGATCCCCGCCGGCGTGGCACGCGAACCGACGCCTGCGTAGGCGCGGCCAGGGACGGGTGAGGTGGTCACGCCGGTATTGTGCGACCCGCCGTGCCCAACCATGACCACGTCCAGTTCCGCCGCGCGGACGCCCACGATGCCGGCTCGATCGCGGCCCTGCACGCGGCCCACTCGGTCCTCGACAAGGACCCGACCTGGGGCGCGTATCTCGACAACCTCCACATCACCCACGCCCACCAGCGTCAGGGGCTCGGGACCCGGCTGATGGCGCTCACCGCCCAGGCGGTCATCGAGCAGCGACCCTCCTCGGGGCTCCACCTCTGGGTCCTGGAGCAGAACGTCCGGGCCCAGCGCTTCTACGAGGCGCGGGGTGGAAGTCGCGTCGATCGGGACCACGTCCACCCACCGGGCGGCGATCCGAGCCGGATCTGTGGGGTGGTCACCAAGCTCCGCTACGCGTGGCCCGATCCCTCCACGCTGCTGATCGGATCAGCCACCGTCGCGGCTCAGTAGGACGAGCCGCGGGGGTGGCGCAACACGCCGGGCCGCAGGGGTGGCCGGAATGGGACCAGCCGCGGGGCTAACCGGAATGCGACCGGCCGCAGGGGACCGAAATGGGCCCAACCGGCCACCCCTCACTGAGGGGTGCCCCACTTCCAGTCGCGGACCTCGGGCAGGTCCTGACCGTGTGCGTCGACGTAGCGCTTGTGCTCGACGAGCTTGTCGTGAACCATCTGCTTCACGTAGCTGCCCTTGGCGCCCAGTTGGGGGAGCCGATCGATCACGTCCTCGACGAGGTGGAACCTGTCGATGCCGTTCTGCACCCTGAGGTCGAAGGGCGTCGTGATCGTGCCCTCCTCCTTGTAGCCGCGGACGTGGAGGTTGTGGTTGGCCCGGCGGTAGGTGAGCCGGTGGATCAGCCACGGATAGCCGTGGAAGCCGAAGATGATGTGCTTGTCCTTGGTGAATATCGAGTCGTAGTCGGCGTCGCTCAGCCCGTGCGGGTGCTCCGTGCTGGGCTGCAGCTTCATCAGGTCGACCACGTTGACGACCCTGACCCGCAGCTCCGGGAGATGGGTGCGCAGCATCGAGACCGCGGCCAGGACCTCGAGCGTGGGCGTATCGCCGCAGCAGGCCATGACGACGTCGGGCTCGGCTCCCTCATCGTTGCTCGCCCACTTCCAGATGCCGATCCCCTCGGTGCAGTGCACGACCGCCTCGTCCATATTCAGCCACTGCGGCAGAGCGTGCTTCCCCGCAACCACCACATTGACGTAGTTGCGACTGCGCAGGCAGTGGTCGACCACCGACAGGAGGCAGTTCGCGTCGGGGGGAAGGTAGACCCGGACGATCTCGGCCTTCTTGTTGACGACGTGGTCGAGGAAGCCCGGGTCCTGATGGGTGAAGCCGTTGTGATCCTGCTGCCAGACATGCGACGCCAGCAGGTAGTTCAGCGAGGCGATCTCCCGACGCCAGGGCAGTTCCCTGGTCACCTTCAGCCACTTGGCGTGCTGGTTGAACATCGAGTCGACGATGTGGATGAAGGCCTCGTAGCAGTTGAACAGCCCATGACGCCCGGTGAGGAGGTAGCCCTCCAACCATCCCTCGCACTGATGCTCGCTGAGCATCGAATCCAGGACGCGACCATCGGGCGCGAGGAACTCATCGTTCTCCACCGTGCGGGCATCCCATTGGCGGCTGGTTGTCTCGAAGACCGCGCCGAGGAGGTTGGAGAGCGTCTCGTCGGGACCGAAGAGCCGGAAGTGGCGCCGCTCATGGTTGAGCTTGACCACATCCCGGAGGAACTGGCCGAGCACCAGGGTGTCCTGGGCGTTGACCGCACCCGGCGACGGCACGTTCACCGCATGGACGGCGAAGTCCGGCATCCGCAGATCGCGCAGCAGGATGCCGCCGTTGGCGTGCGGGTTGGCACCCATGCGCCGGTCGCCGGCGGGTGCCAGCTCCGCCAGCTCCGGCAGCAGCCGGCCCCCCACGTCGAAGAGCTCGGCCGGCCGGTAGCTC
>Ga0224557_1002466_pt1 | contig 15732 bp, 14 predicted proteins | sample 714S31014metaG_FD_180677 | JGI IMG/M metagenome (GOLD analysis project Ga0224557, IMG submission 180677) | Peat soil microbial communities from Stordalen Mire, Sweden - 717 S3 10-14 | ecosystem: Environmental > Terrestrial > Soil > Wetlands > Peat | place: Sweden: Norrbotten County, Stordalen...
TACCCGTCACCGGCTCCAGCTCGATGTCGGTCGGCATGTTCTGCGGCTCACCCCAGGTCACCTCGGGACGGGTCATGCCGACCCCGACCCGGACCACACCAAAATTGAGGTCTTTACCGTCGGGCTTGCGCTCCCACATCCGCGACGAACCGACGGCAGCGGCCAGCGTGGTCGGCGCGGGGTGGAACCACCGGTAGTTGGCGTCCATGCTGTCCGCCGACTCGTTGGCGGTGTCCCGCAGCATGTCCAGCATCAACATGAATTGGGCGCGCATCGCGTCCAATTTGGGCCGGCTCATCTGCTGGTTGCCGCCGCCGAACCGGCCACCGAACATCATCATCATCATCCCGCCGACCATGAAGATCGGGAAAATCGAGCCGACGCCGCCGAAGACATGTGAACCGCTGGCGAAGGTCATGGCGACCATGCCTCCCAGCAGGCCGATCACTACGACGCCAACCACAATCAGCCACCAGGGCTTGCCCTCCGGCGGCGGAATGCTCAACGGCGTCGGCAGGACGATGTTCTCCGGCTTGATGACCGGAGGCTTTTCCGCTGTGGGTCGCGCAAATCCACGTTTCACTTCGGTACCACCAACTCTGCAGGGGTCATGTCCATGGGTAAGGTGTCGTGTTCGACCAGCGCATCTGCCCGGGAGAGCGTCGGTCCTTGTGGCAGCAGCCGCAGCGCCACCCATGGCGCCAAGCTCGGTACGCTGTTCAGACCCAATGCCTCGCGGACGTCCTTGGTGTCGTCCACCCCGAACCGAGCTCCCGCATCGGTCACCCACCACAGCGACTCCGCAGTTTTCGATCCGGGATCGTTGCCGGTGACGGCCACGTAGTTCGCATAGTTAGGTCCGAAGAACACCTGGTCGGCCTGGCGGCCGGTGGTGTCGGCCTTAACCAGCGGCACGACCTTGTTCAGGTCGCTTGACGCGATCGGAAGGTTGGGGCCGGACACCACCTGTACGCGGGCCCGATTCTCACCGGCCGTTCGTTCCCACCACCAACAGGTTGCCGGATTCTCCCGCAGGTCCATCACATTCAACGGGGTATCCGGGTAAGAAGACAGATCCAGTTTGTTGACCACGGGCATCTTTGCCAACGCGGAAGGCTCTACGGTCACCGGTTTGACATTGCCTGCGCCCCCGGCGTTTTGCATGATCTGGGCCACCAACGGCGGCAACGTCTGCACACCATCGGCCAGCACCAGCGAATACTGTTGCGGCCCGCTGATCTGCGGTGTGACGAGTACTGTCCCCACCGGGCCGGGCGCCCCCGCGAATGTCGCCGGGGAACCTGCGTTCTGCACTTCTGGCACCACCAACTCGGGCCCTACCGGCAAAGCGTCGTACAACGCGCGGCTCATCGGCTTGGCCTGGCCGACTTGTTCGGGCGTCAATCCGAGCGGCAACAAGACCGACCGGTTCGTCGCGTCGATGCGTGACCGGCGCCCCTGCCTGATGACCCAGGCATCCCCGTCGTAGCTGAGCACCACCGCGTCGGAACCGTTCAGGACCTTCCGGTGACCGCTGAGTTCGGGGGTGCCGTCGATCACCGTGGTCGTCAGCCCCGACGGTGCCCCGACTCCGGTCGAACCGGCCACGGTGTCGCACACCAGCCACGACGACGCGGTCGGACTCTTAGGCCCAAAATTCGACGGTGCACCCGGGATGCCCACCAGCGGCCCACGCGGCAGGGTCGCGATTTGGGTTCCCTTGACCAGGTGCGGGTTGTCTGGCCGCCCGGTGATCAGCCGCGCCGATGCCAAGTTCAGCGCCGGGTACAACCTGTCACCCACACGCACGTACAGCGCGCCGGAGTCACGGTCCGCGATGATCGGCGAATCCCCTATCTGACCGGCCGGGCTGATAAGTGAGTAGAGCAGCGCACCCAGGCAGCCCACCAGCGCCGCCGAAACCGACGCCACCACCGCCAGGTTCTGCCGCCGACCCGGCTCGACCTCCATCCGGACTCGCCAGCGTGTCAGCGCCATTGCCGTTCGGCGAGCGAGGAACTGATAGCCGGTAACCTGCGTCCGCGTTGACAGCCCAAGGCCGTAGCCCGTCCCGCGCTGCCCGCGACCTTCATCCGCCACGTTAATTCACCATCCGGTTTGTTCGATCGCCGTATTTTCACCCGCACGAATCACATCGATAACCGTAGGGCACCCGCAGCGGCATCGCCACGTGGTGCTCTACGTGCTCTCATTCGTATCGTGCTACGTCTATGAATCCAGCGTCCCGGTTCACCCGGGTCGCGGAAGGCGCCTCCAGCCGACTACTTGACTGAGCTGCTACTTTCCATATCCCCCGTTGGATACCCGTCGGATTCTTCGTGTCTCCAGATTGTCCTAAAGGGGATGGTAGCGGCGGATCGCCACGTCGTCCTGCCGAACGGCGAATCCGACGAACGGCTCACAGATTCGCCAAAAAGGCCCGAAAATCGCCTTTCGATATATAGGGCTATATCGGGCGTTGCCATCCGGGCACTTCCGGCAACGCCACCAAACAGGCACAATCGGGCACAATCAAGCCAATAACGTCCCTCGTGTCGTGTCAGGCGGGTGCTGGACGCAAAATGAGCGGCATGACATCGCTCGCGCCCTCGTTGGTCGAACTTGCCGGGCGATTCGGCATCTCCACCTGGTATGTGGACTGGACCGACCGGCACGTGACCGTTCCCGAAGCCACGGTGGTCTCCGTGCTCGCCGCGCTCGGCGTTGCCGCCAGCACCGAACAAGACCGCAACGAGGCCCTGACCGGGCACCTTAAGGCTTATTGGGCACGTCGGATGCCGGCCACCATCGTGGGGCGCACCGGCGCCCAGACGCGGTTCTGGGTGCACGTGGCCCATGGCCTTCCCGCGGAAGTGTGGCTGCAGCTGGAGGACGGAACGGTTGCGGACGGGGTGCAACAAATCGAGAACCTCACCCCGCCGTTCGATCTGGACGGGCGCTGGGTCGGCGAGGCGAGCTTCGTGCTGCCCAGTAACCTGCCTGTTGGCTACCACCGCGTGCATCTGCGCTCTGGCGACTTTCAGACCAGCAGTGCGCTCATCGTGACGCCGGATTGGCTTGGGTTTCCGCAGCGGCTTGGCGCTCGCCGGGCCTGGGGCCTGGCCGCCCAGCTCTACAGCGTGCGGTCCGGACAATCGTGGGGTATTGGCGATCTGACCGATCTGGCTGATCTCGCGGTATGGTCGGCTACTCGCCATGGCGCTGACTATGTGCTGGTCAATCCCCTGCACGCGGCAGGGCCTTCTGGCCCGACGTCCCCAATGGAGCCGTCGCCGTACCTGCCGACATCGCGGCGCTTCGTCAACCCGCTCTATCTTCGCGTTGAGGCAATCCCCGAATATGCCGACCTGACCAAGCGAGGCCGGGTGCGGCGGCTGCGCTCGGAAGTTCAGCAGCGGGCCGGCGAAATCGACTCGATCGATCGTGACGGCGCGTGGACGGCTAAGCGCGCGGCGCTCAAGCTGGTGCACCGGGTACCGAGGTCGGCCGGTCGTGACCTGGCCTACGCCGCCTTCCGCGAGCGCGAAGGTCGTGCGCTCGATGACTTCGCCACCTGGTGCACGCTCGCCGAAAAGTACGGCGGCGACTGGCACCACTGGCCGAGTTTCCTTCAGCATCCCGAGGCTGCCGGCGTTGCCCGGTTCGTCGAAAAGCATTCGGATGCTGTTGATTTCCATCGCTGGATGCAGTGGCAACTCGATGAGCAGCTCGCCGCGGCCCAGTCGCACGCCATCCGCGCCGGAATGTCGTTGGGCATCATGCACGACCTGGCCGTTGGCGTGCACCCGGACGGGGCCGATGCGTGGGCGCTGCAGGAAGTGCTGGCACTGGGCGTAGCCGCGGGCGCGCCGCCGGACGAGTTCAATCAGCTCGGCCAGGACTGGTCGCAGCCACCCTGGCGACCGGACCGACTGGATGAGCAGGAGTACCGACCTTTCCGTGCACTGATCCAGGCCGTGCTGCGGCATGCCGGCGGCGTACGGATCGACCACATCATCGGGTTGTTCCGGCTGTGGTGGATTCCCGACGGGGCCGCCCCCGCCGAGGGCACCTACGTTCGCTACGACCACGACGCGATGATCGGCATCGTCGCCCTCGAAGCGCAACGGGCCGGTGCCGTCGTCGTCGGTGAAGACCTCGGCACCGTCGAACCCTGGGTGCGGGATTATCTGCTGATGCGCGGCCTGCTCGGCACCTCTGTTCTTTGGTTCGAGCTGGATCACCACGGAACGGGCGGTCCGTTGCCGGCTGAGCGCTGGCGGGAGTTTTGCCTGTCGTCTGTCGGAACCCACGATCTGCCTCCGACCGCCGGTTACCTCGCGGGTGACCATGTGCGGTTGCGGGAGTCCCTGGGATTGTTGACAAGGCCCGTCGCGGATGAGCTCGCGTCCGACCGGGCCGAGCTGGCGGGCTGGTTGGCCGAATTGCGCCGGGTCGGGCTGCTGGATGACGGCTTATCGGGTATCCAAGACGACCCGGAACAGATAACTCTCGCCCTGTATCGGTATCTAGGCCGGACCCCGTCCCGGCTATTGGGGGTAGCGCTGACCGATGCGGTCGGCGACCGGCGGACCCAAAATCAACCGGGCACCACGGACGAATATCCCAACTGGCGTGTCCCGCTGACCGGCCCGGACGGCCGGCACCTGATGCTGGAGGACGTTTTCACCGACCACCGCGCGGCCGCCCTGGCCGAAGCCGTGCGCGCCCAGATCGCCCCACCGACCGGTTAAGCGCCACCTGTTAGCTTCGGGCGTTGGTACTGGACTCATTTCTTGTTCATTGTTTTCAAGTAGCGGGTGTGATGGGCAAGTTATTGCGGGTGTCGAACTGATCGACTGGCTCGCTGCCAAGCATGGATGCCAGGTTGTGGTGGCTAACCGCGAATCGCTGTCGCCGCGGCAAGAGCTGGTCGAGGATTTGTAGGCGATCGTGGACATGTTCTCGTGCCGTTTGGTGCTGCGGCAGTGCGAAAAGCAGCTGCACGCTGACGGTGCTGGGCTGTCGGTGGTCGGCGATAGTGTGCGGTTATGACGGTGACGGGGGTGGTGGCGCGGCGGTTGGTTGTTGTGGGTGAGGTCAATGCGGGTAAGGCTGCGGTGTTGGCTGCGATGGGTGCGGAGTTGGATCAGGTTCGGGCGGTGGTGTGGTCGCGGTTTGGCGGGGCCAAGACGGCGCAGCTGTCCAAGCGTCACGTGCGAGATCGGCTGATGGCCGAGGACGCCCCGAGACAGTTCGCTGTACCGCAACGGTTGTGGCGGGCCACGGTCGAGGACATGGTGGACAAGATCCGGGCATGGCAGCGTGCGGTGATCGTGACTGAGGTCCGCCCTAAGATTTGGGTGCGTACCGCCGGCGCTGGTGACGGCGAGAAGCGAAGGTTGTTGACCTTGGCCAAGGCTGGCCGGTGGCGCGAGGATGGATGGCTGTCGCGCGCCAATGCCGTGATGCGTTCGCCGACAAGGTGCCCCGGCCTCGCCGCACGGGGCGAATCGTGGCCGACAACTGCTCCTATGACGTGGCTCGCGATGCCCGCGGGCAGGTGTGGCTGGCAGTGATGACTCCAACCCGCGGCCAGCGGATCGCACTGAACTTGGGGCCACTGCCGCAACGTTTGATGCCGCGTTCGACGATCGCGATTGCGCCGGACGGCAAGGGTGGTTGGTCGGTGACCGCGGCCTACCCGGCCCGGCAGGTCGCCAGTGTGCGGCCGCAGAAACCGAACCCCACACCGGTGGAGGGGATCGACGCCGGGGTCAGCGAGGTCTTCACCACCACCGAGGGGCGCCGTTTCGGCGAAGGCCAGTACGCCGTGATCGCCACCCGGGCCGAACGTGATCGTGGGCGCGGGAAGGCCCGCAACACACTTCGTGGGGTCCGTGATCGCCACCTCGCGCGAGCCGCGGCCGCCGCCGAGGTCGGCGATACCCGAGTCGCCGCCGCTGCGCAGGCCAAAGCAGCGCGTATCGATCGCCACAACCTGGGACGTCACAAACTGTCGCGCCAACGTGACCACGACCGTGCTGTCACGAAAGACGTCGTCTACCAAGCTGTCCACGATCTGGTCGACACCGCCACCATGATCGTGGCTGAAGACCTCACCGGCATGCGCGGAAAAAGTAAATACGGCCGCACCGCCAGCCGCATCTATGCAGCCTGGCAGCGCACCTTCTTGGCCGACGCTTTGGCGTCGGTACCAGGCCGCAGAGGTTCTGCGGTGGCGTTGGTCAACCCGGCTTACACCTCACAACAAGTACATCCGTGCGGACACCTCGGTATCCGTCGCGGGAAGAAAGTTCACTGTCAGACTGCGGATTGCCCGCAGCAAGGGATCGTGTACGACACGGAGATCAACGCGGCTCGGAACATTCGTGACCGGGCCACCGACCGCACCATCACCCGCTACACCCCTCACACCGAGGTCAAACGGATCCTGATCGCGCGAGCCGGGACGGTGGAGAACTGCCCCACCACGACACAAGCCGCCAACCCAAACAACGGCGGCTGTGAGCGAAACAACCTATCTCCCAACCAACAACACCCAAGAAATAGGTAGCAGCCATGGACCTCCCGCTCAAGACTTCAGTCGTCGTACCGGTCGCCGACGGCGTCACCGCCGACCCCGACTGGATGGTGAAGTTTGCGGGCCATCTTGAGCTGTGCGGTTTCGAATCGATCGTCGTGGTCGAGCACACCGTCCTGGTAAACCGATATGACAGCGTTTATCCCTACGACAGCTCCGGACGAGTTGGGCTGACGGCCGACTGCCCCATCCCGGACCCGCTCGACCTGCTGGCGTTTTTAGCCGGTCAAACCAGCCGCCTCGGGTTGGCCACCGGCGTGCTGGTACTGCCCAATCACCATCCGGTCGTGCTCGCCAAACGAGCCGCGACCGTCGATGCGCTATCCGGCGGACGGCTCCGGCTGTGCGTGGGCGTTGGCTGGCTCAAGGAGGAGCTCGATGCGTGCGACGTGGAATTCGAAAGCCGCGGCAGGCGGGCCGATGAACAACTGGCCGTCTTGCGCGCACTGTGGGCCGACAAACCCCAGGGCGCCTCGTATCACGGCGAGTTCTTCAACTTCGACGATGTCATGTGCTACCCCAAACCAGTTGCATGCGGACGCCTTCCAGTGCATATCGGCGGCCACAGCAGGGCGGCCGCCCGCCGCGCCGGGCGATTCGGCGACGGTTTCCAGCCGCTCGGTGTGGCCGGGCCGCAACTCGCTTCATTGATCGCGCTGATGCGCGAAGAGGCGTCGGCGGCGGGCCGTGATCCGGCCGGCCTGGAGGTATCGCTGGGTCATCTGGTTACCAAGATCGATGCAGAGCGCGCAGCCGGCCTGGTTGCTCAGGGCGCCGATCGCGTTGTGTTGGCCATGCCGCCGACCACCGATATCGAGCAGGCCAAAGACATGTTATCGGCGTGCGCACAACGACTGTCATTGATCCCGTGAGCCTTTCGGTGAATGAGCGGGCCGCCCTCGGCGATTTGGTGCACCGGTATGCCGCTGGTGTCGACGACCGCGAATTCGGAGCTGTGACGAAGCTTTTCACCGCCAGTGCCGAATTGATAATTCCTGAACCGCCCGCCACGCTCGAACCGATCCATACGCATCGAGGTCAGCAGGCCATCGCCGTGGCGGTCGGGGCGGTCACCCAGACCACGCGTACCGAGCACGCAATCGTCGGCGAGGTCTACGACGACGACCCGCTTCGCGGCGGTGCGCGCGGGCGCATCGCGTGCATCGCGCATCACTGGAGTCAACGCGCGGAGGAATTGATTGATGTGGTCTGGCATCTGCGCTACGACGACGAGTACGACTTGACCGATTCGGGTTGGCGGATCAGCCGCCGGGCCTTGACGATCAACGCCATCGAAACCCGGCCGGTGCGCCGGTTGCTGCCGCGCCACCCCGACTAGCAGTAGCGCCGAGCCCGGCTCGACTCCTACGGCCAGGCCTCGTTCAACTTGTGGGCAACGTCAATGATTTGCGCGGCTTGTGACTGCGGTGCATCGATTTGGTCAGCGACGTATTGGGCGATGAATCGCCGGATTTCACCGTCGACACCGGCGAGGACGCGTAGCACCTCCCCGCGCAGCGATTTTGACGACACGTTGACAGTGATATCGGATGGCCGCGGCTTGGCGACGTCAACGATGAGCAGCAGCGGCTCGGCCGCGCGCGCAGTAGCGCGTAATGCGATGTCTCCGGACACGCCGAACCGCTGCTTGTCGAGGCGTAGGTCGAGGAGCAGGTCGATCGACAGCGGAATGTGGATGACGAACGTGATGGCGTCACCCAGGTGCCGCGTGACTTGCGGCTCTTCAATCTTGACGTTTGCGCTGACCTTGGCGATCCCGCCGGGCCCCTGAGCGATGGGTTCCATCGCGAATTCGCTCCCAGCGATATCGGCGAACGCGGCAGCGACACGTTCCGGGGTAACGGCTACCTCGAAGAATCTGCGACCGAACCCTTCGTAGGTCAAGTAGTCGTGGTTCTGCATAGACTTATACCGTCTCACGTCAGCTGGCCGAATAGCAGCTGATCTGCCCGCGTCGCTTGAATGTCACACCGAAGCCGGCCGGAGGGTAAAGGGCACCCGCTGTGGCAGGGGCTATCGGCGCCGCAGCGCCTGCACGGCCAAGGCTTGCGCCGTCCCCGCCAGTCAGCCCGCCAGTCAACCTCCGCCCCCGCCGAGGTGCCGACTAGCACTACAGATCGAGGCCTACGTATTATCCAGCGAATAAGAGCAAGGCAAGCATCTCGTGAATCCCGGGGGCGGCAGCAATGACGTGGCAGGATCTCGCGGTAACAAACGCCAGATCAACCTTGGCTCTGGCGACCGCATGAAGATTAGCCTGTTGCTCGCGGATGCAGCCCAAGCCGATGCCGCTTCCGGCAAGGTCAACGCGCTCGGCCTGGGCTGGCGGCAGTGCCAAACGCCAACTCCTGCTTTCACTTTAGTGTTATTCCTGGACATCGACTGGGATGAGACAAACAAGCAGCACAAGCTGAAATGCCAATTATTGACCACCGACGGCGATCCGGTGATAGTGGCGGGTCCGCAGGGACCTCAACGGATCCTCTTCGAGGCGGCGGCCGAGGCAGGTCGGCCCCCCGGGTCAATCCATGGAACTGCGGTTCGAATGCCGCTGACCCTCAACATTCCGGCTGGAATACCTTTGGAAGCAGGAATTTACGAGTGGCGCGTAGAGGTCGAGGGCTTCGAGATGGCCACAGCGGTAGAGGCATTTGTCGTCATCGCTCCGGCCCAGGCGCAGGCGCCGGCTGGGTGAAACCTGACGTAAGGCACTGCTGTCAATCGTGAAATGCGGTGCACTGCTGTCTAAGTTGCCTCCACAGCGCACTTAGTCGTCGCCAAAGGCCTCGTAAAGATCCGGCAGGAATCCGGTGAGGTGATTCATCTCCTGCGCACAGTGCACCAGCAGATTGCGGGCGGTAGCTTCCGAGGTGCCAAGTATCCGCGATGCGATGGGACGCACTGCCCGCGACGCAACACCCGGGGCGTTGCGCACTGCGATGTGCGGTCCGCCCATCCAGAACCGTGAACGCATTTCGGCGCCGCCCCGTGTCGACCGGATGTGGTGGATGAACCAGCCCGCGTCCACCGGCACGTCACCAGACCCCAGGCGTGCGCAGATCGCCACTGCGTCGTCGCTGTCGGGCGGCAGACCCATGGCCGACGGGGCGACAAATTGGATTGCCCCATTCAGCATCGTCGAGCCGATGTACTCCCTTATCAACGACCATCGGCCGACGTAACGCCGGGCGCCCTGCCGCCCCGTGCCGTCGCCGTCCCACTCCCCGTCCTTCCAAGCTGCGGACAGGTGCGCTCGCGGATGCCACAGTTTATAACGGCGGGTGTCGCAGCCGTGCCAGCCGAACCACCACGCCCACATCGGGGGGGTAACCCCGGGCATGTCGGTAAGTACCGACACTTGCAGGCTGCCGTCTTCGAGAATCCCGTAGCCGTTCTCAGTCTGCTGGTACCCGTCACCGCTGACGCTGGCCGCGTCGTCGAAGCCCAACAGAGCCCGGCCGCCCTGCGGGCCATGCTGTAATGCCTCCACAACATGTTGTGGAAGCGCGGCCATCTGGGGCTTGAAGAACTTGCCGAACGGCGTGTGCGCATCGTCGCCGCGGTAGCCGAGGTACAGATCAGCGGCCATCAGATTCTGCCCATCCAACTGTGGAACAGGCCGTCGGGGTCATAGGAGGCGCGCACCTTGTCCAGCCGCACCATCGCTTCGTCACTGGCAAACCGCGCCGGACGCTGGCCCAGGTTTTCGTCGGCGAGCTGAATCCCGGTCGCCAAGTTCGACATCGCGGCCATGTTGGTGCGTGCCCAGTCCCCGTACTTCTCGTCGTCGGCCGGGTCCATCCATGCACCGTAGAGCGCCAGGTAAACCTCGTCTTCGATGCTGTAGGCCATGTCCGGGCGGGTGGGCGACGGCCCCCAGTTCAGCCACAGGAAATGCGACGGGTGCGGCGGCATCGTTTTGAGGATGTTGTTGATGCCGGGCAGCAGGTCCTGTGCGGACGCCGAGGTCCACATGTTGTCTGCGGTGTAGCGATGGTCGTCCAGGTAGTTGCTCATCACCGCGGTGAACCAGGTGGGTAAATCGGTTGGCATATAAGGAACTTTGACGATCGCTTTGTCAGCAACGGGGCAGGTCCCGAAAATCGCGAGCGCCTCTTCGGCCTCCTTTTCGGAGTCAGCGAACGCCGGCGAGGCGAACACGATGGCCGGGCTGTCCAGCCCCATGCTCGGGACGCTGCGGCTTGCGACGATCTGCATTTCGACGCGGCGGTCCACCTCGGCGCTGACGTTGCGGGCCCAGGTGTAGATCTCGTCGGCGAGTTCTATCGGGTAGACGTACACGCTGGTCCCGCAGGCGGCGGGCCGCGGGTACAGCCTGAGATAGAAAGATGTGACGACGCCGCAGAACCCGGGGCCGGACCCGCGCGCGGCCCAGTACAGATCGGAGTGATTGTCTTCGTCGCAGTGGATCTTCGCACCGTCAGCGGTTACGACGTCGAGACCTATGACGTTCTCACAAGCCAGGCCGTAGATGCGGCTGTTCCAGCCGTACCCGCCCTGTAGCAGATAACCGCCGACACAGACGCCCTTGCAGTGGCCGGCCGGGAAGAACAGATTCTGTGCTTCGAGTTCCCCGATAAGCACACTGCCGCCCTTTCCGGGCCCGACGACTGCGATCTTCTTGTCGGTATCGATGGTTGCGTGATCGATGCGGTTCATGTCGAGCAGCAGAGCGCCGTCGCGCAGGTGGTTGGCCGCCCAGCTGTGGCCACCAGACCGGATGCTGACCTTGTGCCCATTGGCCTTGGCGTAACGCAGGGCGGCGACGACGTCGTCGGCGTCGACCGCGTGAACGATGACGTCCGGGTAGCGCTCGGGCACGCGCTGATTCCAGACGGTACCGCGGCGGGCCGCTTCGTAGCCGTCGTCGCCCCGGAAGAAATGCCGTCCGGCCGGTAGCACACTCATCTGAACTCCTGATCCGCATTACGGGTCTTGGTAATCCGGTGTACGGATCACTATAGTGGAGTGATGAGCCCCGCGGAACGGGATTCACCGAATATTCGCGACGACGGCATTCAGGTGTTGCGCCGAGCCGCCGCCGCGCTGGATGAAATCGCGGCCGACCCCGGACAGCTACGGCTCGTCGACCTCGGTGAGCGTCTTGGCCTGGCGAAATCGACCGCACGCCGCTTAATGATGGGCTTGGTCGAGGTTGGGTTGGCAAGTGTCGACTCGCACGGCCGTTTCTCACTCGGCGAGCGCCTGCTGGGATTCGGCAACGCCGCCGCAGCGCACATCTCGGCGATCTTTCGGCCGACGATAGAGCGAGTGGCGCGCGCCACGGACGGCGAGACCGTCGACCTGTCGATCCTTCGTGGGCAGCGGATGTGGTTCGTCGACCAGATCGAATCGTCGCACCGTCTCAGAGCGGTTTCGGCCATCGGTATCCGATTTCCGTTGGACGTCACCGCGAACGGAAAAGCGGCACTTGCGGTTCTTGACGATCCCGATGCCCGGGCCGCGATCGCCCGGTCCAACCCCGCGCTCGCCGAGTCACTACGCCGTCAGATCGCCGAGATCCGGCGCACCGGAATCGCTTTCGACCGGGGCGAACACACCCCAGGGATTTCCGCGGCGGCCATCGCCCGACGAGCTGGAAGCGATAACATCGTTGCCATCTCCGTGCCGGCGCCCACCGAGCGCTTCCTTGAGAAGGAACAGCAAATTATCGCGGCATTGCGCACCGCGGCCGAATCGTCGGCTTGGACGAGGTGAGGGACCGGACTTCATCGTCTGGGCAGTCGTTGGCCAGTTGTCGTTAAGGCCCCGTTGGCGGCAGCGGATGCGTGCACACCACTGATTTGGGAGAATCACCGGGTTATGAGACTCGTCTTGGCGCTGGCATGTGTCGCCGCTGTGATCGGCACGGCCCCCCCGGCCCGCGCCGATATCGATGGCAATGATCAAGTCTTCCTCGCCGCACTCACAGCGGCCGGGCTGACTTATCAGGACCCCGAACACGCAATAACCGCTGGCAAAGCGGTGTGCAATCTAGTCGACGGGGGAATGCCCGGCGTGGAAATCGTCAAGAACCTACAAGAGCTCAACCCGGCGTTCGAGGGCGACGGAGCCGCGAAATTCACGGCGATCGCAGCCAGCGCATATTGCCCCAAAACCATCAGCGGAGTGAACCAGGGCCCGGCCCCGAAGACCGGCGGCTAGCCGCTTCTCAACAGGCATTAGGCCACGAATCATACTGCAAGCGCTAACAATTCGTCGAAACTCGCAATGAGAGCGTCATAGAAGACGTCGTAGTCGGGTATCGCAGTGGTATCAACGTTGATGCCCAGAGCGCAGGTGTCGACGTAAGTCAGCAGCGTGACGTTGACTGACGCGCCGATCGTGGGGCCGAAAGCATACTGCGCGCGCACCGGGGCGCCGCCTAGGAAGACTGGCACCGGGATACCCGGAACGTCGCTGGCCAGAAAATCGACGTGGCGCAACACCGAACCGATATACCACCGCGGCATCAGGTTTAGAGCGCCGGCAATCAACTGCGTGTAGGGCAGCGATCTTTCATCGCGTACCGCGCCGGTGCGCTGGTGGATTAACTTGATACGTGCCGCCGGATCGGCCTCGCCGACAGGAACGTCGAATCGCATCACCGTGATCCGGTTTCCTCCCATGCCGTCGGCTTTTGTCCGTAAGCTGATCGGCATCGTGAGGTGTAAGTCGCCGACCTCGACGCCGTGATTCTCGTGGTATCGGCGTAAGCCGCCGGCCACGCCGGCGACAAACGCGTCGTTCAACGCCCCACCGCTCCGATGCGCCGCTTCTCGCAGTTGCGGCATCGGAACCTGGTGCACCCCGAGACGCCGGATCAGCCCACGCTCTGTCACCAGCGCAGATCCGGGTCGGGTTATCGGCCGAACCGTCCGGTAGACCGACGCCGCGGTGGCAGCAACCGATCGGATCGTCGTAACGGGCCGCCTAACGCTCGCAGACGCCAGGCGAGGTGCCCATTTGACCGCGCCCGTCAACGCGCTACCGAGCAAGCCGGTGTCGTAGCGCAATGTGTCGCGGTAACCGCTGAGGGGCGATCGCTTGGTTACCTCTGGCGTGGGCGGCAAAGATTCATGCTCATGCAGATCTTCAGAAAGGTTGAACAGGCTCATCGCGATCTGGACGCCGCCGATTCCGTCGGTGAGGGCATGGTGGAACTTGCAGAGCATCGCCGCGCCACCGTTTTCCAGACCGTCGATCAGGGTCGTCTCCCAAAGCGCCCGGGCCCGATCGAAATCCTGCATCTCGGCCAATCGGGCCATCTCGAGTACATCGTCGAGCGTGCCAGCCCCGGGGGCGGCCGCTCGCCGGACGTGATAATCCAGGTCGAAATCCCGGACATACTCCCAGCGCGGCGGGGCTGGCGGCGGCGACGCCACCACCCGCTGCCGAAACATCGGCAGTTTCCTGCTGATCAGATCGAATCGTTCGCGCACCTCGTCCCAGTCCGGGGATCGATCCAGCAGCACCACGCTGACCACAGTTGATCGCAGTCGTGGATCACTTTCCATCGCCCAGGTGAAGGCGTCGCTGTTGCGCATAAATTCAGTCACATGTGTGCTCTCGGCACAAACCTACAACTCTTTGTGGCAAAGATGAGCAGATTATTAGCAGACAATGACTTTGGTCCCTATAAGTGGTGCCATTCGTCACTGGAACGAAAGATCCGATGAACGGTTCACAGTATGGCCTTGAGGTCCTTCGCTCTAGCGATGTCGTCCCAGTCGACATCGAGCTCAAGCAGAATCTCTTCGGTGTGCTGGCCATGTTCTGGCGCACGCGCGGGGGCTGGCGGAGTTTCGTTGAATTGAACCGGCGCGGCGACGATCCGGTATTTTTCGCCCTGATCGTCGACGTTCGTCACCACGTAGCCATTGGGTTCGACCTGCGGGTCATTGAGCGTTTCCCGCGGGGTCGCCAGCGCCCCCCACACGCCTGGTTCGTCCGCGAGGACCTTCTGCCAGTGCGCGAGATCATCGCCGGCAAACGCGTTTGCGAAGATTTCGGTCGCCTCGGCCGTGTTGGCTATCAAGTTGCTTGACGGCACGAAGCGCTCGTCGGTGGCCAATTCGCCCAGGCCCATCCGCTCACAGAAGCCGGCCCAGAACTTGTCCGGCTGCAAGAAGACCAGTTGAATCCACCTGCCGTCTTTGGTCTTGTACCGGTTCACAAGGGGATTCATGGCCAACCCGGGTGGTGCGCCTGGGATGCCGTCGATATCGAAGAAATCGGCTGCACAAATCGACGGTGCAATCGCCCACATCGCCTGGGCGAGCAACGAGGAATCGACAATGGTCGGCTCACCGGTCTTCTCCCGGTGGTAAAGCGCGGCGCACACCCCGCCGGCCAGCGTCGCCCCGCCCTGCAGGTCGCCGAACCCCGGGCCCTGGACAGCCGGCGTTTCCGTCCCGAACGGCGTCAGCGTATACGCGACACCGCCACGCGCCAGGTACGTGGCGGCGTCGAACCCGCCACGGTCGCGATCCGGGCCGCGCACACCTAATCCCGTACCGCGCGCGATGATGATCTTTGGGTTGAACGAGCGGATGTCATCGACGGTGAGCCGGGCCCGTTCGAGTGCGCCGGGTAGCCAGTTGGTCAGGAATACATCGGCACTGGCCAACAGGCGACCGAACAGGTCCCGACCCGTCTCGGATTTGACGTCAATGGCAATGCTGCGCTTGCCGCGGTTGCCCATCTCGAGGATGAAGTCGGCGTCCGGCCGGGCCGCCTCGCGGGTGAAAGGGCCGACAACCAACGCGCGTCCTGGGTCTCCGGAAGCGACGCCTTCAACCTTGATGACATCGGCGCCCCAGTCCGACAAGGCGGCGCCGGCCGACGGTACGTAGGTCCATGACGCCAACTCCACGACTCGGACACCTTGCAGGATGCCTTGGTGGCTGCCTTGGTGGACGCCTGACCCTTCCATTTTCCCGTCAACCCCTCGTCCGATGTCTTTCTTGCTATTTTAGATATTCTAGCTACCGTAAGGGATATTGATAGCCCGGCTGCAGCCACGGATGGTTTCTGGTGGCGGTATTTCGTGGGAGAGATGCGATGGAGCCGACCGGCGCGCAGGC
>Ga0224557_1002468_pt1 | contig 15711 bp, 17 predicted proteins | sample 714S31014metaG_FD_180677 | JGI IMG/M metagenome (GOLD analysis project Ga0224557, IMG submission 180677) | Peat soil microbial communities from Stordalen Mire, Sweden - 717 S3 10-14 | ecosystem: Environmental > Terrestrial > Soil > Wetlands > Peat | place: Sweden: Norrbotten County, Stordalen...
AACACGGCCGCTTCGATGACGAGCACGGGGATTTGCGCCTTGGCCAACGCAATCGCGGCGGTGATGCCGGCGGGGCCCGCTCCCACGATGATGACGTCGTATTTCCAGGAAGCCATGGGCGCATTATAGGGAGTCCGAGGCATTTGGAAAGTTTTCCTGAAAATATCGCACCTCACGCGGAACTCTTGTAGAGTCGCGGTGTCGGACATCCACGGAGGAACTGTTATGAAGCTACGCAGCCTGACGATGATTCCACTGGCGTTCGCGCTGATGGTCACTACCACACAAGCCGCCGGGACGGTGGCTACTACACCGGATGGAGAAGGCATTGCGCTGACGATCTACAACCAGAATTTTGGCGTGGTGCGCGAGAAGCGCAATGTGGACATCAAAGAGAAGACGGGGACGATTCAGTTTACCGATGTGGCGTCACAGATTGACGGGACGAGCGTGCAATTCAAGTCGCTCACCGATCCGGATGCGACGGTGCTGGAGCAGAATTACGAGTACGATCTGGTGTCCGTTGACAAGCTGCTCGAGAAGTACATCGACAAACAGATTACCGTGCTGACGAAGGACGGTTCGCGGTATTCGGGCAGCCTGCAGAGTTTCGACGTGAACCAGTTGGTGATTCGGCAGGAGGCCGGGATTGTGATGGTGCAGCGCGGGGACAATGTGAAAGACATTCAGTTTGGCGCGTTGCCGGAGGGATTGATCACCAAGCCGACGCTGGTGTGGAAGCTCGCGACGGAGAAGGTGGGGCAGCAATTGATTGAGGTGGCGTATCAGACGGCAGGCATCAATTGGCAAGCGGACTACAACGCCATCCTGAATCCCAGTGACACGAAGCTCGATCTCGGTGGTTGGGTCACGATCAATAATCAGTCGGGTGCGACGTACAAGGATGCGAAGCTCAAATTGATTGCGGGTGATGTGCGGCGAGTGCAGCCACAGATTGAGACAACCGTTATGTATCGCGCGATGGGTGCGGCCAAGGCTATGGCGCCGAGTTTCGAGGAGAAGGCGTTCTTTGAATATCACCTTTATACGCTGGGGCGGCCGGCGACGGTGGCGCAGAACCAGACGAAGCAGATCGAGTTGCTCAAGGCGGCGGATGTGCCGGTGAAGAAGGTTTTTCTTTATGACGGCGCGCCGCAGTATCGGTTCTACGGCGGGTTGAACAACGACGCCAACTACGGCAGTGATTCTTCCAATAAGAAGGTCAACGTGGTCGTCGAGGTCAAGAATTCCAAGGAGAACAATCTGGGCATGGCGTTGCCGAAGGGCAAGATGCGGCTCTACAAGCGCGATGAAGCGGACGGCTCGCTGGAGTTCATCGGCGAGGACGAGATCGACCACACGCCGAAGGATGAGACCATCAAGCTGCACATCGGCGATGCGTTCGACATCGTCGGCGAACGCAAGCGCACGGACTTTCATGTGGACGCCAGCAGCCACGTCATTACCGAGAGCTTTGAAATCCGGGTGCGCAACCACAAGACCGAGCCGGTCGAGGTGCTGGTGAAGGAGACGCTCTATCGTTGGAACAACTGGGAGATTACCGAGTCGAACCAGAAATGGACGAAGTACGATTCCAACACAATTCACTTTCCCGTGAAGGTGGACAAGGATGGGGAGCAGGTGGTGACGTATACGGTAAGATATACGTGGTGAAGCAAGAACCGGGGGATCAGTAAGTTGTAAACCGGTAACGTGGACAGTTCAACGATAGGCGGACAACGACGATGGCAAAGGTAGAATTTAGTGGCCCATGTCCCTTTTGCGGGAAGTTGATTGAGGATTCGAAGGTTGATCCATGCCAGCTTACCGTGAAGACCAAAGAAGGAAAGTGGCAGGTGTGGTCATGCCACGCCGAGTGTTTCAAATCGAGAATTGTTGAGAATCCTTACTGCGATTTGTCGCCCGCCCATTTTTGATTCCTTTATATCGGATACCACTTTGAGAGTCGTGCGGAGCCATACAGTGCAACGAACGGCGCTTCGTCCCATCCATCACAGCTTGGACACTGGCTACACGACTTCAGGGCTGGGTGGCGAGGAATCGTTCCACTATTTTGCGGGCGTCTTTTAGGAGGGAGTGGCCGTCACAGAGGAGGAGGACTTCGAAGTCCAGGTCGAGCAGCTTTCGCAGGGATACTCTTAGTTGAGGAGCGTCGTCGAGTTTATGGCTGGGGACGAATCGCAGGAGTCCAGCCGGATGACCGATGAGGGCGTCGCCGAGGAGCAGGATGCCGCCGAGTTCCCGGGAAATCTTGCTCCGTAACGGGTCGAAGTACAGGGCGATTTCACCGGGCGATTTGCCGGGCAGATCTATCACCCGTAATCCACCGGGCAGCACGTCGCCGTCCTTGACGGTCTCATCCACCATCAGCGAAGCGAAACCGCCGGCCTCGTTTACGCCGGTCACGACCGGTGCGTGGTAGCGTTCGTGAAACTGGGCCGCTTCACGGTCGTGATCGCGATTGGTCACGATGATCTTGCGGATCGGTTTCAAGGCGTCGAGTTGCGGCCAGTCGTCGGCGGCGGGCGCTGGCGGGTCAACCAGGATGGCTCCGTCGTCCAGCCGGATCGCGTAGCCGTTCAGTTCCCAGGGCATGTCGGGGTAGGAGCCGCCCCAGGTGAAGATGCCCTTTAGTATCTCTTGCAAAGTGCCCGCAGGATAGCAGGTCGGGAAGGGAGGGGCAAGTGGGGGAAGTGTGTAATGTCTGAAAATGAGCCGTGATGCCACGTTGCTATATATTCACGTCTCGCACTACGGCACCAGCCGCGCGCGGTAATAGCGTGCGAGCGCGTTGGTGGCCGCGCCGATGTCCAGATAGTTGGTGAGAGTGCCAACCGTCGTGTTGTTCGTGACGATGAAGATGTCGGTGAAACCGTTGGTGTTGTAGCTATGGCCGGGTCCGCCGGTTGTCGCTTGCAACGTATTGGTCGCCCCGGGCCCCATCATCCAAGTGATGAGCATGTCGTTGCCTTGCGGCGTAATGGACACAATGCGAAACGTGTTTGGATCGAGGACCACATTCCCGACGATCAGTGTACCGCCCGTGTGAACAAAGGAAGCGCAGCTATTCGTGATGACGAGCGTGTCGGCCTGCACCACGCCGGCGTTGAGGATAAGCATGCCGTGTCGTACCTCCAGCACGCCGGTGCCAGTCGCATTGGTAACAATCACGTTGCTGAACGTGTCCAACTCAAGAACGTTGTCGCAAGTTGAAGAGGCCGCTCCGACGACGATGTTCGTCGCGATAACAGATCCGTCCCCGATCTGCAACGAATTGCTCGATCCCTGATTGCCAACGATCAGCGTACTGCTCTGCCATACTCCGCGCATTGCCAGGCGCACACTATTGCTGCTGCTGGTCACAAAGGAACCGATGATTCCGTTTGAGCTGACCACACTTCCGCCAAAGCTGCCGCCGAAACCGATGAACAGGCTGTTCCACGCGCCGTCGTTGCCGACAGCCAACGTGCCGTTGCTCCAGACCGAGCCGGTGCCGGTAACAATCACGCTATTGTTGCTCCCACCAGTGTTGTAACCGATGGCTCCGACATTGTCGCTTACCACGCCGCCGTTGCTGATCACCAAACTGTTGCCGAAGCCGGCGTTTCCGACCTCGATATACCCAGGGCTGCTCCACAGTGAGCCATTCCCGCCGACCAGCACGCTATTACTGCCGGTATAATAGCCAATGGCGCTACCCTTGAAGTTTCCATCCGTGCTGAAGACATTTCCGCCGTTGCTGATCACCAGACTATTGCACCAGCCCGAAAGGCCGACGACCAGCGAATTGCCGTTACTCCACGTTGACCCGGCGCCACTGACCACGACACTGGAGTAGCTTGTGCTAATGCAGCCGCTTTGGGAACATTCGCTGCCGAGGATTCCTTCGTTGTCATACACCTTGCCGCCGTTGACGATCATCATTGAGTTACTCACGCCGGACTCACCGATCGTCAAATTCTGCACATCCCTCAAGATCGAGCCGGGGTCGGTAACCAATATCTTGTTGCCGTTACCTGTGGCGTTGACGCCCACGATAACTCCATCCACGAGGCTGATCACACTGCCGCCGTTACTGATCACCAGACTGTTGCCTGCGCCGGACCAGCCGACGAATATCCTGTTGCCGTTGCTCCAGACGGAGCTTGTGTCGGTGACCAGCACGAGATTATTACTGCTGCTCGAGGCCTGCCCCACCGTGGCCTCGCTGTCGACGAGCACCCCGCCATTTTCGATTAACAATGCGTCGGCGAAAAGGACAGATCCAACGGTATAGGTGAAAGACCAATTGCTGGTCACACCGCTGATGATGTTGGTTTGGAAATTGGCGGAATACTGCGCCTCGGACGATTGGATCCCGAGCGTGATCGATATGAGAAGTCCCGCAATCAGACAACCACGTCGCGTTCGTTGCATGACTGTACCCTCCAGCCTCGTGCGATATGCTAGCTTTGCAGCGGTGTCGGAACAAGGAAAATAGAAGTTCGCATGGCGGTGGCCCGCCACGCCGCAACTACGGCACCAACGTTACTATGACATGGGTCAATTTCTTCGTTGAAGGACTGCGCCATTCGGAGTAGATGGTCAGAAGGCAATCAATCACCCCGGAGGCAGTCATGGCGAAGAGCATGAAATGTTCGGATGTGGGCGTGGCCTGTGATTTTGAGGCGACGGCGCCGACGGAAGCGGAGTTGATGAAGAAGTTGCAGGAACACGCGCGGACGGCGCACGGGTTCAAGGATATTCCTCCCGAATTGGTGGCGAAGGTGAAGGCCGCGATTCGTGATGTGAAGTAGTTTTTCTTCTGCCGGGTCGAAGGAGTTGGAAAGACGGGCGTGGGGACACCGCGCGCGTGGTGGGTGGGGTGTAATTTCAATCGGCGGCACAAAGCGCGCTCTTAGCATTCGCTTCAAAATTGAGGAGATCATTCATGCCTAACACGGTCCGACTTCATCGCGTGCTGCGGGCGTCGCCCCAGCAGGTCTATCGGGCGTTTCTTGATGCGGACGCAATGGCCAAATGGCTGCCGCCCAACGGATTTACCGGCAAGGTCCATCAGATGGATGCGCGCGTCGGTGGGCGGTTCAAAATGTCGTTCACCAATTTCACTTCCGGCAAAAGCCACTCCTTCGGCGGCGAATTCCTCGAACTCGTCCCGCACGAACGCCTTCGCTACACGGATGTCTTCGATGATCCAAATCTGCCTGGCGAAATCCGTGTCACCGTGAGCTTGAAAAAAGTTTCCGTGGGCACGGAACTCAGCATCGTGCAGGAAGGAATCCCGGACGTCATCCCGGCCGAGGCGTGTTATCTGGGCTGGCAGGAATCGCTGATCCTGCTGGCCAAGCTGGTGGAGGCGGAGATTCCGGATTAACGGCGGTTGTCGCAGGCCAGACTTGACCCTGATCTGCAGGAGAAATTTTGGGCGCAACGGTTCGCGATGTTCGTCGGTAAATTCGGCACGCCGTGGATGATTAATTGCGAGAAGAAGCTGTGAGAGGGGCGTGCGCTGGTTCCGAATTGGTGGCGAAGGTCACAGCCGCCATCAAAGACGTGAAGTAGTTATTTCTGACGGGTAGAGGGAGTTGGGAAGACGGCGCGCGCCAGTCGCGGTCGTGGAGGGTATGGTGTAAACTTCAGGTTCGTAAGCTGACGGGTCGCGCCACGAAACATGTCCTAGAAGAAAGGATTGCTCGGTCAGGGCGTGCCATGGCGTATGTGGAGAAAATGGTAACGCGGCCCCGTGTTGACTTGTGGGAAATCTGGTCGCGCGTATCTATTGCTGCCGTGAAATCCTCACGCTCGTACCGGCTTAATCCAACCACCAAGAGCGCAACGTACTTCATCTCGTCGCTCACCCGGGAGACGACCCGCAAGGTTTCCAGTTCTGCAAGAGGGAGCGTGAGCGTTTCATTGTCCGACCGAATCGTCAGCCCCTTTGATTTCTTGAGCATCTCGCAGTACACAGTAACCGGCGCGACTTCAGTTGTCCTTTGGTAGTATCCCCAGACCACAATGCTCGCTCCATATTTTTTACCTACAGAACGAGCCTTCTCGGATCCTCCCATTAGTTCAGTAATAGCCTCCCGTGCCGCCACGATACGCACATCGTCATACTTGCTGGTTGCGCGCCGCAGCTGCCTTAATACCGTATCTGTTACGCGATACTTCTCAGAATCTGGTCCAGCAATGTCAGCAACAAGAACGATAATCTTCCCAGATGGTCTGATCTCCCACCAAAGAAACGCATTTCCTGATTCGTACGTGGCAACTGGTACCAGCACGAGTCCCAGCAAACCGATGGCCCAGAGCCACTCCTTGCGAATCCTGCTGCTCAGATATAGAAGGACTATTGTCCACAGTACTAAAGATGAACAGAAAGCTACAATTCTAACCGCGATATCAGTATCTCCTTGCCACAGCTTAACAAACGTCGCAGTGCCTGAGACAAGAGTTAGCAAAGTTAGTAAAATGCCAAGCGGTAGACCGAGCCGAGTCAACAAGCTGTTTGCTTCTGATTTCACCTTCTTTCTCGCTTTCATGCCTTTGCGAATAGTACGACATTGACACTCCCGATTCACGGATAATTGCTCAATTGAGATGCGGACAGGATTATTGTCACACCTTTCTGAAGTTTCCTCTGGACATCGTATACCGATAATTGTATAGTGGCGTAGTGTTCTTTGACAAGCCTCCTTCGCGAGGACGGGGAGGCCGCGGCCAACGCCCGCGGCTACAGCCGCGGCGATCCCGGAGGAATCGCGACAGAATGTCGCTCCTACGAGGTTGGATCCGCCGTCGCTAAAGCTATGGCGTGACTCGCTCCTGTGCGGAGCTCGGAGGGGGCCACTATACGTTTCTACCAAACGAACCCACCGAGTTTTTGCTGGATTTTTGGTGCATCCATCGGAATGTCAGCGGGTTAGGAACTTTGGAGGGAAGGTTTTTCGGTGGGTTCGTTTTGGAAAACGAACCCACCGGGAAGGGGTTTTTGAGGGGTGTTGGGCTGGTTTTGGGGGGTTTTTGGGGGTGGGTTCGGTTGTCGCGGAGCACAATTAGGGGCGTGTTGTTGGAATCCGTTTCCAAACGAAGCCAACGGGAATGGGGACGGTTCGGAGGGGACGCCGTGTCACAGACACGGCCTACAATGGTGGCGGCCACGATGGAACGTGGCCCTCCAAGGGAAGAGGCGGCGCGCCCGGCGGTCGCGCCCTACCTACGACGAACAATGCACAGCTGGAATAACAGGCGGGACGCCTGTTCAACTCGGATTGGGTAAACGGGCGAGACGCCCGTTCTACGGCTGTGATTCCAGGAAGGTGCCTTCGTTCAATTCTTCGAAGGCTTTGCGGAGCTGCTCTTGGGTGTTCATTACTATGGGGCCGTACCAGGCTACGGGTTCTTTCAATGGTTTGCCTGAGACCAAGAGGAAGCGGATGCCTTGGTCGCCGGCTTGGACTACTACTTCGTCGCCGCTGTCGAAGAGGATCAAACTACGGTCTTCGGCTTCGGCGGGCGGGGCGGTGTCGAGCCAGTTGACGCTTTCGGTGGGGACGGCGAGGGGGCCGGAGGCGTTGCAGAATTTGCCGGAGCCGGCGAAGACGTAGGCGAAGGCGTTGCGGGAGGTGTCGACGGGGAGGCGTTTGCGTTTGCCGGGCGGGACGGTGACGTCGAGGTAGATCGGGTCGGCGGCGATGCCGGTGACGGGACCTTTTTTGCCCCAGAAGGTGCCGCAGATGATGCGGGCCTGGGTGCCGTCGTCGTCGGTGACATTGGCGATTTCGGGGGCTTTGACTTCCTGGTAATGCGGGGCGGTCATCTTGAGCGAGGAGGGGAGATTGGCCCACAATTGGAAGCCGTGCATGCGGCCGGATTGGTCGCCCTTGGGCATTTCCTGGTGGATGATGCCGCGGCCGGCGGTCATCCACTGGATGTCGCCCGCTTCGATGGCGCCGTGGTTGCCGATGCTGTCGGCGTGCTCGACGTGGCCGGCGAGGACGTAGGTGATGGTTTCGATGCCGCGATGGGGATGCCAGGGGAAGCCGGCGAGGTAATCGGCGGGGATGTCGTTGCGGAAATCATCCAACAAGAGGAAGGGGTCGAAGTCGGTGGTGTTGCCGAAGCCGAACGCGCGGCGGAGGTGGACGCCGGCACCTTCGAGGGTGGGCTTGGATTTGATGACCTTGTGGACGGGTCGAATGGACATGTCAGCTCCTTATGTTGGCTGAGGGCAAATGTAGCATGACTGGAGAGAGGGGCAAATCGGAAATCCGAATCTCGAAATTCGAAGCAAATGGGAATGAAATCCGAAGAGGAGAATTCGAAATAAAAATGGGAGAATCGAATGAATGGTGACGAGAGCGGTCGGGGAGGTCACCATCGAGACACGGGGTGCGCGAAGTCGAATACGGGTCTGACCCGATTCGTCGGTAGTTTCCCCCTGCCTGTAATGCTTCCGCTTTATTGTGGCGTAACCGCCATGGGCGGGGCCGACGGCAGGCTATTCGTGGAAACTGGCATCGTGGTATCAGGCAGCGCTGATCCCGTGGTCATGGGGGCTGTCGGGTCGTTGGTGGGAGTCGGTGATGCGGTCATCATGGGGGTCGGCGGTTCGTTGGTCACAGTCGGCGACGAAACACCCGTAGGGGTCAGGGGGTTGTTGGTGGAAGTCGATGCCGAATCCGTCGGGTTGTTGGTGGGAGTCGGTGCTGTCGATTGGGCGACTGGCTCCTGGTTCGTCGATGCTGTGCCGGGCGTCTCCGCCTGTTGGCTGCATCCGTACAGTAACAAACTTGCAAGCATACTGGCCGCGGCGATCTGGATCTTTTGTATCGATTTCATTTTTGTTATTTCTTTGTTTACGCGGGCATTGTTGGAATTCGCGGAGCTACGGGACCTTGAGACTCAGAAGGGAGATTTGGTGCGCCACGTGAACCCCATCATCGTCGGTGTATTTTAGCTGAAGTCCGTCGCCGACCATGAGATCACTGAGCGAGCCCCGCGGTTTGCTTTTTACGATAATCTCCGCGTCCGTCGGGACTGTGAATGTCTGCTGGACCGGTGACCCATCGACGATGATTGTCCGCGCCTTCAGATCCACCGAGCGGAGGGTGCCGCTGTAGATGAACATCTGACCTGTCGGGGCTGGTATCGGTGCTGGCGGCGGCTCGTCTGCGGTAACACGAATCACGAGCGCGAGCGCAAGGATGACGATGGCCAGCATTGCCCACATGGTGAATGTAATAGTCCGTCTCACGTTCATGATAAACACTCCTTTTTGATGTGATTGAAGATAATCCGGGAACCGTGGGGGTGATATGGGGTGGAACCCTACCGTGCGAGATGGGGGCAAATCCGAAATCCGAATCTCGAAATCCGAAACAAAGGGGAGTGAAATCCGAAGAAGAAAGCTCGAAATGGAACGGGGAGAATTGAATGAATAGTGGGTGGGGGCGTCGGTTTGTAGAAAGACTGTTAGGCAACCAAGGCGAATTCGTTCTGTACTTCGAATTACGATAATCATAGGATGGGGTATGTGCTTGGAAAGGCGACTTTGCGAGGATGGATACGACGCGGTCGGCGACCGCGGCTACAGGCGGACGAAAGGGTCAATTATGGAGCCGGTTTTGACGGGGGAGAAGGACTTGAAAAACATGTGTTTCTGCGAAACGAACCGGATTTGGAATTGACGATTTTAATGTGGAACAAGCGAATTGACAAAGAGTTAGGACGCGAGCGTGAAAAATTCCAATCCGGTTTGTTTGGAACGGAATTGAGCGTTGGCGAAGCGAGCGGCGGACAGCGTTCGGCATTGGAATTCATCTCAAAATGTGGTCTTATCGCGGTTCCCATGAGAATTAAGGGCGTTATATTTGATATGGATGGCACGATCACGGCGCCGTACTTCGATTTTAACAAGATCAGGGACGAGGCGGGAATTGGCGACATTGATATGCTGGATTATTTGGCGATGGCTACGGGGACGGAGCACGCGCGGGTGCAGGCGGTCATGACGAAGTTCGAGGATGCGGGCGTGGCGGAGGCGAAGTTGAACCACGGGGCCCGGGAGTTGTTGGACGAGCTGACCCGACGCGAGATGCCGACGGCGTTGCTGACGCGGAATACACGGCGGTCGGTCGACGGAGTGTGTCGGAAATTGAACCTGAAGTTTGCGATCACTGTCACCAGGGAGGACGGGCCGCACAAGCCCGCGCCCGAGCCGATCTGGGAAATTGCGCGGCGTTGGGGCGCCGAAGCGAGCGAGGTGTTGATGGTTGGCGATTACAAGTGGGACGTGCTCTGCGCGAAGAATGCGGGCGCGCCCAGTGCGATGCTGACGAACGGTGAGCCGGTACCCGATTGGGCGAAGGACGCAACGTATATCATCACGACCTTGAGCGAAGTAATCGAGATAATCGAAGGGAAGAAACGATGACAAATGCTGTGGTGGGAATGGTGACCTGCTCGTCGCGGACGGAGGCGCGCAAGGTGGCCAGGACAATTTTGAAGAAGAAGCTGGCCGCGTGTGTAAACATCATCGGCGGCCTGGAATCGCATTACTGGTGGCAGGGCAAACTTGAGACCGCGCGGGAGTGTCTGCTGCTCATCAAGACGACGCGGGCGCGGGTCAGCAGTGTCGCGAGCGCGGTCAAGGCCGCGCACAGCTATGAGGTGCCGGAGGTGATTTTTTTGCCGGTGGTTGCGGGCGAACGTCGTTATTTGAACTGGCTGCGGTCATCCATTGCGAAAGTCGCAGTGGTTTTGCTGCTGTTAGCGTCGGTTGGCACGGTGCGCGCCGACCGCGTCGATGATTTGGTGAAACAACTGGGGAGCACGAATGACGAGGAGCGGGCGGACGCGGCGGATGCGCTGACGCACATTGGCGGCGAGCGGGTGGAAAAACAGTTCCGTGAGATGCTGGGGTCATCGAGTCCCGAGAAGCGGCAGGTGGCGGTCACGGGTTTATTGCAAGTAAGTGATGCGGAGGAAGACCTCGAAAGGGCGCATGCGGCATTGAAGGACGACAACTCCGTCGTGCGATGGTCTGCGGTGGTGGCCTTGCAAAGCAGCGGGCGGCCCGAGGTGATTCCGTGGTTGGAGGAGGTCGAGAAATCCGAGCAGACGGAGTCGGTGCGCGAAGCGGCGACGGACGCGTTGGGGAAATTGCGGTCGAGCATTCAATGGTTGCGGTCGTTGCCCGACGCGGAGAAACAGGCGCGGCAGTTGAAGAAGCCGATTCTCGCCTATTTCTTCCTGCGCGATTCGGAGTACTGCCAGAAGCTGGAGGAAGGTTTGCTGGCGGACAAGACGGTCGTCGATGTGGCCGAGGAATTTGTGTGCGTGCGGATCGACGCGGCGAAGCAGGGGGACGACGCCCGCAAGCTGGACGTGCGCGGGGCGCCGACAATCCTGCTGTTGGATGGCGAGGGCAATGAAATGTCGCGCGTGGCGGGATTGGTCGAGAAGGAGCAGCTGCTGGCCAAATTGGAGGAGGCGAAACGCAGCAAGTTGACCTTCCGCGAGGCGCGGCGGCTGGCGATGAAGAACCCGGCGGATGTGCAGGCGAACTGGAAGGTGGCGGAGACGTATTTGGAGGAAGGGAACGAGGATTTGGCCGAGCCGCACCTGCGCAACGTCATCGAGCACGATGAGCAGAATCAATATGGGTATACGGACAAGGCGATGTTTGCGATGGGGTTCGCCCTGGGCAAACGCGGCGAATATTCCCAGGCGGCGTACAGTTTCGAGAAGTTGCTGGAACGGTGGCCGGAATACAAGGACAAGGACAAGGCGCTGTATTGTCTTGGCCTGAGCGATTTGGCGATGGGACAGAAGGAAAAGGGGCGGGCGCGGTTGGAGCAGTTGTTGCAGGAGTTTCCCAATAATTCCATTGCCAAGAGCGCGCAGGCGGCATTGGATAAATTGAAGGCGAAAGGGGGGAATAATGAAAAGAGCAATTGAAGAATTGCTGATCGCGATCGCGCTGGCGGCACTGGCGCTCACGCCGGCGCGGGCGGCGGACACCGGACCGCAGGAGAATGGAGCGACTGCCGAGGCGAGCAAGCATTTTGAGCGCGCCAACAAATTTGTCGAGGCCGGTTCGCTGCCGCGCGCGAAGCAGGAGTACGAAAAGGCGATCAAACTTTACCCGAAGTATCTCGACGCTTATTACAACCTTGGCGTTGTCTGCGAGAAGCTTGGACAAAAGGGCGGGGCGATCGACGAGTACAAGCATTACCTGGAGATCAAACCGGACGATGCGGATGTTTGGAACCAGATTGGCGTGCTGTACGATGAGACCGGCAGCAAGATGGAAGGGCGTAACGCCTATGAGAAAGCGCTGGCCATCAACCCGAAGTATGGGCGGGCGCATCACAACCTCGGCGTGCTGTTGAAAGAGGACGGTGATCTCGCGGGCGCGGAGCAGCAGCTGGCGATTTTCGTGAAACTGGAAGAAGAGGCGGGACGGCAGGATGGTGATGCCTACTACAGTCTCGGGATACTTTATCTGCAGGAATCGCGGGACAAGGACGCCAAGCTGCTGCTGCAGAAGGCGATCGACACTGACCCGAGCGTGCCTCATTTCAACAATGCCATGGGCGACACTTATCTGGTGGAAAAGCGGCCGGATCTTTCGATTGTTTACTATCAAAAAGCCCTTGAAAAGGACCCGAATTACGTAATGGCCTACAGCGGACTGGGCGACGCCTACGCTCAACTTAAGGAGCGCGACAAGGCATTGTCCTCGTACCACAAGGCGCTGGAACTGCGGCCTGATTATGCGCTGGTGTATTACAAACTTGGCCTTTTCTACGAAGACAACAATCCTGCCGAGGCGATAAAAAACTTTCAAAAGTACCTGCAATCTGGTAGGACTATTGAGTACCGCGATGAAGTCGCAGCGAAAATTGAAGCACTGAAACTGTCGTCCAAGCCTTAACTCAGGAAGTTACCATGTCACAACATCAAAGCCTCAAAGGGGCCAACAAGATCCAGGCGCGCCGCAACGTTCTCAAGCGGTTTGAGCGCGTGGAGACGCTCAAGAAGCAAGGTCGTTGGAAAGACGGCGACCGCGTCTTTGGTCTGCCCAAAACGAAGCCCGAGTAATTGGCCACCCCGCCGTGCTCGTGCGTCTGCAAAAGTATCTTGCGGAAGCGGGCGTAGCCTCGCGGCGTCGCTGCGAGCAGCTCATCGAAGCTGGCCAGGTGTCGGTCAATGGCCAACCGAGTCGGGTCCTCGGCACCAAGATTGATCCCGAGCGCGATTCCGTGACCGTTGGCGGCGAGCCGGTCGCCATTGAGCGCAAGGTTTACATTGCGCTCCACAAACCTGCCGGCTGTGTATGCACCAATTCGGACACGCATGGCCGCAAGCGCGCGGTTGATTTGCTGCCGCGTTCGCTACCGCGCCTGTATACCGTCGGACGGCTCGATAAGGATTCCGAGGGCCTGTTGTTCTTGACCAACGACGGCACTTTTAGCTTGCGGCTCACGCACCCCCGTTACAAGATGCACAAGACCTATTTCGTGGAGGTCGAGGGGGAACTGAAGGATGCTGAGATCGCACGCCTGCTCAAAGGGGTTCGAAGTGATGGCGAGTTGTTGCGCGCCGAGGAGATTTTCCAATTGCGCGCGCAGGGTCACGACACGGAACTGCGAGTGGTTCTCAGCGAAGGAAAGAAACGACAAATTCGCAGGATGATGGCATTGGTTGGGCACCCCGTGAAGCGCCTCGTGCGGCTCGCGGTCGGCCCAATCGAGTTGGGGAATCTGGCAATATCACAATGGAGGCATCTTACTCATGAGGAAGTGGACAAACTCACGCAATTTTCGCCGGCAGTTATTCGTCCTTAGCACGCTCGCTTGTGCGGGACCCTGGATCGTATCCACCGTTCGCGCCGATTCCGGCGCAGCCGTCCCGGTGGCCGCTGTTCCGGCAGCCGAAACCGACCGTGGCACCGTCAAAGGCCAGCGCAGCAATGTCCGCTCGCGCCCGAGCCTGAGCTCGGAGGTCATCTCCCAGCTTCACAAGGGCGAGTCGGTGGACGTGCTCGAGCACAAGACGGTGACGGAGCGGGAGAAGTCGATGGATTGGTTGCGCATTAGTTTGCCCGCGTCGGCGAAATGCTTCGTCAGCGCGAAGCATCTGGCGGATGGCGCGGCCAACGTCGAGAATCTGAACGTCCGCTGCGGTCCCGGCTCGAACTACCGCGACATCGGGAAGTTGTCGAAAGGCACGAAGGTCGAGGTCGTGGAGAAGAAGGGTGAGTGGGCGCAAATACGGCCGACACCGGAGTGCAGCGGTTGGATCGCGGCCGAACTGGTGGACGTCGAGGCTGCTCCACGCGCACCGGCGCCATCGGCCAATACGTCGGACATCGTAACGCCACCCGTTGCCTTGTCCTCAACGCCGTCAGCGCCAGCCGTCAGCGTTGTCAATGCCGACCCCGACATCATGGTTACATACGTAGTGAAAGACGGATACGTGGGCGCGGTCAATGAGCCGGATGCGCCGGCCGCTTTTGAATTGCGGACGACAGAAGTAGACCGCCTTAGTTTTCGGATGGCGTACCTGGAGACTTCCGACACGAATCTAAAGAGGTTCGAGGGTAAACACGTTCGCGTGGTCGGGACGCAACGCTGGCGCAAGGGGGAGCGTTACCCGGTCCTCGCCATCGAACGCATCGACAGGGTCTGGTAATCGTCTCACGATGCTTGGGAAACTCATCGACGGCAAGGCCATCGCCGAGCAGATCAACGCCGAGACTGTCGCTGAGATCGCATGCCTGAAGGAGCAGTATGGACTGACTCCCGGTCTCGCCGTTGTTCTTGTTGGTGAAAATCCCGGCAGCGCGACATACGTTTCGATGAAGGACAAGATGTGCAGCCGCCTTGGGTTGCACTCCGAGCGTATCAGCTTTCCGGCATCTACGAGTGAGGGCGAACTGCTGGCCATCCTCAACGATCTGAATTTCAAGCGCGAGATCCATGGGATCCTCGTTCAATCACCGCTGCCGCCGCAGATTTCAGCGGAAGACATTTTCGCGTCGGTTGATCCCAGCAAGGACGTCGATGGTTTTCACCCGTTAAACATCGGCAAACTTGCGTTGGGCGATCCGACTGGTTTTGCGCCCTGTACACCAGCTGGCGTTCACGAACTTCTCATTCGCAGCGGAGTGAAGACTGATGGCGCGCACGTCGTGGTGCTTGGCCGCAGCCGGATTGTTGGTCGCCCCGTGTCTCTGATTCTCTCGCAGAAGGCCCCGGACGCCAATGCCACGGTCACGGTGTGCCACTCGCGGAGTCGAAATCTTGCGGAGATCTGCCGCTCAGCAGACATTTTGATCGCGGCGATTGGAGTACCACACTTTGTGACGGCCGACATGGTTCGTGACGGCGCAGTCGTCATCGATGTGGGCATCAACCGTGTCGAGGACAAGGCAGTCGACAAAGGCTATCGCCTTGTGGGGGACGTAGCTTTTGACGCGGTCGCGCCGAAAGCTTCGCTCATTACGCCCGTGCCGGGTGGCGTTGGTCCGATGACCATCGCCATGCTCATGCACAATACCGTCCGCGCCGCCCAGATGAGGCACGGCGTCGCTTGAGAAGATTCGGTGCGCTGTTGGTCGCGGCGTCCCTGCTTCTCGGTTGTAGCACGGAAAAACTGCCGCCCACGGAGCCGACGCCGTTG
>Ga0224557_1002469_pt1 | contig 15708 bp, 13 predicted proteins | sample 714S31014metaG_FD_180677 | JGI IMG/M metagenome (GOLD analysis project Ga0224557, IMG submission 180677) | Peat soil microbial communities from Stordalen Mire, Sweden - 717 S3 10-14 | ecosystem: Environmental > Terrestrial > Soil > Wetlands > Peat | place: Sweden: Norrbotten County, Stordalen...
CGCCATCAACAGGCCCTTCACGATTAACGGAACGCTCAACACCACCGGCGGCACCGCCATCTCGGGCGCCACCATCCAACTCCAGAAGAACGTGAGTGGCACGTGGGCGAACGTCACGGGGAAGACAAATACCACGACATCGACCGGCGCGTATCGCATCAGCACGAGTGAGCCGGCTGTCGGCACCTACCAGTACCGCACCATCTATGCCGGTAATGCCTCCGTAGCTAGCGCGACTAGTCCTGTCGTCAGTGTGAAAGTCGTGAGCAAAGCCAGCGTTCTCGCCGACCTCAACGCCCTCAGGCTAACTGTTATGGGCATCCCAAGCTCGGCGTTCATACCCGGCACAAAAATAGCCACGCTTGCTTTAATCAGCGCCGCTGAGATTAACGTCAGGGTAGGCAACCCCGGTGCCGCAGCGACCGAGCTCAAGACCGCCTTGCTGCCACATATCAGCGGCTGTTCTGCGACCGGAAAGCCGGACAGCAACGACTGGGTGCGGACGTGTGCGGCGCAGGGTCAGCTCTATCCACAGGTGCAGAATCTGATACAGGAGCTACAGGCGTTGCAGGGGTCGTGAAGGGGTACCTCCCCTCCTCCCTTTTTCTTTTTTACATTTAGACTGAGCACTAGCTGCTTTATTCGCCATCTCAGTAGCTCTTAGATCATTATTTCTTTTTTCGTTTTCCGCGCGCAGCTCTCATATACACGGTCTTTTTTTTGCAAGATACGCAGGTAGCCGAAGCTGCGTTGATATTTTCGGTACTCGCACTTACCATGACACCAGAGCTTTGTCTTCCCAGCCGCGCGAATTAACAAGATATATAAGCACGTGAGACGGTTTTATGAGGCAATGGGGAGATTTTCGGAAGGCATCAACCTTCTAAAAGCCACATTTTCGATTCTCAGAAAGGACAAACAATTGGTGTTTCTTTCCGCCGATCTCCGGCGTCGCGTTCATTCTCACTGCGTTCGTCACGCCCCTTGTAGGTACAAACGGAATATCGAACCCTTATATGTTCTAGGCGGCGCTTTTCTTCTTCTATCTCATCAGCTACGCTGTTCCGATCTCAGGTTTAATTTTTGTTCAAAAAAATGGACGACTAGAATTAATTAGGGGTAATCTTTGTGATAGTAAGAAATGAGATATTGATTCCAAAACGGAAAAATGAATATTTGGAAGTGCGTGAAATTGCTGTTAAAGGCTCTGATTATAAAATTGGGAAAGATCTGGCCGAGATTGGCATTGAAACGTACGACGTCCGACTGGACCAGTACAGCGACCCAGTTTATGGGAAAGCCCGACAGGGGTACATGCAGAGGAATTTCCCTGCCCTTGCGGAAAGAGCCCTTGGAGTGGCGGATGCATTCCAGTTGGCCCCACATGAAACCAGTTATGATACCACAGTTTTGCCTTTCGATTTGGGGGATATAGCCTGTTCTGCGATTTATTTTCCACCCACTATAACTGAAAATAAACATCCATGCGTTTGTCGTAACTTGGACTGGTATGAAGCCAGCGTACCTGAACTGGAAGCCGCATGGGTCGGGATAAAAGGAAAACCTGCCAGAAAATCTCTTTCGAGAATATCGGCAGTAGAGTTCTACCCTGAGAAGGGATGCAATGCCGTTCAATTAGGTTCGCACGACCTTTTGAATCCTCCAATGGACGGTATTAATGAAAAAGGGCTCTTTGTAACCATCCTCACGGATTTGCAGGGACTAAAAACGCCTATGCCTTTTGGCGGGGCGATAGACACGGGAATATCGTTCGCGCAGCTCACCAGCATGCTTCTTAACAAATGCAGCACGGTCGAGAAGGCCAAATTCGAGATCCTGCAGCAGAGGATTTACTTTCCTTTCAGGGCGCAGCACTTCCTTATTGGGGATACGGGGGGTAACGTGACCCTCTTTGAAATTGACGGAAAATCTGGATTGTACTACTTCACCGATGGAAAACCAGACCAACCATTCATAGTCACCAACCACACCGTGCACATGTACCCTGACCCATCAAAGTTCCCAAAATACGATCCCCAGGAGGAGTACAACACCTTCAACCGCTGGAACCGTTTGGACGGTTATGTCCAGAAACACGAAGGCGCGTTCACCAAAGAAGACATGTTTGAAGCGATGAGTCTCGTGTACAGTCACTACAAAGATTCTAAAGCGTCCGGTGGGTCGTTCCCATTTACTGAGAGGACTATGTACTCCTACGTTGCTGATATAGCTGAGAAAAACATCAGTATCAAGTTCTACAGTAGAGACGGTCCACCAGAGGATGGAAGTCAGGACCCCACACTAATATTCCACGACGCAGTGACCTTAGCTATGCACTACGATTGATGAAATAGTCTGGATGTCGACGAAAGTGAATCATGAAATATGCAGGCGTGAATACCCTTGTACAGGAGCTACATGCGTTGCAAGCGTTGCAGGGGTCGTGAAAGGTTGTCTCTCCTGCTCTCTTTTTCTTTTTTATACTTAGCCGAGCACTAGCTGCTCTATTCGCCATCTCAGTAGCTCTTAGCTCATTATTTCTTTTTTCGATTTCAAGGCCCTGGGGCGCTGCTCTTGGTGGTTAGTGTTCACTCCTTGCTTTTTATTTAGCGTGCTCCGGAAACACGGTGCTTAGAGAAGGATTGGAAGACCACAGACTGCGGGGTTAAGCCGGTTGCTTATCGCTACGAGGCTGTTCGTTGTGTTTCCGAAATGGTTCCCGAGTAGAGGTATACCGATGTGGACGGGCAACGCATTTTGGGTTCCGTTTTGGGTTCCGTTTTGTCCCTCGGTAGTATAGATGCACTGGGAAGCAGCGACAAAGAGGGCGGCAATCACGCTAATCAAAATGACTAGCGTTATGCCTTTCATATTGTGTTGCGCTCCTCCTACGTTTTTCAATGTTAATGTTACCATACTTTCGTATTATTCTTAGCTAACGGTTACCCAGATAGACCGACCATCTTGCCTTAGAACACCGATCGCACAGAGGTCGATGAACCATTTTTGTCCATCTGCCTGGCCTGCACTTACCTATCGTCGCTTCTATTCTTCAAAGTCTACTGGTCACGATTCCTCTGCGGCCAACAACTCCTCTGGCTGTTCTATTTTCACCGGACCTTTGATCAGGAGAGTGACGAGCATTGCGGGATACGCTGAGGAGTACGGCACCGGAACGCTCAGAATGATAGAAGAGATGAAAAAGGCGGGCCTGCCTGAGCCTAAAGTCGGCTTCTGGGCGCGGCTTTTTGGCGGCGGGGGAAAGAAAGAAGAATAAGAAGAATGATGGCCTATTTTGGTCTCGGTACTCTCAACGCTTGGCAAATAGCATACGCCGTGAACTCACTGGTCTCCTTGTGTCGTGGAACTGATGCGACCTGCTTGTTTGCAGAGTTGTAATAAAGCGTATGTTTGCCGCCTTCCCGGTAGAGGTGACACCCGTGCGTCTCGAGGTGCGTAATGAACTTCCGTCGTTTCATCTGGCGATGGCCAATTCTTTACGAGTAACCTCTATACCTGAGAGGCCGCTCTCAGCCAGCTCTTTCTCGCTTAACTCACGGTTGGCTTCCAAAACAAGTTCAATAGCTTCAATGAGGTTTTCCTGGGCCTCTTCAAGTGTCCTTCCCTGGGTGACTGCCCCTGGGAGTTCTTCAGCGTAGGCCGTATAGCAGTCGCCTGATTTAACGAAGACGCCAGTAAATGTGCAAGATTTCACCATGTCGATCTCCTCTGATGGTAATTGCGCTGTCCACTTATAAAGAGGCTACTCGCTTAGCTAGCGAACGAGCGTGACAGATCCCCACGCTACAAATTAACGTGGCGGCAGGGTCTTAATGTTCTAAGGTGGAGCGGATGTAGCGTTAACGATGGACGAGTTAAAGATCGGGGAGTTGTGAATGGTAGAATTACTGATAGTCGCTTTGAAGATAGAGTGTTATTGAGAGTAACGTTGGCCGTAGCTTGAGAAAATGGGATAATGCCGAAATATATGGATAGTTCCGTTCTCCAACGAAAAAAAAATGGCGGTGCTTCGGTGAGGCGGCGGCCTTTCGCGACTGGTGGTGTACCCGATCGCGGTCCTGACGGCCAGCCGATCTCGCAAAGTTAATACTATGAAAGTGATGGCCCCTGGCTCTCGGTCGGACGCTTCTCCTTCAGCGAAGTACGACCGCCAGAAGAATGTGCCGTGGACGTCCCCTCGGCGATCGACTCGCGCTTCAACTCTCCTTTTTTGCGAAGCGCGGATGTCCCGACAATAAGCCCAGTAATGACGGCCCTCGTTTAATCAGCGTGGCGTGATCGTTTTCGCCCGTTGCCGCTTTCTTCAGGCTCAAGCAACAGCGTGGTGTCGCCCCCCTGCTGCGCCAATTGGGAGTAGGGACTGGGCGACGTTCTCGTAGCCTTCGCGTCGCTGAGCTCCCCCTCACTGCGGATGTAGGGCTCACCGAACTCGCTGGCAAGCTCCGCGCGCGTCTTCTGCTCGAGCTCCATGAGCTTCGCCGTCGAGAAATCGGAAAAGTCACGTTTATCCAGCTCGGCTGTGATCTTCTCGAGCCTCGCGCTCAGGCGCTGGATGCGCGCCTGCTTCGTCATCCAGCAGGCCTCGCGCAAGGCGTCGAGTTCCATCGCCTTCAGGTTTTCGACTTCCTCGTGGTGCTCCTTGAGCCAATTCGCCACCGTCTGTCTCCGCACGCCGACCGTGTCTGCGATCGTCACAAGTGATTTTCCCTGCGCACGCAGTTTGAAGCACGTAAATTTCGCCTCTGTGTCCTTCATACTGCGCTCCATTCAATGTCTGCATGAGACTGCATCACGTCCTTGCGCCACGACGCTACAGTAGCGTCATATCCAGCGCCGGGCTTGGTGATGCGGGATGCAGCGTCGCTTTCGACGAATGCTCGTCGTTCAACTTTCGGCAGAATGGTGTTCATAACCTCTCAAGCTCCTTAGAGCAGTGGCCCAGCATTTATTGCCCCCCCTGCAGGCCGGCGTCGTGATCAGCTTTCCTGAGCTGCCATCGAGTCTCAGTGTCCACACGACAGTTCTGGACGGTCGATTGAGGTCTCGAGGTCGCAGCCTCGATAGTCCGCTCACACGACGATCGACGTTCTTGCGTGTCTTTCATAACACGACTTGCTGCCGGAAGGGATGGGGCGCCACATGGTCGTCACGATGCGGGCGTCGAGTTTTCTGACCTCCGCTCATTGTCTTTCATGTCGTGTCGTCTGCAGCCGCATACGAAGCTTTCGGGAGCAGAGCGAAAGTGTTGCATATTCGCCGTATTGCGTCGTGCCCATCCTACAGAGCGTCAACGCTACGTCGCATCAGCTGTCGTGCGCCAAGACTCGCCACACGTGCCGCATTGTTTAAAGCCCCGACAAACGACTAGTATTAAAATTTCTGTTAATTTATAAAAATATATTAATAATAAACGATGCTGCGCGAGAGTAGAGTGCAAAAAGGCGAGCATATCGCGTTTACGGCCTCGCGCTGAACCGATTACACGTGATTGCGAGCCCTTCTCAAAGCACAGAGTGGTTAACTTTTTGTGCGCTTTTTTGCTCGCCACGCACTTGTGGGGGCGCACGCCACTAAGACGACTCGTCGCAAACGCCCACGTCATCGCAGCTACAAGAAGCTTCACGCTTCCCTCCTCTTTTTTGCTCGCTGCACGTCTTAGACGGTCACGCTGCGCTTCAGCCAGAACGTGTCCCCGCCAGCGTGGATTCGCCAATCACACACACAACAAAAGCTGACGCTCCCAGAATGATAAAAATAAAAAAAGAGAAGGGCCACCGCCCTTACGACGTGACGAGCACCAAATAAGGAACGATGGTTGTCGTTTGGTTCGCGGGGCTTACCTCGCTCAAGATGATGCCGCCGCTTCCCGTCGCCGTTGTTTGGAAGGTCCACAGCTCGCTGCCGCCTGCCCCAACAACTGCGCTCGAGGCACTAACGTTGCTCGCAAACGTCTGGTTGACCAACGTGAACGTATCGTTGGTGTATTGCAGCTGCCACTGGTAGCCTGTCGATGGATTTGATGGTTGTGGAATCGTAAAATTCGTACCATTTGAGACGAACACCGCGTTCACTGATGCTATCTTCAGTGTCGTACAGTTTATCGTGTAGTTCACGCTGTTTGTCGTTTGATTTGCGGGGCTTACGTAGTTGAACGTAATGACACTGGTTATCGGCTGAGTTCCCTGGAAGGTGAACACGGCTGCACCCGGCGCTCCAAGCAGTGATGTGCTGCCGGCCCTGTACGTCTGATTGACCAACGTTACGGCAGCGGTGTTGTACGTCGGCTGCCACTGGTAGCCCGTCGATGGGTTCGATTGCAGCTGGATTGTAAAGTGCTGCCCTTGCATGACGTCTAAGTGGGTTGCGTTACCAAGCGCCGTTGTGTTACCGAGCGCCGTGCCAAGTGCCGTGGTGTTACTAACGGCCGTTGCATTCGTACTTGGACTCGGGCTTGGCGACGTCGACGTGGTACACCCAGCGCACCCTACCGCTAATGCGAGAGCGATTACGACGATCAAACTCGCCGCTATATTCTTTTTCATAGTTATTCCCCCAGATTTTGTTCTAATACGGTACAAACGACACGACGACACTTAATCGTTTTCATATGCGCGTGTTTTTTGGACATCTGTGGCGGAAAAACCGCTGTTTTGCGCTGCAGATGTCGCGAAGCCGGCGAATTCCTTCACGAGGCGCCGAAAGAAGCTAGAGAGCGGCTACGCGCGTGCGTCAACGTGAAAACGACGCCCGGAGACGATCCATGATCGCCCAATTAAAGCGGTCAAAATAGCGCTTGAAACCTTTCAGCGGCAGGTGACCCCGGCACGGGTGTCACCCACGGGAGATCAATAATGAGATGCCGACGTATTCGGCGGAAGGCACGCAACCACCACGCCGATAACTAGCGTGGGTCCGATGATCAATCCACATGACCAATGTGGGGGGCTCTATTGCTTCACTGTGTATTTTCCCTGCAACGGCGGCGCTACCGCCTGCTCCTTCTTCGCATCAGAATGAGGTGGATCCTACTAAGAACAGTATGAATGTTAGAATTCCGAAAAGACTGAATATCCTAAACGCTCCGATAATCATAAGCGCTGCTCCGAGTATCTTCCGTGTTTCGAGCGCGCCCCGGGACTCCTGCTATTGAGAAGATGAAGACACCCGCTGCAACTGCATAAACAGACGACACTCCTGACGCCGTGGGTGAGGGTATACGCGCGACTCAACTCGTTCCACCCTGATTACGTCTCCCCACTGCTCAGCGAACTTTCTCAGGTCTGAAGGGATAAAATGGCTCGTGCACCGAGCTGAGGTAATCTTCTGCTTTCGCGCCCTCAGAATTCGGCGCTAAATCGGAACGCTTAAGCTCGTGGCGCTTAAATGGCTACGCCCTGAAGCACCGAAGTAAGCACAATGGCCACGCTACCCCAACTTCTCACCGTCGTCATACCGCTTGCCATCGCGGCTATGATAAGCCCGTTGGCGATCATAACGGTCATGACGGTACTCAGCTCAGCTGAACACCGGCTCAAAAAAGGCGCGATCTTTGTCGCAACGTACTGTGTTGTGTTTTCGCTGATATGCCTTGTTTTTCTTGCTCTCGGAAGCCTGACGACGACCGGTGGCAAGCCGTCGTTGACGACGGTGGCGATCGACTTTATCCTTGGTCTCCTCCTCCTCTACGCAAGCGCTCGTTCGCTCCTCAAGAAACAGGAGTCAAAAACTTTTGACGCGACGGCAATGGGCTCAGGAGCATTGCTCTCAATGGGCATTGTCTTCGGCTTCGGCAACATCTTCTCATCGCTTCCGGCTCTCGCCGCAAGCAAAGATATCGGCGTCGTCGTGCTATCCGTTCACGACAAAGCGATCGCCTTTTTCCTGGTAATGGCCATAGCGCTATGCTGGTGTTGGGGGCCACTCGCCGTTTATGCCGTGACGCCCCGAAATTTCGACCGCATCTTCGATCCTATCATCCGTTTCTTGAAGAAACACGGCAGTCAGGTGATTGCCGTCGTGTTCTTCCTCGTCGGCATCTTCCTTGTCGCGCGTGGCGTGACGTCGGCAATGATGTTGTAGGTCGTTCAGTCTGTGAACGGCCTTGGCAGCGACGGGTCGCGCGCTTGAGCAAGCAGAAGAAGATGTCATTTAAGCTTGGTTAGTCCATTGAATCAGGTTAGAACCAAAGGGCAACTATGTAGCCCAGGGTTTGCGTTTGCGCGGGTCTAAATTGGTTGCTTCACGTGGTGGGGGGGTTTTAACATCGAAGCTGGGCGACGCATACGTCGCGTACGCAAAGAAAACAAAACGGCTTATTCCGTGCGTTCTATGAAACCTTTTGCGCAGGACCACTCTTTTTTTGAATAATCATCGCCCTCCGCGCCGCTGCGAGGAATCCCCAGCAAATGGCAACCGTCATGTCATAAAATCCATCAAATATGAGAGCTCTCTGCTTCGGCCGACTTTGCGCCTATTAGAGCTCCTCCGAACCCGAGCACCCACAAGAAGAGCGGGTAGACGATCATGCGCTCCATCCCGCCTTTATCTATTCCCGTATAGTTATGCGTCAAGGCTAGGACAAGGGCAACGAGCGCGATGATTCCGAGGCCCACTGAGGCGTACGAGAGCGGCGGGCGCAGCACCCTGTACGAGATGATCGCAGAGACCGCACCAAAGACAAACATACCGAGCGCGATGACGCCGTGGAGTGTGCCGGTGGTTTCAGGGAATACACCCACCCCCACAACGCAGGCGCCGTAGACCGCAAGGGTGATGGTAAGGCCTGTGCCGATGGCACGCCGTCCGAGCAGTAAACCGATGAGTATGAATGCTCCGAACACCACGGTTGACGAGTTGAACAAAACCGCCGTTTGTCCCACACCCAAATCGCTCATGGCGTTGGTCGCCACGCTATACCCGGGATACAGCGCTTCGGCGATGTTTACCAGGAGAATGTACTGCGCGGCACCTACAAAAAGGAGGATCCCGAGGAGAGAACGATTCTCGATGCGCATTAGTACTCACCCAACTGTCGCTGGTTGTTGTTATGGGAAGCTTGCTGTATCACGTTATACCTTTGCATTTTACGCGGCCAATCTCGTCAGTCTGATGATCGCCCTTCGGCTCACTCTCCCCCTTGTAGATTTCGAGTACAGAAATCGCAAGCTTTTCTGCGTCGTGCCACTCAGACCACAGCCTCCCATGTTTATGCTACGATAGTCGTTCCCCATCCGTCACGCGCCGGGTAGTATTGCGCGTTTCCGGCATAGTCCGCGTATGCTCCGACTGACCCAAGAGGCCATCCCGCCGTGTTTATCGTGACTGACCCCTGTCCGGTTGCGTCAGTTGTTGCAGTCCCGACAACTCCATTCGAGAGAGTTGAGAATGTGACCGTCGCTCGTGGCGATTGTATCGATAGCAGGTAATTCGGGTTTGTCTTTCACCTAAAAATCTGCTTCCAGTCGTTTTTCATACTTGCAATGGCGTATTTTTTTTCCTTGGCAATGGCGCGTAGTTTCTCTACTCCATTTTCATACGCATATTCACGTTCATCATCGTCGTGGTGTACCAATAATCTGAATCTGGCAGATTCCAGCATTTCTATATCGACGTCACCATTACCCACTGCAAAAACAGGCAAGCGTCCCGTTCGGGCGAATATATGCTCGACTTTTCCGGGACCGATAGCGACTCCTCCGAGAACTGTGTCGCCCCTCGTTAACACGCCGTCGTGGTATTCCACTTGGAAGCTGAAGCCGATTACGTTCTCCTTGAAGATTCCCCACGTTTCCTCAGAGATTACACGCATGAACTCACGACTCCCACCAGAGCACACAAATACCCGGTACTCGTAACTCTTCAGCAGGTCAAAAAGCTCGAGCATAGGCTTGTACACAAGGTCGGTGAAGTTAGCTGCAAATTTCTCCTGTTTTACGGTAGCAAAGAACTCTTTCACTTCAGCTTCATACTCATCTGGAGTTTTTCCAGACCACTCCCGAGCAAAAGCGCCTTCAAGAGCCATAATAGCCTCTGGGTCTTGTTCGACTGCCTTTTGGAAAAAGGTCATGTCTCTCTCGAGAATAGCTTTATACGGCTGCTTACTCGCCAAAGAGGGATCATTCTGAGCTGTATTAGCAAAAACTCTGAACAGGAAATTAAGTTGAACCGGCACCGGCTGCTCTACCCACAGTGTGCCGTCGTTATCGAACGTTGCGATACGGTCTGCAGGCTTAACGTAGTCCGGACCTTCTTGTGTGGACGATTTTAGAAACTCGAGGATGGATTGTTTTACCGGCCCATCATTCCAGCTTTTAAGTGTATCTTCATTCGAAATTAACGCCATTCCCTCACCTTTCAATTTTAAGCATTTTTGTCTCAATTACTTACATTTGATGTTATTTATTGAAAATCAGGACGCCGCCACTCCGTGCGGTCGGCCAAGGGTGGGAGACACTTTGAACGTGTGTGACTATCCCACACGAGAGTCCATCCTTGAGTGAATCCGACGTAGTTGCTGAATGGTTACGGGCGCGCAGTCCGACACGGTGAACTACGTGGGCTCTTGCTTGGAGCCGATGAGAGCACCCCCGAACCCGAGCACCCACAACCAGATCGGGTAGGCGGCCATGCGCTCCATCCCGCCTTTACCTATTCCCAGATAGATCTGCGTGACGCCTAGGACAATGGCAACGAGCGCGATGATTCCGAGGCCCACTGAGGCGTACGAGAGCGGCGGGCGCAGCACCCTGTACGAGATGATCGCGGAGACTACACCGAAGACAAGTATACCGAGCGTGATGACGCTGTGGAGTGCACCGGTGGTTTCAGGGAATATGCCCACTCCCGCAGAACAGGCGCCGTAGATCGCAAGGGTGATGGTAAGGCCTGTGCCGATGGCACGCCGTCCGAGCAGTAAACCGATGAGTATGAATGCTCCGAACACCACGGCCGACGCGTTGTACATAAGCGCCGTTTGTCCCACACCCAAATCGCTTATGACGTTGGTCGCCACGCTATACCCGGGATACAGCGCTTCGGCGATGTTTACGATGAGAATGACCTGCGCCGCACCTACAAAAAGGAGAATCCCGAGGAGAGAACGATTTTCGATTCGCATTAGTACTCACCCAACTGTCGCTGGTTATCGTTATGCAAGGCTTACTCCAGCACTATATGTCTTTCTATTTTACGCGGCGAATCTCGTCAGTCTGGTGATCGCCCTTCGGCTAACTCTCCCCCTTGTAGATTTCCAGCACAGAAATCGCAAGCTTTTCTGCATCGTGCGCGCACATCACCTGCCGCGCACTTCAATGATCTGGCGGGGGGTGGCTCCGCCCTTTCGGCGTCTAGGCGCCTCTGTGGCCCTACTAGAATCGATGTGCCCCCTTCTTCTCTTTTTTTAGTCACCAATAAGGCTAGCTTCGCGCACAGCTGTCGCTCTGAGCCCCAAGCACGACTCCGCAGGCAGCCGCTTCTAATAAAAAGAGGAACTGCTTGCACAAGGGTTCAATTTGCGCAGCTGGCGATAACCCGATTGCACGGCCTGCTGAAAGTGAAAAAAAAGAAAAAAGGGGAGTGGGAGGTAGTTACCCCCTTCACGACCCCTGCAACGCCTGTAACTCCTGTATCAGGCTCTGCACCTGCGGATAGAGCTGACCCTGCGCGGCACACGTCCGCACCCAGTCGTCGCTGTCCGGCTTTCCGGTCTTGGCACAGCCGTCCATCCGCGGCAGCACTGCCTTTTGCAGCGTCGTAGCAGCCCCCCCGTAAAGGTTGAATTTCACCTGAAGCTCAGTAACGCTCACCAGAGAAAGAAGGGCGGTCTTGGTGCCGGGTATGAACGCTGAGTTAGGGAGGTGGTTAATGGTGTTCTTGAGGGCGTTGATGTCGGCGAGGACGCTCGCCTTGCTCACCACCTCAAACGCGTGAATGTTGGCGGCATAGGAGTTTTCTGCGCCGTACGTCACTGCTAAGTCGTTCCACGTGGTGCCGTTTAGACTATAGAAGCTCTGGCCGGGTATAGCGTTTGGCGCGTTGTCATCGTAGCCAGATTCCTTGTACTGTACGGGAACCGGATCGTTGTCTCCTGGCGTGGTGAACTTTACCACCACAGCGAACTTCTCACCCTTCGTCAGTGGCACAGTCGTGCTCAGGCTCTCGGTGTAGTACCCCGCGTAGGCGTACCCCGCATTGGAGGCCGTGCCCGAGATGGTCGACATAAGGGTACCGCTTGTTGGGTTGCTGGAGTTTGTGGGGGTAACGTAGACCTGTGCCGTATACTGGGTGTCCTCAACGGGTGCCCAGAAGCTTACCGCATTAAGCGTCCCGGTGGAGTCAGCTGTAAAGACGTTGGCTCCGTAGGCGGTCGAAGAATTGCCCGATCCAACGCCCCCTTCCATTCCAAAGGGGTCGTACTGGTAGTTCGTCGTGTAGTTCGTCGTGGGTTCAGCGGTGAAGACGGAGTTTTCCTGGTAGCCCATGTTTAGGTCGTAGTACGAAACGTAGAAGTACCCGGACTGACCAAACGACGTGCCCCAGCTGTTCTTTACGATCCATGCCCCGTTTCCAGGCGGGGTTGTAGAGAAGTTCATCTTGGAGTAGTTATCATCCCAGCCCACTATAGTCACAGCGTGGTTGGCCGTGTTTTTATCAGCTATGTTACCATCGTAGTACGCCGCTGTAGTTGGATTATAATAAGCGGAGGGGGCGAGGCCTGCAGTCACATTCCACTCGAAGCCGGTAAACACACCACCATACGTCATCAGCGCAGACTTTATGGCGTTGTTGTCCAGTGGTGACTGCTTCAGCGGCAGGAAATAGACGTTCTGAACGTGCATCGCTATCTGAGATGTGGTCGGGCTGGAGGTGCACGATAAATTGTACGGGTCAGACGCACTCGTCACCGGCCCTGCGTAGATCGTAGCGCCAGTGGCATCCGTCATGGTGGTGCCCCACCGGGCGAGGTAGGCGGTTGACATCGCTGAATCGCCGCCGGCACAGCACGTGTAGTCGAAGTCGGCCAAGTTCTTTAGATTGTTCTCTGAGTATTGCGTGGTCAACCCTGGCAACAGATACGACTCGAGCGAGCCGAACGTGGCAAACGTCCAGCAGCTTCCGCACTGGCCCTGATTCTCCACCGGACTCACCTTGTTCAGGGTGCGAAGGTCGTACGTCGCGGGGTATGTTTGCGCCTGCGCCGCCGTAATGCTCGAAGCGGTGGGCGTTTTCGAAAGTTCATAAGGTGGCGGCACCCATCCGAGACCGAGTCCGTCGGCCGTTTGCGTCGCCACTTTTCCGGCCGACTTGTTCTGCTGATATTGCACATAGGCAGGGTTTAGCGGCGCAGTCTGCAGCGCTGCCGGAAGCGAAGAAGACGCGCTTGTTTGCACAGCAGGAGCGCTGCCGCCACTCCTCGCGAGCACCAACCCCGCCGATCCGACAGAGCCTAGCATAAGGATCACCAGGGCAAGTGCACCCCATTTTGATCGTAATTGCATTTGTTCACCTACCTCTTTATTATCGTTAGGGGCTGTAATCGCCCGTGTGCGCCGCGTTGTAGCGGTATTGCATCGCGTCGGTGTGTGCTGCTGCAGGAACGGTTACAGCGCCTGCGAATACCACTGTAATCAGAAGAATTACTACAGAAAACGAGAGGATTTTGTTTACCTGCATAATTGCCCCATAACACGTTAGACGCCCAACAACGTGTCAGAGGATACGATAAAGACTCCGGTTTACGTTGACAGACGAAACTGTGCTATGGCGGTGTTCAAATGATCGAAAAAAAATGAACGCGTTCGAACGATCAGACGGCGTTCGATCGCTTTCTTTTTTCCACCGCCGTCGTTACAGCCGCTTGACTGATGCCTCCTTGGCAAGCTCTTTCGCTCAAATTCTGTAATTTATGCTTAGTCGGGGAAGCCGCATCGTATGGTTCAGTGTGCAACCGCTATGCACCCACTATGTTAGCCGCAGATCCGTACCCAGATCTTCATCGTGATGTTGCCACGCCAACCCACGAGCTCCTCGAGATTCGTCACAGCAAAATCTCGCGTCACCGTGCCGAAGCAGATTACAGCTACCCCACCGATACGGTGCCCTAAACGTTCTCAAAGCTTGAGGATTCTTACGAGAACTTCGCTCTTCTGATGGAGATGATTACCATCCCCAACTGTCCCCTACTCCAAACAGAACTCGACGTTTTCAAGTCAGGTGTCACCTTAGATGGGAGCGCGGATTACAGCTTGCAGGTCGCACAGCAATTAGGGATATACTCGTTGTGTCTCGCGACGTACGACCTCAGCTGGGAACTGCTCTACTACCGCACGCAGCCGAGCGTCTACTACAACTACGATCGGTATCTGGAGAGAGACGTGCGCTTCAGTTAGTAAACTTCTACAGGTCGCTTCCTCTTAAATTTCCCTTGATAGCTCTTGCCGCCACACGCACATCAGGAGCCAATCGGCTCAGAAGCTTCGAACTGGATAATCCGCTATTTATAGAATTCTTTTTAAGATTAGAGCCATTAATGAGCTTCTTTAAAGGATGCCAACGATCGTCAGTCCTCGCAGACGCTTGCCCTACCCGAACCTCCTATTGGTTACCCCTGTCACGCAACCGTTCCATCACCCACGCCCTGCGGTAGATGAGGTACCCGATTAGCACCGCGAGCCCCACGATGACCGCGACGTTGAAGTACCTGGATAGGCGCGTGATACTGTGCCAGTGAGGCCCGAGCGCGACGCCCGCGTAAGCGAAGGCAAAACAGAACGGAAGCGACCCCAGGAAGGTATAGACGGAGAATTTCCTCACGTCCATCCGGACGATGCCGGCAGGAAATGAGATATACGTGCGGACGACGGGAAGCAGCCTACTGATGAAGACGGCACTTTCCCCGTGCTTTGCAAACCACTGCTCACCACGATCAAGCTCATTCTTGCGTATGAGCACGTATTTGCCGTAGCGTTCGAGCAGCGGCCTACCACCGTACGCCCCGATTCCGTAGGCAATAAGGGAGCCAGTTAGGCAGCCGAGCGTACCGGCAAGAGTGATGCCCAGAAGGGTAAGTTGCCCCTCCCAGACGACGTACCCGGCGAAGGCCATAATGATCTCGCTCGGTAGTGGCAAGCCGGTGCTCTCAAGCGTCATCCCGACGAAAACGCCTCCATAGCCGAGCTGCTCGATGACGGCGATGACAAAGTTGCTGAGCGTCTCAAAGATGTTAATGGTGAGGGCGAGCACGCGTCACCTCCTGTCCAGCAGTCAAGCGATACCTCGCGATCACCGAAAAGATCGCTTTTCTGCCTGTTCTAACCTCGATATGCAACGTACTTCCTCACAAGAGCATCTGCGTCTTAGGATGTCTAACTGGGCCAAGGAGGCGGCAGAGCGTGACGATGCCCTCTACGTCGTAAACTGAGCCACGCAGGTGATAATAAGACTTACTACGATGCTGACAGGATCATCCGGGAGAGATGCCAACGCTCTGGGTTCACGCCAAACGCTTAGAAGCAGACGAGCGCTACGTAGCCGCGCGCGGAACGAGCGTGCAAAAAAGAGGAAAGAAGGGAAGGGGCCCCTCCTCACCACTACGAAGCTGTTTTTGGCCACACGAGTTGAATGTCCGAGACGACTGCAACTCCGGAGGCCCTGCCGGTTGCCGACATTGGGTACGCCGATGGGTAGCTC
>Ga0224557_1002474_pt1 | contig 15690 bp, 13 predicted proteins | sample 714S31014metaG_FD_180677 | JGI IMG/M metagenome (GOLD analysis project Ga0224557, IMG submission 180677) | Peat soil microbial communities from Stordalen Mire, Sweden - 717 S3 10-14 | ecosystem: Environmental > Terrestrial > Soil > Wetlands > Peat | place: Sweden: Norrbotten County, Stordalen...
GCGAGGCGTGCCTAAACAAGGAGCAAGATAGTGAACATAAAGTATCAAGTCAACCAGGGGAGTGGATTTAGGGAAAATGTGAGTCCTGTCATAGGGTCTTGCTCCGTCCCAAACGCCAACCACTCCCCTTTTTCTATTTTATCTAATTTAACATCACCTTTTAATATTAAATCTTTTACTTACTCCGTTGGCTTCTACTTGACACCAGTTTCCGCACTAGCGTCAGTGCATTATAACCTTATTTATAACATCATTTCTACATACTCTGACACCTGACACTACAAAAGCTAAAGAAGGGGCCATCCCCTCTTTTCCCATTAAAAACTGTTCTTATAGGAATTGATAGTGTCAGTAGCGTAATGAATTCAAAAATATAAATAATAACAATGAAGGGTTGTGAACCGTATGGAACAGATTAAATCAAGCATGAAAATACGTGAAGAAATAACGAAGGAAATCCTGGATATAGGACTCAGTGTGCTAACAGACGATTATAGTCAAATGATTGAAATATTTGAGAAAAGATATAACGGTTCGGCGTCAACACACTTTATAAAGGAAATATTTGACGAAATGTTAATGTTAGAGTATAGAAAGCAATTGGTGCAAATGTTTGACGGTAATCCGATTCCCCACGCAATGATTGCCACAATATTATCTAAGCAATTCACAAACAATAAATTGATTTACTCATCGGAGTTGCGTTGGTTAAGTTGGAACGGCAAATATTGGGCACAAACCGAAAACATTAAAACAAAAATTGCCGACTTACTATTATCAGTTTTTAATAAGAAAGAACTTTCGGATAAAATAATCCGTAAAACGCAGACAGGCAATATCCTTAATAGCATCGAGACCTTGTTGAGAGAAAAAAGCACGATCAAAATAGAAGACTTGGATAGTAATCCGTGGTTGCTAAATTTTAGTAACGGAACGCTGGATTTAAGAACTGGTATTTTAACGCCTCATGATCCGAGTCAATTAATAACTAAAATAGTTAATCACAATTACAATCCATTGGCTGAATCACCCAAGTTCATAAAATTTATTGAAGATGTTCTTTCCCCTGAACAAATACCACTAATGCAAGAAGCACTCGGATACGCTCTCTGCGGCAGTAATAGAGAGGAGGTATGTTTCTTTTTAATAGGAAATGGGGCAAACGGGAAGTCAACATTATTAAATACAATTATGAGTATATTGGGTACTGATTACGCCAAAACTACTCCTTCCTCCACACTGCTAAACTCAAGATCAGAAAATACCAATGATATTGCTGCACTGAGAGGAATCAGAACTGTTACTGCAGTCGAAAGTGACGGGGATAGATACCTTAATTCTGCTCGTGTCAAAAAACTCACTTCTACCGACCCAATATCCGCAAGGTTCCTATTTGGAGAATTTTTTACATTTTCACCCAGTTTCAAAATATTTTTTGCCATGAATAACCTACCAACCATAAATTCAAGTGATAACGGTATATGGCGCAGAATAATACTGTTCAATTTTGAAAGAACATTTGTAGGAACAGAAATTAATACTCACCTATCAGATGATTTGAAAGAAGAAGCGGAAGGGATTATTGGTTGGATGTTTAAAGGATTCGAACGTTGGTATAACGAAGAACTCAAAATGGCAGAAAGAATGCCTGCGTCAATGACACTCAATAAAAATGATTACCAGGACAATTCGAATAATTTATCCGCTTTTATCGAAGAGTGTTGCTTCACGAAAGACCCCGATGTCACATTTGTATTATCAACGTTCATGTCCCTGTATAAAACATGGTGTCGTTCGCAAGGATTATCAGAACCAAAACTCCAAAGAGTAACAGAGGAATTAAAAAGATTAGGGTTCAAAAAGAAAAACACGGGAACTAAACGAGTATGGCTTGGATTGAGTATGAAACTCGAAGCAGAAGAAGCATTGCGTTCTGGAAAACCCATAAAAGATGAAGAACAACCTTTTTAAATCATTATGACCAGTAGTTTGAGCAATTCAAAAAAAATTATATTAGGAGGAATTAAAATGAATACATTGACTGCGTTGTTCGAGAATGAGATTGAAACATTTAACAATGGTAGTGAGGCACTTCCACCAGCGAACGGTCCTATAAACACAATTATACTTGGAGATGCTTTATCGGTACTTAAGACTTTGCCGAATGAACTAGTAGATTGCATAGTTACCTCGCCGCCATACTATAACCTAAGGGACTATGATGTTGAAGATCAATTAGGACGAGAAAATACTCCGGAGGAATATATAGATAAATTGGTTGCTGTTTTTCACGAAGCACATCGAACATTAAGTAACAGTGGAACCTTATGGTTAAACCTGGGTGACACAATGTCGAAGAAACAATTGTTAGGCATCCCCTGGCGTGTTGCACTTGCGTTGCAATCAGACGGCTGGAATTTAATACAAGATATAATATGGGCCAAGCCTAACCCCATGCCAGAGAGTGTTAAGAAGCGTTGCACCAAGTCACATGAGCATATTTTCTTATTAAGCAAAAGTAATGATTATTATTTCGATAATGAGTCTATAAAAGAACCCGCAAAAACAGTTTCCACCAATGATAGTTTTAAACCAAATTCAGAAAAAGATAAATTAAGCGCATTCAAAACATGTGCTACGGGTGCCTCATCTAACAACAGAACAAATCGAATATATGAGTACCGCAATAAAAGGGACGTGTGGACAGTAGCAGTTCATTCTTTTAGAGAAGCGCACTTTGCCACTTTCCCTGAAAAATTAATCCTACCTTGCGTTTTGGCTGGATCGCCTAAAGGCGGTTTAGTTTACGACCCTTTTATGGGTGCGGCAACTACTGCTGTTGTAGCAATTAAAAATGACCGCAACTACCTCGGCAGCGAACTGAATCCAGTATATATCAAGATTGCAAATAACAGAATTAGAAACCTATCGCTTAATAAAAAAAATGAAATTAAAATCAAAGGAGAAAAATAAATGAAGACGCAAACCGATCGTGCAAGTAAAAGAAACAAGATTGAGAACCAAGTAACGCCGATGTCAGAGCAGTCGAGTTCTAAGAAATACGAGGTCATATACGCAGACCCGCCCTGGCGCTATGACTTCAGCAGGACCAAGAACCGGGATATCAAGAACCATTATCCCACAATGTCCCTAGAAGCGATTAAACAATTGGATATTCCTTCTGCCGACAATTCCCTGTTATTACTCTGGGCAACAGCACCTAAATTAATTGAGGCATTGGAAGTGATGGAAGCATGGGGATTCAAGTATAAGACAAATGGGGTCTGGAACAAAGAAATAATCGGCATGGGGTATTGGTTTAGAGGTCAGCATGAATTATTATTAGTCGGAACCAAGGGCAAGTTTTCACCTCCGCTGCCAAAGGACAGAATCAGTTCCGTTTATTCAGAGCGGCGCACCAAACATTCCAAAAAACCAGATTATATTCGCAAATGGATTGACAAGGCATTTAAAGGTTATAGCAAGTTGGAACTTTTCGCAAGAACTCAGAAAGAAGGATGGGATGTCTTTGGCAATGAGGTCAAAAATAGTATCGAGATCGAATCAAAAATAACCGATATTGCTTATCCTAAGGCGGGTTAAAAATGTTAATGGATAAAGGAAAATAATCATGGAACAGAGGTATAGCCAAGGATTAATTGATAGGACTAAACTCATGTATCAACGGTTTTCGGGTCAACAATTGTCCGATAGCGATGTTATTGAGTGTATAGATAACATGAGCAGTCTTATCAATTACCTTGCTACCTTACAGGATAAAATCAGTGATAAACCGCAGTCAAAGGATGCCGCTTAGCCTTGACAACAAGTTGTTCTGGCTCTAATATTCTAGCCAATAAATATGAATAAATATAAGTAAAGGAGCGTGAGACACTATGAAAGCATCGCCCAAAGACGTAGTTGTTTTTATGAGGGTGTCTAGTTCTGATCAAGAGACTAATTATAGTCTTGGCAGTCAGAAGGACACCGCTAAAAAATATGTGGATGAATGTGGTTTGAAAATCATCAAAGAATGGGCAGTCGCTGAATCTGCCTGGAAAAGTGGAAACAGAGCAACATTTAATGAAATGATTAAATTTATTAAGGATAACAAGGTAAAGAATCTAATTTTTGATTGCCCGGACCGTGCTTCAAGAAATGACCTTGATAAAATGTCATTATATAATCTAATGGATAATGATGACGTTACCATTCATTTTGCTCGTGAGCATAAAACCATTGATATAAACAGAAGTCCCGAAGATGAACTTTTTATGGATATTATGTTCAGTTTCAGCAAATACTATTCAAAGGATCTCTCTCGTAAAGTTAAACGGGGTATGAATAAGAAAGTCGAACATAATCTTTACCCAAGTTATGCCCCTTTCGGATATCTTAATGCTGCTGACGGCGATACAAACATTATAATAAAAGACCCTGACCGTTGCGCTATTGTAAAACTCATATTCGAACTATGCGCCTATCAAAAGATGTCTACACGTAGGATTGTTAAGGAGCTTTGGAACAGAGGTGTCAAAACTCGCAAAACAAAGAAAAGAGGCGGCGTCTTCTTAAACAAAGGCAGGGTTTATCACCTACTCCGCAACCCCTTTTATTATGGTTGGTTTAAATGGAAAGACGATATTATAAAAGGTTCTCATGAACCAATAATCGATAAAACCCTATTTGATAAAGCACAGGAAGCACTTGGATGCAAACCAATGGTCAAATATAAGCGTAACTATCCTTTCGGTGGTCTAATCAAGTGTGGAACCTGTGGATGCACGGTAGGTGGTGGTCTTTATAAAAAGGGCAAATACGTATATTACCGCTGCAACAATTCAAGGGTTCAGCATAAACCCCATTACTTTGAAGAAAATGTTCTATTTGATTTGTTTAAAGAAAAGTTAAAAACAATAGAACTTACGAATGCCGATTATGAGACTATTAAAGAAGGTTTAATGGCCTATAATTCAGAGCAGACTAATACCTATACAGAACAAATTAAATTTCTTGAAAAGCAGAAGTCAGATTTATTAAAAAAGATCGATAATTCCTATGATGCCTTTATATCTCATGATTCAGATAACAGTATATCTAAAGAATATTGGCAACGTAGAGACACCGAATTTAGGCAGAAGATATCAACCATAGATTCCGATTTAAACAGGTTAAAGGGCGAAAAACCATTTTATCTCAAAGAAGGACTCGCAAGTCTTGAACTGCTGAAAAGCATAGTAAATAAATATGAAAATGCGAATCGTGAACAAAAGGGTGCTATTATCCATTTTACAGTCTTGAACTGCGAGGCGATCGATAAAAGCCTTGTCATTAAATTAAAAAAGCCCTTCTCCTTGTTAGAAGAAGGGCTTCTGGATCGTTGGCGGGAGTGACGAGGCTCGAACTCGCGGCCTCCTGCGTGACAGGCAGGCGCTCTAACCAACTGAGCTACACCCCCGTTTGCCTTTAAGGATTTAGGAGTCCATAAATCCTGTTTAAGTTAACGGAAAGAACAATTTAAAACGTTATCTATATTATACTTTCCTGCCTTTAATTTCAAGGCTTTTTTGTCATGTTTTTGCCGCATTTTTTCCGTATCTACTTTCACCTTTCTACTCTCTACTATCTCCATTTTTGCGCCGTCAAAAATGGTGGGCGTTGAGGGGCTCGAACCCCCGACCCCCTGCTTGTAAGGCAGGTGCTCTAACCAACTGAGCTAAACGCCCTTAATATTCAAATAATTACGTTTTCATCCTCTGCATCAAAACCTGGTAAAAAACTATCGCCGCCGCGTTCGATACGTTCAGCGAGTCCAGCTCGCCGGCCTGGCGGATTTTCAGCAGGAAGTCGCAGTTTTTCTTGACCAGCTGTCTTATGCCGCTGCCTTCATTGCCGAGAACAATCGCGCTCTTTTTGTCGAATTCAACTTCATCAAGATGCTTTTCCGCCTTTAAATCAAGGCCGTATATCCAGAATCCGTCTTTTTTTAAAACTTCAAGGGCAATATTTATATTAACCACCTGTATCACAGGCACCCTGTCAAGCGCGCCGCTTGAGACCTTAAAAACCGTATCATTTACCGGCGCGCTCCTTCTTGAAGCGATGATTATACCACAAACACCCAAAACTTCGCAACTCCTAAGTATCGCGCCGAAGTTGTGCGGGTCCTCCACCTCGTCAAGCACGGCCAGCGTCATCTTATCCGCCGTTTTTTTAGCCAGGAACTCCTCGAGGGTGTAAAGGTGTATATCGTCAATTACCGCGGCTATTCCCTGGTTCTTTTCAGTCCCGGTATATTTGTTTATCTGCTCGCGGGTTTCAATGACGGTCTTTACCCCTTTTTCACGGCAGTAAGCAAGAATATCTTCGGCCTCTTTTATGTTGATGAGCGCGTGCAATTCGCGTATCTTTCTGTTTTTGGAGGCTATTATCTCCCGTATAACGTTCCTTCCATATATGAGCAATTACTTCAACTCCTTTATGATAAAGGTTCCGGCTTTGGTGAATTCAAGGACAAGCCCGCCGGCCGTCGCCTCTTTTTTAAGCTCGTCTGCTTTCGCGTAATCCTTATTGCGCCGCAGTTCGTCTATTTTTTCCACAAGTTCACGGTGCAGATCGTCCACCGGTTCTATTGCTGGAAGGACTTTTAACACACCCGCCATTTCCTTTATATCGGATTCGAGCATTTTCATGTTTGCCGTGTTATCTCCCGAATAACCCTCTATTTTTTTCCCAAGTATCAGGTTCTTCGCGTCGTTTACCGCGTCATAAAGCAGGGCCGATGCCCTGGCCGTGTTGAAATCCTCGTCAAGCGCCTCTTTAAAATCCGCAATGTAATGGGACTGCGCCGACGGTTTTTCCCCTTTTATCTGTGAAAGCCTCTGCAGTGTGTAATATATCTCCCTGTAGCCGGTCTTTACGGCATCGATATTATCCCTTGAAAAATCAATGGGGCCGCGGTACTGCGCGGAGAGAATGAACATCCTGATCACCTCGGCCGGATAATCGTTCAGAATATCGCGGACAAAGACAAAATTCCCCTTTGACTTTGACATCTTTATGCCGTCGATATTCATGTACCCCACATGCATCCAGTAATTAACGAATTTTTGGCCGCTTGCCGCTTCCGACTGCGCGCGCTCATTCTCGTGGTGGGGGAATATCAGATCCGCGCCGCCGCCGTGGATATCAAATGTGCCGCTCAGGTATTTTGACGACATGGCGGAACATTCTATGTGCCAGCCCGGCCTTCCGGCCCCCCATGGCGACTCCCATGACGGTTCCCCTGGTTTCGTGAATTTCCACAGGGCAAAATCAAGGCCGCTCTTTTTTTCGTCGTCAACCTCGACGCGCGCTCCCTCCTGCAGTTGTTCCATGTCCTGGTGCGAAAGCTCTCCGTAACCCCTGAATTTCTCCACGGAAAAATAAACTCCGTTCTTTGAAACATAAGCAATACCCTTATCCACCAGGTTCTTTATCAGCGCAATCATTTCGGGTATTTCCCGCGTTGCCCTCGGTGATACGTCAGGCCGGTCGATATTGAGCCTTTTTATATCTTCAAGATAGGCATCGGTATATTTTTGTGATATTTCGTTCCATGGTACGTTTTCAAGGTTTGCCTTGTTTATTATCTTGTCGTCAATGTCGGTTATGTTCTGGACAAAAGTAACCTTAAACCCCCTGTATTTCAGGTAGCTTCTGAGCGTGTCAAAAAGAACGAACACGCGCGAATTGCCGATGTGAAAATAATTATATACCGTCGGCCCGCAGGCGTACATTTTTACTTCGCCCGGGGTAACCGGAACAAATTCCTCGATTTTCTGCGATAAAGTGTTGTAAAGTTTCATGTGAACTCCTGTTATTTGTTTTTCAATAATACCGACGCGTGCGCGGCGACGCCTTCTTTTCTTCCGGTAAATCCCAGCCCTTCCTCTGTCGTCGCCTTTACTCCCAGCTGTTTTTCGCCGATTCCCATTACCGAGCACAGGCATGACTTTATTTCAACTATTCTGGGGGCCAGCCTCGGGTACTCGGCCACCACTATGGTATCAACATTTTCTATAACATATCCCTCTTTTTTTATCATTTCAACCACCTTTGACAGCAGTTCTGTGGACCTTATCCCGCGGTATTTCTCGTCGCTGTCCGGGAAATAGTGTCCTATGTCGCGAAGCCCTGCCGCGCCCAGCAGGGCGTCCATTACTGCATGTATGAGTACGTCCGCGTCGGAGTGTCCATCAAGGCCGAATTCCGCGTCTTCAAATTCAACGCCGCCTATGAAAAGTTTTCTGCCCTTTGCCAGCCTGTGAACGTCATATCCTATCCCTGTCCTCATCTACGCGCTCCATTTATTTTATGAATGTCTTTTTTTACCGTTATTTTTATGTTTTCCACTTCGTCCTCAATAACCCTGACTTTATAACCGGCGGCCTCAAAAACCGCGGCATCGTCTGTGGGTCTTAACTTTTTGAGTTTCTTTAAGACATATAATTTAAGCATGTCCTTATAGACAAAACCCTGCGGTGTATGCGAAGTCCTCAAAATATCCCTGTCAAGGGTGGATTCAATAAAGCCGTTTTTTACAATTTTCACCGTGCCGAATATCCTGTTTACCGGCACAACCGCCTTTGATTTTTTCAGGGCGGATATTATTCTTTTTATAAGGGCGGCTCCCGCGCGGGGCCTTGCTCCGTCGTGGACGAGCACATTGTCCGGCATTTCTTTTTTAAGGTATTGCACGGCATTATAAACGGAGGAGAATCTCTCTTCTCCCCCGCTTATAACCGCCGAAACCTTGCTGCAGCCGTATTTTTTCGCTATTGCCGCGGCGCGCCCGGTAAATTCCGGGGCTGTCACTATCACTATGGATGAAATATCCGCGCAGCGCTGGAAATCCTCCAGCGCATACGCCAGTATTTCCTTCCCGCCGGCCTTTATAAACTGTTTGGGCGTTTTATTGCCGAACCTTCTGCCCGCTCCGGCCGCGGCTATTACGGCCACATTATTCATTTTCTGAAATCTCTCCTGTTGTTATTGGAACCATTGTGCCCGTTGTGGCCTTCGTGGCCGGTATAACCCTGCCCCTCGTACCTGGAAAATATCATCCTGCCTGCGTCTGTCTGCAGTACGTTGGTGACGATGACGTCTATCCTTTTATTAGTCATCTTCCTGGCGCCGTCGACGACTATCATGGTTCCGTCGTTCAAGTAGGCGATGCCCTGTTCCTTCTCCTTGCCTTCCTTGATAATTTTCACGTTGATCTTTTCTCCGGGAAGGTAAGTGGGTTTGATGGCGTTGGAAAGGTCGTTTATATTAAGGACCTTTACCCCCTGTATCTCCGCAACCTTGTTCAGGTTGAAGTCGTTGGTGAGTATTTTTGCCCCCAGTTCCTTTGCCATGGCCACAAGTTTCTCGTCAACGGCCCTGATTTCCTTGTAATCCCTGTCGACTATCTCCACAGCCACGCCCGGGCATTTTTTAAGGGAGTTTAATAGGTCAAGGCCCCTGCGCCCCTTGCTCCTTTTCATATGGTCGGATGAGTCGGCGATAAACTGCAGTTCCTGCAGTACGAACCTGGGCACCACGAGCACGCCCTCCATGAATCCCGATTCGCAGATGTCGTTGATCCTGCCGTCGATGATTACACTGGTGTCCACGACCTTCCTGGACAGGTTCATTTTCTTAATTTTTCCGCTATAAATAATGTTCTGGAAAATAATAATTATTAAGAAAATTAAGGCAACAATTCCAAGCGATAAAATAATAATATTCTGCATAATTTTTCACCTCCTTTCGTTCTGGTTTTCCGGGAGTTTTATCCCCCGCCCTGCCGTGCCTGCGGATAAACCAGGTAACGGTTTTTCCAACAACACGGGTTAAATCCTAAAGTATCGTTTTTAACATACTAATATTATTAATCCTTTTAACCTCTATTTCGGCCTTGAACTGCGGCGTGCGCTCCGGCACAAAGCACGCCTCAAACCCGAGTCTCTGGGCCTCGGCAATGCGCTGCTGGGCGAACTTGACCGGCCTTATCTCGCCGTCAAGGGAAAGTTCCCCGATAAAAACCCACTTCGTGGAAACCGGCCTCTCGGTAAAACTTGAATAAATGGCCGCCGCAAGCCCCATATCGGCGCCGGTGTCGTCTATTTTGATGCCGCCCGCGACGTTCACAAAAATATCATGGTTGTCCATGTGTATGTCCAGGGCCTTTTCAAGTATGGCCAGAACAATCAGGAACCTGTTATAATCCACCCCGGTCACGGTGCGCTGGGGTATCCCGAAATTGCGGCGCGATGTAAGCGCCTGCACCTCGAGCAAAAGCGGCCGTGTGCCCTCCATTACCGTGACGATGGCCGAGCCCGTCTTGCTCAGTTTTAATCCGTCGAGCAGGACCTTTGAAGGGCTCTTTATTTCCTTTATCCCCCCGCCGCCCATCTCGAATATTCCTATTTCATTCGTGGAGCCGAACCTGTTTTTTACGGCCCTTAATATTTTAAACTGGTAATATTTCTCTGCCTCAAAATACATGACCGCATCCACCATGTGTTCGAGTATTTTCGGCCCGGCTATCATGCCGTCCTTTGTCACATGGCCTATTATCATTATGGCCACACCCGTCTTTTTTGCCGCGTACATCAGCTGGGCGCAGGACTCCTTTATCTGGCTGACAGTCCCCGCCGCCGCGTCAATGTCCTCCTTAAAAACTGTCTGAATCGAATCTATTATGGCAAGCACGGGCATCTCTTTTTCTATCATGGCCGTTATTTTCTCCACGCCCGTCTCCGTGGCCAGCATTATGTTTTTGGAGGATACCTTTGTCCTAACGGCCCTTAACTTTATCTGTTCCAGGGATTCTTCCCCGGATATGTAAAGGACCTTTCCCGCGGCCGAAACCATATCCGCCATTTTTAAAGCAAGCGTCGATTTTCCCGCGCCCGGCTCGCCGCCTAAAAGCACCATGGAACCCCTGACTATGCCGCCGCCAAAAACGCGGTCGAGCTCCTCCATGCCGGTTTTCAGCCGCTCGCTGTCGGTTATATTTATATCCTCCAGGCTCGTAAGCTTTCCATTGTCGAACCCGCGGTACTCAGCGGATTTTTTCTTTTCAATGAGCGTTTCCTCTGAGTAAGTGTTGAACTCGCCGCATACCGGGCATTTTCCCAGCCACTTGGGCGACGAGGCTCCGCACGAGGAACATGAAAAAAGCGTCTTATTCTTTGCCATAATTATATGTTAAGGTCCTTTGTCCTGATCTTATCCACAACCGAATCTATAAAATCTTCCAGTTTTACATCCTTTGTTTCTTCCCCGGTCCTTTTCCTTACGGAGACAAGGCCGTTTTCAGCCTCTTTATCCCCGAGAATGAGCATGTAGGGTATTTTTTCCATGGCGGCTTTTCTTATTTTCGCGCCTATCTTCTCGTTGTCGTCATCAAGCTTTACCCTGATTCCGGCGGAGAGGAGTTTTTCCAATATGCCCGCGGCTGCCTGCGAGCTCCTCTCTGTTATCGTAAGCACCTTTACCTGCACGGGTGAGAGCCATACCGGGAAGGCCCCTTTGTAGTGCTCAATTAGCACGCCAAAGAACCTCTCAAGCGAGCCGAACAGCGCCCGGTGTATCATCACGGCCCTGTGTGGTTTGCCGTCCCTTCCGATATAATTCACGTCAAAACGTTCCGGGAGGTTAAAATCAACCTGCACGGTGGAACACTGCCACGTCCTGTTAAGGGCGTCTTTTATCTTTATATCTATCTTGGGCCCGTAAAAAGCGCCGCCCCCCTCGTCCACGCCGTATTTGATGCCGGCTTTTTCAAGTGCCTTCCTGAGCGCCGCTTCCGATATTTCCCATACTTTCGGGTCGCCGATGAATTCCTTCGGCCTTGTGCTTAAATAAGTCTCGAATTCCGTGAACCCGAATGTCTTGAGTATAAAATGAATTATCTCAATGAGCTTTGTGAGTTCCTCATCAAGCTGTTCCTCCATCATGAACAGGTGGGCGTCATCCTGGGTAAAACCCCTCACCCTCATGAGGCCGTGCAGAGTGCCTGATTTTTCATAGCGGTAAACAGTGCCCAGCTCCGCCCAGCGCAGCGGCAGATCGCGGTAGCTCTTCATTGAATTATTATACATAAGTATATGGAACGGGCAGTTCATCGGCTTTACCTGGTATTCCGTCTCGTCCATTGTCATTGGAGGATACATGGAATCCCTGTAAAAACCCGTATGCCCCGATGTGTTCCAGAGGTCGAGTTTCGCCACATGAGGGGAAAATATCAGGTCATAGCCGCGTTTTAAGTGCTCGTCGCGCCAGAAATCCTCGATTTCCTTCCTTATAATACCGCCCTTGGGGTGCCAGTAAATTAACCCCGGCCCGTACTCCTCATGCATCGAATAAAGGTCAAGTTCCTTGCCCAATTTCCTGTGGTCGCGCTGTTTAGCCTCTTCCTGGACCTTAAAATAATCGTCCAGCATTTTCTGTTCGGGGAACGAAATGCCATATATCCTCTGGAGCATCTTGTTTTTCTCGTCCCCGCGCCAGTAGGCTCCCGCAACCCTTGTGAGTTTGAATGCCTTTATCTTTTTTACAAGGCCGATATGCGGCCCGCGGCATAAATCCGTAAAATCACCAAGGGCATAAAGGGTCAAAACCGGGTCCTTTATGGAATCAAGTATTTCCACCTTGTAGTTTTCCCCCGAATCGGTAAACATTTTTACCGCATCGGCCCTGGATACCTCCGAACGTTTCAGCGCCGGATTCTCCTTTATAATATTCCTCATCTCTTCCTCTATTTTAACAAGGTCCTCTTCTGTAAATGATTTTTCCCTGTCAAAATCATAATAAAACCCCTCATCAATGGCCGGCCCAATGGCCACCTTTGTCCCGGGATATAACCTTTTGACCGCCGCCGCCATCAAATGGGACGTGGAGTGCCAGTATATTTCCTTTCCTTCGGCGTCGGCGAATGTCAGCGCCTTTAATTCGCCGTCTTCATTAAGCGGCGCTCCCATATCCAGCGCCATGCCGTTGAACTTGACGGCAAGCGCGCCGGCCGTATCCGCTCCCGATTCCTTTATAATTTCCGACGCCCTTTTTCCCGGCTGCGCCTCGATTTCCTTTCCGTTAAAAACTATCTTCATAAAAGCCTCCGTATATTATCCCGCCACTGCCGGGCGGTTGTTTATTCTTTGCCCTGTTTGTTGGTCAGAAAAAACGTGAGCTGTTCAAGTTCCAGCGCAACGTCGACGTTCCTTACTATTATATTGGAATCCTTCAGCAGATGCTTTCCGGCAAAATTCAGGACTCCCTTTATGTCGGTTCCCCTGAGTTTCGTCATAACCGCGTCAAGCGAATCCCTGGGTGTTGTTATTATGACTATATCTATCTTTTCCTTTTTAATTATCTTTTCGAGCTCGTCAAAGTTATATATCCTCACCCCGTCAAGTTCCCAGCCGACTTTTGCGGGATCCACATCAAAACCCGCCACCACCTTAAAGCCGCGAATCTGGAAACCAGGGTACATCAGCAGCGCCCTTCCGAGATTTCCGGTGCCCACGACCGCGAGTTTCCACTGCCTGTGGGTTCCGAGTATCTTTGAAATGTGCTCCTTTAACTGGCCGACATGGTAGCCGAACCCCCTGCGCCCGAATTTTCCAAAATAGGCGAGGTCTTTCCTGACCTGCGCCGGGTTCAAACCTATGGAAGTTGCAACCTGGTCCGAGGAGACATATTCCACGTCGGACGCGGCAAGGTCGTAAAAACACTTCAGGTAAAGCGACAGCCTGTTAACCGTGGGAAGCGGTATTTTTTTATTTGCCATGTTCCTCCTCTTTGTTGCTGCCGTCAAAATTAATGATATCGTTGAGTTTGAAGGTGGAATGGTCGTGTGATTTCATGTAATCATCAAGCTGTTTCTGCTCTTCAGTGGCCTCAAGGTCCTTTGCCGAAAGGGATATCTTTTTGGCTTCTTTTTCTATCTTTAATATTTTTACCTTTATGACGTCGCCTTTTACGTTCCTCAATTTCGCCCTGTTTTTTACCGCTATCTTCCCGGTTACGCCCTCCGGAAGCAGTACCGTCACTCCGGCGTCGTCAATGTCCGTTATCTTCGCGTCGAGATAAATCCCCTCTTTGTACCTGGAGGCGAATACCGCCCAGGGGGACGCGTGAAGCTGTTTTAGCCCCAGCAATACGGCGTACCTGGACTTGTCTATATCAACAATCTTAAATTCCTTTTTATCCCCCGCCTTTAAAACTCCCGCCACTGTGGCAGGCTGGTTCCATTCGATATTTGATATATGAATATAAGCGTCTATGTTCTCGTCAAGCTCCACTTCGGCGCCGTCGCCTTCAACTATGTTTTTTACCGTCCCCATTACCCTGGCCCCGACCGGGTAGCGCTCCTCCATGTTGTTCCATGGATTTTTTTCAAGCCTTTTAACGCTCAATATCACCCTGTTTTTTGCCTCGTCAATTTTCAGGATACATGTTTTAACAATGTCGCCGGCCCTGTATATTTCAGCCGGGTCCTTTATCCTCCTGAAATAAGAAAGCTCGCCCGCGGGAATAAACCCCTCAAGGCCGTCGCTGACCGACACAACGATTCCCTCGGGAATTATTTCACCGACCTTCGCGTCCAGCCTGTCGCCGGGTTTGTTGGTTTCAATAAATGATTTGAAAGGGTTGTCGCTCAGGCGTTTCGGGCTCAATACAACCCTGCCCTTTTCATTGTTCATTACCAGCACCTCTATCATGTCCCCCTCTTTATACCCCTCGTCGCCCGGTTTTGAAATAAAGCGCCACGACAGTTCGGTTATCGGGATAAACACTTTGACCCCTTCTTTTTCGACTTCAACGCCGTCGGGAAGCGCCTGGAGTATTTTCACCATCGCCTTCTCGTTCAGGGGAAAATTGCGCGTGATAGTTTCGGTCTCGGTCTTTTCCTTTTCATTGACATATTCCTTGTATGAAACCACAACGTTCCTTTTTTCCTCGTCGAGCTGTATTATTTTCAGCGGCAGCTTTTTTCCCACGATATCCTCGCCGTAGGATTTTGAATGCGACATGGGCAGGAATGCTGTGACATTCGCGCCAAAATCTATTATAAACCCGCCCTTGACGGCCTTTATAACATGCCCTTCGATGAATCCGCCGTCCTTAAAGGCCGCTTTCACCCTGGAAAAAACCAGTTTTTTGTCGGCTATTATCTTTGAAAGAGAGACGAACCCCTCGGGCGTTTCCACCCTTTTTACATGGACGTCTATCTCCCCGCCTTCCACCAGCTCGTCGTAATAGGAATATTTGGCCGTTTCATCCCTTGATATAATTCCCTCGCTCTTATATCCTATGTCGACAAATATATCGCCGTCGGATTTGCGCGTTACTTTTCCCTTTATTATCATCCCGTCTCTAAGCATCAATTTTCTCCAATCATTTTTATTCTTTTTACGGCGTCAATAATAGCCTTTTCAGGTGTTGACGCCCCCGCCGATACCCCGGCGGCTTTTTTTCCGGCGAACCATGCTTTTTTTATCTCGGAAGCCGTCTCCACGTGGTAAACCCAGGGCAGCACTGTTTTTCCGAGTTCATAAAGCCTTTTTGTGTTGGCGCTGTTTTTGCCGCCCACTATTATAAGCACATCAACTTTTTTTGCCAGTTCAAGCGTTGCGGCCTGCCTGTTCTTTGTCGCGT
>Ga0224557_1002479_pt1 | contig 15661 bp, 8 predicted proteins | sample 714S31014metaG_FD_180677 | JGI IMG/M metagenome (GOLD analysis project Ga0224557, IMG submission 180677) | Peat soil microbial communities from Stordalen Mire, Sweden - 717 S3 10-14 | ecosystem: Environmental > Terrestrial > Soil > Wetlands > Peat | place: Sweden: Norrbotten County, Stordalen...
AAGTCGGCCAGTGTTCAGGAACGTGGTCGGGGCGGCGCTTTCAACTGACGCTAACAGGCCAAACCGCGTTTCCACATCTGCCCGCTCTCGAAGAACAGTTTTGGAATCTTGTGTAAATCCACAGCCCTCCCGGCGGCATGGGCGTTTTTCAATACTAATCTTGGCCAAAGTCCCACCTCCGGCTTTTGCTGGTCCTGTACATTAGGCCAACTACCCGAACAGACTTTGCGGCGCGGAGTTTGGTTCTTCGAAGGTTCTTGGCATTTATGACTCAATTATTTCGCCGCCGCAGGCGAGAAACTTTGAATGGACAGGTTCTTTCCGCCGCGCTATCGTTCGAGCCTCACCCGAAGAGGTCGCGCACGTTCGCGGAATGCCTCCTCGCCGCCCTCCAGGGTATCGCACACCGCTTTGCGAATATTGGCGTCTTCTACGCCGCCAGCGACATAAGTAATTGGAGGCAGGCCTCCCGCCGGGTGCGGGCCTGCGTCGGCGATGATGATCTGATCTGCGTCCGTGTTGACCACCAGATTCGCGTTGTGAGTGACCATGATCACCTGGCGCTTGGTCTTGGCCGTGATAAACAACGAAACCAGTTCATCGAACACCGACTTCGGGTCCAAGTTTTCCTCTGGCTGATCGATTACCAACGGACGATCGTCGGCATCGTCGAGCGCAAGGTAAAGCAGCAGCAACACGATACCACGCGTCCCAGGCGACAACTTGCGGATGTCGACGCCGTCGTATGCGATCTCATATCGTACGGATATGTGATCGGTGCTGAACAACCAGTGTGCGAACTGCTTTGACCAGGCACGGAGTTCCTGCTTTTGCGTGGGAGCATACGGCGCGTGCGCGAGTAGGTTCTTCGAGTACTGTGCGATAAAACGGGCCATTGCCGCCTGAACGTCAGCCGCGCTCCCAGTCTCCCAAGCCGGCTTTAGTTCGGAGTTCGCAAGCTTGATTAGCGAACCGCGACCATAAAACGGCCCTGCCTTGCGACAATCTATTAGTTGGTCTTCAGCGAAGTTGCCCCAATTGTCTGCATCGACAACGCGCGAGACTGAAAAGCTAAACCTCCGTAACGTCCCCGATGAGCCGGCAAGTCGCGCCATAAGTGGCGCATATAGAGCTATGAGCTCGTTTTCTTCGCTAACGATGGCATCGAACACTCGACCGTACGCGCCTTCGCGCTCAGACTGGAGGGCCTTTCGGCGGGCTGCGGCACCCTGCGCGTCAATCAGCCGCGTCTCAAGAGTCTTGAGAGCAGCGTTCTCTTGGGCGATGCGGGATGAGAGCGCAGCATATTGATCGCGAATGACCTTGTCAGCGCTGATAAACCGTTCGAGCCGCGCCATTTCAGCCTTGATCGTTGCTAGCTTAACCATCGCCAAGTCTTCCCCATCCGCAATGAGGGCGATGTTCGGATCTCCAGGAGACGGGGAAACACCGTTGAGGTTTGCAATCTCGTGGTCGGCCCAAGCGATGTAGTCTGCCAGCGCTTTATCGACGTCGCCTTTGTAGTCAAGCAGGAATTGATTCCACTGCGTGGTGTCAATTCCGCTCCCAGTGTGTCGTGCCTGTAGCTCCCGCAGCATCTCTGGCGCCTTCGTTGCACGCATGTTTTTCACTTCGTCCTGCATGGTGAGGAACGTGCGACGTTGGTTGCTGAAGCTCTGAATCTTCCCATTGAGCGCTTGTGCGGCTCGGCTCAATTCTGCATGACGCTTCGCTTGTACCTCTGTACCTTTGACGACTAGCTTGCCAAGGTCCGCGTCATACCCTGCGATCAAGGTCCGCTTTTGTGCGGCTTGTTGGCCGTAGATGGCGACGAGACTCTCCTTCTCCAATTCTTCTGCGATCCGGTCGGAAATCGAGGCTATTGCCTCATCTTCCCGCTGACGCGAATGTTGAAAGCGCACGATCCGGGACTCCAGAAGCTCCGCGAAGTTCATGGCGCCCTCCCGCAGATCTTCTGAGTGCGCCTCAAAAATGACGCGCTCGACCTTGCCCGGTCAGCGGCCATGCAGGAAATGTACGCAACCATGAACCAGGAGGATGGGCGCCGGTGAATTGAGGGAAGCCAAAAGGAGTGGCAGGTTCCCGCATTCTTCGCTCGGCTCGCTTACATTTATCGCGGCGAGTCTGGAGCCGCCGGTTTGCCCGCTGCTTCCTTGATTGCGCAGGGCATGCCGCCGCAGAGCGCGCCGGTGATCCCCTGGCCTTCGGTGATGGTGAAGATGCGGTCAACCGCAGGCAGTTTTACCATCTCCTTTGCCCCGGAAGGCCAGTGGATCTCCGCAGTTCCCGCGTCGGTCGAGTCGCCCAGGCCGAAATGCGGACGCCGATCATTGGCCGAGATATAGCTGCCGCTGGCCAGCACATCCTGGCGCATGCGCATGCCGTTGGCCTTCAGGTACACCGTGGCGCAGGTGGCGTCGCGCGGACTCTTTGGCCCTCCAACCAGCTTCATCTCTACCCAGTGATGGTGGTCTGGGTTCACGTTCCTGAGCAGCACCGGCGGGCCGTCGATGGGATTGATAATCACGTCGATTTTGCCGTCGTTGAAGAGGTCGCCGAAGGCTGCCCCGCGCGCCGGAATGACCATCGCCAGCCCTGTGCCCTTCACCGGTGGCACGTACTCGAAGCGCCGTTCCTTCCCTTCCGGCACGTTGTGAAACAGCAGCGGCCGCTCGGCAAAGGTCGTGCCCCAGTCGTGCTGGTCCACCTGGGGATAGGTGTGCCCGGCTACCATGAAAAGGTCCAGCCAACCGTCGTTGTCGTAGTCGAGGAAGCCGTCTCCCCAACCGACAAAGGGAATCGTAGTCTGCGCGACGCCGGCCTTGTAGCTCACGTCGGTAAAGTTGGCGTCGCCGTCGTTGTGGTAGAGCACTTTGTAGTCGTCGCCGAAGTCGGTCACGAAAAAGCTCACCTGTCCTGAGTTATCGTAGTCGCCCGCGGCAATGCCCATCGAGGCAATCTCGCGGCCGTCCTTGTTCAGCGCGAATCCCGAGACATAGCTATCATCCTCGAAGGTTCCGTCCCCCTTATTGAGATACAAGAAGTTGGGCTCCGAGTCGTTGCCCACCACCAGGTCCGGCTTGCCGTCCCCTTTGAGACTGACAAAGATCGCTGTGAATCCGTAATAGCGGTCCTTGTCCTCCACGCCCGCCTTCACGGTCACATCGGTAAAGGTGCCGTCGCCGTTGTTGTGGAAGAGGTGGTCGGGCTCGCCTTGCAGGCCGCGCGGACCGCAGTTCACCGCCTCGCCGCGATACTGGCAGAAGGAATACCCTACCGCCTTGCTGCCGCCGATGGGAAGATTGTCGCGGTCGAAGTGAACATAGCCGGTCACGTAGAGGTCCAGCAGTCCGTCGCCGTCGTAGTCGCCCCAGGCCGAGCCGGGTGACCAATTGCCCAGCGTCACGCCGGCCTTTTCGGCCACGTCCGTAAACGTCCCGTCGTGATTGTTGTGGTAGAGCCGGTTCTTGCCGTAGTTATTTACGTAGATATCTGGCCAGCCGTCGTTGTCGTAGTCGGCAACCGAGCAGCCATAACCCCAGCGGTCATTCTGCACCCCAGCCTTGGCGCTAACGTCGGTGAAAGTACCGTCGTGATTGTTGTGAAACAAAGCAGCATGAGGCGGCTCTTCTTTGCCGTCCAGCGCTTGGAAGGTCGAGCCGTTGACCAGGTAGATGTCCAGCCAGCCGTCGTTATCGTAGTCGATCAGGCATACGCCCGAGCCGTTGGTCTCGACGATGAAATCCTTTTGCGGCGTACCCATCTTGTGGGTCCAGCCTGACAGCCCCGCGGTCTTGGTGATATCTTGAAAAACCACAGCGCCTTTTTCTACAAAGCCACCCGCGGTGATGGGGCGCTTCTGCTCGTCATAGACCGGCGCGGCACCGAGGCCGCCGGCAATGCCGCCCATTCCTTGCTGCGCCTTGGGTGGAGCGGGTTTATCCAGCAGCTCGGGAGCCTGCTGTGTCCAGGCCGTGCATGGCAACAGAAATACAGTGGTCAAGGTGCCAAGAACACAACCGCGAATCGTCAGCAAAGAGTATCCTCCAATGGATGAAGTGTATCGCAGCCCAGGACGCGGCATGGGCCGTTGCTGCGCGGTTAGGGACTTACCTCAATCACGCCTTGCTGCATGGCAACTGAGACCGCTTCCGTGCGGTCGGTGGCTTCCAGTTTTTCGAGAAGATGATTTATATGGTTGCGCACGGTAAATTGGCTGATCGACAGCACTCGGGCAATCTCTTTGTTGGTCAGTCCTTTTGCGATCATCTGTAACACATCTTTCTCGCGTGGGCTAAGCCCGATACGTCCTGCGCGCTCCTGGATGCGCGCGGCAATCCCCTTGGGGAAATGCAGCTTTCCGCAGGCCACAGTGCGAATCGCCTCGACAATCTGCAGCCGATTGGCGTCCTTCATCAAATATCCGCTGGCTCCGGCCTTGGCGGCCCGGTAAATATCTTCCTCATAGTCGAAGCTGGAGAGGATGAGCACATACGGAGCTGGATGGAGTTTCCGAATGGCAGGCAACACGTCCAGCCCGGACATCTTCGGCATGCGTAAATCCAGGAGTACGACATCGACCGGGTGCTGGCCGAGAAATGCCAGCGCCTCTTCTCCACCATCGACGCTACCCACCAGCCGGAATCCGCTCTCTGCTTTCAGCAGAGTTGCAAGCCCGGTGCGCACGATCGGATGATCGTCCACAATCAGGATTCGTATCGGATTCTGCTCGCTATGCTTTTCCATGCCGCCGCCACCTCCATGTTCCCAGTCGCACAGTGCGCCACCACCACGAAGAAAGCAGGGGCTGCGGAAGCATGGCACGCACCGCCACGGAGGTGCCATGCCCCGGCGAACTGCGAATGCGTAGAGTTGCGGCAATGCCGTCAGCCCTGCGCTTCATGCCGCGAATGCCGAATCCCGCCGTTTCCCCCTGCGGTGAAAAGCCATCTCCGTCATCGCGGACCGTCAGCTTCACCGAGGGCCTTCCATAAACCAGGCGCAACTGAATTGTCCGCGGATGCGCATGTCTCACAGCGTTGGCGATCGCCTCCTGCCCGATGCGAAACAGCGTGTCGCCGATGCGCAGAGGAATCTGCTTCGCTTCGCCCCGCACCGACATTTCAATCGCAATCGGACCGTCCTGCACAATCGTCTTCGCCGCCTCTTCCAGAGCCTTTGCCAATCCCATCTGTTCCATGTTGCCGGGGCGCATTGCGGCGATGTTGCGCCGCGCCTCGGCGTGCCCCGATCGCACCATGTCTACTGTCGATTCCAGTTGCTTGCGCATCGGGCTGTCCGGCTCGACCTGGCCGGAGAGCGCTTCCAACTGGAATCCCAATCCGGCAAAGCTCTGCGCCAGAGTGTCGTGCATCTCCAGCGCCAGCCGTTCCCGCTCTTCCATCACGGCGCGCAATCGCGATCTCTTCACCGAGGTATAGGCCAGTTGAATTCCCAGAGAAAACGTCAGCAAGCTGATAATCAGCTCAACCACATGCTGCGTGTTCCACCATGGCGGAGGTTCCACCATTTGGGCGTCTTCCACGGAACGCATGAGCAGTGCAAACGGCATCTCATCCCGCGCAAACGCCCGGTCCGTAACGCAGATGCCGCGCAGCCGCAGACGGCTTCCCACTTTGAGCGTATTCAATGTTTCCGCCAGGCTCGGGTATTCCGCTATCGCCACGAAGGACTGGTTACCCTCATCCAGTTTGAGCACCACAGAGTGCGCACCAGTGCGCTGCTGCGATACAAGTCTCCCTTCCGTCTCAATAAACTGCGCATCGAATGCCCCGGTGGCAGCCTGAGACGCCGTGACCGAGACCGGCGGCACGGGAGTATGCGACCAGAGCAGCCGCACATCCGCATTGCGCAACACGGAACTGAAGTCGTGCAACTCGGCGTCGCCGCGAGCCTCTACCGCATCGCCGATCTGGACTGGCTGAGCTGTGTGGGCGGCGAGAATCGCGATTCCGCCGGTGGAATCCTGTACAAACAAAATGGGTGAAACCAGCGTAACCACGCCATGAATGGTCACCTGCGAGGGGTGGTTCGGCGCCAGAATACGCAAATTGGCGATCGGCAGGGTGTTCAGGTCCGTCTTGTGGCCCTGCAGTTCCCGCCGCATGGGTTCGAAGTATCTTTGCTCCGACCAGGGATCCGAGACACCCGGCCAGGAAAGCGGGTGATCCGGCGGCTTGGGGCCGCGAGCGCTCAGCATCGCTCGCAAATCGCTTTGCGATGCGGGGCGCACGACCACATTGCGCCACACCGCGCCGGTGGAATAGGATTGCAAGCCGAATCGGCCCTCTGAAATACATGCCGGATCCTGAAGGATTGCAGTTGTGATCTCTCCGTTCGCTGTGGTTGAACTGGCCGCAAAGGAACACTCGTAGGCGAGAAACTTGAGGTGATACCAAGTTGCGGTGTGAACGCCGGGCTGGACAGGAATCGCCTGAAACTCATGCCATCCGTAGTCGGCGCGGCCCAGGATCAAGGTGTCATCCAGATCGCGAAGGCCGGCAAAGTAACCATGATAGGAGTCGACTCCAACTTCTTCCTGGGAAGCGCGAATGACTATGCCTGCATCTCCAGCTTCGGCGAGCAGTTGAATGTCCGCTTCTACTATGTAGTTGTGCCAGCGGGTGGAACCATTCATCAGTTTGGCGCCGCGGTCGTCGGAGATGTTCTGCATGGCGCCATCCACAGCCTGCCATGTGCCGCCGAATGCCTGCCACCCTCCCTGGCGCGGCTGGCCCTCCTGATCGCGGTTGAACGAGTCATGAAAGTAGGGCTTGCGCTCTGTCCAACTGCGATAGAGAAGCGTGAAAGCGGAACCCGCGCTCAGCAGAGCGGCAGTTGCCGCGGCCGTCCATAGTATCCATCGTCTGGCGCGCTTCAAAGCAATGTCCTCATTTGCTGAACCAGCTCAAATCGAGCATCGTCTTCACCGCGTCCGAATCGATATTCTCACGTGTCACCAATTGTGGTTGCAGAACGACATACTCCTCTTTAGCGCCTCCGTCGAGTTCTTCTCCCATCAGTTTCACCGCGGCGCGGCCCATCTGCTGGGTGTCCTGCATGATGATCGAATCGATTCCGCCGGTGCGAATCGGAATCAGCAGGTTCTGATCGAATCCAACCAGATGAATGGATGATGTCTTGTTAAACTCAGTGAGTGCGTAGTAAGTGCCGCGCGTCGAGAACTCGGTCAAAGCAACAATTGCATCCACTTGCAAATTCCCGGCCAGCAACTTCTCGGCTACCTGCTGTTCTTGCGATACGGTCGGCAAGGCCAAGCTGCGAAACACGACGTGGATTTGAGGGAACTCCTCGGCCAGCGTAGCTTCCACGCTGCGCGCGCGGTCCGCGGTGCTCGTCAGTTGATTGCTGATGCCTAGGATCGCGACCGTGCCTTGCCCGCCAAGCAGTTTACCAATCCTGCGCGCGGCCATCTGGCCGCCGCTGCGCTCATCATTCAGCACATACGCGAGCTTCTTGCCCGGGGCGATGCCCAGGTCGGTTCCGACCACGACGACCGGAGTGCCGGCCAACAGCGCGCGGTGAATGGAGATGCGCAGCGGCAAGGCTTCCACCGGGGAAATGATCAGCCCCTTTGCGCCATGATCGAGCGCGCGGTTCAGGATCTCGATCTGGCCCTGGACATCGTCCTCGCGCATAGGCGCGTTCCAGTAAACGTTAAACCCATAAACCGCAGCCTCCCGCTCAACTCCTGTGTGTTCGGCCTCCCACAGCAAGGTTCCGCAGGTTCTCGGAATCACGGCAATCACCGGCGCGGGCCGCCGGCAACCGGGCAAAACAGCCGTCGAGACCGAAAGCGCGAGCAGGAGTAGGGTTCGCGGGAGCTGGCGATGGGCGCAAAATAATCGACTAAACATCTTCTTATTCACACATTTACCAATGCACTCTAGGCGCCAGCCGTGGTCCAGCCAGGAGTCTCGAAACCGGGTTGTGCTTCATAGTACACCTGTACCATGTTCAGTGTATATGCTCCACCTTTAGTATGAGCCTGCCCTTGAATAGGGTCCCGCATAGCTCATGAATTCGCCAGAGATCGAAGCGGCGAATGACAGGGGATCGGATTCGAGGACAAAACTGCGGCCAGCCGGGTAAACGATTGCTGAAGCCGCCGATCATCCAAGGGGCGCGTAGAGCACAGTTCACCGTTTTGTGCGCTTGCGCCTACAGCCCATCCACACTAGGAGGAGACAGTGAGCAAACTGTTCAGTTTCAACATTCCGGCGCTTCGCCAGATGCCAAGCGAGAAGGGTACGAGAGGAGTACGGTCGATTTATTGCGGATTGCTCTTTGCCGCATTGATCTTCACGGCTCTCCCGTCCTTTGCCCAATACAGCGCCAACATCCAGGGAACTGTCCTGGACCAGAACGGCGCGGCTTTAAACGGCGCGCACCTGCGCCTCACCAATGCAAGCACCGGCGTGGAAGCCAGCGCCGTCTCGAATGCCACGGGCGGGTATAGGTTCCTGAGCCTCGCCCCAGGGCAGTACCAGTTGGAAACGCAAGCCACCGGGTTTGCCAAGGCCACCGTGACTCTGACGCTGGAAACCAATCAGACGCTGGATGTTCCGGTCAATTTGTCCGTCGCTTCGGCGAACGTTACCGTTGCGGTCACCGGTGCTCCGCCCGTTCTCGATACGGCTGAAACCCGCAACCAGATGACGCTCGAACAGTCTTCGGTTGACGCCCTGCCACTGGCCGGCCGCGACTTGACCACCCTTGTGAACATGGCGCCAGGAGTAATCGGCCTCGGCCTAACCGCCGGCGGCACTCCAGGATCGGCTGCGGACAACTTCTCTACGGAGCAGCAGGTGGACTCGAGCGCCAACGGTCAGGGCGCCATGGGCAATATGTACATTGTGGACGGCCTGGACATTACCAGCGCCATCCGCCCCGGCGTGCTCAATTTGCAACCAAATCCTGACTCCGTTCAGGAAGTCAGCATTCAGGTCAACACCTACACTGTCGATTATGGCCGCGCCAGTTCCATGCAGATGGCGATAACCACTAAGGCCGGCGGCGACAAATTTCACGGCAGCGCCAGCGACTACTTCAACAACCAGTCTCTGTGGACGAGCAGCGACTTTGTCAAGCAATCGGATTTTGCCAAGTATCACGGCAACAATATGTCGGGAACGGTCGGCGGTCCCATCCTCCCGCTCCACCAGTTCTTCTTCTTTGCGTCCATTGAGCCGCTACGATCGGTCGCGGCTTCAAGTGGCACAGTCTCTTTTGAGGATCCGGCAGTTGTTGCCTGGGCGAAGACCGCTTATCCAAATACGATTGGAACGCAGATTCTCACCGCCTATCCGGTAAAGGTCACCAGTTCTTCACCTTCGCTGACCATGACCCAGGCGGGAATGGGCGCGTATTGCGGCGGAGCGGGACAGTTGGCCTGCAACGCGACTGCTGTGGACTTAGGCAATTGGGCCGGCTCCGCCCCACGTAACGCCACGCAGTGGAATGTGCGCCTCGACAAGGCCTTCAAAAACGACCGCCTCTATGGAGACATCTACAAGGGAAACCTCCTCTCCGGCGATCCTGGAGCGCGTCCGGCATTTCAGTGGGACGCGAATACCTGGACCCTGGCATGGCAGGGCAATGAAACCCACACCTTCTCCTCGAATACCATCAACGAGGCGAGTGTTGCAGGCATGCGCGTAGAGGGAATTCAGGAAGAAAACGCCGAGTTCAAGGTTCCCGATATCAACGTGGGCTTTCTAACCGCCGGCAGCAATGGCAACGGCGCATTCGGCGAGGGCTTCGCAGAGGGCGACTTCATCCAGCACAACTATCACTGGCGCGACGTGCTCACCCACATCAAGGGCAACCACACCATGAAGCTTGGGTATGAGGGCTGGATGGGCGACGACGTCGAACTATTCTCAGGCCCCCATGACCTTCCTCAGTTCAATTTCAACAATCTCGGGGACATGATTGCTACCGACACCACCAAGCCCGCGGCCGTTCAGCCCTATAGCGAGGGGGGCGTGGCCTACAATCCCTTGACCGGCGCGCAGGAGCAATGGAACTGGAATGCCGCCGCCATCACCGGTGGGGTCTTCTTTGAGGACTCCTGGAAGGCGCGCAAGAATCTCACCGTCAACTACGGCGTCCGTTGGGATGACATGGGCAATCCCTACTCACGCACCCCCGAGACCGTCTTTGGCAACTTCTACATGGGCCCTGGCCAGACCAGGACTCAGCAGATTGCCAACGGCTTTGTTCTGCAAAAGGACCATGCGCTCAATCGCGCCATCACCGACATTTTCAGCCCGCGTGCCGGCGCTGCCTGGGATGTATTCGGAAACAGCAAGTGGATTATCCATGGAGGCGCCGGCATCTATCACAACTGGCCTACGCCGGCCAACGTGCAAGAGGAGTTTCGCGGCAACCCGCCGGGAGGCATCTACCCGACCTTCTACGGCTCCGATACCAACCTGTCACACCGGCCGATCTTCGGTTTGGGCACAACAGAAGCACCGCCCTTCGGCTTTACGTATCCCACGCTCTCAGCCCTCACGCTCAATACCCAGGGCGGATTCAACGGATTGGTGGTAGGAATCAGCGGCATCAATCCCAACCTGAAAACCCCTGTCACCTACATCGAATCCTTTCAACTCGAGCACCCGCTTGCACACAACTTTGTGGCCAGTGTCGGTTACTCCGGAGCGATCTCGCACGGACTGCTCTCTGGCGGCGGCAATCCTGGCAACGTCAGTTACGGCGCGGATATCAACGCCCCGCCGGACGACCCGGGCGTTCTGGCAGGAACCACCCCCGTTCGGTACAACTCGAGTTTTGGAACGATCTACTACACCGATAACGACCGTCATTCCGTGTTCAACGAATTCGTCGCCGATGTGCATGGGCGCTTCGCTGGAACGGGATTCGTCGATGTTTCCTACACTCGCTCCTCGTCCAAGGACGACACTCAGGTCTATCCGGAAAACAGCAATCCGCAGCAGTATTACGGGCCATCCAACTGGGACGCACCCAATCGCCTGTCCGCCACGTTCAGTTACGAGTTCGCCGGCTTGAATCACGGTGAGGGAGCGGTGGGACGCACAACCGGAGGCTGGGGCATTAGCGGCACCGTGGTCGGACAATCCGGATATCCATTCACGGTTGACACCACCGCAGCTTACAACGTCGCCGGTGAGGCCAGCGGTCTCTGCGGTGCGGGTCTCAGCGCAAAAGCAGCCTGCGGCGACTACAACGCTGACGGCGACAACTTCGATTATCCCAACGTGGCATCTTACACCCAGTTGCACGGAAGGAAGGACTTCCTCCCCTTAAACAGAGGCGGAACGGGAGGCATCTTCCCCAACGGGGCAACGCAATTCACTCAACCCACTGTCGGGACCGAGGGCAACGAGCGCGAAAACCTCTTCCGCAGTTACGGATTCTTCGAGACGAATGCTTCCTTGCACAAACTCACGACGATCCACGAGAAGATCGCGGCGGAATTCCGTGTTGAAATCTTCAACGTCTTCAACCATCCGAATCTGAATGCCCCGGATGCAGGCGTGACCGATGGCGCCTCCTTCGGTGTGTCCGGCGGCCAATACGAGCAACGCTGGATTCAACTCGGCGCCAACATCAAATTTTAGAAGCTAGGGGGGTCCGCATTGGATCCCTCGTGCTTCCTCCTGAACAGTGGAGCGGCTGCCGAAAACAGCTGCTCTACTGTTTTTTCCAATCCGCATTGATACGATTCCATAACAGCATTGGCGAGAAAACCCATGAAAAAGCTTAATAGGAGACGATTTCTTGCGCTCGGGGCGGCAGCAACCGGCGCCACCCTTGCTCATAAACCACTTTTGGCATTCGCTTCGCCGGCAGGTGCATCCCCTGCGCCATACGTCGCTATCATCCCGGGCATCCATACCTTCGACTACAACCAGATCGAGCTTCTGGAAGGACCGATGCGCCAGCAGTTCGACACCAACCATGAGTTCTTTTACCGCCTTGACGACGACAAGCTGCTGAAGCCATTCCGCCAGCTCGCGGGCATGAAAGCTCCCGGCGAGGATATGGGCGGCTGGTACAGCATCGATCCGGCCTTCAACGGGCGCGGCAGTTTTCACGGCTTCATTCCCGGCCATAGCTTCGGCCAATATCTCTCCGGCCTGGCGCGCGCCTATGCCGTCACCGGCTCGAAACCTACCCAGGAGAAGGTGCGGCGGCTGGTTCAGCAGTTTGCGCCCACGGTTTGCTCCGCTTTCTACGACGACTACCATCTGCCCGCCTATACCTATGACAAGACCAGTTGCGGGCTGATCGACGCGTATCGCTTTGCGGGGGTTGAGCAGGCTCTTGCCGTTCACACGGCGGCTACCGAAGCGGTGGTGCCGCATCTTCCCGAGAAGGCGCTCTCGCGCAAGGAGCAATACGCCCGCCCGCACAAGGACGAGGCCTATTGCTGGGATGAAACCTATACCTTGCCGGAGAATCTATTCCTCGCTTACCGTCTCACCGGCAACCCTCGCTACCGCGAACTCGCCACCCGGTTCATTGAGGGCGATCTTTACTTCGATCCACTTTCCCGCGGCGAAAACGTTTTGCCCGGCGAACACGCTTACAGCCACGTGAATGCCTTCAGCTCCGCCATGCAGGCCTATCTGGTGCTGGGCAATCCCAAGCATCTCCGCGCCGCGCGAAACGGCTTTGATTTTCTGCGTTCCACGCAGAGCTTCGCCACCGGCGGATGGGGACCGGATGAGTTGTTCCGCGTTCCGGGCAGCGGTGAAATCGGCGCCAGCCTCAGCAAATCTCATGCCAGCTTCGAGACGCCCTGCGGCGCCTATGGCCACTTCAAAATTGTGCGCTATCTTCTCGCCGTCACCGGTGACAGCCGCTATGGCGACAGCATGGAGAGCGTTCTCTACAACACCATCCTCGGCGCCAAGCCACTCAAGGAAGACGGAACCAGCTTCTACTATTCCGACTACAACACGCATGCGCACAAGAGCTATCATCCCGACAAGTGGCCCTGCTGCTCGGGAACCTTTCCGCAGATCACGGCCGATTACGGCATCAGCTCCTACTTCCACGACGCCAACGGCGTCTACGTGAACCTTTATGTTCCCTCACGCCTGACCTGGCAGCAGCATGGCGCCAATCTCTCTCTCACGCAGCGCACTGAATATCCTCACGGCGCGCACACCGAGCTGGAGTTGAAGACCGATCGCGATACGACCTTTGCTCTGCGTTTGCGGATTCCCGCCTGGGCAGGCCCCAAGTCCACTCTAAGCATCAATGGCAAGCGCGTAACTGCCGATCTGACGCCGGGGCACTTCGCCATTGTCACTCGTACCTGGAAGAGCGGCGACCGCATCGCGCTTGAGTTTGACATTCCGCTCACACTCCAAGCGGTTGATCCGCAGCACCCCAGGCTCGTGGCACTGCAACACGGCTCACTCTCGCTCTTTGCCGTCAATCCAACAGACGCGCCTGTCACTCGCGCTAACCTGTTGAACGCCCGGCAACTATCCTCCGGATCGCTCGACTGGGAAACCACCACAGACGCCGGGAAGCTGGCCTTCAAGCCCTTTCAGGCAATCGGAGAGGAGCAATACCGGCTCTATCAGGAAGTGATAGCCTGAATCCGCAGTTGGAATGGCCTATGGCTGGAATCACTCCCCGGCGATCCGGGAAGCAGGAGGCAGCAGTTTATGTGTAGTCTTCGCCGGCAAGCCACAATCCTTATCCTTGCGGCCTGTCTCATGGGTTGGCTGTCTACCTTTGCTTTTGCCCAAGCTGCTCCGGCTACAGTCTCGGCGTTGGTCGATGCTCTGCAAAGGGGCCAGAACGCAGACGCGCTGCGCATCTCCGCAGAGTTGCTGCGCGCCGGCCCGCAATCCAACAAAGTTTGGACACTTCGAGCCGTGGCCTTGGAGCAATCGGGCCAGCCTAAAGAGGCGCTGGCGGCCTATCAGCGTGCGATCAAGCTCGCGCCGGACTATCTGCCGGCGCTCGAAGGAGCCGCGCAGCTCAATTACAAGGGGCAATCCGCGCAGGCCGCTCCCCTGCTCCGCCACATCATTTCCCTTCAGCCGGTCAATCCAACCGCGCATGCCATGCTCGGAGTTCTGGAGTATCGCCACTCCGACTATGGAAAGGCCGCACAGGACTTTGCCGCCGCGGAGCAGGTGCTTGATTCCCAGCCATCGGCGCTGATGGCCTACTCCATCTGCCTTGCGCGCCTCAACCGCAATTCAGAGGCAATGGTTCATTTTCAGCAGCTCTTGGCCGCTCGGCCGGCGGATGCAGCCGTCCGCTACGACCTGGCGCTCCTCCAGTGGCATTCCGGGACCGGCGCCGATGCCTTGGCCACACTCCAGCCAATGCTCGACGCAGGGACCGCGGATTCCCGCGTTCTGCGCCTTGCCGCCGCGGTTCATGAGGCGAACAACGAAACTCCGCAGGCCATCGAACTTTTGCGCGCGGCCATCGCCGCAAACCCGGACGAACCGGCCAATTACGTTGAATTCGCTACGCTCTCCTTCACGCATGGCTCGTATTCCGTTGGCATCGACATCGTCAACCTCGGCCTGACCAGGCTCCCGAACTCCGCCGCGCTCTATATGGCCCGCGGCGTTCTCTATGGCCAGAACGGCGACTTTGAGAAGGCCATGGCCGATTTCGAGCACGCTCATACGCTTGATCCAACCTCTTCGATGGCGACTTCCGCCGAAGGGGTCGCACAGTCTCAGCGCCACAATCACGAGGAGGCGCTGGAAGACTTTCGGCGTCAGGTCCGTGAGCATCCCAAGGATGCCTTCGCGTACTATCTGCTCGCTGAAGCCCTCTCCTGGTCGCCCCCGGATGCAAAGCAGGAAAGCAGTGAAAAAAGCCTCGCCGAAGCTATTTCCGCGGCAACGAAGTCGACCGAGCTCGATCCGCACCAGGTGCAGGCTTATGACTTGCTCGCGTCGCTGTATTTACAAGCCGATCAACCTGAGCAGGCGGTCAAGGCATGCCGCTTCGCGCTTCGTATCATGCCCAAGGATCAGCAGGCTGTATACAGCCTTATCTTGGCGCTCCGCAAGACCGGAGCCAAGGAGGAACTGAAGGGATTGGTGCAGACTCTCACCGACCTTCGCAAAGAAGAGCAGGCCGAAAACAATCACACTAATCGATACGGGCAATTGATAGAGGCTTCGCAGTGAATCTCCGCTTGCGGAGGGAGCACGGGTCTTCAGCACCCTGAAAGATAGCGAATAGGAAGGGCCTTCACAGGTGCGGAATTACCCAATCTAGGCTGCAAGAGGTGTCAGGGAACGACTGGTAGGTCGGGGTTTCAACCCCGGCACAAGTTGTTGCAAAGTCCACGGGGCTTTAGCCACTGAGGTATGCCGATGGGGCATTTACTCGCCAAATTGGAAGCACGGAAGGTGTGCGTATGCATTGCCGCGGCAGCCTTCGCGGTCGCTTTGGTGTGGGCCGCAGGGCGCTACAGTTCTGTGTCGGCACAGTCACAGCCGGTTTCTGCATCGTCCAATCAGAATTTCCCCAATCTGGTGGCCATCACAGTCGACTATCCAGAAGAAGGTTCGATCTTTCCCCCGGAGATCACCCCTCCCACATTTCTTTGGCG
>Ga0224557_1002482_pt1 | contig 15634 bp, 14 predicted proteins | sample 714S31014metaG_FD_180677 | JGI IMG/M metagenome (GOLD analysis project Ga0224557, IMG submission 180677) | Peat soil microbial communities from Stordalen Mire, Sweden - 717 S3 10-14 | ecosystem: Environmental > Terrestrial > Soil > Wetlands > Peat | place: Sweden: Norrbotten County, Stordalen...
GCGATGCGGCTCGCCCGTTACGCCTTCAATCGCGAGCACGGCCATTACTGATCCGGACCGTAGATGCACAAGCAAGACGCATCCCAGCACGGTCCAGCGACCGATGGAGAACCCAGCGATCTCGGTCCACGGGATCGCTGGGGAGCGGAGTATGCCTCGAACGATGACCCCGCGTTCATCGACGATCAGAGCGATACGCGCGAGGCGGAGCCAAAAGGCTGCACCAACCACGCACGTGATCGCGACCGGAACGCCTCCTTCGCCCGGAATCACGAGCGCCAGCCCAGCCAGCAGCAAGCAGAAGGCCGTTCCGCCCCAACCGCCGAGCTGAATCGCGCGCGTCCTGTGCAACGTTGATGCGGGAGCCGGACTACTTGCCGCTGAATCTGAAGCCGTCGTCACGGCCGCGCACACTACGTCGCCGCAAGGGCTGACTCGCGGTTTGTCGCCGAAGAGCGATCGCAGCGGGACGCCGTGCCCCGGCGGAAGCGATCGCCGACTCTGGCGACCGCCGCTCCACCAATGCAACAGCGCCGCCGCCGCGGACCAGGCTGCCGCTTGACGCCTACTCCGGTCACCGAAGTCTGGTGACCGCTTCGCAGAACGAGGGGCTGCAGCCGGCACTGCGGCCCCATGTTGTGTTTGCAGCTCTCGAACATCGTGGCGAGCGCCCGGGGGCCTGAGCGAGGCTCGATCGGGAAGCGACAGGCACGCGATCCGGGATGCGCGCTTCTGGCGATTTGTGGGGTGCTCACCTGCGGCGCCGTGCGTCGCGAGCACTCACGGGAGACACCGCGGAGCGGAGTGGAATCAGCGGTTCGCTCGCTCGGACGATCTCCGCGAAGCTGGCGTTCACGCGTGCGGCTCGGCGCGCCAGCTCGACCGCCTCGCCAAGCCCGCGCCACACCGTCCCCGGACCGAACAGCTGCATCACACCAGGCTCGCCCAGCTCCGAGCAGCGCGCCCCGACCAGCACGCAGCCGGCCAGCATCCGCGCTTGGCCGGCTACCACCGGCGAGCGCAGCGAGGCCCGATCTCGCGTGTCGACAGTCTCGCCAAGCAGTGGCGCGCCATCGCAGACGACACGGGTGCGGGCAACGAGACCGCCGGGCTCCTCCGCGGCCCGCCCCAGCACAAACGACTCGGCTAGAGCCAGCGAGCCACGGGCGGCAACCTCCACCTCCATGCTGCGCTCGACCGCGGCGCCCGCAGCCACGATCATCGGAGCGGCGAGCCAGACGAGCCGCCCGCCCGGATGGACCCGCACCGAAACGGTCGCCCGCGCCGGCTCACCGCCGCGGGCGTCGTGGACGACCGTTGCCCCGATCTCACCAAGCTCCAACCGAGCCCCCGGGCCGACCACCACCGACAGTGCCACCTGGTCGCCGCCCAGCAGGCCGGCACGGCTCTGCACCAGCAGCACGCGGGCGAAGCCACCGCTCGACCCGGGGATGACGCGAGGCCGCCACGGCTCGGTCCCGGACAGCTCACTGGCGACGGTACGTCCGCCGATGATCGCGGCCTCGATCGCCAGCGACGCCGTCAATGCGTGTGCGTGTGCGCGTGGGCGTGGGGTGCCGGCGGCCCCGGGTCGACGCTGACCAGCGTACCGTCGCGCCATCGCGCCAACGCGTCGCGAACCCAGCCGACGAGCGGGCCGACCGACGCCCGATCGCGCAGGCTGAGCGCGATCACCGGCCGCCCCGGCCCGCGCGCGTGCGCAGCATCGTGCAGCATCAGCGAGACGTCGGCGCCCACCAGCGGCGCCAGATCGACCTTGTTGATCACCAGCAGGTCGGCGCGGGCGACGCCGGGACCACCCTTGCGCGGGACGTCGTCGCCACCAGCGCAATCGAGCACGAAGATCTGTGCGTCGGCAAGCGCCGGGCTGAAGCAGGCGGTGAGGTTGTCGCCGCCGGACTCGACGAACACCAGGTCCAGCGGCCCACAGCCGTGCTCCAGCTCCTCGACCGCCAGCAGGTTCGCCGTGATGTCGTCACGGATCGCGGTGTGGGGACAGCAGCCGGTCTGGACGGCCGCGATGCGGTCCGCCGCCAGCACCCCCTGGGCGCGCAGGAAGCGCGCGTCCTCATCGGTGTAGATGTCGTTGGTCACGACCCCGAGCTCAATCAGCTCGGAGAGCTCGCGACACAGCGTCGCGATCAGCGAGCTCTTGCCGGTCCCCACCGGGCCTCCGATCCCGATCCTCAGTGCGCGTCGTTCAGCTGACAAAGAGCCTCCTGTCGGTGGTAGCGAATTTCATCGCCCGCTCATCGAGCAGCGGGGTGGCGGTGCTCGGCAGGTCCCCCACGGCGGCCGCCGCCACCGCCGTCGCGGCGAGCGCCCCGATCTCTGCGGCCAGCGCGACCACCCTCGCGGAGGTGACCGCCGCGTCGAGCGGCAGCAGCTTGACGGCCGCCGACGCGACGGTGGCGGCATCGTCGTAGAGCGACACGCGCGCGACCGCGAGCGGATCGACCCCGCCAGCCGCCCGGGCGACCGCGCCGAGGACGACGGGCCGCGGCGTCAGCACGCTGCGCGAGCGGTATCCGGCCAGCACCGCATGGTCCGGAAACCACACGCTGGCGGTTCGCAACAGCCCCTGTCCGAGCTGCGCCGATACGCGCCGCAGCGGCTCGGCCGGCGTCCGCGCGGCCGCCTCCAGGTCCAGTGCCAGCAAGCCGTCGACCGATCCGCACCCGAGCGCTGCAACAGCCAACGATGCGTCACATACCCCCACCGTCCGCAGCCGTGCCCGGATGAACTGCGGCACCTCGGTTGCCGCCAATCCGGCCCCAACAGCGGCCTCGAGGCCTCCGGACGCCGCGAACGATCCGCTCGGCGTGCGGGCATCGGCCAAAACCAGGTCAAGCACGCGCGTCCATCTCAGAAGAGCGAGTAACGCTGGGCCATCGGCAGCAGGTCGGCCGGCGCCGGCATGACGGCCTCGCCGTCAACTGTCACGACGAACGTCTCCGGGTCGACGGCGATCGACGGGAGCTGATCGTTGCCCGGCAGGTCGGCCTTCCCCACCGCGCGAGTGTCGCTCACCGCCACCAACGAGCGCTCCAGGTCGAGCCGCCCCGCCAGCCCGGCCTCCAGCGCGCCCGGGGCGACGAACGACACCGACAGCGCCGCGGCCGCGCGGGCCGCGGCAGCGAACATCGGCCGTCCGAGCACCGGCTGGGGCGTCGGGATCGAGGCGCCGGCGTCGCCGATCGGCGCCCAAGCCACCTGGCCGCCCTTCAGCACCAACCGGGGACGAACGCCGAACCAGGCCGGATCCCACAGCACGAGGTCGGCCAGCTTGCCGACCTCGACCGAGCCGACGAGCTGGTCGATGCCGTGCGCGACGGCCGGGCAGATCGTGTACTTGGCGACGTAGCGCCGCAGCCGTCCGTTGTCAGCGCGACCGGCGACGCCCGGCGACCCGCCCCACCGCGCCTTGCCCACATGCGCGGTCTGCCAAGTTCGGATGATGGTCTCGCCCGCACGCCCCATCGCCTGCGAATCGCTGCCGATGATCGAGATCGCGCCGAGGTCGTGAAGCAGATCCTCGGCGGCCATCGTGGTCGCGCGGATCCGGCTCTCAGCGAAGGCGAGATCCTCCGGCACCGCCGGGTTGAGGTGGTGGCAGACGATCAGCATGTCCTGGTGCTCAGCGAGCGTGTTGACGGTGTGGGGCCGGGTCGGATTGGTCGAGGACGGCAGGATGTTGGGCAACGCGGCGATCGCGATGATGTCCGGGGCATGGCCGCCCCCGGCGCCCTCGGTGTGATACGTGTGAATGCCCCGGCCCGCGATCGCGGCGATCGTCGACTCGAGGAACCCCGCCTCGTTCAGCGTGTCGGTGTGAATCGCCGCCTGGACCCCCCAGCGCTCGCACGCGCGTAGGCAGGCATCGATCGCCGCCGGGGTCGTGCCCCAGTCCTCGTGGAGCTTGAACCCGCCCGCACCGGCGAGCACCTGCTCCTCGAACCCGGCCTCACTGACCGTGTTCCCCTTGCCGAGCAGCAGGACGTTGACCGGCATCGAGTCGAGCGCCCGGTGCATCATCGTGAGCGAAGCCGGCGACGGCGTCACGGTCGTCGCGCGGGTCCCCTCGGTCGGTCCCGTACCCCCGCCGATCAGCGTGGTGATTCCGCTGGCGAGGGCCTCGGTCACGATCGTCGGGGTGATCAGATGGACGTGGCAGTCGATCCCGCCCGCGGTCAGGATGCACCGGTCGCCGGCAATCACGTCGGTCGAGGGCCCGATCCGCAGCGCCGGATGGACGCCGTCCATCACGTCTGGATTGCCTGCCTTGCCGATCCCGCAGATCCGCCCGTCGCGCACGCCGACGTCGGCCTTGATAATCCCCCAGTGATCGAGGATCACTGCGTTGGTGATGACCAGCTCGGGGGCGCCGTCGGCGTGCGACGAGACCCCCTGGAGCATCGACTCGCGGATCGTTTTGCCTCCGCCGAACACCGCCTCGTCACCGCCCGCACAGTGGTCGTGCTCGACCTCGAGCCAGAGGTCCGTATCGGCTAGGCGCACGCGGTCGCCGAGTGTCGGCCCGTACAGCGCCGCGTAGCGCTGGCGCTCAACCGAGCTCACGACGCGCCCTTGCCGACCTGCAGCCCCGGGACGATCCGCCGGCCGCCGAGTGCGACCAGCCCGACCTCCCGCTCGAGCCCCGGCTCGAACCGCAGCGAGGTCCCCGCCGGCACGTCGAGCCGGAAGCCGGCGGCGATCGAACGATCGAACCGCAGCGCGGCGTTCACGTCGGCGAAGTGAAAGTGCGAACCGACCTGGATCGGCCGGTCGCCCGTATTGAGCACCGGCAGCGTCCGGCGCTCGCGCCCGGGGGTGAGAGCGACCGGCTCGCCCGAGCCCACGACTACCTCACCTGGGATCACGGGATCACGGCACCGGGTTGTGGATCGTGACGAGCTTGCGGCCGTCTGGAAAGGTCGCCTCGACCTGAACCTGGTCGAGCATCTCCGGCACGCCCTCCATCAGCTGCTCGCGCGAGAGCACGGCCCGGCCATCACGCATCAGGTCCGCCACCGTGTGCTGGCCCTCGCGCGCACGCTCGATCACCCAGCACGACAGCAGCGCGACCGCCTCCGGGTAGTTCAACAGCACGCCGCGCTCGAGGCGGTCCCGAGCCACCATTCCCGCCACCACCAGGAGCAGCTTTTCCTGATCCGACGGGGTCAGCAGCATTTCGCGCCACCGAGCGCCGCGATCGCCGCATCCACGCCTCCGGGACGGATCGGCATGAACTCCGGCAGGCCAAGCTCGAGCGCCGTCAACGCCCCGACGATCATCATTTCGTCGATGTCGCCGAGGTGCCCAACCCGCAGACAGCGCCCCGCCAACCGGCCGAGCCCGCCGCCGAAGGTGACACCAAAGCGTTCCAGCAGCGCTCTGCGCACGCCCGGATCGGGGACATCGGGCGGGAGCAGGAAGGCGGTGACTGAATCGCTCATCGCGGCCGGGTCAGCACACACGAGCTCCAGCTCCCAGTGCATGGCGGCGGCACGCACGGCGTCGGCCAGCCGGCGGTGGCGCGCGAACACCGCCGGCAACCCCTCGCCGGCCAACCGGTCCAGCGCCGTCCGCAGGCCGACGATCAGATTCGTGGCCGGCGTGTATGGCGTCGAGCCGGTCTCGGCGGCGTCGAGCATCGGGACCCAATCCCAGTAGGCGCGAGGGAGGCAGGCGGATTCCCCAGCCGCGCGTGCCCGATCGGAGACGGCGAGCAGGGCGAGCCCCGGTGGCAGCATCAGTCCCTTCTGGGAGGCGGTGATTGTGACATCAGCGCGCCATTCGTCGTGGCGCACGGGCATCGAGCCCAGCGACGAGACCGCGTCGACCAGCAGGAGAGCCTCGTGCCCGACCTCATCGATCGCGGCGCGCAGCGCACCGATGTCACTGGTCGTCCCGGTCGAGGTCTCGTTGTGAACGACCAGCACGGCCTTGATCTCAGCGCCCGTGTCGGCCACGAGCGCGGCGCGCAGTGCGCCCGGGTCAGCGGGGCCTCGCCAGCCGGTCTCGACCACCTCCACCTCCAGGCCCAGCCGGCGCGCGTGCTCCGCCCAGCCGGCGGCGAAGAAACCTGTCTCGAGGAGCAGGACCCGGTCGCCGGGGCTGAGCGTGTTGACCAGCGCCGCCTCCCAGCCACCGGTGCCGGAGCCCGGGAACACGGCAACCGGAAGCACGGTTCCGAACAGCGGGCGCAGGTCCCGCAGGACACTGCGCAGAATCGAAGCGAACTGCTCCCCGCGGTGGTCGATCGTCGGTTCGGCGATCGCCCGCAGGACCGCGTCGGGGATGTTCGTCGGCCCGGGGAGTTGCATGAGTCCGCGACCCGCCCGGTGCGAGGCTCCGATCACGACGGCAGCCAAGGCGGTTGCTGGGCGCCGCCGAGCAGCTGCTCGAGCCTGAGACCGACAGCCAGGACGAGCTCCTCGCTGCCCGGCCCAGCCACGACCTGCACCGATAGCGGCAGCCCACGACGATCGCGGCCGACCGGGATGCTGAGGGCCGGGAAGCCCAGCGCGCTGACCGCGCGGCACTGGGCCATCAGCTCGAAGCCCGACCGCCGGACGCCTTCGACCAGGGCGGTGCCATCGAGCTCGCAGGCCGCGACCGGCGCGACCGGCGCGATCAGGACGGGTGTCCGCTCGAGCTGGGCGAGGACGCGGCCGCGGAGCTGATCGATCCGCTCACGCAGCGGCCCCTGATCGGCCGCCGAGACCGGCGCCGCCGCCAGCAGCGCGGCTGCGCCGGCGCCGAGCAGCGCCTGCCTGGGACCGACCGCGGCGCGATGGTCGTCGAGCGGATCGGTGTCGCGTAGCGCATTGAAGGCTGCGTGGAGTCCGTCGAGGCTGCCGCTCGCCGCCTCGACGGCGATACCCGCGCCGGCGAGCGCGTCTGCCGCCAGGCGTACCGCCGCCTCGGCGTCGGCTCCGACCGTCACGGTGTCGTCTGCGGACACCCACCCGACTCGCTCCTGATGCCACGAGCTGCCGCGGCCGAGCTCCCGTCCGGCGATCACTGAGAAGGCCAGCGCCAGGTCCCGCACGGACCGCGCGATCGGCCCGATCACCTGAAACATCCGCTGCACGTTCGGCACCGGACCGGCGGGGCCGCTGCGCCCATCCATCCGCCCCCCAGCCTCGGGTAGCTGGCCGACCGGATCGACCGACCCGACGCCGGGACGCAGCGCCAGGACTCCGCAGCACTGTGCCGGCCACCGCACAGATCCGCCGTAGTCGGTCCCGAACCCGAGCGCCGACGCCCCGGCGGCGATCAGCGCGGCCTCGCCGCCCGACGAGCCGCCCGGACTGTGGGCGCCCCACGGGTTGCGGGTGATCCCGTGTACGGCGTTCTCGGTGGTGATCCCGAACCCGAACTCCGGGCAGTTGGACTTGGCGATGACGATCGCGCCGGCGGCTCGCAGGCGGGCGACCGCCACCGCATCAGCTGCCGGGATGTTGCCGGCGAACGCGGCACTGCCGCAACTCGTCTCGGTCCCGGCAGTGGCGATCACGTCCTTGACCGTGATCGGGACGCCGCAAAGAGCGCCCGGCTCGGCGCCGGAGGCGAGGAGCCGGTCGAGTGCACGAGCTTCGCGCAGCGCCTCGGCGCGCCGGTCGCGGGCGACCGCATTGAGCGCGAGCGAGACCTCGTCTAGGCGATCGAGGTGCGCGCGCATAACTTCTTCGGCCGCGATCTCGCGGGCGACGATCGCGTCGCGCAGCCGCCACGCCGGCCAACCGGCCGGCGCGGTCGGCGCTCGGACGCGCGCCACCGGATACGGGTCGGTCGGCTGGACCTCCGTGGCGTTCCCGCCGGGGCTCACGTTGTCAACCTCACGCGCGTCGCGTTCCCGCCGGGACTCACGTCGTCAACCTCACCCGCGTCGAACCCTCGCCGACCCGGGCCCGGGCGACCCACTCTCCGCGCGGCGCGTCGCCGACGAACATCCCGTCCGCGACGACCGGCTCACCGCGCAGCAGCACCCAGGACGGGGAGCCGGCCACCTCGACCCCTTCGTACAGCGAGTGGTCGGCGGCCGAGCGCTGACTGCTGGCGCTGAGCTTACGTGGCCGTGCCGGATCGAAGACGACCAGGTCGGCATCGGCGCCCGGGACAACCGAGCCCTTTCGGGGCGCCAGGCCGAAGATCCGCGCCGGCGCGGTCGCGACCAGCTCGACCCAGCGGCTGAGCGAGATCCGCCCGGTTCGCACGCCGAGATCGTACAGCAGCATCACCCGCTCCTCAACACCCGACACCCCGTTTGGGATCAGCGAGAAATCGTGGCGTCCGAGCGTCTTCTGATCTGCGAGCCGAAACGGGCAGTGGTCAGAGTTGACCGCGTCGAGGCCGCCGGCCGCGAGCGCCCTCCACAGCGCCTCCTGGTCGGCTGCGGAGCGGAGCGGCGGCGAGCAGACGTAGCGGGCGCCCTCGAAGCCGTCGCGGTCGAGGTCGGACTCGGTGAACCTCAGGTACTGGGGGCAGGTCTCGGCCAAGACCGCCTGGCCGGCAGCGCGAGCGGCGGTCACCGCGGCCAGCGCCCCCTGGCAGGAGACGTGCACGATGTACAGCGCCGCGCCGACCACAGCGGCCAGCGCGATCGCCCGCCCGGTCGCTTCGGTCTCGGCCACGGGCGGACGCGTACGCGCATGCCACACCGGCGACACGTCCCCGCGCGCCAGCGCGCCCGCCACCAGGTGGTCGACGACATCGCCGTTCTCACAGTGGACCAGCACGAGCACGCCGCTCGCCGCGGCCACCCTCATCACCTCGAGCATGGTCCGGTCGCTGACCATCAGCGTGCCCGAGTAGGCCATGAACAGCTTGAACGAGCTGATCCCCTGCTCGGGCAGCATCGCCAGCTCCTCCAGCGCACCTGGTACACCGAGATCGACGCAGGCGAAATGGAACCCAACGTCCACCCACAGCGGGCAGGCGTCGAGCTTTGCCCGCCACCCGCTGAGCGCCTCGGCCACGCCCTGCCCGGGCCGCTGGATCACGAAGTCGATGATCGTCGTGGTCCCGCCCATCGCTGCCGCCGCGGTCGCGGTGTCGTAGTCGTCAACGGTGACGACCGGGCCCGCGGGCATCGAGACGTGTGTGTGGGCATCGATCGCCCCCGGCAGCACGTAACAGCCGGTTGCGTCGATCAGCTCGGCACCGGCGGCATCCAACTCCCGGCCGACCGCGACGATCAAGCCATCGGCCACCAGCACGTCGGCCCTGAACACCGACGACGCCGTCACGACCTGACCACCCGCGATCAGCCGCCGGTCACTCACGCTAGCCAGCATTTGTCGACCTTCACGACATAGGTGTACTTCGGGTTCACGATCTGAGTCGCGCGCGCCTCGGCGACCTGCCCGAGCAGCATCAGCGCGTCGGGCACGGTCAGCCCGTAGTCGGCCGCGATCCACTCCACCAGGTCGCGGACGGCCAGCCGGAAAGCGTCTTCGAGCGGGCGCGCGCAGGCGATCACACCGATGCAGCGCGCGTCCTCGAAGCGGGGCCAGCGCATCTGTGGCGGCCGCGCCGCGACATCCAAGGACACCGTCGTCCAGGTACGGCACTCGATCCCGCCGAGGCCGCACAGCTCGCCGTCGCCCTGAAGCGCGTGGCAGTCGCCCAGCGCGAACAGCGCCCCCTCGACCGCCACCGGCAGCATCACCGTGCAGCCGGCTGTCAGCTCCTGAACGTCGAGGTTCCCGCCGTGGGGGCCGTTGTCGACCGTGCTGATCGAGTCGAGCAGCGGCGCGCACCCGATCACGCCGACCATCGGCCGGACCGGCAGCAACCGCCCGTCCGGCCAGACCACCGACCCGTCACGAATCGGCACCACCTTGGACAACACCCCCCACTCCTGCTCCCGGATCCAGTCCGGGAACGGCGACAGACCAGGGATCAGCCCGGTCAGCCCCGGCGAGATCACCTCGATCGAATCGATCGAGCAGACGACCATGTCGCCCGGCCCCGACCCCTCGATCCAGATCGGTCCGGTGGCCGGGTTCAGGTAGGGCGGACGCACCATCGAGACATCGAACTGGTCGCCATCGGCGTGCAGTACATCGCCGATATTCAGCTCGGTCTCGATCCGCACCGACGCCCCGGGCGCGACGCTCAGCACCGGCGGATGCTGCGGCCCGAGCGTGTAGAGCAGCCCGGTGGACCGCTCCAGCTGGAGCGGTCCACCGGGCACAGTCTCACCCACGCTGGCCATCCGGCCACCAGCGGAGCCGGCTGCAAGCGCCCATGTTCACGCGAGCTCAGGCGCCAACGGCGCAACCGCGTGTCCGGTCGGCACGGCGGTCATGCCGCCGGCGGGCACCTCCTCACCGAGATCCCTGAACGCGTAATCCACGTCGATGACCCCGGGCCGACGATCGCGCATCACCAGGTAGAGCCCGCCCAGCAGCGTCCACCCGAGGATGATGTAGGGCACCCACTTCAGCGGCGCCCCCGGGTTCGGATAGAACGCGGTGTAGACGGCCGGTACGAGGATCGCGATGCCGACCGCGGGGACCACCAGGTTGCGCAGGAGACCTTTCTCCGGCTCGACCTTGTGGAAGTAGACCATCGCCGCCAACAGCAGGACGATGAACGCCACTGCGCCCGCCAGGCCGTTCGTGAAGCCGAGGAAGCCGAACGCCTGCGGCGTGCTCCAGGCCAGGCCCATGACCAGCGTCACTACCACCGACAAGCCGATCTGGACGCAGATCGCGAAGTACGGCGTCTGACGGGCGCCGGTGCGGCCGAACGCCGAGGGCAGCGCCCGCGCACGCCCCATCCCGTACTGGATCCGGACGACGCAGTTGTGGCTGGCGATCATGTTGCCCAGCACTGAGGTCATGATCACCAGCGACAGCGCGTCGCGCCAGCCGTTGCCGAGCCCGACCCGGCGGAAGGCCGCCCACCAGGGCGTGCCGGTGCTGGTGTTGGCGGCCGTCAGCGCCGGGATCCCGTGGATGCCGAAGGCGTTGACCATCGCGAAGGTTGCGAACAGCAGCAGCGCACCGATCGAGATGAGCGCGACGAAGATCGCCTTTGGCACGTTACCGTGCGGGTCCTTGACCTCCTCGCCGAGCGTGAACGACTGCTCGAACCCGAGGTAGATCAGGACGCCCGAGGCGATCGCCAGCGAGAGGCCGGTGAAGCCGCCGCTCGCGTGGGTCGGGCTCATCGACGCGAACGAGATGTGCGGCGCCTTGACCAGCAGCGCGATGCTGGCGAGCAGCAGCACGAAGTCGGCGATGATCGCCAGGCCGAGGTCGATCCGGGTTGAGATCCGGATCCCGATCAGCGACAGCGTCAGTGCGACCCCGCCGGCGAACATCGCACACACCCACCACGGGATGTCGAGCCCGAACACGTAGCTCATCCCGTCGTGCGCGTAGATGCCGAAGGCCAGCATCAGCTGCGGCACGAACAGCACGTAGTACATGAAGGACAGCCAGGTGGTCAGGAAGCCGGCGCGCTCGCCGAGACCGTGGCTGACGTAGGAGTAGATCGAGGCGGCGCTCGGCAGCCGCCGGGCGAAGCGCGCGATCGTGAGCGCGACGATGAACATCGCGATCCCGCATGCGAGCACCATGAACGGTGCCGAGAAGCCAGCGCTGATCGCGATCAGTGGGGCGACCGACAGCGCCCCAAGCAATGGCCCCATCGCCTCCACCGATAGCGCGAGCGACTCCCAGAAGCCGATCGAGCGATGGCGCAGACCAGTCTTAGCGGCTGGGTTAGCCACGTTGTGTCACCCCGTTCTCGTTTTGTGGTTGGTTACAGTTGCGCGTAGAAGGCGCGGTCGATACAGACCCGCGCAGTGCGCAGGCCGTTGACGACCTGGCAGACCTCGAGGTCTGCCTTCATCGTCACCAGCAGGTAGGCGAGGTCCTCATTGAGTCCCTTCTCCAGCACGAGCGCCTCGACCAGATCGGCGGTGGCTAGCGCCCCGGCGCGCTCGAGCGTCTCGGCCGAGCCGATGAACATCAGCCGGTCGGGCGTGCGGACCCGGGGCCGGCGGTGGGGTGCGGCCCCGCTGGGCCGCACAACGCAGCGCAGCGTCACGACGGCGTCGGTCTCCGGCGCTACCCCGCAGAGCTCGCCGTCGCTTTGGAGCTGGTGGCAGTCGCCCATGAACAGGAGGCCGCCGGGATGAAAGACCGGGAGCTCGACCACGGACCCGGCGCAGACGAAGCGTGTGTCCATGTTGCCGCCATGGTCGCCCGGGAGGACGCTCGGCACCGCCTCGCCGGCCGGAGCGACCCCGAGGCAGCCGAGATTCGGCCGGACCGGCAGCCGCAGGCCGCCCGGGAACACGATCTCGCCGTCCTCGACCGGATGGAACTCGAGCGGGAGCCGTGGCCAGTCGAGGATCCCGATTCCGGGGATCACCCCCTGGGCACCGAGCCCCTCGACCTCGAGCGCCTCGATGTGCACCTCAAGCACGTCTCCCGGCATCGCACCCTCGACGAAGATCGGGCCCGTTAGCGGGTCGGCCTTGGCCTGGTCCAGACCGCTGAGGTCGTCGCCGGGCTTCAGTCCGAACTCGCCGAAGGCGCTCTTGGTCTCGACCACGAACAACTCGCCCGACGCCACCGTGGCGGCCGGCTGATGTTCGGCCGAGTAGCTGAACACCGGGGCGCTGCGCGGCACCCGAAGCTGCTCGGAACTGGTCGGCGATTGCATGGCCAGGAACTTAGACTTGGCCCCCAGCGGCACGTATGGCCACGGGGCCAAACTTTCGCGACCCAGGTTCTACATTTGGTCTTACGGTCTTACCAGATTGTCCGTTGAGGCCAGGTTGCTGGACTCTCGCGCGGACCCCGGTTCCCCGTAGAGGCCCGGCGAGCCGGCGAACAGCGAGCCCCAGCCGCGCATATGCGGCGCCACCCCGACCAGCTCGAGCGCCTTCCACAGCGTCACCGCGACCGAGTCGAACACCGGCTTGCCGAGCTCCAGCTCGAGCTCGCCCGCCAGCTGCGCGCCCGCGATCCCGGTGCAGTACAACAACACGCACTCAGCCTCTGGCACGTTCGCGTCGCGGACCAGCTGCCGGAGCCGCTGATCGGAGACGTGGGCCATCGCCCGGTTCTCGCTGACACCCGCGCTCGTGAAGGCCACCACCTCCACCCCCTCGGCGGCGAACACGTCGGCGATCCGCGCCGACACGTCAGTCGTATAGGGCAGGGCAAGGCCGGCTCGGCGCAGGCCGCAGCGCTCCAGCAGCTCGAGCTGGGCGAGCGTCGAAGTCGTGCTGGGGATCCCGGTCCGCTCGGAGATCAGCGCGCACAGGGCGCGGTCCGCGTCGACCCCATTCCAGCCGCCCGAGGTGCCGTTCCATACGATCGCGTCGACACCAGCATCGGCCAGCAGCTCGGCGGCCGCGAGCATCGGCTCGGCGCCAAACTGGTCGGTGTGGCGCTCCTCGAGGCTGATCGCCTCGACCTTGATCCGGGTGAAGTGATGGGATACGAGCGCGTCGAACGGCCGGCTCATCAGGCCGGTGAGCGGCTCCAGCACGGTGTTACTCGACGGCGTGATGTGGCCGACTTTGCGACGCTCCTGCGAAGGCACATAGGAATACATGCGACGGACCACCACCCCCAGCTTTGGTCTTACAGACTGACCGACACCGTAGGGGGCCGCTCTCGATGCGTCAAGCGTCGTGCTTGGTTGCGCCGCGCAGAACCTCGCGCATTCCGCGCTGGGCCTCAGCCAAGTGGGCACGCATCGCGGCACGGGCCCCTTCACCGTCGCCGAGCTCGATCTGGGTGAGGATCCGGCCGTGGGCACGGATCGCGCTGCGAACTATCTTGGGGTCAGCCAGGGTCGGAAGCTGGACCGTGATCAGGACCTCACGGATCGAGTCGAGCAGGACCTCGAAGAACTCGTTGCCCGTGGCGGTGGCGATCGCGCGATGGAACTCGACGTCGACCAGCGCCGCCGCCTCGGCGCTCAGCCTGGGCTGCAACCGCGCCGCCAGAGCGCGCAGAGCCGCCACCTGGTCCGCCGAGGCCCGCTCAGCGGCCAGGCCGGCATTCTCTACCTCGATCACCGCCCGGACCTCCATCAACTTCCCGTAGTCCAGGCGCTGACCGCGCAGGTAGAGGGTCAGCGACTCCGTGACGTTCTCGCGGCCGAGCGCAGAAACGATGTGACCGCGCCGCGGGTTGTCCTCCAGCAACCCCTTCGCGATCAACGAACGAACGGCCTCGCGGATGACCGGACGGGAGACGGCGAACCGCTCGCACAGCTCGCGCTCGGAGGGGAGCTTGTCACCCGGCTCGAGCCGGCCAGAGACGATCGAGTCGGTGAGCGCGCCAGCCACCCGGTCGGCCAGACGCAGGCTGCGCTCAATCGGGACGAAGTCTGCAGGTCCGTCGCTGGCAAGTCGCTCAGGCGTCATGACCGGAGCGTATCGGTGTGAGCAGCGCCCCAGTGCCTAGAGACCGCGCCGGGCCAGCGAGCCCTGGCACGGCGGTCGATCCGATGTGCTCGACACGGAGCGCTGTGGGGCCAAGAGCACGCTGGATCCGCTCCCGTTCGTGCTCGAACCGGCTCGGCCAAGTCGAGTCGTAGTCCGCGATCACGATCTCCCGCTTCTCGCGACCGCCAATCAAGACGCGGTCGAAATGTTCGCTCCGTTCGCCACCGTCCACGCGACGATTCTTTCAGGGGCACCTCACAGCTGCTGGTCGATCGTTGCGTCAGTCTGGACCATCCGGGGCGTACTGCCGCTTTCACGCACAGGCGACAGGCGTGCTGGCCGAGTGAGGCGATGGCGGCAACCTAACGATTGGGACACGGTAGCCGTAGTTACGCACGCCGAGCGTCAGTAGTCACGTACGGCTCTGTCGTCTTGTCGCAGATCGGGCGAGAGGCGCCTGCCAGAGCGACCAGGCAGTCTCAAACCGACCGGCTCTCGCAAAACCTTAGCCCTTGATGGTGGTGACGCCGCCATTCACCTGAACCGCTGTCTTCCGAAGGCCATACCTCGGGTTCCAAGGACGAGTTAGAGGGTCATGAGCCCAATTGTGAAGGTTATAAACATCCCAGACCTCAAGGCTTTCCGAAAGATGGTAAAGCGTTGGGTTCGCCCCAGTTGGCAGCGCATCGACGCTACGCTCATTGAGGACTCTCACCGAGTAGCCGTGGTTGATGCCGACTTCCCCACCTATCAGGAACTGAATTCCCCCGACGGTGAACTGATCGGTGCCGATCTTGTCACCGACATAGATCGGATCGCCCACTCTTAGTTTGACAATCTTGTGGGTGTCGTAGCGTTCGACGTACATGTAGCCACCGCTTTTGTGCGTCGTGATATCGACGATGTGTGTCACCTTCCCAACGAGGAGATCCGGCTTGATGTTGGCCGGCACCTTAAGGGGGCCAAGCGCGACGAAGGGGGGCAGGTGCCCGCGTGCCGATCCTGTTGGCGAGGTCGCGGCCGGGAAGGTCGCTCCGGTGAGGTTGGATAGGACAAGGTCGAAGTCGGAGGTGTCGCGTAGTTTGATGTCGGCGTTGCACTGGACTTTGATCGCCGCGGTTGTCGTTCCGGGCGCGATCGTGAGGGTGCCTTTGGTCGGCTTGTAGTCGCCCTCGGCTGCTA
>Ga0224557_1002483_pt1 | contig 15631 bp, 16 predicted proteins | sample 714S31014metaG_FD_180677 | JGI IMG/M metagenome (GOLD analysis project Ga0224557, IMG submission 180677) | Peat soil microbial communities from Stordalen Mire, Sweden - 717 S3 10-14 | ecosystem: Environmental > Terrestrial > Soil > Wetlands > Peat | place: Sweden: Norrbotten County, Stordalen...
CCTCTGCATCGTCAGCCCAGTTTGAGGACGTGGCAGAGGTAGTACATCGTGGGCAGTGCGAACAACAGTCCGTCGATACGGTCCAGCAGTCCGCCGTGCCCCGGCAAAAGACGGCCGAGGTCTTTGACGCCAATGGTTCGCTTCACCATCGATTCGAAGAGGTCGCCGAGCGGCACCACGATCGAAATCGCGACGGCCGCTTCCAGGCCCGCCTTTCGCGTCCAGACGCTCATGATCGGTAAGAGCAACGCACCCGCCACGAGCGTCAGTATCGTGCCGCCCGCGGTGCCCTCAATGGTCTTGCTCGGCGAGAGCAGCCTGTTGAGCGGTCGCTTGCCGAACTGTCGCCCCACGACGAAGGCCCCGGAGTCGTTGGCGACCGTCAACACCATCGCGCCGAAGAGGTAGGAGAGTCCGTGTCCGTGGACGAATGAGTGCGGGGCCACGAAGAGCAGCGCGTAGGAACCGATGACCCCGATCCAGACGTAGACGAAGATCGTCGCGCCCAGTCCGTCGAGCACGTCGACGGCTCGATCCGCGTTGAGGTACCAGACGAATCCGAAGATGATCAGGAGGACGCTCACGGCCCCGACCGAGGTGAGGCCCTTGTTGTAGACGGCGACGCCGAGCGTGAGGATCGCGACGATGCCGAGCACCGTGGCGGGGTGCGCCCCGGCCGAGCGGAACCCGGCGTAGGCCTCGGCCCCGGCCAGGGCGAGTACGACGAGGACCATCACCGTCACGGGCAGGGCGCCCAAGACGAAGACCCCCGAGACGACGGCGGCGAGCAGCACACCCGTCACGAGCGAACGAGAGAAGTTGCGGTCGTTGCTCTGGCGAACGGCGCGACCGGCGAGTGGGTTCGCCGAGATCGACCGGCGCGTGCGCTGGATGCGGTCCGGTTCGGGTCGCGGCGCTTCGGTCACGACCTCCTCGACGTGGGGCACCTCGGTCTCGATGAACTCCCAGGGCCGAGCCGTGTCTTCGCGCTGTTCACCGGCGAGGATGGCGGTATCGAACTGGTCCTCGTGAGCGACCCAGTCGGCCTCGCCCTCACGCCACGCCGGCGCGGGGATTGCCGACCAGGGGTCGTCGCTGTCGGCCGCTTCGCGAGCCACGACGATCGGCACCTGCCCGGTCGGGGCGTCGGTCCAGTGCGGCAGCAACGTCGTGGGGTCGATGATCATCGTCTCGTCGGCCGCGTCGGCGGCGATCTCGGCGCCGGTGATCGTCACCCGAGAGTCGGTCGAGCTCACGACGGGCATCTCGCCCGTGGGTTCGTCGAACAGCGTGCCGTCGTCGTCGTCAGACTTCAAGTAGTTCTTGCTCCTTGTGAGCGAGTAGCGCGTCCACGACGGCCACTTCTTCTTGGGTCATCTTGTCAAGGATCTTCTCGTAGTACTCGAGGTCGTCACTCGAGATGCTCTTGTCCTTTTCCAGGGCCTCGAGTTCTTGGCGGGCGTGACGTCGGCATCCCCGTAACGCCACTCGTCCGTCCTCGGCCTTGGCGTGGACGATCTTGACGAAGCTCTTACGACGTTCTTCGGTGAGTGACGGGAACGTGAGGCGAATGACGACGCCGTCGTTCGAGGGATTGAGTCCGAGATCGGCGTTGGAGATCGCCTTTTCGATTGACGCCATCGCGCCCTTGTCGAAGGGCGACACGACGAGCAGACGTGGCTCGGGCACCGAGAAGTTCGCGAGCTGCTTCAGGGCCGTGTCGGTGCCGTAGTACTCGACCATCAGGTTCTCGATAATGGCCGAGGACGCTCGGCCGGTGCGAACCGTGGCGAACTCGGACCTGGCGTGCTCGATCACCTTCGCCATGCGGTCACGAGTGTCTTCCATCACTAGCTCGACGAGTTCGTTTTCCATTACCTCACCAGCGTACCGACGGCCTGACCGTCGAGCGCGCGACCCAAGTTTCCATCAGCCATCAGGTCGAAGACCCGAATTGGCAGACGATTGTCCTTGCAGAACGTGATCGCCGTCATATCCATGACGCGAAGGTCGCGCGAGATGACCTCGTCGAAGGACAGCTCTTCGAACTTGGTGGCCTTGGGATTGACCCGCGGATCCTCGGAATAGACGCCGTCGACCCCGCCGTGAGTGCCCTTCAGGACGATGTCGGCTTCGATCTCGGCCGCGCGTTGGGCGGCGGGCGTGTCGGTCGTGAAATAGGGATTACCCATACCGGCCGCGAAGATCACGACGCGGCCCTTTTCGAGGTGTCGCACGGCGCGCCGGCGGATGTAGGGCTCGGCCACCTGGTCCATCCCGATCGCCGAGAGTACGCGCGTCGGTCGACCGTGGGTCTCGATGGCGTCTTGCAGCGCCAGGGCGTTGATGACGGTCCCGAGCATGCCCATGAGGTCAGAGTTCGCGCGGTTCATGCCGGCCATCGCGCCCGTGGCACCGCGCCAGATGTTGCCGCCACCGACGACGACCGCGAGTTCTAAGTTGCCTCGCTCCATCGCCCGGGCGATCTCCGAGGCGAGGAAGTCGACGGTCGAGGCGTCGATGGTCTCGTCGCTCGCGGCCGAGGCGAGGGCCTCGCCCGACAGCTTCAGGACCACGCGGCGCACTTTGATGATCTATCCCCCGATGACCACTTGGGCGAACGCCGTGATCGAGGCGCTACCCAAGAACTGGGCGATGGTCTGCTTCTCGTCTTTCACGTAACTCTGCTCGACGAGGACGCGGTCCTTGAACCAGCCGTTCATTCGACCTTCGATGATCTTGGGCAACGCTGCTTCGGGCTTGCCCTCGTTGCGAGAGATCTCTTCGACCGTCTTGCGCTCGGCGTCGATCTCGGACTGCGGCACGTCCTCACGATTCAGGTACAGGGGCTTCGTGAAAGCGGCGTGCACCGCGATCTCGTGGGCGACCTCTTCGGAGGCACCCTTCACCACGATTAAGACGCCGTTCACGCCGCGTCCGGCCTGCTGGTGGATGTAGGTGTCGACGACCTCATCATCACCGGCCTCGAGTCGATAGACGCGCCCGATCGAGATGTTCTCCTTCAAGGTCGTCAACAACTTCTCGATCTGGTCGTCAAACTGCGAGACGGCGTCGGTTCCTTCGGCACAGACCCGTGCCGCGATCTCGTCGACGAGCGAGACGAACTCCTCGGATTTCGCTACGAAGTCAGTCTCACAACGCATCTCGACCATCGCCGCGACGTTGCCGTTTCGCACGACGGCGACGGCACCTTCGCCAGCTTCACGGTCGGCGCGCTTCGCGGCCGACGCCTTGCCCTGGACGCGGAGCCACTTCCGCGCCTCTTCCATGTCGCCGTCGCAGGATTCGAGAGCCTTTTTGGCGTCGAGAAACCCGACCCCCGTCGCTTGGCGCAGCGCTTGCACATCCTTCGCGGTGAATGCCACCTTGTTCTCCTCTTTGATTCTCGGTTAAAAAAAATTTAGGCTTTGGCCGTTGAGTCCTCGGACTCCGTCGTCGCTTCGGTCTCAGTAGCTTCGTCGCCCACCGGAAGTGCCTTCTCGGCCTCGGGCTCGAGCGTGTCGACGATGACGAGTTCCGGCGCGTCGTCAGGAGCAATCTCTGGCGCGACGTCGGCCAACCCGTCGACCGGCGTCTCTGGAACGACGTCAGTGACGACGGGTGACTCTTCGATCAGCGCGGCCCGGTTGGCGGGGGCGGAAGTCTGCTTGGAGATGACCGGACGGTTCTGTCGGATGTAACGGCCTTCGGTGACGGCGTCGGCCATCAGACGACAGAGCAGCGCACCCGAGCGGATGGCGTCGTCGTTGCCGGGGATCACGTAGTCGATCACGTCGGGGTCACAGTTCGTGTCGACGACCGCGACGACCGGGAGGCCGAGCTTGCGCGCCTCGGTCACGGCGATGTGCTCCTTCTTCGTGTCGATCACGAAGATCGCGTCGGGGACGCGGTCGAGGTTCGCGATACCGGAGAGGTTGCGGTCGAGTTTCTCGAGTTCGCGGCTGTGGCGCAGCGCCTCGCGCTTGGGCATGTTGTCGAAGTCACCGGCGCGCTGCATCGATCGCAGCTCGACCATGCGCTTCACGCGACCGGCCACGGTGGCGAAGTTGGTGAGCATGCCGCCCAGCCAACGCTGGTTCACGAAGGGCATGCCGCAGGCCTTGGCGTAGTCCTCGATGGGACCCTGGGTCTGCTTCTTGGTGCCCACGAAGAGGATCACTCCCCCGTCGGCGACGAGGTCGCGCACGTAGGCGTAACTCGTCTCGATGCCGAGCAGCGTCTTGCGCAGGTCGATCAGATAAATGCCGTTGCGCTCGCCGAGGATGAACCGGCGCATTTTGGGATTCCAACGGCGGGTCTGGTGTCCGAAGTGAACTCCGGAGTCCAGTAGTTCTTGCAGGGTGACAAGTGCCACGTTTTTTTCCTTCCGTTCGGTTGCTCGATCCCCGTGGTGCACCCGAAGGCGACCGTACGAAACCACGGGAACATATCGTCAACTCACCCACAGCGGGAGAGCCGAAATATTCTACTCGCTCGCGCTTAGCTAGCCCCTCGGGTGGGTGTCGTGATGGACCTTCTGCAGTCGGGACTTGGAAACGTGGGTGTAGATCTGCGTCGTCGTGAGACTCTCGTGGCCGAGGAGCTCTTGCACGACGCGCAGGTCCGCGCCGCCTTCGAGCAGATGTGTCGCGTAGGTGTGGCGCAGCGCGTGGGGGTGAACGTGTCCGCGCGCGATCCGGTTGTCCAGGATGCGGCGCACGTCACGCGGTCCGAGTCGGCGGCCCCGTCGGTTGAAGAACAGGGCCTCGGGCGGCGAGTCGGTGCGCGTGACGTCATCGCGCGCGTCTTCAATCCACAGGTGCACCGCTTCGAGTCCCCGGCGATGCAGCGGCACGATGCGCTCCTTTCGGCCCTTGCCCATAACGCGAAGCAGTCCCTGGCGAAAGTCGACGGAGGTCACGTTCAGTCCGCACAGTTCGCTCACGCGAAGCCCCGCGCCGTAGAGGACTTCGCACACGGCGCGGTCCAACGTGGCCCACGCGTCCTCGCCCCAATCGTCGTCGAGCAGCGTGTCGAGCTGTTCACGAACGACGATCTTGGGCAGTCGAAGATTCGGACGCGGGGCCGACAGTCGAGCGGCCGGACTCTCTTCGAGGTGCCCGCGCTGGACCATCCAGGAGAAGTAGCCCCGCAACGAGGCACGACGTCGAATGATCGAGGTCCGTTCGTCCCCGCGCTCGGTCATGAACGCCAGGTAGTCGCGCAGGACGCGCATCGTCACCTGATCGGGTCGACGGAGGTCTCGCGCCTCTACCCAGTCAATGAGGGCCTCGAGGTCGCTCAGATAGGCCCTCTGGGTCGCTTCGGCCCGGTCCGTCGCGCGAAGCGTCACGGCGTAGTCCCGCAGGTGCCACTGCGCGCTGGCCCGAACGCCGTTAGGTTTTGGTGACACGTCCCAAGGCTAGTAACGACCCGTGGAAGGATGAATGACCTTCTAAGGTGGACGAGGAATCCGAGGGGGAACGAGTGTCGCGAATCCTGATTGTCGAAGACGACGACCACATCCGCACCGCACTTCGATTGATGTTCGAAGGTGAGGGCTTCGTGGTCGACGACGCCCCGTCGGGTGAAATCGGTATCGCCATGTTCAACCGAATGGCCTCGGACATGGCGATCGTCGACATCATGTTGCCGGGCATGTCCGGATTCGAGACGTGTCTGGCACTGCGTAACGCGAGCGACCTGCCTATCGTGATCGTCTCGGCGCGCGACGACACCGCCGACGTCGTGCTCGGACTCGAATCGGGCGCCGACGACTACGTGACCAAGCCCTTCGTGCCCGAAGTGTTGCTCGCTCGCGTGCGCGCGCACCTTCGCCGACGTCCGGAGAAGAGCACCGGTGCCTTTCAGCTGGGCGCGCTGCACGTGATTCCCGACGAGGGCGTGGTACGCCACTCCGACGGTGCTGAGTTGCACCTCACGTCAACGGAGTTTCGGCTCTTGACCGACCTCGCCTCCAACAATGGTAAGCCACTCTCGCGCGAGGACCTCCTCGAGCGGGTGTGGGGCTACGACTACTTCGGAGACAGCCGCCTCGTCGACGTGCACATCCGACGTCTACGGATGAAGATCGAGCCCGATCCGGCCAACCCGATCTTCCTCGTGACGGTCCGCGGCACCGGGTACAAGCTGGTCATCTAATGCGACGACGGAGTCTCCGACTTCGCCTCCTCGTGACCTTCGGACTCGGCGCCTTCGTGATCAGCACGCTCTTCGCCTCGCTCACCTACGTCGGCGTCCGGCGACTGCTCATCGCCAACCAACAACAGACGGACCTGCAACAGAGCTACGTGAACGCCGCACTGGTACGCAGCACCTTGTACTCCTCGCCCACGGAGCTCTCCAACCTTCTGAACTCGATTTACAAGGCCACGGCCTCGAACGTGCTCGTCCAAACCCATAACCAGTGGCTCGCGCGATCGAACAGCGCCTCAACGCTGGACGTGAAGCAGGCCACCATCAAGACGGTGGGCGCCGGTCACGCGACCGAACAGACCCTGAACGCCGACGGACACGTCATCTTCGTGGTCGGCGTGCCGATTCCCTCGGTGGAAACCCAGGTCTTCGAGGTGTTTCAGCTCGCCAACCTGGAACAAACCCTGCGCTTGCTGGCACTCGTGCTCGGTCTCGGGGCGCTCTTCACCTCGATCGTGGGCATGAGCGGCGGCATCTGGGTCACGCGCCGGACCGTTCGCCCGCTCGAGGAGGTCTCCTTCGCGGCCGCGCTGATCGCCGACGGCGCGCTCACGACGCGACTCCAAGTGAATCGAGCCGACCGCGAAGTCCAACAACTCACTGAGTCGTTCAACCAGATGGTCAGTCAACTCGTCCAGCGACTCGAACGCGACGCGCGTTTCGCGAGTGACGTGAGTCACGAACTTCGTTCGCCCTTGACGACGCTGGCCACGACCGCGACGGTGCTGCAACAACACCGCGATGATCTCACGTCGGCCGGCCAGGAGAGCCTGGACCTCTTGGTCGCCGACCTCTCGATCTTCCAGTCACTGGTCGAGGACCTGCTCGAGATGTCGCGCAGCGACGCCGGTGCCGCACCGCTCGTGTTGGAGACGGTGTCGGCGATTGAACTCGTGCACCAGTCGGTGCGATCGGCCTCTCGTCGCCACGGCATCGAAGAACCGCCGGTCGAGATCGCCGACGGTGTGGGCGATCCCCTCGTGCTCGTCGACCGACGGCGCTTCGAACGGGTCATCACCAACGTGATCGATAACGCCCACCGCTACGCCGCGGGCGCGGCCGCGGTGCGTATCGACGTGCAGGAATCGCAACTTGCGGTGAACGTCGACGACGCCGGATCGGGCGTCCCGGTCGATGAACGCGAACACGTCTTCGAGCGGTTCTTTCGCGGACGCGCGGCCCACGACCGTGGCATCGCGCGAGGGACCGGTCTCGGCCTCGCGCTCGTGCGCGACCACGTGCGCGCCTTCGGCGGGACGATCACTGTGTCCGAGAGCCCCGAAGGGGGCGCCCGATTTCAGATTCTGCTGCCCATCGTGCAAAGCGAGCAGCCGTGAGGCGACTGCGCACTCTTCTCGGGCTTGTCCTCGGCGCCCTCGCGCTGGCCGGGTGCACGATGGTCCCGACGGCCTCCTCGCCGCAGGTGATCGGACCCCAGCACGTCCCCTTCGGGCTGCTCGGCAAGACCATCCCGGGAACGAACAACGGGCGCGTACGCTTCATCTCCCAACCGGTGTACATCGTGGACGCTACCGGTCACCTCTCCTCGTCGAGCCGGATTGTGCCCTCGCCCCCGGTGCTCGCCTCGGTGCTGCGCCAGCTCATCATCGGACCTACCACGATTGAATCCGGCGGCGGCTACACGTCGGCGTTGCCGAAGAACCTGATCATCCTCTCGGCGAGCTTTCGCGGTGAGATCGGCTATATCGACCTCGGCTCCACGCTGAACAAATTGCCGCGTGGCCAGGAGGTCCTCGCCGTGGGCCAACTGGTCTTGACCGCGCGCGACGTGGGGCTCACGCTCGGTATTCAGATCAAAGGGGTCGAGATCACCGTCGCCGGCGTGACGCAGGACTCACCGATTCCCGACGGGCGCGAAGCCATCTTCGTAACGACCCAGGACTTCCAGCGACTCTCGAACAGTTAGGCGATTGTCGCGGGGCGAAAGGCCGGCGCGGCGCTCCAGAGGTGTTCGAGGTCGTAGTACTCCCGAGCGGCCTCGTCAAAGACGTGCACGATGACGTCGCCGTAGTCGAGGGCGATCCATTCGGCGCCGGCGACACCCTCGACGTGAATGGGCTTCATCTTGACGGCGATCTCGACGAGTCGCTCAACCTCTTCGGCGATGGCGCGCACCTGTCGATCGTTTCGGCCCGAGGCGACGACGAGGGCGTCGAAGGAGTCGACGAGCTCGCGAAGGTCGAGCACGACGGTGTCGCGACCGAGCTTGTCCTCGGCCGCCATCACCGCGGCGTTGATCAGTGCGGCAACGAAATTCGAGTAGGGGCCGCGAGAGGTCTCGCCGCTCGTTACCAAGTCACTCAGTGGGACACCCCGAGCACGACCAGCGCAGCGACAAAGGGAACCGCGAGTGACACCACTCCGATGACTGCGTATCGGTGCTTCAAGCGACGATTTTCTCTTCGACTCCTCGGCGCCGCTTCCAGACCCCGGAGCCTCGTGGGCTGTGGGTCGGTTGCGTCGAAGAGTCGTACTGCCATGCCCCTGACATTAGCCTCGGGCGCTCTGGAAGAGCGGAATTACTGACTCCGGCAGATAGTGGCGCAGGTTCATCGACGTCGGCTCGAGTCCTCGCACGTAGGAACTCGAGAGATCAACGGGGTCCATGGGAATCTCGTAGCTCACCCAACCATCAGGCACAACGGCCGTCGCGCCGGGGCGCGGCACCACGCCCACGCGCACCAACGTTCGCATTTCATCGGCCTCGCGCCAACCGTTCAGTTGTTCGGCCAGGTCGGCGCCCACGATCAGATCGACCTCGTCGCAGTCGGCCAAGAGCTCACGCACCGTGTCAATCGTGTACGAGGGACCTGCACGACGGATCTCGCGGTCGCTCACCTCGACGAGGTCCAGGTCGCCGAAGGCCGCCCTCGCCATCGCCAGGCGAAGCGCGGCGTCGCGCACGTCGCCTTCGACACGCTTCAGGTACGGATCGCCCGCGACGGTCACTTCGATGAGGTCGTAGCGCCCGCTGGCGGCGGCGGCGCGAAGTGCGGCAACGTGACCGAAGTGGGGCGGGTCGAAGGTCCCACCGAAGAGACCGATTCGCCGAACGTTCACGCGCCAACACTAGACACCGATTGAAGGCCGGTTCACAGAACCTCTACGATTGATGGATGGAGAAGTCCCCGCACGACTGGAGTCCGAGCACGTGGCGATCGCGCGACGCCGCCCAGAACGTGACGTGGCCCGACCACGCACACCTCGCGCGCGTCGAAGCCGATCTCGCGGCGAAGCCGCCGCTGGTCTTCGCGGGTGAGGCTCGCCGCCTCCTCGGTCACCTCGAACTCGTCGCCCACGGCAAGTCGTTCCTCTTGCAGGCCGGGGACTGCGCGGAGTCCTTTGACGAGGGTTCCGCCGACTCCATCCGCGACAAGCTCAAGGTCATCTTGCAGATGGCGGTCGCGCTGACCTACGCGGCCGGGGTGCCCGTCATCAAGGTCGGGCGCATCGCCGGACAGTTCGCCAAGCCGCGCAGCGACGAGTTCGAAGAGCGCGAAGGACAGCGATTGCTGGCCTTTCGCGGTCACATCGTCAACGGTGAGGCGTTCGAAGAGACCGCCCGACGACCGGATCCCGAGCGCCTCTTAGCCGCTTATCACCAGAGCGTCGCGACGCTCAATCTGCTGCGGGCCTTCACCACGGGTGGTTTCGCCGCGCTCTCGCGCGTACACGCCTGGAATCAGGAGTTCGTCGCCAACTCCCTCGAGGGCAAGCGCTACGAAGTCGTGGCCGACGAGATCGAGCGGGCCCTGCAGTTCATGAAGGCCTGCGGCATCGACCTCCACGACGACGGGGCCCTGCAGGGTGTCGACTTCTACACGAGTCACGAAGCGCTGATTCTCCCCTACGAGCAGGCGCTCACCCGCCGCGACTCCCTGACCGGCGACTGGTACGACTGCTCGGCCCACATGCTCTGGATCGGCGATCGCACGCGTCAGATCGACGGCGCCCACGTGGAGTTCTTGCGCGGTGTCGCCAATCCGCTCGGCCTGAAGGTCGGTCCGACGATGGGCGTCGACGAACTCCTTCGCCTCGTGGACGTGCTGAACCCCGAGAACCACGCCGGACGCTTGACCTTGATCTCGCGCATGGGCGACAATCTCGTCGAGGTGAAGCTTCCGCCACTCGTCGAGTCGCTGCGCGCCGAGGGCCGCGAGGTCGTGTGGGCCTGTGACCCGATGCACGGCAACACCTTCGTCGCCTCGGGCGGACAGAAGACGCGTCACTTCGACGACGTGCTCTCCGAGACCTCCAAGTTCTTCGAATTGCTGTCGAACCTCGGCACCTGGCCCGGCGGACTCCACGTCGAACTGACCGGGGACAACGTCACGGAGTGTCTCGGCGGCGGGTCACGCCTCAACGAAGGCGACCTCGAGTTGAACTACACCTCGATCTGTGACCCACGGCTCAACGCCACCCAGAGCCTCGACATGGCCTTTCACGTCGCGGAGTTCTTGCAGCGCTACTCGGCCGGCAACGGCGCGCGGTCGTTGTAGCGCAACAGTCGACGCCAACCGTCGCGGAACTCGATCTCGGTCATCGAACAGTTCTCGATGCGTGGGCGCAGTCGCACTTCGGGCGCGAGGCCCTGGTAGATCTTCATCGCCTGCTCGATGAAGCCGCCGTGACAGACGACGATCACCAGCTCTTCGGGGTGACGCGCGACGAGTCGTGCGATCGCCTCGCGGCAACGCTCGTGGAAGCTGAGCAGTGACTCACCCCCCGGCGCCGTCAGGGCCTCGGGATCGAGGTCCCAGTCCGGTGAACCGTAGCGCTCGACGTACTCGGCCCAGGGAAGACCGTCGCCCTCTCCGACACTGATCTCATTGAGCGCGGCGTCCACGACCGCTTCGAGGGTCTTCGGGAGTGCCGCGCTCAGTATCTCGCCGGTCTGAATCGCGCGCGGCAGGGCCGAGGTGTAGAAGGCCGTCGCGCTCGACAGTTCGTTGCTCGAGGTCAAGCGATCGGCGAGGGCCTGAGCCTGGCGGCACCCGAGCGGGGTCAGTCCCCCGTCGCCAAGAGGACCGCCGGCGAGGCCGTTGGCGTTGGCGTAACTCTCACCGTGACGGATCAACATCAAGCGCGTGCCCGTGGGCTTCGGCCCACGTTGACGAAAGCCCGCCGGGGGAAGGCGCTTGTCCTCGGCGTCACTCACGCGAGCTCTCCCACGAACATCTCCAACTGGCGCAGCGTGCGACACTCGATGACCTTCTCGCAGTACGGCGCGTACTGGCTCACGATCGAGTCCCCGCTGTTCCAGTAGGCCGTCGGCTCGGGGTTCAGCCAGTACACCGCCTTCGCGCGGTATTTGAGGTCGGCGATCACTTCGGCGTGGGCCTGGTGGTAGTTGTTGCGCGCGTCGCCCAGGATGAGAATCGTCGAGCGGCGCGTGACGTCCTTGGCGAAGCGGTCGTGGAAACTCAACAACGCGCGCCCGTAATCGGAGTGGCCGTCGAAGGCGATGACGTCGGCCTCGGCGTTGATCCGCGCGACCGTCTCGGCCGGGTCGTCCATGCCCTCGAAGAGTTGGGTCACCTCGTCGAGGCCGTCGACGAACACGAAGCTGCGCACCTTGGAGAACTGCGAACTGATGGCGTGCACCAGGTGGAGCGTGAAACGCGCGAAGGACGCTACCGATCCCGAGATGTCGGCGATGACGAAGATCTCGGGCTTGGCCGGGTGCGGTGGCTTGAAGCGCAGGTCGATCGGTACGCCGCCGGTGGAGAGGCTGCGACGCACGGTGTGGCGAAGGTCAACCGGACCGCGACGACGACGTCGGCGACGGCGCGCCAGTCGCACGGCCAGTTTGCGACTCAGCGGTCGAAGCGCGCGCTCGAGCTGGGCCATCTCGTCTCGATTGGCGTGCATGACGTCGAGGTCTTCGGGCAGCGGCTTACGCACCGACTTGGCCAGGGCCTCGGATCCGCGGTCCTCGACCAGACGCTCCCGGATCACCCGTTCGATCTCGGCCTTCAGCATCTCGATGCGCGAACGGGCCTCTTCGCGAGCGAGTCGCTGGGCGAGCTGGTCGTCGTCGCCGGATCCCTGCGTGAGACGCCGCTCGAGGTTCTCGAGGTCGAGGTTGCGCAACGTTCGATAGAGGTAATAGGTCCCCCCGACGGGGCGACCGGGCTCCATACCCGCGTAGCGGGTGACCGATTCGCCGGCCGCGAGACGAAGCGCCTCGCGATCCGCGTCACGCAGCGCGCGAAAGAGCAGCTCGGCCAGTTCCTGGGCGCTGAGCGAGCTTGACGCGCCGCCGCCTTCGCCGCGCGACTGTCCCGGTCCACTCGCCCCGGCGGCACCTTCTCGTTGCATCTCGTCGGTGTCGACGTCGTCCATGAACTGCGCGGCGGCGTCCCACGAGCGCGTCGAAAAGAAGACCTCGAAGGCGGTGTTGAAGACCGGCATGTGGTCGCCGTCTTTCACCAGCGTCGCGGCCAGCGAGTTCTTCACCAGCGACCGGTCCGAGAGGTCGATCACCTCCATGGCCTTGGCCGAGTCGACGTGCTCGCTCATGGAGATCGGAATGCCCGCGGCGCGAAGTTCGCCGATGAAGTCCCCGAGAAGATTAAGCACCGGTCTTGGGCCGACCGAGTAGTTCTTTCGTCGCGCGCTCGATGTCGGTCTGGTACTTCAACAAGATGTGCAGCGTTTCGGCCGCGTCCTCGTCCCCGATCTCCGAACGACCGAGCACGACCAGCGTGCGCGCCCAGTCGAGGGTCTCAGCGACCGAGGGCGCCTTCTTGAGATCGAGCGTGCGCAGCGACCGCACGACCTGGGCGATCTGTTCGGCCAAGGTCGTCGTGATGCCCGGCACGCGCGAAACGATGATGTCGCGCTCGCGCTCGACGGTCGGGTAACCAATGTAGAGGTAGAGACAGCGCCGCTTGAGGGCCTCGGAGAGCTCGCGCGTGTTGTTCGACGTGAGAAAGACCATCGGAATCTGCTTGGCCCGCACGGTACCCAATTCGGGAATCGACACCTGGTACTCAGAAAGTATCTCGAGCAGTAGGGCCTCGGTCTCGAGTTCCACACGGTCGACTTCGTCGATCAACAACACGACCGGGTCGCTCGCCGAAATCGCTTCGAGCAGGGGCCGGGTGAGTAGGAACTCCTCGCCGAAGATGTCCTCTTCCAACTGATCCCAGTCTTCGGTCCCCTCGCCCTCCGGGCGACCGGCCTGGATGCGCAGGAGTTGCTTGCGGTAGTTCCACTCGTACAGGGCCTTGGAGTCATCGAGCCCCTCGTAGCACTGGAGACGGATCAGGCGCGCGCCGATCGCGTCGGCGACGGCTCGCGCCAGCGCGGTCTTACCCGTACCGGCCGGGCCCTCGACGAGGACCGGTTTGGCGAGCCGGTCGGCGAGAAAACAGACCGAGGCGATGGCGTCGTCGCTGAGGTAGTCGTTCTCCGCCAGTCGCTGCAACACGTCCTTGGCGGAGTCGAAGCGCACCGGGGGGATCTCTTTGAGCCCGAGGCGTTTGGCGAGTTCTTCGCGCGGGTCCAGTGCGGTCATCGAATCTGTCCTTCTCCTCGTACGACCCACTTAAGACAGGTCAGCTCTCGTAGTCCCATCGGACCGCGCGCGTGCAACTTCTGGGTCGAGATTCCGACCTCGCCGCCCAGTCCCAATTCGCCACCGTCGACGAACCTCGTCGAGGCGTTCACGACCACGGCGGCGGCGTCGACGCGCTTCACCCACGACTCGGCGTTCGCGGCGTCCTGCGTGAGGATCGCTTCGCTGTGACCCGTGCCGTAGCGCGCGACGTGCGCAATCGCTTCGTCGAGTGAGTCCACCACTTTGACCGCGAGGATCAGGTCGAGGAATTCGCGTTCGTAGTCCTCGTCACGCGCCGGCGTCGCGTCGCTCAAGTACCGTCGCGCCGCGTCGTCGGCGCGCAGTTCCACCTCGGGCATGGCCGCCGACAGCGCCGGCAAGAAGTCGGCGGCGATGGACGCGTGGACCAACACCGTCTCGGCGGCGTTGCACACGCCCGGCCGCGAGGTCTTCGCGTTGCGCACGATGGCCACGGCGTTGTCGAGGTCGGCGGACTCATCGACGAAGACGTGGCAGTTGCCGTCACCGTCGAGCACGTAGGGCACGCGTGCGTGTTCGCGCATCGCGGCGATCAGACTTGGTCCCCCGCGCGGGATCAGGCAGTCCAACACGTCGGTCATTTGCATGAACGCGGTGGCCGTCTCGTGTGACGAGTCCTGCACCAGTGACACGCCCGCCTCGGGCAGACCTTCTTTTTCGAGGGCGTCGTGCCAGAGCGAGACGATGAACTGATTCGTGGCGAACGCCGTGGACGATCCGCGAAGGTAGGCGGCGTTGCCACTTCGCACGCAGAGTCCCGCCACGTCACTCGTGACGTTCGGTCGGTTCTCGTACACGACGCCGATTACGCCGAGCGGCACGCGCAGTCGTTCGACGCGAAGTCCGTTGGGACGCACGCTCTGGTCCACACTTTCAAAGAGCGGATCGGGGTGTTGGGCGATCTCGCGCAAGGTGTCGGCCATGGCCTCGACGCGCGCATCAGTGAGCGTCAGTCGATCGACGCCGGCGCCGGATTCTTGGTAGGCCGCGACGTCGGTCGCGTTGATCGCGAGCAGTTCCTCGCTGGTCTCTTGGAGTCGGTCGGCCACGTGCAGCAGTACGGCGCAGCGCTGCTCGTTCGAGGCCTGACCCAGGGCCGTGGCGGCCTCTCGGACCGCGCGGCCCTGCGCCGTCAGCGCTCCTATCGACATGGGGCAATCGTAACGGGTGCCATCAGGTTCTCCGAAGGAGGACCAGGTCATCGCGGTGCACAACCACGTCATCGCTCTCGTGAAACGACTCGGCACTCACGCGCACGAGTCCCTTGGCCACGACCTGACCATCCGGACCCTTGATCTCGACGGCGTCTCCCTCGGCGAAGTTTCCCGCGTGTGACTCCACGCCCACGCGCAAGAGGCTCCGACCGTGGTGCTCGAGCGCCTGCATCGCGCCCTGATTGATGTGCAACGCCCCGCGACTCGCCACGGCGAATGCGATCCACGATTTACGCGCCGACAGCCGCTCCGGACGGGGATGAAACGTCGTGCCGATACCCGGCGCGTCGCTGACCGCGTGCACCAGGGCGTGCTCGACGTGGGCCGGCGCGATCACCGTGGTGATGCCCGACCACGTGGCCATGCGCGCCGCCGCGAGCTTCGAGGCCATACCGCCGCTTCCCACGCCGGAGCGACTGGCACCGGCGAGCTCAACCAGTTCAGAGTCGAAGGCCGTCACCTCTTCGATCAACGTCGCGCTCGGGTCCAGTCGCGGATCGGCGGTCAACAGTCCGGCGGTGTCGGTCAAGAGCACGAGGTGCGACGCCCCCACCAGGTTGGCCACCAACGCCGCCAG
>Ga0224557_1002484_pt1 | contig 15626 bp, 14 predicted proteins | sample 714S31014metaG_FD_180677 | JGI IMG/M metagenome (GOLD analysis project Ga0224557, IMG submission 180677) | Peat soil microbial communities from Stordalen Mire, Sweden - 717 S3 10-14 | ecosystem: Environmental > Terrestrial > Soil > Wetlands > Peat | place: Sweden: Norrbotten County, Stordalen...
TGCTCCTCCACGACCTTCAAGGAACACGCCTTCGGCGTGGATAATGCCTCTCAGTATCGCGTTCCTGTTCTTGGCGTGGGTTAGTTCAGCCGAGCGCTACTGGGTCACTCTTGCCAAGCGCCGAAGCATTCGCCAGGTATGGTTTTCGGGCGTGCACTCGGACGTAGGTGGAAGCTATCCGGAACCCACCCGCGGAAACTATCCGCAGCCCACCGCCGGCCTGTCCAAAATCGCCTTGGAATGGATGCTGCTGGAAGCCGAGGCGGCCGGCCTGTTGATCGACGCGACGCGGGCGGCGATCATGCTGGGGCAGACCAAGCCCTTGCCGTACAGTTTCATGCCGGACTTCGTGGCGCCGGACAACACCACGGACCCGCACGACTCGTTGCATGGCCTCTGGTGGGCCTTGGAGTTGTTCCCGCGCAAATACCGGACCGCGCACGGCGCCAGTTGGGGCCTGACGCTGGGCAGGCGCCGCCACATTCCGCCGGGGTCCTGGATCCACGAGAGTGCCGTGACGCGGCCAAACCGGCCCCCGCTTCCCGATAAATTCGTGACCGAGCCGTGGCGCCGCTATGCGCGTACAGCCGCTGCGGCGACCACCTGAGACTGTGGGGCGGCCCATGGCCTGTCATGGGCCTGTGCGGGTCCCTCATACCCGCTCTTCAGCGCGCGGCCTTATCCGGCCAATGATCCACCAGCGTCCTGGCCTCCGCATATTTGACTTGCGCATATTCCAACTTGGTTTTGGCTTCATCGCTGAATTTGCGTTGATTAACGAGCAGCGACCCCAAAACGTAGTTGGCGCTAAACGAGAAGTTATGCAGCTTCATCGCCTGCCGCGCGACAGCTTCGGCCTCCGCGTACCGGCTCTGGCCGCTGAGTAACGCGGCCAGATTGGTAAAAACAACCACGTGCTCCGGGTTCGATTGCATCAGGCGCCGGAACACCTGCTCCGCTTCATCCGGCTTGCCCGCGGCATTCAGTTCCAGCGCGAGGTTGTTCCAAGCTTGAAAGTACAGAGGATCGAGCGCCACCGCCTCGCGGTACTTCCGAATGGCCTCCTGGCGCAGTTTCTTCTTGGCCAGACGCTCGGCCGCTTCAGCGGCTTTGCGCGCCGCAGGCACAGGAGTGTGCGGAGAAACAGGATGCGCGGCAATGGTCGGGTCGTCGCCTTCCTCGAATGTCAACGACCGCGACAGGCCTTCGGGCTTGATGGTCGAGTGTCCCATCTCGCTAACGGCAGTAAGCGTACGCGTATACTCGGTGCTCATGCCGGGGTTCTGCGCCGGGAGCGTCGCCGCCAGCAGCAGGCTCCCTAAGATAACTGGCAAAACTTGCCGCATTTTGCTGGCCTCCTGTTGCTATTTTACCGTGTCCTTCCGCTGCAGCATCTTGCCGAGTTCGGCTTCTTTCACCTGCTTCACCTGCTCGCCCTTGGCGAAGGCTTCCTTGCTGCCCTCCAGATCGCCTTTCTGCCGCAGCAACTGTCCCAGCGTATTGTAGGGTCCCGGATCGCCGGGATCCAACCGGATCGCCATACGCAGCGCTCGCTCGGCGCCGTCGCGATCTCCCTTCTGCTTCAGCGCGGTGCCCAGCATGAAGTAGGCCTGGCCATAATCGGGGCGCAAGGCAATGGCTGCTTGCATCTCTTTGGCCGCTTCGTCGAACGCGCCCGTCTGCCAAAACGCGATGCCCAGCGTATAGTGCGCCTCGGACAAGGTGGGGTCCAGTTCCAGGGCCTGCCGTAGTTCGGCCTTGGCCGCCTCGATCTCATCTTTGTTCTTCAGCGCGATGCCCAGGTCGTAATGCGCGCCGGCCAGTTCCGGATCCCGCCGGATGGCCTCTCGCAACTGTTCCACAGCCTTGTCCAGGTCGCCCTTCTGAATGTAAGCAAACCCCAGATTCACGCGCGCCATGTTGTAGGATGGGTCCACATCCAGGATCTTCTGGAACTGTGCAATACCATCGTCGGCGCGGCGCGTTTTTACCAGGGTCGTGCCCAGGTTGTTTCGCGCGTCCGTATCGGCGGGATTGAGATCCACGGCGCGTTGGTAGGCATCCACCGCGGCGCCCAGGTTGCCGGTATTCTGCAGGGCCATCCCCAGGGAGTTCCACGCTTCCGAGTGTTTGCTATCCGCTGCTACGGCGGCTCTTAGATGCGGCAGCGCGTCCGCGTACTCTCCCTGCGATTTCAGGACTTCCCCCAGTTTGTACTGGTATTCGAAATTGCCGGCATCCAGGGCGGCGGCGCTTTGCAGGTGAGGAAGACTGAGGCCAGGGTTCTTTTCCAACCAATACGCCGCGCCCAAATGATACTGCGCCGGCGCGAACTTCGGGTCCAGATCGAGGGCGCGCTGGAAGCTTTGGATGGCCTCCTCGCGGCGGTTCAGGACAGCCAGCAGAAAGCCCACTTCATCTTGCAGATGCGCCGATTGGGGATCCAGCCGGGCCGCCTCCTGGTAGACCTCCAGTGCGCCGGCGGCGTCACCCTTGGCCTTCAGCGCCGCGCCCCGGCCCTCCAGATCTTGCACCGAATCGGCAGCGTGACATACCGCACATAACCACAGGAGCGGCACCAGAAATCGCATTTGGCTTATTATACTGGATGCCCGAGGGTGTTTAACGGTTTTGGGGAAACCACTCCCTTACGGTCACGGCTCGGCAACAGGCGCATTGATTTTCGCAGGGCTTACCGAGCCGCGACCGTCAGGGAGCGGTTTCTGCCAGTCAGTAATCCCTAAACGGTGCGCAGACAATTGTTACTTGACTCTGCGTCCTGTTTTGCATAGACTTAGCGGTATTGTTAATCTTCCGTTAAATGAGAGATACTGGGGCCACCATCGTTGAACGGGAAGCGCTGCATTCTCAAATCGAGAAGTTGAACCGCAGCAGTGTCCTGCGTGGATCGGAATCGCTGTGCAAACTCCTCAAATATCTGGGTGAGCACTCGCTCGATGCGCCGGGTGCTTCTTTGAAGGAGTACCAGATTGCCACGGAGGTGTTCGGGCGCCCGGCCGACTTCGATTCCCGGGTGGATTCCACGGTGCGCGTGCAGACCAGCCGTCTCCGGTCGAAACTGGCCGAATACTATGCCGGCGATGGAGCTTTGGACCGCCTGGTGATCGAGATCCCCAAAGGCGCTTACTCGCTCACCTCTCATGTCCGGTCGGCGGTCGAGACGCCGCCGCCGGCCGCGGCCGCGGTTCCGCCCGCCCCGCCCCGGCGCAACTATCCGATTTCTTGGCCCTTCCTGTCGGTCGTAGCCGCCGCAGCCGTGGTTGTGGTGGTCGCGATCTTCGCGACTCGTTTCTTGATGCCAGTGCCGGCCGCCTCGCACCCGCAGCCGGCGCCCGCGCTGAAGGCATTTTGGGGTACTTTTGGCAGCGGTCCGGATGCGCCCCTGGTGGTTTACAGCAACGCCGAGTTTGTCGGACGGCCGGAGACGGGTCTCCGTTATTTCAAGCCCAACATGGATGCGGGCAAGCCGGTTCTGGATCACTACACGGGCGTGGGAGAGGTAATGGCCATCCACGATCTCGACCAGGTGTTTGCCAGCCTGCAGCGTGAGATTCACATCAAACGGAGCAGGCTCTTGACCTGGGATGACGCCAAGACCAGCGATCTGATTTTCATCGGCTCCCCATCCGAGAATCTCTCCCTGCGCGAGCTTCCCCGCAAACCGGACTTCGTGTTCACCCGCAAGCCCACCGCTCCCCGCAAGGGCGACCTGATGATTTCCAACCTGCACCCCGCCGCCTCGGAGCAGGCCACGTTTCTCGCATCCGAACCGCCCATCACTGAGGATTATGCGCTGGTGGCGCTCACCTCCGGTCTGAACGCCAGCCGCCGGGTGCTGATCCTGGCCGGGATCACCACTTTCGGCACGCAGGCGGCCGTCGAGTTCGTGTGCCGCGCACAGCGCTTAGATGAGTTGATGGCGGCGATCTCGAAAGTGGACCCCTCGGCGCCCCGCGGTGTTCCGCCGTTTGAAGCCGTACTTCGCGTGCAGGTGAGCGGCGGCGTACCGGTGCAGGCGGATTTGGTGAGTCTACATGTGCACGCGCCGGGGACGAAGAGTTCCGATTAGGCGGAAGGAAGCCCCTATTGCACACTGATCCGGATGCGCATCGCTCCGGTATATCGATCGGCACCGCCATAATACCCCGTCAAGTCGAGTGCGTCTCCCGGCCGCGGCGTCGCGCCTTCCAGGAAAATCACGTTCGGCACCGTTCCCACCAGCTCCCACTGGAGGCTCGGGCGCATGAATGCTTTCCCGGAGCGCGCCAGCACGCGCCGGGGATCGGCTTTGTCGAATAAGATCCAGCCGGGACCATACACCAGCTTGTCGTTGGCGCCGTTGTATAGCAGCAGAATGCCGGCGCTGGTCACCAAGGGCGGCGGCCCAGGCTCCATCACGCGGTCGTCGAAATCGCCCGGCCGGCGTTCGAGCACCGGCTGACTGGTGGCATCCGTCCAGTGCAGCAGGTCGGCGGAACTGGCCAGTCCCATATAGTCGCGATCCTTTCCGTCGGAATCGTGACGCGTGCCCAGATAGTACATCCACCATTTCGCGTTGATGCGCTCCGGCACGATGGCGCCGGACTTGGTCCACCCCGTGGTCCACGTGCCGTGGTAAGCGGGCAGAATCACACCGTGCCGGCGCCAGTGCCGCAGGTCGGGCGAAGTGGCCAGGCACAATTGCGCGTCGTGCAGGTTATATCCGGTGTAAGTCATGTAATAAACCGTACCGATGCGCAGCACGCGCGGATCTTCCACACCGCCGCCGCGTTCATATGGCGCGGCGGGCTCCAGCACCGGGCGCGGATCTATCTTGAAGTGCAGGCCGTCCGCGGAGGCCGCATATCCGATGCGCGACGTGCCATGCGCATCGCGCGCGCGGAACAACAGTATGGTCTTCCCGTCTACCATCGCGGCGGCCGGGTTGAACGCGCCGGCTTCCATCCACGGCGGCGCAGCGGGCCTCAGCACTGGCCGATCGCTCAGGCGCTCGGCTTGAATGGTGACGGCAGGCGGCGCTGCCAGCACCGCAGCGAAAAAAGCGAAGAAAACTCGGATATACATAACTTAAAGTAATATACTGTCTTCTTGCGCCTGAGTAAACGCTATTTCGTCCCCGGCCTTTTCGCGGCCCTGCTTGTCGCGGTACTCGCCGCGCAAACGGCCCCCCCGAAGCAGCCTGAACCGATTCAGGATTATATCCGCAAGATGTGGGGTGTGCTGACCCGGTCGAACCGTAATCTGGCGTCGGCCGCCGTCGATCCCAAGTTCAAACCCCTGCCCAATGGCCGTTGGCCCGTTTACGTTCCCGCCAACGAGAACGTGCCGCGGATTGAGGCCGCGTTGCGGCGTGACCTGGCGCCGGCCGATTTCGCAAGAATTGAAATCCGCAAGTTGCCCGGCGATCCCGCGCAGATCCTGGCTGGGACAAAAGATCAAGGCCTGCTCTATCTGCCGCGGCCCTACGTCGTGCCCGGCGGACGCTTCAATGAAATGTACGGCTGGGACAGCTATTTCATCCAGCTTGGCCTGCTGCGCGATGACGACGTCGCGCTGGCCAAGGATATGGCCGACAATTTCCTGTACGAGATCCGCAACTACGGAAAGATCCTGAACGCCAACCGCACGTATTACCTCACGCGCTCGCAGCCTCCCTTCCTGACTCAAATGCTGCTGGGCGTCTACCGGCGCAACAAGGATCGTAAGTGGCTGGCGGATGCCGTGCCCGCGATCGAATCGTATTACCGCTTCTGGACCAGCGAGCCCCACCTGACGCCCGCGACTGGCTTGTCGCGCTACTATGACCTGGGTGACGGCCCTGCGCCCGAGTCGCTTTCCGCCGAGCGCGACGCCCAGGGACTGACGCACTACGACCGCGTGGAGGAGTATTACCGCACGCACAAAGTCAGCGATTACGAAGTAGGCGAATTCTTCGACCAGAAGAGAAACATACTTACCGATCTCTTTTACAAAGGCGACCGCTCGATGCGCGAGTCCGGCTTCGACCCATCCAATCGCTTCGGCCCCTTCAGCGTCGATATCATCCATTACGATCCGGTGTGCCTCAATTCGCTGCTGTACTTGATGGAGGAACAAACGGCTGAAATCCTGACGATCGTCGGCAGAGAGGCGGAAGCGGCCCCCTGGCGGAAACGCGCTGCCGATCGCGCGGCGGCTATCAACCGGTTGATGTGGGATGCGCAGGATGGCCTGTACTACGATTACAACTTCGCGCATCGCGCCGTGCGGCGCTACCCGTTCCTCACCACGTTTTATCCGCTGTGGGCCGGCATCGCGACCAAGGAGCAGGCGGCCGCCGTGGAGAAGTCCGTAGTGAAGTTCGAGCGCCCCGGCGGCCTGGCGACCAGCACCTTCGAGAGCGGCAATCAATGGGATCTGCCATTCGGCTGGGCGCCTTTGGAGATGATCGCAGTCGAAGGCCTGCGGCGTTACGGCTACAACGCCGATGCGGACCGCATTTCCGGCGAGTTCCTCTCGCTGGTGCGGGACGAGTATAGCAAGGTCGGCTTCATAGTGGAGAAGTACGACGTGGTGCGCCGTGGCACCGACAGCAGCAGCATTCGCTTCGGCTACCAGTCGAACCAGGCCGGCTTCGGCTGGACCAATGCCGTGTACACGCGCCTGTTGGATGGACTGCCGGCGGAGAAGCAGTGACTTGGAGGGCGGGCAATCCTGCCCGCAGCCGGCTTTCAGCCGGCTCTTCGGGTTGAGCCGATCAGCTTCTTTATGGTCTCCATTGGAATGAACATCCGTCGTCCCGTTGGCAACTTCAGAAATCCGTATCGCCGGTAAAACTCTACGGCGTTTTCCTTCGCGTCGACCAGAACGGCGAACGAGGCCACCTGGCTTGAATGAACGTAGCTGCGCTCAAGCCCATCCATCAGAAGGATTTCTCCGATGCGCTGTCCCTGGTACTTCAGGTCCACTGCGAGCCTGCCCATTAGTGTGGCGGGGATGAGCGCGTACTTAGGCAGCTTCAGTTTCTTGACGACGTCCTCAGGCAGGGCGTTCCGCTCAATGCTGTGCGCGGAAAGCGTGTAATAACCGAGAACTGCCGGGCCGTCCGCCATTACAAAAGCAGCCGCGAATCTTGCCTCTACTTCTTTCCCGATGCGCTCGTGAAAATAGCGGTCGAGCGCTTCGTTGCCACAACGGAAGTTTGGCCGGTCGTGTTGCGGGCCGAAGGGTTCGATTGGAAGGTTGAGCAACGGCTTTACCGGCGAGCGGATGCCTTGTACTTCCGGAACCGCCTGTACGATTCCCGCAGTTTTCGGTTCGGCGCCGGGGCATCCGTCAGCGAGCTGATGAAAACCTTCTGCTGCTCCTGAGTAAGCTTCCAGACGGCGTGGTCCGCAATGGCTTGCTTGGCCGCCTCCTGCAAGGCGCTGACCACAAAATCGGTTACGGTCCGGCCTTGAACACACGCGGCGCGTTCGATCAGTTCTTTCTGATCTGGCGTAATCCGTGCCTCGAGACGTCGATCCCGCTGGCGAACTGCTGTTGGTAAGGCCATTCCTATAATGCCTCCCTGGGCATCCTCATATATAATTGTACGGCAGATGGCCGGGTTATGCAAAAAAAACCATCTGCCAGCGCCAATTCTGGCCCGGCTCGTGCCGGCTGGGAAAAAGCGAGGGCATCAAGGCTCGGCCTGTGAAGTTTCGAATAAGACGGATGCTTTCGTTTGCTTCGACTGTGTGTTAGGCTGGATTAAAAGGAGTTCACAGTCCAGCCAGGGCAAGGGGCGGGTCGGGGAACCGAGCGCCTAGTCGTCGGGCAGGGCAATGAGGTCTATTACACCCCCAACCACTACGGCAGTTTTGTCCGCATACAGTAAACCATCCAATGTCTAACCGGAGCCCATCACTTTCCCGCTACCTTGACGCCGTGGTTGCCTCAATGAAGCGCCTCGGCGTGCAGTTCCAGCCTGGCCTATCGGATATCGAAATTATGAGCATCGAAAATGCCTGCGGTTTCCGCTTACCCGCTGACCTCGCGGCGTTCTTGAAAACGTCGCTCCCCGTCGGAGACGGATTCCCACTCTGGCGCGGCCTCCATGCCACGGCAATGGACGGCGCTTTGTCATGGCCTTTGAGAGGGCTCTGCCTGGACGTCGAGCTCAACGCATTCTGGCTCCATACTTGGGGGCCGAGGCCGACTTATCTAGCGGAAGCCTTGGCAGTTGTGCGCGAGGCCGTCTCCAATGCCCCACCATTAGTTCCTATCTACAAGCACCGATATATTCCGGCAGAGCCAGCAGCCTCGGGTAACCCGGTCCTCTCTGTCTATCAGACAGATATCGTGCACTTTGGAAACGACCTTCCTGGATACTTCCATTTGGAATTTGGCGTGCCCATCCCGGATTGGGCGGCGTCGGAACCGCAGCCTGTTCGCTTTTGGGATGAGATTATAACAATCAATGATGCGCGCACTTAGAGAACAGTATGGCAAACGCGATAAGACGCGAGGCTCGAACCGACTGAGGTAGCGCGCAATGTCCCTGCCGCCAAAGGCGTCGATGCTTCTGTCCAACTCTGACGCGGTCCTGGCCAAAGAGACCAGTCGCGTGCTCGCCTCGCACCTCCGCGATGGCGATCTGATGCGTCTCCGGATCGTTGGCGGCCCGTCTCGGGAAACTGTCAAGCTACCCGCAGCGGCGGTGCGGCTGCTGGTGCGCATCCTTGAAGAAATGGCGCGCGGCAATGCCGTGACGCTGATTCCGGTGCATGCCGAACTCACCACCCAGGAGGCGGCCGATATGCTGAGCATTTCGCGTCCCTCGCTGATTCAACTCCTGAATGAGGGCAAGATCGATTACCGCCGCGTGGGCACTCATCGGCGTGTGCGGCTCAATGCGCTGATGAAGTACAGGCGACAAGCCGACGCCGCTCGCCGCGCGGCGCTTGCCGATCTGGCCGCGTATGACCAAGAACTCGGAATCTAGCCGTCGTGTCCGGTCTTACGCCTTGCGAAGTCTTCTCATGCATCTCGCTCTGACGGGCCTTTTTCCTGCAAGATGGTCGACCGCACGGGTCCGTCCGGCGGGGAACTCGTGTCTGACACGGCCCGACCGAAACGATCCTCTTTCACCACGCCCGCCCCCTCCCGAATCACCACTAGCCGATCGGCCATCACGCCCTCCACCCGCTCCCGATCGCCATTCGGCCAGCGTATCTCCAGGTCGGCTTTAGTAGCGGTGCCCAAACCGAAATGCAGCCGCCGATCGCTGGCCGAGTAAAAGCTCGACTGGCTCAATACCTCCTGCGCCTGGACCTTCCCGCCGTAGTACGCCGTCACTCTGCCGCCGATCGCGCTGCGGTTCGATTTCACGCCCTCCAGCTTCACTTTCAGCCAGTGCGCGCCGCCGCTCACGTCGTTGCGCAGCAGCGAAGGCGGCTCGTTCAGGTTCACGACCGCCATGTCGATGTCGCCGTCGTTGTCAAAATCGCCAAACGCGCAGCCGCGGCTGGCATGCGGCGATGCGATGCCGGGCCCACCCTGGTCCAGCAACTCCTCGAAGTGTCCGTTGCCCAAATTGCGGAAGATGACGCGCGGCGTCTTGAACGGATAGCCGGGCAGTTTGGCTTCCACTTCGGGGTACACGCTGCCGGTCACGAAGAACAGGTCCGGATGGCCGTCGTTATCCAGGTCCACGATTCCCGCGCCCCACCCGATGAAGCGCGTCTCCACCGCAAGCCCCGCGCTGATGGTAGTGTCTTCGAAGTTGCCCTTGCCATCGTTCCTGTACAGAATGTTCGTATCGTCGGCGAAGTGCGTCTTGAAGATATCCAGGTTGCCGTCCAGGTTGTAATCGCCGATTCCCACGCCCATGCCGGCTTGCTCCATGCCATCTTCGCTCAAGGCCACGCCGCTCTCCAGGCCGATATCGGTGAAGGTGCCATTGCGATTGTTGCGCAACAGGAAACTGGGCGTCGAGTCGCAGGCTACGTAGATGTCCGGCCATCCGTCGTTATCGAAATCCGCAGCCACGGCGGTCATGGCGTACCCTTTCAGTTTCGCCACTCCGGACTGCGCGCTCACATTCGTGAAAGTACCGTCGCCATTGTTGTGGTAGAGCGCCAGCGAACCAGGCGGCAGACCGCGCGGCCCGCAGTTTACCGGTACGCCTTTCCAGTTGCAATTGGAGTTCTCTCCAGGCTTGGGCACGGAAGCGAAATCGAATTCCAGGTAATGGGCCACAAACAGGTCCAGATTGCCATCGCGGTCGTAGTCCAGGAAAGTGCAGCCCGATCCCCAAGGCGTGCCGGTCTGCTGCAACCCGGCCTTCACGGTGACATCCGTGAAGGTGCCGTTGCGGTTATTGTGATAGAGAACGTTCTGGCCCCAGTAAGTGATGAAGAGATCGTCGAATCCATCGTTGTCGTAGTCGCCCACCGAAACCGCCGACGCCCAGCCGGCGCGCTTTAGTCCGGCCTGTTCGGTGACATCGGTGAAGGTGCCGTTGCGATTGTTCTTGTAAAGCCGGTTGTGTGCGCCCGCTGGTGGGTTGTCGACGCACGTGCCGCTCAGAATGAAGAGATCGAGCCAGCCATCGTTGTCGTAGTCGATAAACGCGATGCCGCAGCCGACCGTTTCCAAAATGTACTCTTTACGCTTGGCGCCGCCGTAGATTACCGGCGCGCGCAGCCCCGCCTGCTCCGCGATATCCACGAATCGGGAATGCCAGGGCAGTCCCGATGGTTTGCCACGCGGCATAGGCTTCACGCCGCGCGTAGACACGCCCTGTGCCCAGGCCCGCGCCGCGGGAACGGTCATAAGTCCTATCCAGGCTCGCCTGGTCACCCCTCTGCTCATTTCTTTAAGTATACTGGCCCCGCCTTGCGCCCTGCCCCCCAACTATACTGATGGCTATGTATTCAACACTCCTGAGGCCGGCCGCCTTACTGCTCGCCATCCTGGCTATGGGCTGTTTCGCCGCCGATCCGCAGCTCTCGCGCCCGGTCCGCGCGTGGGAGTTTCTGGACGCGGCCGGTCCGCGCGCCGCCCTGCTCGGCGCCGAAGATGGCACGTTGGAAGCGTATGTCTACCCCCTCAAGATCTTCGGCGGTCTGAAACTGCGGTTCATCGCCGACGCGCAAGTCATTCCCGGCGAGAGCGTGGCGCGCCGCATTACAGCGCGTCCGGGATCGTACACCATCACCTACGCGGGCGACGATTTTCAGGCCGACGAAACACTGGTCGCGCCCATCGACGAACCAGGCGCTGCGATCCTGCTCGATGTGCGCGCGCGCAGCCCGCTCCGCATCGACGTGGAGTTCACTCGCGACTTCCAACTGATGTGGCCGGCATCCATCGGCACGGGCTACGCCGAGTGGAACGGCCGGCTCAAAAGCTTTCAGTTCGGAGCCGACGGACAGCCGTTTGCGGCCGTCTTCGGATCGCCCGATGCGGCGCTCGAATCGCGAGAGTACGCGACCAATTACGCGTCCACCACGCACGCGGTGTTTACCCTCGGTGAAATCAAGGGGCACGCGCAGCGCGTGCTGGCGCTGGCCGCATCCATGAAATCGGCCGATGAGGCGCTGGCTGCCTACCACCGGCTGATCGCGCGCAGCGGCCGCCTCGTGGAAGACACGGAACGCTATTACCGCGACTATCTGGCAAACACGATTGAGTTATCTCTACCCGACGCGCATCTGCAGCAAGCTTACGACTGGTCCCGCATCAGCGTGGTCAAAGGATTCGTGGACAATCCATTCCTCGGCCGGGGGCTGGTCGCCGGCTACGGTCCGTCGAAGGGCGCTTACCGGCCGGGGTTTGCGTGGTTCTTCGGCCGCGATTCTTTCTGGACATCGCTCGCGCTGACCTCCGCCGGCGATTTTGCGAACGCGCGCGCCGCCATCCAGTTCATTTCGCATTTCCAGCGCGACGATGGCAAGATTCCGCACGAAATCTCGCAATCCGCCGGCCAGGTCGATTGGTTCAAGCAATACCCATACGGCTTTGCCTCCGCCGACGCCACGCCGCTCTATGCCATCGCTACCGCCGATTACGTACGCGCCAGCGGAGACGTTACCTTCGCCCGCGAACAGGCGCCCCGGCTGTGGAAGGCGCTGGCATTCATGCGATCGACTTTGGATGACGCCGGCTTCCCGCGGAACCTGCACGTCGGTCACGGATGGGTGGAGGGTGGACCCTTGTTGCCGGTCCGCGTGGAGTTGTATCAGGCCGGATGTTACGTGGAGGCTTTGCGCTCCCTGGCCATGCTGGCGCGCCTGCTCAACGACGGCCCGCGCGCGCAGGACCTCGACGCGGAGTTCGCCCAGAAGCGCCGCGCGCTCGAAGAGCGGTTCTGGCTGCCAGGGCACGGCTATGCGTTTGCGCTCGGCGTCGGCGGCCAGCCGGTGGACCAACCCAGCGTGCTGGCCACCGTCCCCATGTGGTTCGACCTGCTGGACCGGCGCCACGCGCAGGACATGATCGTCCTGCTCGCCCGTGAGCAGTTTGCGACCGATTGGGGAACTCGCATCATCTCATCCGGGAGCCCACTCTACGATCCTTCCGGGTATCATTTTGGCTCGGTGTGGCCGCTCTTCACCGGCTGGGCAGCCGTCGGCGAATACCGCAACCATGCGGCCGAACCGGCGCTGGCGAACCTGCGCGCCAATGCATGGCTGGCATTGGATGGAGCCGGCGGCAACACCACCGAAGTCCTCTCCGGCGACTCGTATACGCCGCTGTCCACCGCTTCACCGCACCAGATCTGGTCGGCGGCGATGGTGGTGTCGCCGCTGCTGCGCGGCCTGCTCGGTCTGGAGACCGATGCGGCCGGCCGGAAGATCGTGTTCGCGCCGCACCTCCCGGCGGACTGGCAGGCGGCCGGTGTGCATGGCATCCCGCTGCCTGGCGCGCGCGTGGATCTGGACATCCGCCGGGATGCCGGCTCGTTGCAGTTGACCATGAATAACTCCGGCTCCGAGGTTGTCCACCTGGAGTTCGCGCCCGCGTACCCGCCTTGCGCGCACGTGGACAGCGCCACGCTCGAAGGCCAGCCGGTCACTTGGAAAACGGATTCTGAGTACCTGGACTGGCATCCGCGGTTTGAAATCGCCGTGCCGCGGGGAGCGAGCACGCTCAGCATTCGGCATCACGGCCTGTTCGGGTACGCGCTGCCGTATTCGCCGCCACAGCTTGCCGGGCGAAGCATGCACCTGAAAATCGTCTCCGAGCGGTGGACGGACGATGGCCGGCAACTCGTACTCACCGTTTCGGGCCGCCCCTCGCGCGACTACCGGCTGGAGTTGATCAACGGCGATCTGCTGGCGAGCGTGGAAGGCGCCACAAGGGAGGGGCCGTCTGGATTAATTGTGCATATCCCCGCCAGCCCCACGGATGAGTACGTGGACCACCAGATCTCCTTTGCACTGCGCCATTGATGTTCGCTTAATACAGTGACGATTAACTACCTGTCCCCATCTGCAATACGACCGGATCGCACGATGGCAGGGCGCACCGCTACCAGAAAAAGAAAAAGGCTTTCACTGCGGACGAATTGAAGGCATACGAAGGGCGATAGCGAGTTCCGAATGTTAATCGACCTGATACCAGCAACTAACCAAAAGAAAGCTCCTGTTGTCTTTGATCTTGTGAGCCGAAGTGAACGTCAGTGATAAGTCGTGGTGCCGTACGGTCTGCGTTACAGGTCTATCATGGACTGCAACGGGCGTATCGCCATCTGGCGGTTCGCTCACCCAGAAAGCATCCTCCAGGCTAACCAGCGCTCCCAACACCTCCTCGATCACAGATTCAATTACGTCGGGGTTGGCCGCTGAAAGAGACGTTTCATACATCCTGGACAGAGGCTTGGAAAGATGCTTATCAGACGGCTTGGTGCCTTTGACCTTCTCCTTTAACAGAGGCTCGTATTCTAGCAACTTCTGTTTACCGATCTCAAGAATATCATCGAAGCTCATTTGAATGTTCGTCTCCTCAAAATGGTTCCTTACCCCGGCACAGTACGGCACCGTGCAAGAACGCTTCCAGAACCCGATTGGCAATCGATTCATCATAGAAGGACAAAACGGCGAACTTAACGCTTTCGCTCTTCGTCGTATTCTTCAAATCTTCATGGGTTTCCCAAAGGACGGCATTGGAGATTGCGTCAAGATATACGTCCCATTCATCAAGCTGCTTTTCAATCTTAGAGGAGGTCGATTGGACCGACATGGAACTCTTGCGTACCTCGCCGAAGCTGATTGCCCCTAATGGAAACGTCTCGTGAGTCGTAGTTACTATTGGAACATCGGGAAAGTTGGCCCACACGTCCGCTTCTATGAGATCAAAAGAAACCGTACAGGAATCGAAATGTGTCGGAACGGTCCTGAGAGTGACAGTTTTGGACGGGATTGGTCCAAGTCCAACGGCTGGTAAAACTGGTCCAACTGCTGGTAATACATAGTAGTTTTCGGCAAGCGGCATCTTCTCTTTCAGCCAGTCCAATGTTTCTTGTAGTGATGGGCCGCTATTACTGAATGCGGCTGTAGATTGTGTACTGGCGCTTTCCCGGCAGAGGTCCGCAGCATGTATGACCATGTCAGAAATCCGGCGTGCCACTGCCTCATCGCTGAACACTGTGTAAAAGTTATCCGTCAAATCTTCAAATGAGTACAATTTGCCATCAGGCCCAGGGAGCGTGGCTCTAGCAATTATGGTTTTGGCCTTCGTCCTAAGAAGAACGTGATAGCCCCATTCTTCACCACTTGTTATTGTCATTCCGGCCATGTTTGCATTGTAGGAGCGTTGAACATCCACGTTAACAATATGGCCTAAGTCAAGGGTATACTGGTGAGTACGAGTCATCGTGCCTGAACTGGGTGAAGGATCTGACACATTGCCGATGGTAATACGACACGAAGTTAGCGACCATGCCATTGATTGTGATGACACTTTGACTTTGGCATGCGACCCATCTGTTGCCTGCCACTCGACAACATAGTCGATGCTGCGTTGAGGGATATTCGTTTTCAACCAGTCGAGTGTTCGGTCCAGCGACAAGCCGGAACTCGCCACCATTGTTAGTCCGGTGGTTAGGCTCTTTCGCATCTGACTTAACGTGATGGGTTCGTGAAGGTTCTTAAGCAACCCACGGACGTAGTTGATCGGAATCGCAAAGTTCAGTCCCTCTGTCGAACGTAATTTGAACGATGCCACACCAACGGCTTGCCCTTTGTTATTGACGAACGGCCCGCCGCTATTCCCGGGATTCATAGCAGCATCGGTTTGCAATACCTTGTAACCGTCGCCGCTATCCCGCATGGAGCTCAAGATTCCAGAGGTAACCGTACCTTCGAGACCCTTTGGACTCCCAACCATCACTATCGGCTCTCCGACTGTAAGCGTGTCGGAATTTCCCAAATCCAGAACGGGAAGATTGAACCCGGCCACCCGGACAACTGCAAGGTCACGGCGTTCATCGGTGCCAAGGACGGACACCGAATCGTAAAGTTCGCCATTCGCCAGTTGAACAGGACGGTGTTTACCAGCGGGCAACTCAATAAACACAGGGTATAGAAACAAGGGGCTGGACAAATCCTCAGGCTTGTGCCATTGTTAAATGGATGCAA
>Ga0224557_1002492_pt1 | contig 15597 bp, 17 predicted proteins | sample 714S31014metaG_FD_180677 | JGI IMG/M metagenome (GOLD analysis project Ga0224557, IMG submission 180677) | Peat soil microbial communities from Stordalen Mire, Sweden - 717 S3 10-14 | ecosystem: Environmental > Terrestrial > Soil > Wetlands > Peat | place: Sweden: Norrbotten County, Stordalen...
GAAAGCTCGAACGGCTGACGGAGCCTACGAGGTCATGAGGAGCATCATCCGTGGCAACTAGAGCGCCGCGTCCGACCCGTTTCTCCCGTGAATCGAAAGCGACGGCCGTCGATATCGATCTGGCGCGGGCCGAAGTTGGCCGCCGAATCGAAAAAGGAACGGAACAAGGCAAACCCTTCCTTCGAGTAGTCGTTCCTACTCCGCGCGAGCCCAAACCTGAACAAGTGATCGACCTGTCCTTTCTCTATGCTTTGCCGAATTTGGCTGATACCCTGGCGGAAGCGTTTTTGGATTGGACAGCCACCACACGAAGGACCGCGAGCCGTGGCGGAGAAGCGGCGCATCTTCGCGTGGGATTGGTGGCCTTCCTGGTTGAAACTGGGCGGACGGCGATAACTCCGGAAGGCCTCACCACCGAGTTAGCCAATGCCTTCATCGGCTGGCTGAACGAGAAGCGAACCGGCAGAGACGAACTTCTCCAGGAAAATTCACGGGCCAAACTGTTTGCGACGCTCCGGCGGCTCATAAAGCATCTGCGGCAATTGCCGAAGTGGTCTGGACGGATACCGCGCGATCTTTATATCAGAGACTCGCCTTGGCCGATGCGACATCTCAAGAGGAAGGCAACAGAGATCCTCGAGTCGGAGGACCTGAGGCGCTTGTTGTCAGCCTGTGCGGAGGAAGTGACCAGTACGATTCACCGAATCGAAGAGGGCTGGAGGCAGCGCGACGCGGCACGGGATTCTGTGCCTTCATCCCCAGAACGATATACGGCTTATGCCGATTTGGGGGTTTGCCTCGCCGCGCTCGAGGCTCAGCTCGGGGGACAGATTCTCCGAACAGACGTCGTCCACGAGATCAACCGCGGTATCGAGGAGGCCATAGCGAAGTTGCACGGCGGGCTCATTTCGGTGGGTGAGTACTTTTATCCGACTCCACGCCTGCTAATGCCTTTTATAGTGCTCATGTCGCTCTACACCGGGGTAAACACGGGGAGCCTGGTGGAGAGCCAAAGAGGCGATTTTTGGGTCGCCAGCGCGCTCGGCCACCGCCGTTTTTATTGGAAGGTGTGGAAAGAACGAGCCAAGCGCTGGCAATCAGGTAGTATTGCCTGCGACGAGGATGTGGCCCATCCGGCAAGGCTGGCGCAGTTCCTTATACAGTGGACGGAATATCTTCGCCCGCTGGTTCACCCCTCGGTCGCCGAGCGGCTGTTTTTATTCGTACCACCGAGAGGGAAAAGACCAGCCTCCTCGTTTCAGAGCAAATGGGGATCGTTGCTTAGCGGTTCATGGGAGTATAGCTATAACCAGTTCCTCAAGGAGCACGGCCTCGGCCCGCTGGACACTCGCCGATTCCGCGTCACCGGACTGGAAATAGTCCATCAGCTCACCGGAGGCGATCTTCGGGCCATGCAGGCATGGGCCAACCACGCACGGGCCAGCACTACCGAGAGGAACTATGTGGGCGATGGGGCGAAGCAGCGAGATGAAGAGCGACTGGCCGAGATCATGCAGGTGCGTGGGCGCTGGCGGCAGACGCAGGGAAAGATCGAGACCCGCGGCCGGCCGGAGCACACCGATATCGGAGCCGCCACGCCGGGCTGGACGTGTCTGGATCCGTATTCCGGCCTCTACGGGCCGAAGGATACGTTGTGCTCGGCCTACGCCCAGTGCCCCGTTTGCCCGCTGGGTAGCATCGACTTTCAATCGCCGTATGCCTGTGCACAGGCACATAACCTATTGGAGGCGGTGAGACGCGCGGCAGAGACGATGGCACCGCAAGCATGGCTCGATCGGATGGCCCCTGTGCAGCAGAAGCTGGTCAACGCTTGGCTGTGCCAGTTCTCTGAACCGGTTCGCAAGGCGGCGGAGAAGTTGTCACTGCCTCCACTTCCGGCACCCGAGTAACCGCCATGCTCAGACCGCTCCAGCGCATGACCACCAGGGAGGCCGCAGCTAGCGCCGATGCGCGAGACATTCTCAAGCAAAAGGAGATCGGTGATTTCTGGGTGTCGAGCCAAAGCCGGTGGGGAGACCGGTTGTGGCAGCTCGACAATGAAACAGCAGGCGCCAGACCACAGGTATCCCGGCTCCACTGGGATGTCGCTCTGCCCGATGGCGATCGTCTCACAGACCCACAATGGGCTCCACTGCTTGAGGCCTTCAAGCGGTTCGCGTGGTCGCTGTTCGCGGACGAAAGCAGGTATTACGGAAGACCCCTCAAGCCGGCAAACGCCAGCCAATTGTCCACCGGTATTGGTTGTCTCGCCCGCTGGATGGTCCGACGCAACTACCTCTCATTTAGTGAACTCGACAACGCCGCTTCAGAAGTCTTTCTCGATGATATGTCTGACGAGACCGCGCTGGCGGACTTACAGCCGAGCAACACTGAGGAAACGATTCCGGACCATGAGACCGATGCGGCCCCAGATGCTGATGGCGAGGGCATGAGTGTGTCGCAAGTTTGTCGACGCGTCAGTATATGGCTGCAACTCTGGCGTCAAGCCGGCCCGTTGCGGGCGGTCGGCATCCCGACTCTGCCGGAGCCACCCTTCAACGGTAGGTGCGCCAGGCAAGTTGCGCGCGAGATCGCTACGCGGGCCGCTTCCCTTATTCCTCCGCTGCCGGACGAAGTTGCGCTTCCCATCATGAATGAGGCACACCGCATGATCGGGGTGCCCGCGGAAGAAGTCATACGACTTCACGAGATGTACGCCGAAGGTGTGCAGGCGGCGATTAATGACGGACAGAAATGGCGCAACCCGCAAAATGACAGAGGGCTTCGCGCTGTGAAGGGCTTTCAGTTCTCGGTTCTTCCTGGGGAGATGGAGCCTTGGCACACGCCTCCTGACCAAGCTGAGGTAGACGAGTTCTGGGCCGTCTATAAGAAGGGGTACACGCGTTCCACAGTTTCCGGATCGCAACTGTTGCGATCGCTGATCTGTTCGATTCGGGACGCTTGCTCCATTGTCATCCAGTCGGAAACCGGGTTGCGAGTTTCGGAGCTGTGCGGGCTCGATCCGGGTATTGACCAGGAATCAGGTCTGCCCACCAGCGTCCGAGTCCGCCGGTCGTATAGCGGACTGAACGAGCTGTTTTACGTTGACGGTCGTCTATTCAAGACCGTTCCCACCTCTGAGAGGGTGGAGTGGCTGGTTGGTTCGCGTCCCGTGGGTTCAAAAGAAATCCCTCCACCCGTGCGTGCGCTCGGTGTGTTGACCCGACTACTGGATCCCTGGCGCAAGCTGGCGAGAGATCCAGAGATAGCAAGAACGCTTTTCGTGCAGCCAGCAGGGATCCACGGCATGCCTGGCAAGAGCGGGATCGGAATCACCTTTGAGGACATGATTCTCGTAGGGCAGAGACAGTTCGTTTATCGCTATGTCGATCTGAGCAAACTTCCGGACAGGAACCGGCGCGGCGAGGACTTGGCGGCCTATCGCGAGAACCGCGGCCTCTGCCTCCGCACGCACCAGTGGCGTAAGACCTTCGCACGGTACATTTGCGGCACAGATAGCCGTATGCTGCCCGCCGTGAGCCGGCATTTTAAACACCTGACGCTCGCAATGACGGAAGAGGCATATCTGGGCAAGAACCCGGCACTCCAGGATGCTTACGAGAGCAACATAAACCAGAGCACGGCTCGAATCCTTTACGAGAATGCGCGTGGCAAACCCGCACAGGCCGGCAGGATGGCGAAGGTCATCGATGAGCACCGCGCTGATCTCCAGGCGCTCATTGCCAACAAAGACGAGCGCGATGGCCGGCGGGCCATCCAAAAGTGGGTTGAGCACAACCGGTTGCAGATATTCTTTGCTCCCCATGGGAAGTGCTTCATTCGGATGGATCCGGTGGGCGCTCGCTGCCATGAGGTGGGCCAGACGGTTCATTGGCTGAATGAGGAGCCCGACTACGCGATCCGCCATCCGTCCTTGTGCGCAGGTTGCTCCTGCTTCCTGGTTGACAAGGAGAATGAAGAGTTCTGGCTGCAGCGTTACCTGGATAATTACAGGGCCTTCCTCCAGGGAGCGTCGCTCGGGAAGGCGAGTGACTATCGCATCGCCCGGGAACGTGCTGACCAAGCCGCTGCAATTCTGCAGGCATTGAAGGTTCCTATACCGGAGGCGTGACAACCATGGGACGCCGAGCGCTTCCGCCACCGCCGGGCGGCTGGGAAAAGACGAATCGAAGAATGCGAACTCAAGGCCTAGCCAAAGCCCGACATGGCGACCATACGTCCGGATGGATCAGTAAACGCTGGGCATCAGGGAGGATCTATCCTGTAGGGCAACAAATCAGTAGCGGGCGTTCTCTAGTTTGCCGAAGGCTTTTGGACGTGATCGATGACGATGAATTCACCCTGCCCCTTGGTGAGTTCCAGTTTGAGACCGACTTGTTCCTGCAAGGCATCCGGAAGCGACGGTAACTCCGATTCGTGTCCCGGAATTTCGTGTGCCCATTCCAGCTTAAACGTGTACTGTCCCGTTAGGCCGGTCTTGTCGATTACCGGCCGGCCGGCTCCGTTACTCGATAGGCGGGAAGCGAGATTCGCCATGGTCTGCCGGGCAAATTCCAAATGCATGCCCGTGCCGTCGCCAGTGATACTGCTTTTGGGATCATCTGTAGGAGACGATTCTTGGAACTTTGGGCCGTGCTTCCCCACCACCAGTGCGAACATCGGAATGGGCCTGTTTTCGCGATGGATCCGAAGTTGAAACCGGTCCGCAAGCAGCGCCTGCAGCATCGGCCGCATCTGCTCGGTGGTGATAGCTTGCTCTCCCACTCTCGCTTCCAGATCGTAGTGCTCCGAGGACACCCAGCCGGGCGCTCCGGAAATCTGGTCGTAGCGCACGTGATATGCGGTAGTGATCATATCCAGCAGCGTCGATGCGGTTGCCGTTACACGGCTGCCTTTCACTCTCGGGTCCGATGAGAACGTCACCATGCCGGGATGCGGCTTGATGGACGCCACTTCGAAGGTTGCCTGGCCAAATGCCATGGCCGCCACGCTCAGACACACGAATCCCACTCTGCCCTTTCGCATGTTTCTCTCCTTGGTTATTTCTTACCGACGACCAACTCGGCGCTATCGGCCGAACCGAACCGAAATGGCGCTCCGTTGCCAGGCCGCCACTCGCGGTCCTGCCGCACATACAGGTTGTACGTCCCGGAGCCGGGTGCGATGCGGCTGTCGCACTCGACTCGGAACTCCGCTCCCCGGTCGTGGAATAGCAGACTGTTCCGCGATACCACGCCATTCCTCACGAACCCGAGCTTGTCATTGGGAATCAGCGACAGGACGAATCTTCCGTGTCCCTCCAGATACAACCATGTCACCGCTCCCGACATTCCGCCGGAGCTCTCCTCGGCCTCCAGCTTCCCATTGAGAAAGACTCGCGGCTCGGCGAGCGTCAATTCGGCATCGGCCACGGTGAAGTCGTGTGGCGCGCTCCGCAGGTCGATATCGCCGTGGCGCTGCAGCGTGAGATAGTCCACCACCTTCTGGCCGGTAGACGAGTTGACCAGCAGATCTAGCGCCACAGTCTCCCCCACTTTCACGTTGGGAATGACCGGATATTTCGGCAGCTCCAGGAAGGTCCAGCCGGCATCGAAAGTAACTTTCGATGCGGCGGGATTCCAGCGCTCGATGCGGATCTGCGCGGTTTGACCATTTGGGGCGGGATCGAGCCCGATGTCATAGCCGAACGCCCGCTTATGCGCGGCATCGTTGATGATGTGATGCGCGCGGTCCGGTCCGGCAATCACTCCGCCGGGAAGCAGCGTTCCAGGAGGTTCGATTTTGGTCTCGAAGCGGATCTCCAGTCCCTTCCACGCCTGATTGCTGACCGTCAGCCCGCCTACCTGTGCAAAGAGCCCGGCGGCGGTCGCGAACACACCACAGATGGCTCTAGTTCGACTCATGCCGGAGAATCACCCTCACGTTCAGATCGCTCACCGGCCGGAAGTCCACCAGGCTGACCGTGGACGGAGTCGGAGCCAGCGCGGGGCGCTGCCGCATGAGACCGCCGAGCAAGACCAACAGAACGGCGGCGAACGCCAAGCCCACCGGAACAGGAATTCGGATGGATCCCGTAAGCAGAAATCTCCACCATGCCTCGCGGCCGGCTTGGCGTCCGCCCAGGACGCTCCGGTCGAGCGATGGAGGCGCATCCGGCACGCTCCATTCGCGCAGCAATTCCCGTAACTCGTGGTCCTCACCGTGTTCCATTGGCCCTTCCTTTCGATTCGAGCAGCGGCGCTAGCATTCGCCGCAGGTTTTCCCGAGCGCGGTGCAGGCGCGATTTCACCGCCGCCAGGTCCGCGCCGACCGACCGCGCGATCTCTTCGAGCGACATATCTTCGTACTCCGCCAGGATGAGCGCCTCGCGCTGCAGGGGCGGAAGCGCTCCTACGGCCTGCGCCACGATCAGGCCGCGTTCGCGATCGGCGGGATCGATGGGCCCGCACGCCGCGATGTCATCCTCCAACTGGTCGAAGCTTCGCTCGCGGCTCATCCGCTTTAACGCCAGATTACGCGTCACCCCGACGAGGAAGCCGCGAAGCGGCCCGCGCGCAGGTTGATGCGCGACGCGGTTGCTCCATAGCAGCAGAAAGCACTCATGCACCAGATCCTCGGCCATCTCGTTCGATCCGGTCATGCGGCGGGCGAAGCGATAGAGCAGGTCTTTGTGCCGCTCATACGCCTCGCGGAAGTCCGCACCGGTCATGTCTAATGTTAATTCCCCGGATGTGGGGAAAAGGATTCGGGGGAGGAATAGAATTTCTATGAGGGCGCCCAACCAGACCGTTAATCGTAGCGCAAAGGCTCGACCGGGCTCACACGCACTGATCCCAGTGCCGGAATTACCAACACCGCCACACCACCGAGCGCCAGCGTTACGTTCTCCGCAGCAGAACGTATGAACGGGAGAGGCACGGTTACCGACGGACAGCGCAACGCTGTCGAACTTGAACCACATCGCTTTATTGATGACGATGCCTGATGATGACTAAGAAGAAAGAAGGAAGGAGGACTGCATTATGAAGGTCGCAGCATTGGAGCGGGAATTTCGCTATAACGGCGGACTGCGTTTGCCCGATCCGAATCCGAAGTTGGCCGTTGAGGAAGTGATCAACCTATACAGCCATACTTATCCTGAGATCACGACCGCGGCCATCGAGGGTTCGGAGGTTATAGGAAACAAGCTGGTGTACCGACTGACTCGTGCGATTGGGACCAAGGGCTAGGTTTATCAGCCGTTCGGTCACAGGCTTCCGAACCCGTGGTTGACGATCCGAGACTTGCTCGGCCCCATATTTCCATTAGCCCATAGCGCGAAGGATCGCCAGTCGACTCCGGGGCCGCTCCGCCGTTTTTGGATGGCGTGGCAGGCTACTACCCAGGAGGCGGCCCGAAGGCCGCCATCCACTCCGGGCTTGATTCGGCGCTCGGGTCGCATCCCTGCGTTGCCCTATCCTCCTATCAAGCTCCTCCATTGTACGGCGATTGCCAATATCGCCCAACAAAAATCATCCACTCTGGAAGAAAACTGCGATAAATCCTGGGGGGTTTGGGGGGCAAAGCCCCTCAAGGAACTGCCACCAGAAATACGGGGCCTTCCGCCCAGATTCCGCCGGAGACAGCCGGAGATATAAAAAGCAGATCGCCGTCTCTCCACCTCATGTTTGTGCGTTCAAGTGCTTGCCTCGAAGGGAGATATTCCGCATGCTACATACATACACCGCAGATGCGCCACGGATATCGATTGGCACAAAAGGATGACGAAGAAGAACGTGCTTAGCGAGCTCCAGCGCGTAATCGAAGGACAGACTGGCAAGACCAGTCAGATCGTTCGGGAGTTCAAGAGATGTCCACAGTTCCAACAGTCCTGCCAGATTCTGGTGCACGCGCTCCGGTACAACGTTTACGGGCGCACGAGTCCGGCCATGAAGGCGCCGCTCGGACTCGTGCCCCCTGGCTGATTGCGCCCGGACGCAGCCTGAGCGTTCCGCGACTCGACCAGGTCGGCCTTCGACACTCGTCATTTGGAAGCGATGCAGCCGCGGCGCGGTTCGCAACCGTTCTGATCGAACTCGGCATCGGCAGTCCATCCGATTGGATCGCATGTGGCCGGGAACCGGGGAAGTTCCTGCGCCGGACGTTCGACCGGTTTGTGAAGCGCCACGCTGAGCCTGCCATCGATGGCGCCTTCGAGCTTTCCGTGACCCTTTCGACGGACCCGCACGAATGGTGCGAGACCGAGGATGAGCCTGACGGTTCGCAGATGTTCATCTACATGGAGGCGGCGTCGTGCGGATTCGTGAATCTTGGGCCCGCCCTCACTCTTTGCGAAAAGAAAGACCCACGGCTGCCAGTGACGTTCGCCCGGCTTTTCCTGCGGGGCCTCGGGCGGCTTTTCCGAATATACGATGATCGCGATGCGGAAGAGCATCTCTCATTTCTTCAAGACAACTACGATCCCGAGGAGGACCGTGAGGCGCTGGCCGCTCTGCCTGATCGCAAAAACATCTTGCCGGCGTGCATGATCCAACGGCCGCTGGGCCGCCGCGCGCTGAACGTAACACTGGCCCGGATGGGGCCGCGGAATCGAGTACTGCGCCTGCTCCAAGCAACGCTCGAACTGGATCGGATATCGCGCCGCGTCCGGTTTCCGGAGGTCCCGGAACCAGTCCGGGAGATGTTCTGCGATTGCAATCCACCGGTTCCGATCCTGCTGGCGATCTACCGACAAGGCGACGCTATTGAGACGTGTTTCGACGACGAAAGCCAGTCCATGCTCGAACAGACGCCCGAACCGTGGCCGTTGATTCCGTTTAACGGGACCGATCCGAAAAGCACCAAGCAGGCGTTTGGCTGCTTGAGCGGCGCTCTTGAGACGCTTGCAGCCGCTCGCCGCGTGCTCGACCTGGTGCCTGGCTGGGAGGCAATCCGGCGGGAGCGTCTACGACCATGATGAAAACAACGCATTTCGGTTCGAATCGAAGCTATGGCCTTTCGAAGGCAATCCTGCTTTATTCGGACGGCCAGGAAGCATTCGCGACCGTCCACGAGCCCAAAGACTCGCCGGATGGCGGGCCGCCTTATCTCGATGCCGGCGAGCCGCTCTCCGTGGGCTTCTTGAGGGACCTGGCAAGAGCGCTCGGGCAAACGGTGCAGCGGGAGATTCTTCCGGCCAATGTCCTCGCGCGCACGCCAGACATGGTCGTTTGGTGGACCAAGCAGCAACGACGCGTCATGTTCTACAGCGAATCGAGCGACGGCAGAACGCTGAACGGGAAAGTGTTTCCCCAGCCGCCACTGGTCTTCCGAGTGTGCGGATCTGAACTAGCGGTACGCGCCTTGGCCCAGAGCAGACGGCCCGCAGCCGACACGGCGCTCATGTTTGCACCGTATTGGAACTGCGACGGGGCCGGACGCGTGTGCCAAGGCAGCATGCGTGTCCCGGGAACTCTGAGCCTTGAAGCAATGAAGGCGTGGGAAAAAGCGTTCTTTGAAAGCGAATTCACCCATGCTGCGATTGGCGCTCGGCTGACTACGCACCCGGAGGGTTTCCTCGGATTGTGGCGAGACCTGATGAGCACCGCGGCAGCGTTCCCCTCGGAGTTTCTCGTCAAGAGCGACGACACGCTCGATTCCTTTGTGCAGGGCCGGGAGGACTGAATGCATACCATTTTCCCGTACTTGCTTCGGCGGACTATCAAAGTGGCGGTGGTCGGTTGCGGGGGAACGGGCAGCGCGGTTGTCGGCGGGTTGCCGCACCTTCACCAGGCGCTCATCGCGGGCGGACATCCGTCCGGCATGGCGGTGACCGTGATCGATGGAGACCGGATCTCCGCCGCGAACTGCGTCCGCCAACCGTTCTCCGCGAGCGAGATCGGGCTATTCAAATCAGTCGTTCTCACCAACCGGCTGAACCTGTTCTGGGGACTCAATTGGCAGGCCGTCCCGCAGCATCTGGGCGGCGGCCACGACCTACCCAACGATCTTGATCTCGTCATCGGTTGCGTCGACAGCCGCGCCGCCAGAGCAAAAATACATGACGCTCTTACGAGCACGTGGTGCGGCGTCGCCTACTGGCTTGATCTTGGCAACAATTCGGACACGGGACAGTTCGTCCTCGGACAGCCTCTCAATCGGACCAATAGGCATAAGGCTCACCGGCTTCGCGCGGTTTCGGAGCTTTTCCCCGAGATCATCGATCCGGCGCTCGATGACGATCAGCAACCCAGTTGTAGCGCTGCCGAGGCGCTGGAGCGTCAGCATCCGTTCATCAACCAGACACTGGCAAACCACGCACTTGCCCTGCTGAGCCGTCTTTTTCGGGGCGAGCCGATGGCGTACCACGGCGGCTTCCTGAACTTGACCAGCGGAGCGCTGGTCGCTCTCCGAGCGGAACCGAAAGTCTGGAGAGGAATGCGACGCAGAGTGCGGCGCGTCACCTGAACCGACAAGCAATAAATCCGCAAGCCTTTGCCGCCGCTTTCGAACCGTGCGCCACCTTTCCTGGCCCGTACGGCGGCCTGCAAGCCATTTAGGTGTGACGCGATCTTCACAAAGCAATTCAAGGACAACCATCATGATTCGAACCACAACCTCCTTTGGCAAGGCATTTCACACTGCTCGACGTGTCTCGACGCCACTGATCGCAGTCCGCACACCCGATCCGGCCAGCGCGATTCAGCTCATCTTGTCAACTTTCAAGGCCGATGAGACTCCCGCGTTGCATTGGGATGCTGTGCGCGGCATCGTGGGTTTGAATGAAGCAGGCCGGCGACACGTTCCAGAGATCCTGGGCGAGTTGGAGCCAACCGCCGTTAACCCCGAAACCCTCTTCGTGATCGCTGAAAAGCTTGGGCCGGACTCGCTCCTGTTCGTCGCCAACGCCCATCGGTTTTACGGCGATGTCGGGGTGACACAAGGCATCTGGAATCTTCGCGACGCTTATAAGAGCCGAGGTTGCACGCTGATTCTGCTGACGACGCTGAGTGGTTGCCTGCCGGAAGAACTGGCACAAGACGTTCTGACGCTGGACGAGCCTTTGCCATCCTGCGAGGAACTGTCGCGCATCGTTCGGGAAACGGTTGAGGCGGCCGAGATGAACGCTCTTAGTGCGACGGATTTGCAACGGGCAGTCGATGCATTGATCGGGCTCGCTGCATTTCCAGCAGAACAGGTTGTGGCTATGTCGCTGTCGAAGGAAGGTCTCGACGCCGAACAACTCTGGGAGCGGAAGAGGCAGATCATCGAGCAATCGCCAGGCTTGAAAATCTGGCGCGGTGGAGAAACATTTGACAATATTGGTGGCTGTGAAAACGTGAAGACGTTCTTGCGAGCAATTCTTGGGGGTTCGGAACCGCCCCGCGTGATCGTGTTTCTCGATGAGATCGAGAAAGCGTTTGCGGGCACGGGCACAGACTTGTCGGGCGTCAAGACCGAAATGACCGGCACGATGCTCACTTGGATGCAGGACAACGAAACAGACGGGTTGATTTTCATTGGGCCGCCTGGAGCGGCAAAAAGTGCCGCGGCGAAGGCGACCGGGAACTCCGCAGGAATCCCGACAATTGCGTTTGACCTTGGCGCCATGCAAAGTTCGCTCGTTGGGGGCTCCGGAGAGCGCCTGCGGGCGGCTCTCAAAGTGGTAGAGGCCGTCAGCCGGGGCCGTACCCTGTTCATCGCAACGTGCAACTCGATCGCCTCGCTTCCGCCCGAATTGCGCCGGCGCTTCACTTTGGGAACCTTCTTCTTCGACCTCCCGTCCGCCGCCGAGAGAGAGTTGATCTGGGCGATCTACGAGAAGAAATATGGTGTCTCCGGCCGGCGCCCGGACGACGAGGGCTGGACCGGGGCAGAAATCAAGGAGTGCTGCCGCAAAGCAGCAAGGCTGCGCATGCCGTTGACCGATGCCGCTCAATACACGGTTCCGATATCGAAGTCGGCTGCCGAGCAAGTGAAATCGCTGCGACAACAGGCCTCGGGGAAGTTCATCAGCGCCTCGAACGCAGGCTTGTATCGCTTTGAGGAGACGGCACCCGCACCCGCTGCGGCTGGGCCGCGGCGGATTCGAGCAGTGGAGGCTAACTAATGAGCAAATATGGGACTCTGGAAACCGAGATCAAGGAACAGAAGTACTTAGTCGCGGCGCTTGCGGAGATGGGCTATCGGACGGAGATTCACCTTCAAGGTAGTGCGCTGGTTGGCTTCGAGGGCCGGGAACGGCCGGAACGAGCAAACATCATCATCCGCAGGCAGCACTTGGATTCCGCGTCGAACGACATCGGCTTCGCGAAGAGCGCGGATGGCCGATACGCCGCGCAGCTCAGTGAGTATGACCAGCGGATCGGATTCGACCAGAAATGGTTGAACCGCGTTCATCAGCTATATAAGGAGAAGCAGACGATCGCTGCTGCAAACGCAAAAGGCTACATCTTCAAGGGCCGGGAAGTAGTTAAGTCCGAGCACGGCGAGAAAATCCAACTCCGCTTTGCGGTTCGATAGGGAGGGGCGATGTCTCAGAAGACCATCATGATTATCATCGATGAGAACGGGAATAGTTCGATCGATCTCGACGGATTCACCGATAACAGTTGCGGGAAAGTGTTCGAGGACTTTCGAGGCGGCGACAAGGTGAAAACCGAACAACGGAAGGCGTCCTTCTACAACTCGAAACCGGTCGAGAACCAGGCGAAGGCCAGCCAGTGAAAGGAAGACGAGCGATGCTCCTTCACGGATTCGTTCCTGTCAGCCGCGCGAACGGGCCAGGGCGCCGGGCCGTGGTATGGTTCCAAGGTTGCTCGCTGGCCTGTCCGAGTTGCTGGAACCCGCAGACCCACCGATATGAAGGTGAGTTCACGGATGGAAGCGAGGTCGTCGAGCGAGTTCTCACCTTACGCCGCGGCGGGGACATCGACGGCGTAACGTTTTCGGGTGGGGAACCGATGCAGCAGGCGTTTTCCCTGCTCGATCTCATCAAAAGACTGCGTGAAGGCGATCCAGAGCATCTGAGTTTCGGAATGTTCACCGGGTACACGCTTGCGGAACTCGATGCAGGCCGCTTCCATACATTCGAGGACCGCCCGGACCCAATTGGAACGTGGCGACAGATTCGCACTCATCTCGATTTCGCGGTGACGGGACGGTACAACCAGCGGATGCCGAGTGGGCTGCCACTTCGCTCCAGCCGAAACCAGCAATTGCATCTATTGACAGCTCGATACCTGCAGAGTGATTTTGAGGCTCAGATTGTCGAGGTTACGGTCGACCCGGACGGCGCCGCCACGCTCACCGGCTTCCCCGTGTTGGGCATCCCGGCGTAGCGGCGGGGCAATAGAACAAAAGAAAGCCAGCAAATTTGAAATTCATTTCAACGTGAAAGGAGAAGTGTGTTTATGGCTGCATTAGTCATTCCCATCGCAAAACAAGAGCAGAGTCTGTCAGAAAGCACAGTCATTCTGCAAGTGAAATTCGGTGTCCTCGGAGATTCCCGTAAGGTGTCCAGTTCGCAGGTCGAGGTAGACACCGACAAGCAGTTGCTCCGGGTCGCGAAGAAGATTCTCGTCTCGAACGAGTTCGAAGCGATCCGGCAAATCGATCGGAGGGTGAAGAAGTATCTCGAGGGCGTTTGCGTTCCATTTGAGACCGGCACGCGGTTCCTCGCGGTTCCCCTGATCGAAGATGTGGATCGCAAGCTCCACGAGTTTGAAGGCGAACGCGCCGAACTGGTGGATCGCTTCTTGGATTCTTACCCGACGCTGTGCGAGAGCATGAGCGAACGGCTGCGGGTTCTCCATTGTCCCACCGATTATCCGCCCGTCGATCTGGTCAAGGCGCGGTTCTACTTTACCTGGCGGTATGTCGCTTACGGCGTACCAGGCCAGTTGAAGATGATATCCGGCCGAATCTGGGAGGAGGAGCGCGACAAAGCCGCGCAGCGGTTTGCAGAAGCGCAGACCGAAGCCCAGGTGCTGCTCCGTGAATCCATGGCGGGTCTGGTCAACCACATGGTGGACCGGCTGGAAGCTTCCGACAATGGAAAACCGAAGGTCTTCAAGAAGTCGACGGTGGCAAATCTTTGCGAGTTCCTGACGACGTTTGATTTCCGGAATATCGCTAACGACACCGAGCTGAAGGAACAGGTGGAAAAGACGCGGGCGCTTCTTTCAGGCGTAACGGCTGAGGAAATCCGGACCACCGCGGACCTCCGTTCCCGGTTGAAGACCGGAATGTCGGAAATCGCCACCAAACTGGACGCCATGGTGATCACCATGCCGCGCCGCAAGTTCCGGCTCGAGGAATGACGAGGGGCGTCTGCCCGCTGGAGAATAGGATTATATGAGCTATCCCGTCTACTACAACGGCGAGATCACAATTTCGCCCGAAACGGATCCGGACCGCGCCACGCTCCTGGATGACGCCCTAAGAACAAACCACCTCGAACGATTGGGAATCACCGCTGAGGACGGACGAGATCTGTACCACGGATGCGACTGGCGGTACCGCGACGGTTGCCTGAGCATTGAGGGCGAATCGCGCGATGGGCAGGAAGCATGGCTGCGGCTGTTGGACACGAGGTTCTTTCAGCCGAACGGCTTCGCGTTGTCAGGCGAAGTGAGTTGGGACGGCGATCAATCCGGGGATACCGGCGTCATCTATGTCGAAGAGCATCGCATCGAAGCGGTCGCTGACACAACCACAAACCGGGGACCTGGCTGGCGCCGCCAACTCCCCGATCCCTCCGTGGTGGATCTCGTCCGTGCAGGGCGGGGCGTGCTCACCCGCTGGGAATCGGGCGACCTGGCCGCTGCTGTGCGGACACTTGCTGACGCGCTGCAAGCGTTCGCCGAGGTGCCAATCGTTAACGGAGGTCATTACTTATGTTCTGTGATTTTTGCAGTGCGACCCAGCCATGCTGGAGGTTCGAAGCCCAGCCGTTCGCTACTGTCTGTGGAAATGTCGTAGCGACCAGCGATAGCGGTTGGGCGGCTTGCGACGCGTGCTGCGCGCTGATCGTATCTGGCGATCGGGCGGGCTTGTTGGAGCGCGGCGCTCAATTGATTACCGATATCCCAGAACTGCGGGACTGGGTGCGCGTAGCACATCAAGCGTTCTTCGATCATCAACTGCCAGGCCCACCGGTGCGCATCGAGACAGCCACGGTCCAGCAGAACTGACTTCTGTCCGACTGGCTACCCGACCGGCATTTCATCGCCTAACGCAAAGCGGCTGCCGCAGCCCACAGCCGCCGGCGCTTTCCGGAAGCAGGAAATCAAACATCTCATTTGAGGCGGTCGAGCGACTTCACTGCTGCAAGAGGACGGAGAAACCGCCGTGAGCTACTTCAATCTTGAAATTAACCCGCAGATGGCAATTTCGCTTGTCCATTGCCTCAACCGGCGGTACAGGGGCGCCCGGAAGTTTCCGGTAACGGCCCCTGACGCACAAGGCATTCTGATCGTCTGGGCGCGCGATTCCCAAGAGTGCCAGGAGCATCTGCTGAACGCGCTGTTCGACCTCCTCTTCGCGAGAAATCGCGTCGCGGCTGCGGTATTCAATCCAGCGTGCATATTTTGCGGA
>Ga0224557_1002493_pt1 | contig 15575 bp, 13 predicted proteins | sample 714S31014metaG_FD_180677 | JGI IMG/M metagenome (GOLD analysis project Ga0224557, IMG submission 180677) | Peat soil microbial communities from Stordalen Mire, Sweden - 717 S3 10-14 | ecosystem: Environmental > Terrestrial > Soil > Wetlands > Peat | place: Sweden: Norrbotten County, Stordalen...
TCGAGCAGATGGAGATGGAGTTCTTCTGCGAGCCGGGCACCGACGACCACTGGTTTGAGCACTGGCGCGGCGAGCGCTTCCGCTGGTACGTCGAGGAGCTGGGGGTGCGCCGCTCACGCCTCCGCCTACGCGACCACGAGAAGGACGAGCTGGCCCACTACGCCAAGGCGGCCACCGACGTCGAGTACCTCTATCCCTTCGGGTGGGGCGAGCTGGAGGGGATCGCGAACCGCACCGACTTTGATCTCTCCGCACACCAGAAGGCGAGCGGGGTCGACCTCAGCTACCTCGACCCGGTGAGCGGGAGCCGCTACATCCCCTACGTGATCGAGCCGGCCGCGGGGGTCGACCGCATCATGCTCACCATCCTCATGGACGCCTTCGACGAGGAGATCGTGCGTGGTGAGACCCGCACGGTGCTGCGCATGCACCCCGACATCGCCCCGGTCCAGGTGGCGGTCCTCCCCCTCTCCAAGAAGGAGGAATTGACCGTCCCCGCGCGCGCTCTCGAGCACCGGCTGCGTCCCCACTTCGCCACCGACTACGACGAGACGCAGGCCATCGGCCGCCGCTACCGGCGCCAGGACGAGATCGGCACGCCGCTGGCGGTGACCTTCGACTTCGACAGCCTCCAGGACGACGCCGTCACCATCCGCGAGCGCGACGGCATGACCCAGGTGAGGGTGCCCATCGCCGGCCTGGAGGATGCCCTGCGCGACCAGCTGATCGCCTTCCGGCGGCGGACCGTCGAGAGGGCAGGTTCCGGAGCCTGAGCGGCGATGGCCGGGACGCGCGCCGCCTTCCTGGAGGCCGCCGCGGTGGCGCGCCAGGTGGCGGCATCCCCCGTTGTCGCCGTCCGCTGGGCGGAGCCCAGCGCGCTCTCCGAGATGACCGTCGGAGCCCTGGTCGCCCACCTCGCCCGGGCGGTGACCAACGTCGAGCGGTCCCTGGAGGCCCCCGAGCCGCCCTCCGTCGCGGCGGTGATCTCCGCGGCAGCCTACTTCGCCGCGGTCGGCCCGGATCTCGACTCGCGGATCAACGTCCGGGTCCGCGCGACCTCCGCCGAGGAGGCGCTGGTCGGCCACCGGGCGGTGCTCGGAGGGATGGACCGCGGCCTGGACCGACTCCGCACCCGCCTGGAGAACGAGCCCGAGGGCCGTCTGGTGACGGTGCGCGACGGGGAGGTGCTGCCGGGGATCGGGGTGGCGATTCAGGCGCTGGTCGACATCGCCGCCCATCACCACGGCCAGCTGGCGGTGCTCCGCGCCCTGGCCCGGCGGGAGCGGGATCCCGATCAGGTCCTCCGGGTCATCTGACGGTCGAGGCGGTGCGGCCCGGTCCGGTGAGGGGCCGGATATGACTGTGGCCGGCCCGCGGGGCCGGCCACAATCTTGGGGGAGGGGTCCCGGTCAGGTCGCCGACGGTGACGCCGACGGGGAGGCTCCGGAGCCGTATCCCCAGTGGCCGCCGGGGAACGAGCCGCCGAAGCCGGTGAAGGTTCCGAAGGGCCCGAAGGGCCAGCCGGGGTAGGTGTCGTTGACCCAGCTCGTCACCCGCGACGACACCTCCGAGGTGAGGGTGGTCGCCTGGGCTGCGGTGATCTTGCCGCTGCTCTCGAGGGAGCTGATCTGGCTGTCCACCGCGGTGGTCACCGCGCTCACGACAGCGCTCGTGCTGACACTGGGCCTCTGAGCCGCGGCGACGTTCGCGATGCTCTCACCCTTGGCCAGGTCGGATTGGAGATCGGAGACGGAGACGCCGATCGCCATCGCCGCCGCCTGGAGGGCGGCCTGCTCACCGGAGCCACCGGAGCCGGCGCCGGGGGCGGTGGCCGGACGGGTCTGGTTCACAAAGCTCGTGACCATCTGGGTGACGTTGGCCTGGAGCTTGGTCTCCTGGGCCGAGGTGATCTTGCCGCTCGATGCGAGGTTGTCGATCGCCGTGGTCTCGTCGCCCACCAGGGCGTTGATCACCGCCTGCGCGGTCGTGCCGTTGGCCGTCGCCACCTGGGCGACCGTCTGGCCGCCCTGCAGGTCGGTCTCCAGGGTCTGCTCGCTGATGCCGATGGTGGTGGCCGCGTCCTGGAGCAGGTTGACCCCGAGGAGCGCATTCGGCCCTCCGAAGCCGCCCCGGGAATGTGCACCCGGTGAGGGGCTGGTCGTGGCGGTGGAGGTGGTGGCCGCCGCGACGGTCGTCGCCGGGCCGGTTGCCCGCGTGATCAGGAAGCCGCCGACGGCGCTGCCCAGGACCAGCCCGCCGAGGGCGGTCGCGACGGCGGCGCTCCGGCGCAATCCGAGCAAGCGCCCGCGCCGGGCGGATGGCCCGGAGTCGTCGAAAGGGTCGGGTACCGAGCCGTCATCCCCAAGGGACGGCGTCTCGGTGGGAAGGTCTTCGTTCATCACAAGCTCCCAGCTGTGAGCGAGGCAGACCTCGGTGGAGACCGGCCGCCGGCCCGCCCGGGAGAAGATCGGGTGCGGACAGGCACTGACCCCAGAGTGTGGGTGGCCTGCCTTTCGACTTCGTGACACCCAGGCGGCGCCACCACCGTCGCCGGGAGGTCCGGGCAGCGGTGGGGTGGGCGGCCGGCGCTCCGGCTCTTGACAACAGGAATCTCCCGAATTCACAGGGGCTGAAGAACCACCGAGCTAGGCGCGCATCCAGCTCCCGCTCATGGGGAGATGGCACGCACCGCCGCCCTGCTTCTCGAAGTACTGCTGGTGGTACTCCTCGGCCTCCCAGAAGCGCGGGGCTTCGGTGACCTCCGTGACGATCGGGCGGCGGGAGCGACTCTGCCCGGCGAGCCGCCCGAGGACGCGCTCGGCCGTCGCCCGCTGTCCCGCGTCGCGGACGAAGATCGCGGAGCGGTACTGGTCGCCCACGTCCGGGCCCTGGCGGTTGAGCTGGGTGGGATCGTGGATGTCGAAGAGGAAGGCGGTGACCAGGTCCTCGTAGCTGATCAGGGCCGGGTCGTACACCACCTCCACCGCCTCGGCGTGGCCGGTGGTGTGGGAGCAGACCTCGCGGTAGGTGGGGTGCTCGGTGTGCCCACCGGCGTAGCCGACCCGGGTCGCGATCACCCCGGCGAGGTGGCGGAAGGCGTCCTCGACGCCCCAGAAGCAGCCTCCCGCGAAGACGGCCATCTCCCGGGTCGCCCCCCCTTCCGGCTGGCCCGGTGTGACCAAAGGGGTAGCGATGTCAGGGCTTGGGGATGTGGTGTCCATGACCCGATTGTCCTACGGCGGACGCTCCCGCCGGTGATCGGCCGGTCGAGGGGGCGGTCGGCCCGCGCGCCGGTGATACCCTCGGTTCGCCCTAGCTCCTATCGATGACCAGAGGACGAACATGCCCGTGCCAACGAAGCCCCGAGCCCCCAGGAAGACCAGGACGACCACGAAGTCGGCGCCGGCCGGCCGGACCACCTCGACCCGTGGCGCACGCTCGTCGACCAAAGCGGCTCCCGCGCGGCGTCGGGCCACCAAGTGGGTGTACCTCTTCGAGGAGGGCAACGCCCAGATGCGCGACCTGCTCGGCGGCAAGGGTGCGGGTGTCGCAGAGATGACCCGCGCCGGGCTGCCGGTGCCGCCCGGCTTCACCATCACCACCCAGGCTTGCAATGCCTATTACGAGCGTGGCGAGCAGTTCCCCGACGGGATGTGGGAGCAGGTCCTGGCCTCGCTCAAGACGCTGGAACGCCAGACCCGCAAGGGATTCGGCGATCCGGTCAACCCTCTGCTCGTCTCGGTGCGCAGCGGTGCCAAGTTCTCGATGCCCGGGATGATGGACACCGTCCTCAACCTCGGTCTCAACGAGACCACCCTCCAGGGTCTCACCCGTCTCACCGGTGACGAGCGGTTCGCGCTCGACACCCACCGGCGCTTCATCCAGCTCTTCAGCAAGATCGTGCTGGGGATCTCGGGCGACCTCTTCGAGCACGCGCTGGGTGAGGTCAAGAGCAGGCACGGCGCCGCCAGCGACGCCGACCTGAGCGTCGCTGCCCTCCAGGAGGTGATCGCGGCCTACCGCGTCATCGTCCGCGAGGAGAGCAAGGGACAGGAGTTCCCCGACGAGCCCCTCGACCAGCTGCGCGCCGCCATCGGCGCCGTCTTCAGCTCCTGGAACGGGAAGCGCGCGGTCGACTACCGCAACTACAACAAGATCGCGCACGACCTCGGCACCGCGGTCAACGTCCAGTCGATGGTCTTCGGCAACATGGGCGACGACTCCGGCACCGGTGTGGCCTTCACCCGCGACCCGGCGACCGGCGAGAAGGTGCTCTTCGGTGAGTACCTCACCAACGCCCAGGGCGAGGACGTCGTCGCCGGCATCCGCACCCCCAAGCCGATCGCCGCCATGGCCGAGGAGATGCCGACCGTGTACCGGCAGTTCGAGCGCATCGCGAAGCGCTTGGAGAAGCACTACCGCGACGTGCAGGACATGGAGTTCACCATCGAGCGCGGCAAGCTCTACATGCTCCAGACCCGCGCCGGCAAGCGCACCGCCGAGGCGGCCGTGAAGATCGCCGTCGAGATGGTCCGTGAGCGCCTCATCAGCCGCGAGGAGGCGGTCCTGCGGGTGGAGCCGGCGCAGGTCGACCAGCTGCTCCACACCCGCATCGACCCGAGCGCCAAGGTCGAGGTGCTGGCGACCGGTCTGGCGGCGTCCCCGGGCGCGGCCTACGGCAAGGCGGTCTTCGACGCCGACCGCGCCGAGGCCATGGCCAAGGCCGGCGAGAAGGTGATCATGGTCCGGATCGAGACCAACCCGGACGACGTCCACGGGATGATCGCCGCCGAGGGCGTGCTCACCTCGCGCGGCGGCCGCACCTCGCACGCGGCCGTGGTCGCCCGTGGCATGGGCAAGCCCTGCGTCGCCGGTGCCGAGACGGTGCTCGTCGACCTCCCCGGCCGCCGCTTCACCGCTGGTGGCAAGACGGTGTACGAGGGTGAGGAGTTCACCATCGACGGCTCGACCGGCCGGGTCATCGCCGGCAAGGTGCCGACCATCCAGCCCGAGCTGAGCGGGGAGCTCGAGCAGATCCTGGCCTGGGCCGACGGGATCCGCCGCCTCCAGGTCTGGGCCAACGGTGACTACCCCCGTGACGCCGAGCTGGCACGCCGCTTCGGTGCCCAGGGCATCGGCCTCTGCCGGACCGAGCACATGTTCATGGAGCAGTCGCGGCTGCCGATCGTCCAGGCGATGATCCTCGCCAGCTCGACCGAGGAGCGCAAGCGCGAGCTGGACAAGCTCCTCCCCTTCCAGCGCAGTGACTTCTACGGGATCCTCAAGGCGATGGCCGGGCTCCCGGTGGTGATCCGGCTCATCGACCCGCCGCTCCACGAGTTCCTGCCCTCGTTCGAGGACCTGCTCGTCGAGGTGACCCAGGCCGAGACCAGGGGCGACCCCGAGGGGAGCTTCGCCGACAAGCGGACGATGCTCGCCGCGGTGCGCTCACTCCGCGAGCAGAACCCGATGCTCGGCCTGCGCGGCTGCCGGCTCGGCCTCCTCTTCCCCGAGATCATCGAGATGCAGGTGCGAGCGATCATGGAAGCCGCGGTGCAGTTGACCAAGGAGGGGGTCGACGTCCACCCGGAGATCATGATCCCGCTGGTCGGGGCCATCGAGGAGCTGCGGCGGACCAAGGCCTACGTGGTGAAGGAGATCGAGGCGGTCTTCGCCGAGGCGGGGGCCCGAATCCACTACAAGATCGGCACCATGATCGAGCTGCCCCGGGCGGCCCTCATCGCCGGGGAGATCGCGACCGAGGCCGAGTTCTTCTCCTTCGGGACCAACGACCTCACCCAGACCACCTTCGGCTTCTCCCGCGATGACGCCGAGGGCAAGATCATCATCCCCTACGTCGAGCAGAAGATCCTCCCCAGCAACCCCTTCGAGACCCTCGATCGGGGTGGGGTGGGCCGGCTCATGAACATCGCGGTCATCGAGGGTCGCCAGACCCGTCCCGACCTCACCGTGGGCATCTGCGGCGAGCACGGCGGTGACCCGGCATCGATCGCCATCTGCGAGAAGCTCAACCTCAATTACGTCTCGTGCTCGCCCTACCGGGTGCCCGTGGCACGGCTCGCCGCCGCCCACGCCCGGCTGGCGACGCGGGATGCGGATCGCTGAGGCTGCCCGGCACGGCAGCCAGGTGACGGTGGCTCGGGGGCGCTCGGCGCCCCCGGGCTTCCCCCCGCCGCGAAGGGTGAGCCTGCCCTCCCGCGCTATCCTCGCTGGGCATGACCGAGCGAGTCCGTATCCAGAAGGTCGCCACCCGCGACGGCCGTCCCGTCAATCTCGACGACGGGCACGTCGTGGAGGGGGACGAGCTGGCCGAACCGACCCCCGGGCAGCCGTACGCCATCCGGCGCTCCGTCGTCGAGCATCGTGACGCCCCCGATGTCTTCGCCACCTCGCCGGTGCGAGCGGTGATCACCGAGAAGGGCGGTGCGATCGTGGTGCTCACCGACAACTCGCGCTACCGGGTCGAGGTTGTCGGCCGCTGACCCGGTGAGCACTGACGCCGTCGCCGAGATCAAGGCCCGGCTCGACATCCTCGATGTGATCGGCGGTTACGTCTCGCTGCACCGCTCGGGCACCCAGCACGTCGGCCTCTGCCCCTTCCACGCGGAGAAGACCCCGAGCTTCTCGGTCAGCCAGCAGCGGCAGGTGTTTCACTGCCACGGCTGCAACGAGGGGGGCGACATCTTCACCTTCATCCAGAGGATCGAGGGGGTCGACTTCCCCCGCGCCCTGGAGATCCTCGCCGAGCGTGCCGGGGTCGAGCTGGAGAAGAGCCCCCGGGCGGCCGCTCGCGGCGCCGCCCGGCGCCGCTCGATCGAGCTCAGCGACCGCGCCGCCAAGTTCTACGAGTACGTGCTCTGGAGCCTGCCCGGCGGGGAGTCGGGACGCCGGCTGCTCGCCGAGCGCGGCGTGGACGAGGCGCTGGCGCGACGTTTCCGGGTCGGCTTCGCTCCCGCCGGCGGTCCGGCCGGGACCGCACTGGTCCGCTACCTGGTGAAGAATGGAGCCAACCTCTCCGAGCTGGTCGAGGCGGGGCTGGCCAGCCGCGGGCGCGACTACTTCCGCAACCGCCTGGTCTTCCCCATCTCGGATGAGCGGGGGCAGGTGCTCGGCTTCGGTGGCCGGGCTCTCGGGGATGCCGTCCCCAAGTACCTCAACACCCCCGAGACCGGCATCTACCACAAGTCGACGGCCCTTTTCGGGCTGGATCAAGCCCGGCAGGGGCTGAAGGAGCGCCGGGCCGCCGTGGTCGTCGAGGGCTACTTCGACGTGCTCGCCGCCCACGCGGCGGGTGTCTCCAACGTGGTCGCCTCGAGCGGCATCGCGCTGACGCGCGAGCAGGTGCGGATCATCGCCCGCCATGCGGACGAGGTCGTGCTGTGCTTCGACGGCGACGCCGCCGGCCGGCGCGCGGCCGCCCGGGCGGTGGAGCCCTGTGCCGCCGAGAAGCTCTCCGGCCGGATCGCGGTGATGCCCTCACCCTACAAGGACCCGGACGAGATGGTGCGGGTCGCGCCGGCCGCCTTTGCGGCACTCATAGCGGCCGCCGCACCCGAGTGGCAGGTGCTGGTGGAGTGGGCGATCGGGGGAGCCGGCACCGGGACCGAGGAACGCCGGGTCGCCGCCGAGCGGGTGGTGACCGTCCTGGCCGGCATCCCCGAGGCGGCCACCCGCGACCTCTACATCCAGGAGGCGGCGCGCCGGCTCGAGCTCTCGGCGTCCGCACTGGCCGCCGACGTCGGGCGCGCGCCGGCCGGAGGGGGGCGGAGCCCGATCCGCCTGAGCGCCCCCCCGCCACCCCCTGCGATCGCGGCCGGCGCCGTGGATGAGGGTTTGGAGGAGGACGATCCGGGGCATGCTCCGCCCTCGTGGGAGGAGTTCCTGGCCACGTATGCCGCCCAGCGGCCCGCGCTCGCGCGGCTGCTGGTCGACGAGATGAGGCTGGACCTCGATGACCTGGCGAGCCCGGCGGTGCGCCGCATCCTCGAGGCTGCGATGGCGGCCCCGCCCGGCGCCGGGCTGCCCCTCCACGCCCTCGGACCGGGCGACCGCCGCCTCGCGGCACGCCTCTCGGTTCACGACCTCCCCGAGCTCCGTGCCGGCGCCGACCCGGTGGCTCTGGAGCGGGCCATGGCGGACTGCGTCCACCGGGTCCGGCTGGTCGCGCTCCGGGATCGCGCCGGGCGCGAGATCCGTGATCTCTTCGCGACTCCCGGCCCGGAGGACCCCAAGCGCGACGAGAACGTCGCGGCCCGGCTCCGTCAGCTGCTCGCCGAGGAGCACGATCCACCCGGCTGATCGCCGCTTCGGGTGGGCTGCCTCCCCAGGGCCCGGCACCGGGGGGACCCCCGGCCGTTGCTACCCTGGGGAGCGCAACGGTGCCCTGACCGGGTCAGGGGCCGGTCCCGAGCCCGGGGTGCGAGGGAGGCATGATGCCGACGAAGACGACGGAAGCCAGGAAGAAGGGGTCGCGGGGGGACGCGGCGCCGCGCAGGACCCCGTCCGCAGCCCCATCCAACTCCAGACCGGCGGCCACCGAGCGGACGGGACCGCAGCGGCGGACGGTGGCCGAGAAGGCCGCCACCCCGCGGTCCCGGAGCAGCCCCTCGCCCGCATCGCGCACCCCTGCTCCGCGGGTCCACTCGCCAGCCTCGAAAGCGTCTGCGGCATCGAGATCCCCCTCCTCCCCGCCGGGGGATGGACGCTCGCGGGCCGCCGCATCCCGCGCGGCCGCCAAGCAGGCCAGGAGCGGTGGCGCGGGTCTCCGAGCGCGCACGTCCCGGACATCCACCCCGAAGGCCGCCATGGGCGCACCGTCGCGCTCCCCCGCAGCCGGGGCTCGTGGCACGGGCAGAACGTCCGTCTCCCGGCCGGGTGCCGCCCCCGCTCCGGCGCGGAAGAGGGTCTCTCCATCCGCCTCGAATCCGGCCACCGGCCGATCCGCCCCGCGCCCGGGCAGCGGCAAGCGCGGCCCGCGGACGCAGGCGGCGGGGTCGCGGCCGTCCGGCTCCACCACGCGCAAGCCCACGTCCACCAGCCGCAAGCCCGGCTCGCGGACGTCCGGCTCCACCACGCGCAAGGCGGCTTCCACCAGCCGCAAGCCCGGCTCGCGGACGTCCGTGTCCGCCACGCGCAAGGCGGCTTCCCGAGGACCGGCGTCCGTTGCCCGGAGGTCCGGCTCGCAGTCCTCCCCCTCCACCACCGGCAGGCCCGCTTCCGGAACGACCATCTCCACCGCGCGGAAGCCAGGCTCCCGGCCCTCCCCCACCCGCAAGCCTGGCTCGCGGCCCTCCGCGCCCACCACCCACAAGCCCGGGTCACGGCACTCTGCCGCGACGGATCGGAATCCGGCTTCCCGGGCGCCTGTCTCCGCCACCCGGGGGCCCGGCTCGCGGCCCTTCGTGTCCAGCAGCCGCGGGCCCGCCTCCGCCTCGGTCAAGCCCGCCCCCGGCCCTCGCAAGCCGTCTCGGCAGCCCTCGGGCCCCCGCGCAGTCCCGGGGCGGGCTCCCTCGCGCCGCCCCGCCGGCGGACCTCACCGGGTCCCGCCGGTGACTTCTGTGCAGCGCACGTCTGAAAAGGCACCGAAACAGGCACAATCAGGGATGTCGCCCGTGGCCTCGCGCCTCGCGGCACCTGCTGCCGCGGATCCGCCCGCGGTGAAGGCAGGGGTCCGGGCCCCGGCCCCCGTTCGTCCGGGGGGTGACGACCATCCGCCTCCAATCCCTGACGCGGCGGCACCACGAGACCGGGCAGGTGCCGCGATGAGCCCAACCCCGAACCCCGCCGCCGACCCCGAGGCGACACCGTCCGACGTCCAATCCGCCCCAATGCCATCGGTGAAGAAGACCTCAGCAGTGACAACTTCCGCGAAGCCCTCCGACGACTCCATCAACCCGGCTCCCGCAAGGGCGGGCGTGCTGCCACAACCAAGCCCTTCCCGCGCCGCAGCCAGCGGCCCGTCGGCCACGGGGGTGCTCGCCCCCGACCCGCTGGTGGTGGCGGCCGAGGGGCTCATCGTACGTGGCAAGGAGGCCGGCTACCTCACCCCCGATGACGTGCTCGCCGCCTTCCCCGAGATCGATGTCGAGCCCGATCACCTGGAGCGCATATTCCACGCCTTCCGCGAGATGGGGATCGAGGTCACCGACGGCGACAAGGACTTCGAGGTGGTCGAAGACGACGAGGAGCTGGTGGCCACCGCCGAGGCCATCGACTCGGTGTCGCTCGACGACCCGGTGCGGATGTACCTCAAGGAGATCGGCCGCGTGGCACTCCTCCGCGCCGAGCAGGAGGTCGCCTACGCGAAGCTCATCGAGCAGGGTGACGAGGACGCCAAGAACGCCCTCACCGAGGCCAACCTGCGACTTGTGGTCAGCATTGCCAAGAAGTACATCGGCCGGGGCATGTCCTTCCTGGATCTGATCCAGGAAGGCAATATGGGGCTGATCCGGGCCGTCGAGAAGTTCGACTACCACAAGGGGTTCAAGTTCTCGACCTACGCCACCTGGTGGATCCGGCAGGCCATCACCCGGGCCATCGCCGACCAGGCACGCACCATCCGGATCCCGGTGCACATGGTGGAGACCATCAACAAGCTGGTGAGGGTCTCTCGCCGGCTTCTCCAGGAGCTGGGCAGGGAGCCGGCGGACGAGGAGATCGCCGAGGAGATGGGCATCACCCCGGAGAAGGTCCGCGAGATCACCAAGGTCTCCCAGGATCCCGTCTCCCTGGAGACTCCCATCGGTGAGGAGGAGGACTCCCACCTCGGCGACTTCGTGGAGGACAAGGAGGCGACCGCGCCCAGCGATGCCGCCTCACTGACCATGCTGCGCACCGAGGTCGAGGACATCCTCGACACCCTGACGCCACGCGAGCGCCGGGTGCTCCAGCTCCGCTTCGGGCTCATCGACGGTCATCAGCGGACGCTGGAAGAGGTGGGCAAGCGCTTTGGCGTCACCCGCGAGCGCATCCGCCAGATCGAAGCCAAGGCGCTGCGCAAGCTCCGCCACCCGTCGCGCAGCAAGAAGCTCAAGGACTACCTGGAATAGCGGCGGCGCCGTCCATCTTCGCCTCGGTGGGCGCCGCGCTGCTCGCGGCTGACGGTGCCTGGAACGGGGCCGGTCGAGCCGCTGGCCCAATTCGACCCTATAATTCCGATTCGATCCGTTCCGGGTTAGCTCAGCGGTAGAGCAGGCGGCTGTTAACCGCAAGGTCACTGGTTCGAATCCAGTACCCGGAGCCAACGCGACCAACGTCACACCAGGGATCCAGGAGAAAGCCCATGGCTGAGGCCGAGCAGGTGGAGGCCGGGCTGGCCGGCTCCGCCACTTCTAACGACAGGGTGGAGCAGGCGAGCGTGGCCACTGTGCGCGCTGCCCCCCTTCCTCCGGAGCCTGTGGCCGCGCCGGAACCGCCCGATGCCCCCGGAGCCGCCGCTCCCGACCAGGAGCCGTCGGCGTCGATTCGGGGCGTGCCCACCTGGACGTTCGCGCTGCCCTCTGTCGGTGCACCCCCGGTGCCCCCGGCGCCCCCGGTTCCCCCCGTGACGCTCTCGCCGGCCGCCGCGGCCGGGAGCACGGCCGCCGCCGTCCCGCCACCGCCCCCCCCGCCGCCGCCACCGACCGCGGCTGTCGCGGCGGCCCCGCGTACCGCGGCATCCCCTGCCGTCCAGCTTCTCGCCGTGCCGTCCCTCGGACCGGCGGGGACGCGGCGACGCCCCCTGGCCGTGGCACTCCTCTCGGTGATCACCCTCGGTGCCTACACGGTTGGCTGGCATGCGCGGGTCAACCGTGAGATGTCCGACTTCGACGCTCGCCTCGAGGTCCGTCCCGGGGCGTCGGCCTTCGGTGTGGCCCTCGCCTGGCTTGCGGGTCTGCTCTGCACGCTGGCCGGGGCCGCCATCATCGTCGCCCACGCTCTCCGGGTCGGTCCGGCCCTGGCCGTGCTTGCCTCGGGCCCCGCCATCCGGGGGGTGACCGTTCCCTGGCACGACCTGATGCTCGGCGGACTCGTCGCCGTCCCCTACCTGACCCTCCTGCTGCCGTTCTCGGTCGTCGCTCTGGTGATGACGCTCGAGCGGGCCCGGCTGGTCCAGGAGCGGGTCGGCGTTCGCGCCGATCGGCAGCTTCGCCCGGTCGCCCGCGCCTGCCTGCTCCTCCTTCCCGTCGTCGGAGGTCTCTGGTACGTGGCGTCGCTCCAGTCCCGTCTCAACCGCATCTGGCAGACGACGCCGTCCCTCGCGCCGCCGGCCGGTCCGCGCCCGCGGTGAGCTGCCCCTCGTGCCCATCTCCATCGCGTGCGTGTCGGGGAAGGGGGGCGTCGGAAAGACGACCACCTGCGCCGCCCTGGCCGGCGCGTTCGGCGAACTGGGCCGAAGGGTGCTCGCCGTCGACGTCGACCCGCAGTCGAACCTGACCTCCGGGCTCGGGTTCAATCCCTACCAGCTCAAGAGGACGATCGCCGACATCCTGGTTGACCCGACCGTGCCTCCTGAGGCGGTGACCCTCGCCACCGAGTGGGACGGGGTCTCCCTGATTCCGGCGAATCCCGATCTGAGCGCGGTGGAGGCGGAGATGGCCACGACCGTCCGCCGCGAGCTGCGTCTCCGTGACGCCCTCAACCGGGGTGACGGCCTCCGCGCCTACGACGTGGTGCTGTTCGACACGCCGCCCAACTTCGGCTTTCACACCATCAGCGCGCTCGGGGCCGCAGCCTGGATCCTGGTCCCCCTCCAGATGTCGGGCTACGCGATGAAGGGGCTCAAGGAGGTGCTGCGGACCTTTCAGGCGGCTCGCGAGCAGCTCAACCCCGACCTGCGCATCCTCGGCCTGCTGCCCACCTTCGTGAACATGCGCACCCGGTTCAGCCAGCAGATGCTCGAGGGCCTCCGCGAGATCCCCAGCCTCCATGTCTTCGATACTGTTATCCGCGTGACGGTGAAGCTGCAGGAGACCGCGATGGCCGGAGCACCGATCACCGCCTACGCGCGGAATTCGGAGGCGGCCCAGTCGTACCGGAGGCTGGCCCTCGAGATCCTCGAACGGACCGCTCCAGCCGCATCCCCGGACCAGGTATGACGCGTCGGGTGTCGAGCAAGGCCGACCCGGTCAAGAAAGCCGCGCCCGAGAAGCCACCGCCCGGCACCGAATCCGTGGCCGATGGCGAACCGGTGGCGGTCGCCGACGAGCAGACCGCTGCTGCTGCCGAGCCCGAACAGACCGAGGAGGACACCCGGTCGGGGGTGCCCGCACCCGTGGCGGAGGAGAAGGAGTCCACCGCGGCCGCGAAGCCCGAGCCGGATGCCGAGATGGCCCTCCCCGACTTGGCCCTCGCTTCGGCGCCCTGGGTCTCCGTCCCCGCCTCGTCGATGGACTCCCTCACTCTCCCCGAGCGCTCCCGCCACGAGGCCGACGCCCGGCGGGAGCGCCGCCGCCGGAGTGCGGCGCGTCTTCCCGCCCTGGTTTCGCCCGTGGACGTCCCCGAGGACGCCGAGGGGCGCATCGACTTCGCCGTGGTCCGCGGGGGCCCCGACCGCGACGAGCCGGCACCGGGCGAGAGCCCGGTCGCCGCCAAACCCGATGACCGTGTCCGCCGCCTCCTGACGCTCGGATCCGGCTGGATGGCGGTCGCCGTCCTCGCTGCCGGGCTGGTCGTCGTGTTCGTCGTGCTCTACTTCCTCTACCGGTGAGCCGGCCGGTTCTGGTCGGCCGCATCGTCGCCGCCGGAGCGGCCGGTTGGGGGGCAGCCTGCGGCCTGGTCTACTGGCAGACCTTCCGCCGGCTCCCGCGCACACACCGCGACTCCCGCCAGTTCACGCCCGCCGATTTCGAACTTGAGTACGAGGAGCTCGAGGTCCGGACCGACGATCGGCTGCGCCTCATCACCTGGCTCCTGCCCGGGACCCGGAACGCCGTCGTGGTCGTGAGCGGGGGCTATCGCGGTCACATCAGCGACGTCCTCGGGATCGGCGCCGCCCTGCGACGTGCCGGCTTCTCGGTCGTCGCCTACGGTTGGCGCGGGACGCCCGGCAGTGACGCCGGTCCGCACACCCTGGGCGCCAACGAGTGCCGCGACCTGACGGCGGTTCTCGACGCCGTCCGGGGCCGCCTGGGCCCGCTCCCGATCGGGCTCCTCGGTTATTCCATGGGAGGGGCGGTCTCCATCAGCGTCGCTGCCGACGACCCTGGGGTGCGCGCCGTCTGCGCCGACAGCGCCTTCGCTGACCCGGTGAGCCTTCTGGAGGAGCGCATCCACCACCGGCTCCACCTGCCCGCCGCGGTGCTGGCCGACCCGGTCATGGCTCTGATGGCCCGGCGCACCGGGGCTCGGCTCGCCGACTTCAGCCCTGTCACCGCGGTCGCCCGGCTGGCGCCCCGGCCCCTCCTCCTCATCCACGGTGACGCCGACGAGCCGGTGCCGGTGGAGCACGCCCACCGGCTCTACGCGGCGGCCGGCAGCCCCAAGGACCTCTGGGTCATCCCCGGTCTGGGCCACGTGGGCGGCTACTTCGCCGACCGCACCGCCTATGTGGAGCGCGTGACCGGCTTCTTCGACCGCTCGCTCGGAGAGGCAGCGGGGCGGTAGAGCTAGTTGCATACAAATACACTGCTACGTTACACTCCCAGCCGTGAACACCGCTCACGGCACTCAGGCCCTCCTCCGCCACCTCGACGCCAGCCTCGCCAGCCGTCCTGAGGACGAGCTGATCGCCCAGGTTCTCGGCGGGGCCGAGCCGGCGGCCACCCTTCTCGCCACCGCCGGCCGGTTGGCGCGCCTCCCCTTCTGGGAGCGGCGGGCGCTGGGGGCCAGCGGGCTGGTGCGGGACCACCGGGTCCCGCCGCGGGAGGCGATCCGGCTGGCCGCCCTCTGGGAACTCGCCGAGCGCTGGTATCCCGACGAACGCCCGGTCGTCACCACGCCGGGCGCGGCCCTCCACCTCCTCCAGGGTCTGCGGGCCCTGGGCAGGGAGGAGGTCTGGGCGCTCCTCCTCGACGCCCGGCACCGGCTGATCTCCGTCGAGCCGGTGGTCGCCGGCTCGCTCAACAGCGCGCGTCTCCTCCCCCGTGACGTCCTGGCCCCGGCACTCCGTGCGGGCGCGGCGGCTCTGATCGTGGCCCACAACCACCCGAGCGGGGAGGTCACGCCCAGCCGGGCCGACCGGCTGGTCACCGTGGCCCTGCGCGACGCGGCCCGCCTCCTCGGACTGCCCCTCCTGGACCACATCATCCTCACGGCGCGGTCGCACTTCTCCTTCCGGGAGGTCGAGGCCTGGGAGACGGAGGGGGCCACCGCGGCGGCCTGAGCCGTCCCGAGCCGGGGCCGGGGCACCGGCCGTCGGGGGACCCCATGCGCACCACTGACGCGGGTCGCTCGCCCAGCTATGCTGCGGCGTGACGTACGGAGGTCTGGAGGGCGAGGTGCAGCTCAGGGGAGCGTGGCCTGTGGCGGTGCTGTCGCCGGCCATCGGAGCGGGTGCGCCACGAGGCGTGCGCCGGCCCGGCGGTGAAGCGCCATGAGCCTGGATCCTCGGGATCTCCGCGTCGGTGCCGCTTACG
>Ga0224557_1002495_pt1 | contig 15573 bp, 15 predicted proteins | sample 714S31014metaG_FD_180677 | JGI IMG/M metagenome (GOLD analysis project Ga0224557, IMG submission 180677) | Peat soil microbial communities from Stordalen Mire, Sweden - 717 S3 10-14 | ecosystem: Environmental > Terrestrial > Soil > Wetlands > Peat | place: Sweden: Norrbotten County, Stordalen...
GCAGCTCCACACCAGCAAATCGAAGCGGCGGATCCAGTCGAACTCGCGCTCCACGCTGGTCAGTACGTCGTAGCCCATGTTGGAGAGGATGGCGGTCAGCAGGCCGCGCTGCTTGATTGCAGATTGCCAGTCGATCATCGCGGGATTCTCGGTGGTCCACATACGAATGTCCCACAGGTTCAGTTCTTCCACCTTTTCCTGGTCCGGCGGCAACCCGGCTTCGCGCAGGAATTTCTGCCAATAACCGATGCCGGTCAGTTTGCCTTCGTCGTAGGCATGCCGGTCAGCCCAATAAAGGCTCTCGAAGCGATCGAGGGGTAAGCCGGTTATATTCAATAGCTTCTCGTGCGCCGAGGCGTCCGGTTGCCCCGTTAGCACCATTCCATAGTCGAAGACAACCGCGCGCAAACCCAATGTCGCTCCCGTAAACGCCCGGATAATGTTGAAAAGGACGCCTGTTTCTATTGTGCATGAGCCCAGCGGGCTGGCGCCCTTGTGGATATGGTTATAGGCTGAAAGATGAAGGCTGGCGTAGACGGATGCGTTTTTCGCAGAGAACAAACTGGAACACGGAAGAGAGCGAGTTGGCGTGGGCGCACCGGCTGCGCGCCGAGGCCGGCGAGCCGATTGCCGACCTGACTGCCTCGAATCCCACCCGCTGCGGCTTTGCCTACGATCCCCAACTTCTTGCGGCGCTCATGGACCCCGATGCGCTCGACTACGATCCGCAGCCGCGCGGCCTGTGGCGCGCCCGTCAGGCCGTCTGCGGTTACTATGCCGGCCACCGCGTTTCGCTCAAGCCCGAACAGATCACGCTGACCACCAGCACCAGCGAGGCCTATAGCTTTCTCTTCCGGCTGCTCTGCGATGCGGGCAGCGAAATTCTTGTTGCCCAGCCGGGCTACCCGCTCTTCGACTTTCTGGCTGGGCTGGACGATGTACGCCTCAAGGCAGTGCCGTTCGTCTACGACCACGGCTGGCAGATCGATCCCGATAGTTTTCGCCTCGCCGCTACGCCCCAGACGCGAGCCATCGTGCTGGTCCATCCCAACAACCCCACCGGCCACTTCACCAAGCCGTGGGAGGCCCAGGAGTTGGCGCGAATATGCCGGGAGTTAGATCTTGCGCTGATTGTGGACGAAGTTTTTCTAGACTATGAATTTTCGAGAGGCTTTAGCGGCAAGCCGGCGAGCTTTGCCGCCGGCCTGGAAGGCGTTCCAGTCTTCGTGGTCAGCGGGCTGAGCAAAATTGCCGGATTGCCGCAGATGAAAGCGGCCTGGATTGTGGCTGCCGGACCGCAGGCCGTTGCGGCGCTGGATCGTCTGGAGGTCATCGCAGACACATTTCTTTCGATGAACGCGCCGGTACAGTGCGCGCTCACCGTATGGCTCGAAGGCCGCGAGGCGATTCAGCGGCAGATTCGGGAGCGCGTAGCGGCCAACCTCGCCGAGCTTGACCGGCAACTGACCCGTCTGCCGGAGGTGAGTCGTCTCGAGGTCGAGGGCGGCTGGTACGCGGTGGTGCGCATACCGGCGCTTCAACCCGACGAACAGACGGTGCTGGCGCTGCTGGAGCGCGGCGTCTGGGTCCATCCCGGATTCTTCTTCGGGATGCCGCCCTCCGGCTGGCTGGTGGTGAGCCTGTTGGGGCCGGCGGCGGAATTCCAGCGCGGGGTTAGCGGGTTGGCCGACTATCTACGCGCCTGCAGAGCATCCTCCACTTCCCCGTTGTGATCTCCCATCGTTTGCATGCCTCTGTTCCAGGTTGCGCAGAGATACCATACAAGCCATGCGGGCGCAGTCCAAATATAGGAATTTGAGAATAGCTTGCAGCCGCTCATGAGTTCGGCCTCGATCACGACGCTGGCAAGGGCGAGAACTGCCAGCAAAGGCCGGAACCGGGTAAGATACGCGCCTTGCAACAGGGCCGGGATGGCAAGACTCTCATCGATAATCCAGCAATATGGCGCCACGAGGATTGAGACGAGCATCAACAGGCTGCCGTCTTTCATCCAGTCCCATGTGTGGCGCCGGGTAAAGAAGTAGCCCAGAGCCCATGCGCAGCCCAGGGCAGCCGGCAAAAACTGGAGCCACATTGCCTGCGGACTAAGCCAAAGGCGCAACATAATGCTCAGGCACGGAATCGGCTCTGTCTCGATTCCATAAGTGTGCATCATTTGCGCGTACTGGCTCCATGCCGCCGGGTCGATGAAATACACGGCCGCGCAACTGGCGGCCATGGCTACCGCTGCTCCCGCCAGTATCTTATAACTCTTCGAAAGCAGTATCCACGCCAGCAGCACAACGCCGAAGACCAGAAAGAGGTGAGGCTTCAGCGCACAGAGCCATAGGGAGATTCCAGCCAGAAATTGATGCTTGCGATGCAGGCGCAAAAAGAGAACATACCCCAGCAGAACAAACAGAGAAGTCTGCCCCATCGACACGCAAAGCAGGGCTGGCGCAAACGAAAACCCCAGCCAATGCAGGCAATTTCCGGGGCGTCCGTGCATCCGCCAGAGCATGAGCACCGAGACCAACAGGCACCCAAGCAGCACCAGGGACCACAATAACGCTCCGGCCCGCAAGCCGATGAATCCCAGCGGATACGCGAGCGTCATCGCCCAGGGCGGGTTCCGCATCAACCCGACTCGGAACTTGGTATCAAGCCCCGCCGCCTGCTCAATCCGTAGCATTGCGTCCCCATCAAAGGGATTGGCGTGGTGAACGAGCTGCTGGCCGGAGGCCCAATAGACTACGAAATCGCGCCCGCCTGCCAGCTTGCCTATCATCGGTAGAACGCAAAGAAATAGAACGGTATACGCAAGCATCAGCCCCGTCACGCCTGCAATCGACAGATCTGCGATGTCGTACTTTGGCCCAGGTGCGGAAAGTTCCGTGGTGTTTGCCATGGTGGCTATTCTACTTGTGTTTCTGCCAGCGGACCGTTTCCCGCGGGGTTCAAGTTCTTCCCCGGCGCTTGATCGCCGGACTTCTATGCGCAGGCCGAGCGGTTTCATGCCCTGCTTCAAAGCCGCCCCACTCCCGTTCGCCCGAAACGCCTCCGCCATCCCTGATGCCACCCCTAAATCCGCCCGCACATTTCCGCGTGCTACACCTTGAGGCCATGTATACAAGGCCAACCTGCCCGATTCGCCCCGTATACAACTGTTTACACCTCATTGCATCACTCAGCCCAATAAATTTCTTTAAGTTGTTGATTTATTATAATCAACGCTCCGGCATTATGAATGGCACGCAACTTGCTATATAAAGGCCGTCCCCGCCTCAGGCTGGGAAAATCAACTTACGGAGAGAACAGATATGAACACTATGCTTCTCAAGCTGTATGTGAAGTTCCAGGACCTGATGAGCCGCGAAGAAGGTCAGGATCTGGTCGAGTATGCCTTGGTCGTTGCTCTGATCGCATTCGGTGCAATCACAGGCATGGGCTACCTCGCCAAGGGCCTCAACAACGCGTTCGCGACCATCAGCACCACTCTGGCCACCAACCTCTAACTTCTGGTAATGCATCGTCAGGAAATATATGCACGCGGCTCGGAAGATCCGCCATTGGAGGGCACTCAGATGTACAGCGTGCTTCTCAAGCTTTATGTGAAGCTTCAGAATCTGCTGAGCCGCGAAGAAGGCCAGGATCTGGTCGAGTATGCCTTGATCGTTGCTCTGATCGCATTCGGTGCAATCACTGGCATGGGCTATCTCGCCAAAGGCCTCAACAACGCGTTCTCAACCATCAGCACCACTCTGGCACATAACGTCTAACCCCTGGCAGTACATCGCTAGGACACAAAATGCAATGCTTCCCCGGGAGAGGTATTTAAGCCAGAGCTAGTGTTAAGGCGCCTCTTGCCGGCAAAGATCACGCTCCCTCACCGCAGAATGAGATAGCCGTATGCGGCAGGAGACTGAAGCCTCACAGTAGTTTGTCATGCTGGGGGATGTCAGAATCTGGTCGAATATGCTCTCATCGTTCCTCCGATTGCCTTCGGCGGCATTGTCGGCATGAAGGCTCCGGCAACGGGTACCCGCACCGTGTCCATCAAGATCGGCACGGCGCTCAGGTCCAGTATTAACATGACCCTGCCTTAATGGGTCTACGCGCCACAATTGGCCGCCTTAGTTGCTGCGGGGAGAGATACGCTTGGCAATGCCCTTGCCGCTGCGATCTCTCCCTCGCTTTTTGGGCTGCGTTTTATCATCGCAACCATCCCTCTCTCGGTCGTCGCTCAAGTCTCTGGCGGCCGAAAGCGTTGAGAGTGAAGTTGAGCATGAATCTGAAGAGGACGCGGCGGATTGGTCTGTTTTGGCTGTTGTTGTGCTGCGGAATCTCCGTTTTATGGGGTTACTTCCTCGAGCGCGCCTCGCATGATGGAATGATCGACTTCAAAGGGACCTTCTACGCCGCCCGATGCCTGCTTCAACACAGCGATCCCTACAAAGACGGCGAACCACTGCATGCTTATCTCGCAGAACAAAATGACCGTCCATTGCCCTCGGACGTGCTTCGACAAGTTCTGTCACAGAATTTATACCCACCAACCACATTTATTTTCATCGCGCCTTTCGCGATGCTGCCGTGGGCTCCTGCGCACCTTCTCTGGATGATTCTTTCCGCCGGAAGTCTTATCCTCGCCGCTCTCCTGATGTGGAATCGCGGGGCTAAATACTCACCATTCATCTCCAGTGGATTAATTTGCTTTATTCTTGCCAATTGCGAAGCCGTCCTTGCAACCGGCAATACCGCTGGAATCGTCGTAGGCCTTTGCGTGGTGGCCGTCTGGTGCTTCTTAGAGGAGCGATTTGTTTGGGCCGGCATCCTATGTCTGGCGGTTAGCCTCGCCATCAAGCCCCACGACGCAGGCCTGGTCTGGTGCTATTTCTTGCTGGTGGGCGGAATCTATCGGAAGCGCGCGTTGCAAACTCTCTTGGTTTCTGCTGTGCTCGGTCTGCTCGCCATTCTGTGGATTTCGCACGTCGCTCCGCACTGGCTTCCTGAACTCCACTCCAACATTCTGATGGATCAGTTGCCCGGTGGGCACGGCAACCCAGGGCCCAACTCGGCCAAGAGCGGAAGCGGCCCGAGTATGATCATCGACCTTCAATCCGCCATCTACGTCTTCCGCAATGAGCCGCTCATCTACAATTCGGTCAGCTATCTGGTATGCGGAGGGCTGCTGCTGATCGGATTGGTTCGTACTCTCAGGTCGCGCTTCTCGCAGCGGGGGGCTTGGCTCGCGCTCGCGGCAATCGCGCCTATCACCATTCTCGTCACCTATCACCGGCCCTACGATGCCAAGCTCCTGCTGCTTGCAGTTCCGGCCTGCGCCATGCTCTGGGCCGAGGGCAGACCGATCCGTTGGCTTGCGCTCCTGGTTACGACCGCCGGAATTGTGTTCACAGCGGATATTCCGTTGACCATTCTTACAATTCTCTCCAGCGCCTTGCACGTATCTACTGCGGGGCTATCCGGACAGATGCTGACAGTTGTGCTGACGCGCCCCACCCCGCTCATCCTACTGGCGATGGGCATATTCTATCTATGGGTGTATATGCGGCCCAATCCCGCCCGCGTTTCGACGGCGGAACCCGGAGAGACGGGCGGAACACCGCTTGCGCCCACTTTGGCTTGATCCTATACACTCCGAAAAAGGCCTTTCAGCAGGTTGATTCCGTGCCCTGAAGCTGTTCCCGGCAAAAGGAGAGACTGAAGATGACAAGGACACGGCAGATTGCACTGGCTTGCCTGTTGTTGTCCTGCGGAATTTCCGTCTTATTGGGATTCTTTCTGGAGCGCAACAGGCCTGACCTGATGATGGATTTTAAGGGAGTCTATTTCGAGGCGCGATGCCTGCTTCAACACACAGACCCCTACAAACCAGGCGAGCCGCTGCGCGTTTATATGGCAGAAGGAGCAAACCAACCGGTGCCCACGGCCGGACTCCGACAGACTTTGATAAGGGATCTGTACTTGCCAACAACATCTATTTTCATTGCTCCCTTCGCGATGCTGCCGTGGGGCCCAGCGCACCTGCTGTGGATGATTTTGACCGCCGTAGCCCTCGTCTTTGCTGGCTACCTGATGTGGAGCATCGGGACAAATTGCGCACCAGTCATCTCCGCAGGTTTGATCTGCCTTGTTCTTGCCAATAGCGAAGTGCTCTTTGCAACCGGCAACCCCGCGGGAGTCGTCGTAAGTCTTTGCGTCGTGGCCGTCTGGTGCTTCTTTAAGGATCGGTTCGTTTGGGCCGGTGTCCTCTGCCTTGCGGTCAGCGTGGCCATCAAGCCCCATGACGCAGGCCTGGTCTGGCTCTATTTCCTGCTGGCGGGCGGGGTCTATCGGAAACGCGCACTGCAAACCCTCCTTGTTACCGCCGTCTTGGGTCTGGCAGCCATCCTGTGGGTAACGCCTATCGCGCCACATTGGATGCAGGAACTGCACTCCAATCTTCTGGCGGATTCGGCGCCCGGCGGGTTCGGCGACCCTGGACTCGCTTCCCCGACCGGTCGCACTGTCAGTATGGTTATCGATCTTCAATCGGTTGTAGCCGTCTTCCGCGACGATCCGCGCATTTATAACTCGGTCAGCTATCTGGTCTGCGGGGCGCTCCTGCTGGCGGTTGCAGTTCGCACACTTCGGTTGCGCTTTTCGCAGCGAAAAACCTGGCTTGCGCTCGCCGCAATCGCGCCTCTCACCATGCTGGTAACCTATCATCGGCCTTTCGATGCCAAGCTCCTGCTGCTCGCGGTTCCGGCCTGCGCCATGCTCTGGGCCGAGGGCGGCCGGATTGGGCGGCTTGCGCTCCTCGTGACTACCGCCGGGATTGTGGCAACCGCGGATCTCCCATTGATTAGCTTCCTGGCCCTCACCAGAAACTTGCGCATCTCCACAGACGGGCTGTCAGGACAAATGCTGACTGTCGCGCTGGCGCGGCCCATTCCGCTCATCCTGCTCATGATGGGCCTCTTCTATCTATGGATCTATCTGCAACGCGATCCAGAGAGGGGCCGGCCATGACAAGAACACGGTGGATTGCACTGACTTGGATTCTGTTGAGCTGCGGGCTTTCCGTGTTATGGGGCTTTTCTATGATCCGCACCTCCCCGAATTTGATGATCGATTTCAAAGGGGTCTTCTACAATACGCGATGCCTGTTTCAACACGCCGATCCATATAAAACAGGCGCGCCTCTGCGTGCTTATCTCGCAGACGAAGTAGGCCGCCCAATGCCCCCAGATGGGCCCAGGCAAGTTTTAATGATTGATCTTTACTTGCCAACCGCATCTATATTCATCGCTCCCTTCGCGATGCTGCCGTCGGAGACCGCGCAGGTGCTGTGGACGATCCTCGGCATCGGAAGCTTTATCTTTGCCGCGTTCCTGATGTGGGATTCAGGAGCAAGTTACGCGCCGGTAATCTCCTGTGGCTTGATCTGCTTTGTTCTTGCCAATACCGAAGCCTTCTTTCCCTTCGGTAATCCCGTGGGGATCGTTATAAGTCTCTGCGTGGTGGCTGTATGGTGTTTCCTCAAGGATCGGTTCGTTTGGGCTGGCATCCTATGCCTTGCCGTCAGCTTGGCCATCAAGCCTCATGATGCAGGCCTGGTCTGGCTCTACTTTTTGCTGGCGGGCGGAATCTACCTGAAACGCGCGCTGCAAACCCTCCTCGTCACCGCTGTCCTAGGCTTAGTGACTATCGCGTGGGTAACTCCCATCGCGCCACATTGGATGCAGGAACTGCACTCCAATCTTCTGGCGGTTTCGGCGCCCGGCGGAATCAGCGACCCGGGACCTACCGGGAACAATGTGCGCGGCCCAAGTGTCATCATCGATCTGCAATCAGTCGTAGCCGTCTTCCGCGATGATCCGCGCATCTACAATTCGGTCAGCTATCTGGTCTGCGGCGCGCTCCTGCTGGTCTGGGCGGTTCGCACTCTCAGGTCGCGCTTCTCGCAGCAGGGAGCCTGGTTCGCGCTGGCGGCGGTGGTGCCTCTTACCATGCTTGTGAGCTATCATCGGGTTTACGATGCGAAGCTTCTGCTACTGGCCGTTCCGGCCTGCGCCATGCTCTGGGCCGACGGCGGGCCGAACCGGTGGATTGCGTTGATTATGACCTCCGCAGGGATATTTTTCACCGCAGACATGCCGCTGACAATTCTCCGCATTTTCACCGATAACTTGCACATATCCACAGCGGAGCTCTCCGGACAGATACTGACAGTTGTGCTGATGCGGCCCACCCAGCTCGCCTTGCTGGTGATGGGCATATTCTATCTATGGATTTATCTGCGACGCGAGTCAGAGAGAGGACGGCCATGACAAGGACGCGGCGGAATGCCCTGGTTTGGATACTGCTGGCCAGCGGAATTTCCATTGGCTGGGGCTTCTCTATTGGGCAGACGCTGAATGGATGGGTGGATTTCAGGGCAGTTTACTATGGCACGCGCTGCCTGCTTGAGCACCACAATCCTTACAACGTGAGTGAGCTGGAGCAGGTTTACCGGACCGAGGGCGGGGAACGTCCATCAGAGACCATCCAGGCCCGCCAGGCCGTTATTTTATATGTGAACATGCCCACAGCATTCATCTTTATAGCTCCCTTTGCGATGCTGCCCTGGGGGCCGGCTCACTTGTTATGGGTGACGCTCACCGCCGGAGTTTTCACGCTTGCCGCCTTCTTGATGTGGGATATAGGTTCGAGATATGCGCCAAACGTCTCCCTGTTTCTGATTTGCATTTTGCTTGTCAACTGCGAGTCGATCTTTGGCGCTGGCAATACGGCCGGGATTGTCGTTAGCCTATGCGTGATAGCCGTCTGGTGCTTCTTCAAGGAACGGTTTGTCTGGGCCGGTATCCTTTGCCTTGCCGCCAGCCTGGCAATCAAGCCCCATGACTCGGGGTTGGTGTGGCTCTTTTTCCTTCTGGCGGGCGCGCAGTTCCGGAAGCGCGCTCTGCAAACCCTCCTTGTTAACGTTGTCCTGGGCTTGTTCGCCCTTCTGTGGCTTTCGTATGTCGCGCCAGGTTGGATGCAGGACTGGCACTCCAATCTCTCGGCCATTTCGGTGCGAGGCGGCATCAATGAACCGGGCCCCGCTTCCCTCACCGGCCATTCGGCGGCCATGGTCATCGATTTGCAGGCGGCCATCAGCGTCTTCGAGGACAATGCGCGCATCTACAATCCAGCCAGTTATCTGGTCTGCGGAGTGCTTCTGCTGCTCGGTGCGGTGCGCACGCTCAGATTGCGCGTCTCACAGGAAAAAGCCTGGATCGCGCTTGCAGCCGTCGTGCCTCTTACCATGCTCGTGACCTATCATCGGCCATGGGATGCGAAGCTCGTGATGCTCGCGGTTCCCGCCTGCGCCATCCTATGGGCCGAAGGCGGCCTGACTCGCTGGCTTGCGCTTCTGATAACTACAGCGGGAATTGTATTGACCGGAGATGTTTCGTTGGCAGCTCTCGTCATTCTTGCGGATAAGCTGCAAGTGAGTACGGCGGGGATCTTCGGCCAGATGCTGACCGTTATGCTGATCAGGCCTGCCTCGCTCATTCTGCTGGTGATGAGCGTTTTCTATCTCTGGGTATATCTGCGAGGCGCTCCCAACCCCGCCGAGGCAGACCCTGCCGGCCCAGGAAAAATGCCAACTGAGTTCACGCGGGCTTGATCTGATTTACGCCTTAAATGTCACTTTGCTTGCTTTCCACCAACACACCTTCGGCGCAGTTGGCGTGCTCAATGGCCTGGGCTTCCCCGTGCGGATTGCTAGCGTTACGCCTACGCGCCGGCCTGCCCCGCGCTCTGAGCAATTGCACCGTCCCGCAAGTGGAACATCGCCAGGGATAGAACCCGAACAACGGAGCCAGCTTCCTGCGCAGGAATCCTTCCCTCTTGATCCGGCGGATTCTATAGCTCTTGCACTTCGTACAGATCATGTGCGTTCACTCCGCAAGGTTGCAGACGAATGGAGAACTGACCATCATATATCTAATTGTCTACTTAATCGTCCAAAAATTATGTCCCGAACAGAACACCCACCGCTCCAGGGAATCGAAGGTAACCTGCTGCCTGTGTGCGGTTTGAAGCTTCCCTAAGCCGCGCCTCTGTCTTGACGCGCCCCTCGCTTCTCTGCTCTACTGCAATCAAGGTCATGCGCGCCACAACCTCCAACCCGAGTTCCTTACAGATTCTGTGCATAGCCTTGTCGATTTCCGGCCCGCGAATTAGCGGCTCCAATGCGCACGCGGGAAGCGGAGCCTGACGAACCGGATTTAGCAGTTGAGCATTATCCAGGCCACCCACCGCACACGCGGCTGGTGGCTTTTCGTTTTTCCGGCCTTCTTTCGAACCCATTTTCAATCAAGGAGAATCTCTTGGAATCTGTCACCCTCAGCAGCATCCAGGCGGCTCGCGCGCGCATCGGTGAAGCAATTCATGTTTCGCCTTGCCATCTCTCGCACCACCTATCCGAGTTGACCGGCCTGCCTCTTTACCTGAAGCTGGAAAACCTGCAGCGTACCGGCTCCTTCAAGGAGCGCGGCGCGCTGAACAAGCTGCTCACGCTGAGCGAAGCGGAGCGCTCAAACGGGGTCATTGCTGCCAGCGCGGGAAACCACGCTCAGGGAGTCGCCTTCCACGCCTCAGCCCGCGGCATTCGCGCCCAGATCGTGATGCCGTTGGCCACACCGCAAGTTAAAGTCGCGGCTACACGCGGCTACGGCGCCGAGGTTATTCTGCACGGCGCCAGTTACGACGAGGCCTGCGAAGAGGCTCTGCGTCGCCAGGTCGAAGAGGGCCGCACCTTTATCCATCCCTTCGACGATCTGGAGGTTATCTCCGGCCAGGGCTCCATCGGACTGGAGCTGCTTGAACAGGTGCCCGGACTCGAAGCCGTCGTTGTGCCCATCGGCGGCGGCGGACTCATTAGCGGCATCGCTTGCGCACTGAAAGAGACTAATTCAAAGATCCGCGTCATCGGAGTCGAGCCGGAGAAGCTGCCTTCGATGCTGCGTGCACGCGAGGCCGGCGCCCCGGTCACCATCAATGCCGAAGCCACCATCGCCGACGGCATCGCCGTGCGCCGCGCCGGCGACCTGACCCTGCCGCTGGTCTCCCGCTACGTGGATGAGATCGTCAGCGTAGACGACGAGGAGATCGCCAGCGCCATCCTCATGTTGCTTGAACAAGAAAAAACCCTGGCCGAGGGTGCCGGCGCTGCCGCACTGGCCGCCATTGTCCAATCCAAAATCAATCTGCGGCCTCGTCCAACTGTGGTGCTGGTCTCGGGCGGCAATATCGACGTCTCGCTGCTGGCCAAAATTATCGAGCGAGGGCTGGTCAAGGACGGGCGTCTGCTTCGCGTCCGCGTATACTTGCAGGACCGGCCGGGCGCCCTGCTCAACCTGACCAAAATCCTCGCCCGCGAGCGCGCCAATATCGTCGAAACCATCCACAATCGCGCCTACTACGGCGTCAGCCTGGGCGAAACGGTGATCGACGTGACACTCGAGACTCGCGGGGCCACTCACATCACCGCTATCAGCCACGCCCTGCGCGAAGGCGGTTTCCGCTTCGAGCGCATTCAATAGGAGCTGCAATGTATACGCCGGAATTCAACCAGATCACCGACCGCACCATTCTCATCGAGGCCATGCAGGCCTATTCGTTTGCCATTCTCATTGGCCCGGCGCCTGCACCGCAATCGGAGACGAAGGCCAATGCGCCCCTGGTGGGCACGCACTTGCCGCTGGTGGTCAAAGATGAAGGCCCGCATGGCCTGCTTGAAGGCCACTTTGCCCGTGCCAATCGCCATTGGGAGGCCCTCGCCGGTCACCCGGTGTTGGCTATCTTTTCCGGCCCCCACAGCTATGTTTCGCCCGCACTTTATGTCGATCCGCTCTCGGTTCCCACATGGAACTACATCGCCGTCCACGCCCATGGCACTCTGGAATTGGTCGAGAGTGAGCCCGGCAAGGAAGCCCTGCTTTCCGGCTTGATGAGCGCTCACGAGCCAGCCTACGCGGAAAAATGGCGTGCTATGCCCGCCGACTTTCGCCGGTCAATGCTGGCGGGAATCGTGGGCTTCCGCATCGTTATCCAACGCGTCGAAGGTAAGTTCAAACTCAGCCAGAATCGCAGTGCCGCAGATCGAGCCAAAGTCCAGGCCGATTGCGCCACCGGCACAAATGACCAACGGGCTCTGGCCGCCTGGATGGCGCGGCTGGCCAAGTGACACAGCCCGAATGAAACACCGTTTCTCGACGCGCCCAACCTTTGCTATACTTGTAGAGTTCACCTCAGTGCGGAGGTGGCGAAATTGGCAGACGCACCAGCTTGAGGTGCTGGCGCCGAAAGGCGTAGGGGTTCAAGTCCCCTCTTCCGCACCAAATTTTTCTCGTCCGGGCCAGCCGGACTGACCTGGAAAGCAGCTTCCAATATGAATATCCTTTTCGGTTTTATCGTCGGCCTGCACATCCTTGTGTGCCTCTTTCTGATCGGCGTAGTGCTTCTGCAGCAGGGCCGCTCGGCTGACCTCGCGGGCGCTTTCGGCGGACAGGGTTCGCAGACCGCCTTTGGCCCCCGTGCCGCGGCCAACGTGCTCACGCGGCTTACTACCTGGTCGGCGATTATCTTCATGCTTACCTCCATAAGCCTGACCATCCTCTACCAGCGTTCAACCGGCGGCTCACACTCCGTGCTGGAGAACTCGAAGCCCGCGCCGGCCTCAGCACCCGCCAAGTCCGGCAAGTAGACCGCAAACTATTCTCTCCATTCAGATTTGCAAAAGGCGGCAGGCCATGTGCCTGCCGCCTTTTTGCTGATTTGCCAGGACTGTGCCAGATTTTTCAGGAATTCTGTTGACATAATTATCTGACAGATATATCTTAAAGATATATGCAAAACACCCGAACTGCCTACGTCATCCTCGGTATGCTCTCCATCAAGTCGAATCTCTCCGGCTACGAGATTCACAAAGCCATCGAAGACAACTTTGGCAGTTTCTGGGGCGAAAGCTACGGACAAATCTACCCAGCCCTCAAGAGACTGGCCGCCGAGGGCCTGATCGAGCCGTGCAAGCCAATGACCGCACCCAAGAAGCGACGGCAAGAATATGCGCTGACGGACGCAGGGCGCGTTTGCCTTCGGGAGTGGCTTGCCTTGCCGTTCCAGAACGATCCGCCCCGCAATGAATTTCTGCTCAAGCTGTTTTTTGGCCGAGAGGCAGCGAACGGCGTTCCGATCATGCACGTCCGAGAGCTACAGGAACGAAACCGGCGCATGCTCGCCACCCTGGAGGGGATTGAGAGCATGGCGCGCGGGCGTGAATTGCAGAACCCGCATCGGCCGTATTGGATGCTCACACTTGGTTTGGGAATAGCGTTGACCCGCGCCGCGCTCGACTGGGGTGAATCGGCGCTGGCTGAGCTTGCTTTCATTGAAGTTGCTGCGGCCGAAAACCCTCAGCCGGCCGATACATCCACGAATCCTGAACCTGGCCTGTGAGACCCGCAACCGGCACATCGTGGCACTGAACGCGCCACCAAAGGAAGATCGCAAAATGCTTGCAAACGCCAAATCCAGCCGCTGGCCGCAGATCGCGGCCTGGGCTGTCGCCAGCCTATTTGTCCTCGGCTTTTTCTTCTCTTCGGTGGGAGCATGGACAGGTCCAATCCTGGGCGTGTGGTTCGTGGGCACACAAAAGCCTCGCCGCGGGTTTCTATGGATGATGGCATTTGCATTCGTTCCCAGCCTGATATTCGAGTGGCGCAAGTTCCCGCTGACCGGGCCACAACAAGCGCTCGAATATCTGGGCTTGACACTCGTCGCCGCTGTGCTCAGCGTTCTGCCCTTCACCTTCCACCGGCTCGTCAGCCCCCGCCTGCCTGGGTTTCTCTCCACGCTGCCATTTCCGCTGGCGGCAGTGGCGATTCCATCGCTTGCGCTGGCGCTGCACATCGGCACGACTTCAATGGTCGGGCTACCCACATTTCTCGTTTTTTGGTTTGCGGCGACCCTCGTCTGGATGTGGAACCGTGAATCTCGTGCCACTATCCTCGTCTTTGCCGCGGGCTTTGTTCTTGCGGCAGGCGTCGAACTCTCACGATCATTCAGCGTTGCCGTGCTGCGCCCGACCCAGCTTTTCGGCACAATCTTTGGCTCGATATGCCTTGGCGGAGCCCTGCTTCTGAGCGTCTGGGCGCTTCTCATCCCGACAAAGAAGAAGACTTGGGCGAACCGTCCGCAGACCGTTGCCCTGCTGCAAAGTCCCTTTACCGCAAACCCTTTACATCTGGTTAGCGAAGAGGGCACAGAAACCTTGATCAGCAGCTCCGGGGAGCGGTTCCCGGTGCGCGATGGAATTCCGGCCTTCCTCAAGCCGGAAGACCTGACCGGCGACAACGGCAAATACAACCGTCTCTATGAAACCATCGGCGGCTTCTACGACGATATTCAGCGTGTCGTCGGCGCCTTCCGAGGCGTGGACCTGGACTCATATTTCGAGAACTATATGAGTTTGCTCGATGTTAAAGCTGGCGATTCAGTGCTGGAAACCTGTGTCGGCACCTGTCTAAATTTCAAGTATCTGCCTCACGGAACAAAGCTCTCCGGCCTCGATCTCTCGCCCGAAATGCTGGCGAACGGCCAGAACAATCTACGCCGCTGGCAGATGGAAGCCGACCTTTATCTCGGCAACGCCGAGTCCCTCCCGTTCGCCGACGCCAGCTTCGACGTGGTCTACTCCTGCGGCGGCTTCAACTTCTTCAGCGACCGCGCCAAGGCCCTCCGGGAGATGATCCGCGTAGTCAAGCCGGGCGGTCACATGATGATCGAAGACGAAACTGAAGAGTACGTGAAGAGCACCTACGAGAAAGGTCCAATTACCAGCGGTTTCTATTCGAACCGCAAACAAGCTGTCACGGTACCGATTGATCTGGTGCCGCCGGAGATGGAAGACATCCACGTTGAAATGCTGAAGGACGGCAAATTCTACGCAATCACCTTCCGTAAACCCGCGCTCGTGTAAAGCGCCTGGCGCAATACAATGGAAGCATGATTTTGGAAACCTTCCCAGTTGGCCCGTTGGCCTGCAACTGCACCATCCTCGGCGACCGTGAGGCCGGAGAGGCCATTGTCATCGATCCAGGCGACGAGGTTGGACGCATTTACCGCCGGCTCGTCGAACTCGGCCTCAAGCTCAAGCAGATTCTGGTTACTCACGCCCACATCGACCATGTGGGCGGCGCACTCAAGCTCAAGGGGCTCACCGGCGCGCCCATTCTCTTGAACGAAAACGACCTGCCGCTGCTCAAGATGATGGATCAACAGGCCGGTTGGCTGGGAGTCCCAACGCCCGAGACCGCCCCGCCCGACGAGAGCCTGGCCGACGGCCTGCGCGTGGGCCTGGAACATTACCCCGCCCAGGTCATCTACACTCCCGGCCACACGCAAGGCTCGGTCTGCCTCCACTTTGTCGCGCTCAAGCTTCTGGTCGCCGGCGATACGCTCTTTGAAGGCAGCATCGGCCGCACCGACCTCCCCGGAGGAGACTACGGCCAGATCATC
>Ga0224557_1002496_pt1 | contig 15573 bp, 10 predicted proteins | sample 714S31014metaG_FD_180677 | JGI IMG/M metagenome (GOLD analysis project Ga0224557, IMG submission 180677) | Peat soil microbial communities from Stordalen Mire, Sweden - 717 S3 10-14 | ecosystem: Environmental > Terrestrial > Soil > Wetlands > Peat | place: Sweden: Norrbotten County, Stordalen...
GAGTGGGCCACCTTGGAGAGGATGCGGTAGACCTTCTCCATCTCCGGCGAGCTGCCGATCAGGCCGCCCATGTCCTGCTGCGCGCGCAGCCGCTCGCGCAGACGCCGGCTCTCCAAATCGAAGTGCAGCCGCCGGCTCGACCGGCCCAGCACGCCGGTCAGCTCCTCCAGCGCGAAGGGCTTGGTCAGATAGTCGCCCGCCCCGATGCGCATCGCCTCCACCGCGGAGGCGACCGTGGCGAACGCCGTCATCACCACAACGCCCGTCTCGGGATAGAGGTTCTTCACCTCGCTGAGCAGCTTCAGCCCGCCGCCGCCGGGCAGCTTCAGGTCGAGCAGAAGCATCTCCACGGGCTGCTGCCGCAACACCGTCAACGCCTCCGAAACACTGCCCGCCGCCAGCGGCACAAAACCCATTCCGGAGGCGATCTCGCAGCACGCCTTGCGCAGCGAAGCGTCATCGTCCACCACCAGGATGCGAAACGCAGGCAACCCCTCCGGCAGGCGTTCCAGCCGGTGCGTGCCCTCCAAGCCCGACACCCCAACCAGGACGCCCGAGGGCGTAAACGCAGCAGCCTCGACCTGCACCGGCTCGCGCGTCCATCTCCCAGCCGCCGCAGCGGCCGTCTGTCCGGCCTTCCGGTCCCGGTCCGATTTGTTCAAAGGTGCCACAGGAAAAATAGGTCCCGGTGTCAGCATATCGTCCATCCCCCGTCGTCTGCCGCGAAATCTCCATGAGACCCAGGGACCGCAACCGCCGCAACCGCAGGCGGCCCCTGCGCCGCGTGCGCCCCGCGCCATGCCCGCCCCGGCCCCGGCAATTCGGAGGCCCCTGCACGCCGGCCCGAAGCCGTTGCCCCGCGGGATTCAGAGCTGCTCTGCGCCGCGTCCTCCTGCAAGACCGCCGTCACCGGCCACTCGATCTGCACCCGCGTGCCGATTCCCGGCGCGCTCATCACTCTCAGGTCTCCCGCCGAAGCGGCCACCAGCTCCCGCACTACGCGAAAGCCGATCCCGTGTCTGCCTCGCGATGGTGCCCTGCATCCGCTCAAAATCCGCTCCAACTGCTCCGCAGTCATTCCACACCCGGAGTCCTCCACCGTCAACCTCACCCGGCGCAGCGGCCACGGCTTGGGGTCATCCACGCGATTGATCAGCACTCCCACCCCAATCCGGATCGACCCCGGAGTCTCGTCCGCGGTCCGGTCCGCAATCTTCTCCACGACCGAGCCTGGCGCCGTACTCTCCATCGCATCTCCAGCCGCATCGACCAGCCATTCCGGTCCGCGCATCGCCGCCGCCGAGTTGCGCACCAGATTCACCAGGATCCGCTCCACCGCCTCCTCGCCCACTGGCACCGGGACCGAGGCCGCCGCCCCGTAGCTCACCTCGATCACCCGGCTGTCCGCAACCTGGCTGAGCAGGCCCGAGCAGCGCTCGATGATCGCGCGCAGACTCACCGGAGTGGGCGAAGGGACTGGACTCGCGACCGGCCAGCCCTCAGCCTCCCGCACCTTCGCCAGGGCCAGGGAGCGGGCCGCCCCCGCCTCCCAGGCCGCGCCCGTGCCGGGCCCCTGCGGCGATTGCCCTTGCGCCAGCGAGGACTCCATCCGATGTTCCATCAGGCGTTGGATCAGCGCCCCGCTGCGCGTTCCCAGCAGCCGCAACTCCTCCGCGTAGTGGCGGTGCTCCGGCTTGAGCACATCGTGCATCGACAGCAGGTCGCAGTAGAGCCTGATGGCGCCCATCAGGTTGCGCGCATCGTGCAGCAGGCCTTCGTCCAGCTCCGTCTCCGGTCCGGCGTCCGGACTACCGCGTCCGGCAGGCTTGGAGATCTGGCCGCGAAGAAACGGATCTGCGCAGATCGGGACCGGCGGCGTGAGTGGTCCGGAACGGCGATACATCCCTGAAGCGGTGGAACTCGGCTTTGCCCGCATGGTTCGTACTCCCGTCATCGTCAGCACTTCAGATATAGCCTGTTTCGCTCCTGATCCGAGGATGCAGGCACCAACTCTATAATCAGGTTGAGTGCCAAACTGAAACAGTAGTTGTAGGTTGCTGATAATAAATCGCTTACCAACAGCGCCGCCAGGTTCCGTTCTGGCACACAATTCCCAATTGGGAACCGGAAATCCACCCCAGTGTCGTGTAACTACAACAAATCAAAAAACAACATCGCTATTCCCAGATTGGAACGCATTCCCGTTTCGGGAACCAGTCCAAGACCCACCCTGAACCGCTTCGCCCGGCAGTGAAAAATCCCGCAAGCCTCCGTCCGCCGTTCTCTTCGGAGGGCCTCAACCAGGCAAACGCGTCTGGCTGTGGCAGACGGGCCCGCTGCCGATTGCCCTGCTCCTGATTCTTCCGCTTCGGGTTTGCTTCCCTCCGGGAAGGCCAACTTCAACCCGCGCCGCTAGAGCGAAACCAGAGTAGGTATACCCCGGGGGCAATCTCTCCCAGTGGCTTTTTCCTCAAGAAAAAGCCACCTTCGATGCTCTTCGCTTGGGCACTGTTACTCTGGTTCCGCTCTATAATCGCGCCATGTCCCCAATCTCCCTCTCAACCTCCGTCCCGGCCCCTGCGCAATCCTCTGCCGCGTCTTCCACCGCCGCTCCCAGCCAGCTCTTCCGCCCCGACGGTCGCGCCGCCGATGCTCTCCGCCCCGTCCGCTTTACACCGGGCTTTGTCGCCACCGCCGAGGGCTCCGTGCTCATCGAGACCGGCAACACCCGCGTCCTGTGCAACGCCACCATCGAGACCGGCGTACCCGGCTGGATGCGCAACTCCGGCCGCGGCTGGGTCACCGCCGAGTACGGAATGCTTCCCCGCGCCACCCTCACCCGCACTCCGCGCGAGAGCGAACGGGGCAAGGTCGGCGGGCGGACGCACGAGATCCAGCGGCTGATCGGGCGCAGCCTGCGCGCCGTCGTCGACATGAAGGCCCTGGGCGAGCGCACCGTCATCCTCGACTGCGACGTCCTGCAGGCCGACGGAGGCACGCGCACCGCCGCCATCACGGGAGCCTCGGTCGCCCTCGCCCTCGCGCTGGGAAAGCTGGTCGCCGCCGGTACGCTGAAGACCTCGCCGCTGCGCCAGATGCTGGCCGCCACCTCGGTCGGCATTGTGGACGGGAACATCCTGCTCGACCTCGCCTACGAGGAGGACTCGCGCGCCGATGTGGACATGAACGTCGTCATGCTGGCCGATGGCGGCCTGGTCGAGACGCAGGCCACCGCCGAGCGCGTCTCCTACAGCCGCGCACAGCTCACCGCCATGCTGGACTACGCCGAAAAAGGCATCCGCGAGCTGCTCGCCGCGCAGCAAACCGCCCTGGCCTCCGCCGTCTGAAGGCGAAAATCGCTTCGGCGGAGCTGCTGGAGCCTCACCGAAGCGATCATCCTTCTCAATACAGTCTGCCTGCTGCAATCACTGCGTCGGAGCCGGTGGCGTCGCCGGAGCCGAAGCCGGGGGCGTTGTCGGGGGCGCGGCCACAGCAGGAGGTGGACCGTTTTCATTCGCCTTATCCGCTGCGCTCAGGTTCCTCGGTGTATTTTTGCCATGCACCGGATCGTAGTCGTACTTCGCCATCCAGGCCTTATACTTCTCCGGCGAAATTGGCCCCAACTGTCCGTTATGTCTGGTGTAAGCGTAGTCCTTGACCGCCGTATTGAAGTTGCAGGTGAAGTAGTTGTTTGCCTTTCCAAAGACCGGGAGCAGCACCGTCAACACCTGGCCAGGCTTCTTCCAGCGCGCCGGATAGGTCTCGTAGGCAAACGATGTCTTGAACTTCTCGCCGCATGCGTAATTGAAGTCCACGCCGATCACGCCGTCCCCCTCGAATAAGTCTCCCCGGCCATCGCCCTTCGACTCTTGCACATTCCGCATGTAGTAGAAGGTCGTCGCGTCTTTGCTGAAGATGCGGATGCGAAGCGTGTAGTCGGCCATGTTCTTGCTCTCGCCATTCAGCATGGAAGCGCTCAGCAACAGACATACAGCGAACGAATGCACAAGGAACTTCGTCATGAATTTCATATGGCACACATTCTATCCAACAAGAGCATTGGCAACCAACTACTTTCTCGCGATCGTTTTCTATGGAGTTGTGGGCGGTGCTGTGTCTGCGGGCTTGTCTGGCAGCGGGGTTGGGGTGGATACGGGAACCGGCAGCAGCACGCGCTTCTGGCTTCCCGGCGCGGCCTCACCCGGCTTGAGGATCGTCGGCGGCTTGGCCGTGCCATCCTCGCCGTTGCCCGGTTTGCCGTCGCCCATGGCGATCTCGTGAGTGTCCTCTGGATCGAGATAGCCGCGCAGCTCGTTCTGGTCGTGAATCACGATTGGCTTACCCAGCGCGGCGATGCGCAACTCGGTCACGCGGTCGCCCTCGAAGCGGACGAAGCGCACGGTCTGCGGCATCTGTCCGTAGATCCACTCCTCGTAGCGCCGAGTGGTCGAGCCGGGGACCAACTCGCGCACCTTCGACTGCGGCGCGCCCATCGCGGCCAGCACCATCTTGCGGTCCATCCCCACCAGCACGTCGTGATGCGCAACCGCGTCCTTGAGGAACGGCGGCAGGCTGTCCGCGTAGGCCTCGGCAGAGGTCTTCACGCCGAAATCAATAATGGGGTCCAGCAGCGCCTTCACCTCCGGCGCGCTCACCTCCGGCAGCCCACCCTCGAAGAGCAGCGTCACGCGACAGCCGGTCACCTGCGCTCCGTCGTCGGGAACGATGGGAATGTCGTTGAGTTCGATGTGACGCAGAAAGCGGTGCTTCAGGTATGGCCCGCCGTTCAGGTCGAAGACGATGCGGTCGTCCTTCACCGTCACCGCAGTGAGCACGATGCGGTCGCCCGGCGCGGCCGACTGGCCCTTCTTGTAGAGCATCTCCTTATATGCGTCGCCGCTTGGCCGCAGGTTGCCGTTGGCCACCAGGATGAGGTCCTCGCCCAGCGGCAGCGCGCGATGCGCGAAGCCCTGCTCGGCCTCCAGATTGCGCACCAGCTCGCCCCGTCCGCGTTCCGTGATGGGGGCCGGAGGCAGTTCGATCCGCGTGGGATGAAACTCGGTGGAGACGTCCGCCATGGCTGTCTTTTCGCCCACCACGAAGACCTGCGCGCGCGCCACGCCGCTCAGTCCGCAGGCCAGCCCTCCGGCCAGCAGACATGCCGGAAGTCGTGCGGCGAGCGGACTCCATCGATGGGAACGAAAGGCCATCGCAGGCACCTCATGGTGAGGAAATCTTGCGCCTTCCTTTGCCTTTTTTCAAGCGAAGGTTAAATGCGGTAGAGGGTCAGTTCAGATTGTCTTGAAGGGATGCGGCTCAGTTTGGATTGCCTTGAAGGGGTGCGGATCAGTTTGGATTGTCTTGAAGGGGTGCGGCTTCAGCCGCACCGGTACAACCAATAAATCATGGGGACTTTAGTCCCCGAGGGAAATCCCTTTCGACAAACTGCCCTCTACCTTGGTCACACGTAAAAGGCCCGCATCTACTCGGACGGAGTGCCTGCGCCGGGACTCTGTGGCGTGCTGGGGAGAATCTGCACCAGCGATGCGGGCTGCGCCGATTCGCCTGCCTGCTCCATCGCAACGTGCGCGGCGGGCGGCGCAATCGATACGTCGTAACCGCCGGGGATCAGCGGCGGATGGGTGTACTCCCAGGCGTAGTCGCTCGTCGCGCGCACCAGGATCGGAATCGCAGCCAGCAGAAGCAAAATTGAGAACGCCGCAGCGGCTGGCCCGTACTCGCTGCCGGTGAGCCAGGCGGGGCCGGCGGCGCGCGTGTCCACGATGGAGCTGAAGCTGTTGTCGCCGCCCAGCGGCAGCCCGAAGAGCACTGCGACCGATGCGGCCCACGCGAAGCTCAGTCCCCACAGCAGCCACACCCCGTGCGTGCGCAGCCAGCAGAGCGAGAGCAGCACGACAGTCAGCATTGCAACCAGAACGCGCGTTCCATCGGGAGTGCCGTAGGCGGTGGGAATGAATGCGGCGCGGACCGCCATCAGAAGGACGAGAATCATCGTCGCGCGCACCGGGCCGGTCGCCTCGATCAGCCGCTGGAAGCCATAGCCGTAGATTGCCAGCGCGTGGGCCAGCGTTGCGAGGGCGAGCGTCAGCAGGCCGACGCCAAGCAGCATGAAGGCGCGCGGCGCGGTCCATAGCTGCACGTTGAGCGCGCGCGCCAGCGCCATCGGCAGAACAACAGCAACGGCGAGTCCCCAGCCAATGGCAGTTCCAATGGCCCATTCAGTGCGCCAGGTTGCGCGTCGCGGCAGGCCAAGCGTCAGCCGCAGCGGCGCGCGGCGGCCTTCGATGGCGCGCAGCAGCGCAAGTCCGCAGACCAGAAAAAACAGCAGAAGGATCGCCTGTACGAGCGGCAGCGCGCTGCCCAGGTCGAAGCGAAATTCAATAATGCTGGCTGCGTCTGTAGCAAGGGCCTGCGCGCAGAAGTACCAAAAGATCGCGGCCAGAAAGAGAACAAACTGCAATGAGCGCGAGACCGGCAGTGGGCGCGCTGGGCCGGTCGGCGGGAATGGCACGGCGCTGGCGGTTGCGGTTGGCATGGTTTCTTGCAGCTTATTGCTGTATCCCTAAACAGTTTTGCTTAAGGGCACGCCTTAAGCCGTGCCGTAAGAGCTTCTTTTGAATTGGGGCTTTAGCCCCTGAGGTACGTTTCCCATCCGCGCTCACTCGGCGGTGGTATAGAACTGCGCGATGTTGCGGAACTTCTGGTAGCGCTCTTCCAGCATCTGCTCCAGCGGTTTGGCGTCGAGCTCGGCCAGATGAAAGCGCAGCCGCTCGTCCACCAGCGCCATGGCCAGCGCGGGATCGTTGTGCGTGCCACCTTCGGGTTCGCCCAGCACGTCGTCGACGCAGCCCAGCGACTTCACGCTGTACGCCGTATACTTCAGCGCGTCGGCGGCCTGCTGTTTCTTCGTCGCGTCCTTCCACATGATCGACGCGCATCCCTCGGGCGAGATCACCGAGTAGATGGCGTTCTCCAGCATCAGCACGCGGTCGGCCACGGCCAGAGCCAGCGCGCCTCCCGACCCGCCCTCGCCGGTAATCGTTGCAATCGTCGGAACCCGCAGCCGCGACATCTCAAGCAGGTTGCGCGCGATTGCCTCGCCCTGCCCGCGCTCCTCCGCGCCGATGCCGGGGTTGGCGCCCGCCACGTCCAGAAAGGTGAAGATGGCGTGGCCAAACTTCTCCGCAATCTTCATCGCGCGCAGCGCCTTGCGATAGCCTTCGGGGTCGGGCGAGCCGAACTTGCGCGCCACGCGCTCCTTGATCGAGCGCCCCTTCAGGTTGGCCACCACCATCACCGGCCGTCCGTGAAAGCGCGCCATGCCGCAGGCCATCGCACTGTCGTCGCCGAAGGCGCGGTCGCCGTGGATCTCGCTGAAGTCGGTGAACAGTGCCGCGATGAAGTCCATCGGATAGGGACGCTCCGGATGCCGCGCCAGCTCCGTCCTGCGCCATGCCTCCGGCACAGCCGTTGCTGCCGCCTGCACCTGCGCGAGCTTGCCTGGTTCCTGTTCTGCCATTCAATCCATTGTATCGGAGTGCGCCTCGCAAGTCGCAGCTTGCAGTTGTTTTGAAAGGGACGGGGTTCAGCCTCTCTCGCGTCGTCATTCTGGCGTAGCCAGAATCTCAGTATTGGCACTTGCCTTTGTATTTGCCATTGTCCTCCCACAGCCATAAACTTCCCGCATGGAAAAAGGAGGCTACGCCTACATCCTGTCCAGCAAAGGCAAGCGCCTCTACACTGGAGTCACAGCCCAACTGCAAATTCGCGTCACCCAGCACAAAGCCAAAAAGAACCCCGCCTCCTTCGCCTCGCGCTACAACATCAATCAGCTCGTCTATTACGAGGCGTTTGCCACCATCGGCGAAGCCATCGCCCGCGAATCCAACATCAAGAACATGCACCGGCTCGAAAAGATTCAACTCATCGTCGCTCTAAATCCAACCTGGCGAGATTTAAGTGAAGACTGGGGCAAATCCATCGCGCCCTTCGACGAATCCAAACTCAAGCCCCCCACCACCTTCTAGCCACCTACCAGCCCACCCGCCCGTGAGCCAACCCGCCTCCTTCCACGCGTCGTCATTCTGGCGAAGCCAGAATCTCCGTATTTGCCTTTGCCGGGTGCCCCACATCTCGGGGTCCCCGGCGGGCGCAGTAGCGGTGGGAAGAACCTGCCGCCAAGAAGCGAGACGTGTGGCACCCGATTTTGTGAAGACATTCAGACCTGGGCCATCCGCCCGTCATCCGCTCCCCCGCCTGGATGGCGGACTTCTGATATTATCTACCCATGCTCACGCCATTGTTGCTACTCGCGTTCGCAGGACAAGTACCGGCTAATCGCTATAGTAGTTCGTATATCTTTCATGCTTGCCAAGCGGAAATCAGATTTGTGGACAACCCCAATGCTGCGTCCAACGATGACGTACGCTTGTCCGCCACATGCGCTGACTGGCTAATGGGCTTCACAGAAGCAGGCGCGCTCGCAAAGTTCTTTTGCCCTGGTATCGTGGTACCCGCAACTCTCGCCAGAGTCTATGTTGCGTACATGGAGAAAAATCCCACGTTGTTGGATTCACCGAGAGGAACGGGAGCGCTGCTGGCAATGGTAGAAGCTTACCCGTGTCCAACGAAACCTGCGTGAAGGCGTATATCAAAACTGAGGACTATGCTTGACATATGAATAATCAGGCAACGATTGACCGACTGAAGCGAAAAATCCGCGACTTGGAAGGTGAGCGTGACCGCACCCTAGACCCTCATAATCGCGCTTATTTCGAGTCTGAGATAGCAGTGCGTTCCATTGTTCTCAAGGCTGAGGAAGAGAGAAAAGCCGCCTCCTAGTTAAGCCCGACGATGCTGCCGGGTGCCCCATGTCTCGACTCTGAGATGTGGGTTCAGCCCCAACCCGCCGCCGCATTTTCTTTCCCCAAAAACCTCAGCAAAATCGCATGTCAAGCCCCTCCGCCCTCCAAAATCCCCATAACCAACACCCCATCAACCACTTCCCTCCGAAAAATAGTTGGCATAGTAGTTTCCCTCCAACACGTATAATTAAAGTAGTAGAGATGAGAGAGAAGTCCGGCGCATGCGTCGGGCTTTTTTGTTGCCTCTGCGCCGGGAACGTCATCGTTCTTTCTCCCGATGGAGTACGAAGACGTGCAACTTGCGCCGTTTTTTTATCCAGAAAGACGGCCTTCGAGGAGCTTTTTCGGGGGCAGGACCCCAAAAAATCGCTCTAAGTCATTTGTAAAGTAATATTTAGCCGTAACTCATTTAGAATGTTATATGGAGCGGCATAGACCCACTGCAATCCACAGATTCAAAAATAGTTCCGTGAGAATATACCCCCTCCCCCCCCGGGGGGGGGAGGGGGGAGGTACTAACTGATTAACAATTCATGCGATTGACTTGGCAATACAGAGTTGCCGATGCGTAGCAGGCGTGGCTCCTATACACTGGCTTGGATTTTCTGGAGGCTGGCTTGGCAATCGGGATGCGTGGTGTTGTGCGGAGTTTGCTGGTTCTGGCGTTGGTGATTGGGCTGGCGGGAGTGGATCGGGCGAGGGCTCAATCCCCTGCTCCGCAGCCAACGATGTCCGGCGCAACACAGGCCGCAGCCGTCCCGCTCTTCCGCGACCCAATCCATGATGGCGCGGCCGATCCCGTCGTCGTATGGAACCGCGCGCGCAAGACGTGGTGGATGCTCTACACCAATCGCCGCGCCGACCTCGCCGGTGGCGGCGGCGGCGCCTGGGTGCATGGCACGCGCATCGGCATCGCCGAATCCACCGATGGCGGCGCGCACTGGCAGTACGTCAGCGAGGCCGACATTCCAGTCTCCGCCCCCGACTACACCCTCTGGGCGCCCGAGATCATCGACACCGGCGGCACGTATCACATGTTCCTCACCGTCGTTCCCGGCACCTTCACCGACTGGAACCATCCGCGCCACATCCTTCACCTCACCAGCAAGGACCTGCTGCACTGGAAGCCGCTCGCCAACGCCAATCTAGAGTCGGATCGCACCATCGATGCATGTATCTTCCGCCTGCCCAATGGCGACTGGCGGCTCTGGTACAAGAACGAGGCCGACAGCTCCAAGGTCTACTTCAGCGATTCGCCCGACCTGGTCCACTGGATCCCCAAGGGCATCGCAACCACGAACCACGGCGAAGGCCCGGTCGTCTTCCAGTGGCGCGGCTCCTACTGGCTCATCAACGATCCCCACGCCGGCCTCGCCGTCTTCCGCTCGGATTCCGACGCCCTCACCACCTGGCAGCAGCAGCCGCAGAACCTCTTGCGCGAACCCGGCACCCAGCTCACAGACCGCGCCATGGGCAATCATGCCGACGTGGTGGTCGATGGCAGCGGGCGCGCATGGCTCTTCTACTTCACCCAGCAGGGCGGCGCCGACGCGCAGGGTCACGACTTCGGCTGGGCGCGCCGCTCGTTCCTGCACGTCACCGAACTGCACGAAGCCAACGGCATCTTGACCGTAGACCGCAACGCCCCCGCGACCATCCACATGCTCCCGCCGCCCGCCAACAAGAAGAGCGACGTTGCCAAGCCGTGGACCATGGCAGCTTCGAACAGCACGCCAGTTCCAGTCCGCGTTTCGTCGGGCATCATGGCCGGTCTTGCCATTTCTCAGCCCCCGCCAATTTATCCGCCAATCACGAAGGATGACCACGTTTCAGGCACGATCATCCTGCACGCTCTTATCTCGAAACAGGGAGACATCGAAGATCTCTCCGTGATTTCATGTGCACCCAAGATCATCCCGGCAACATTGGACGCGGTGAGGAAGTGGAAGTACAAGCCTTACTTGCTAAACGGTTTGCCAGTGGAGGTAGAGACGACTATCACCCTCAACGTGCTCTTTGGAGGCGGCTAGTCGATGACTCGAACCCCGCCCCGCCCCACCAGCTCTTCCACGCGATCGATGAACAAGCGGTCGGCGCTGACGCTCACATTGCGCGGCTCCAGCACGGCGCAGAACTCGCCCGCCTCTTCCAGGTCGAGCAGCAGCTTGCCCGGCCCCGGCGCAGCCACAAAAATGGCCTGTAGCTTTTCCAGCAGTGCAGCGTCGCCCTGGCGCAGCGGAACTTTAATGCGCAGCGACCCCGGCAGCTTGAGGACGATGTCCTCCAGCGCCTGAACATTGCTGACAGCCAGCTTCGGCGCGGAGTCTTCTTCGCCCCGCAGCACGCCGCGCACCAGCACCGGCACGTCGATCTTCAGCCGCTCGGCGAGCTTCTGGTATGCGCTCGAAAACGCGATCAGCTCGATCTTGCCTACACTGTCTTCCAGAGTGGCCTGAGCATACATCTCGCCCGAGCGCTTTGACTTCGCAACCTTCAACCCGGTAATCACTCCGGCGATTTGTATCTCGTTCTGCGGCTCGTTCTGGCCGCGCCGGAACGTCTGCGGCTCGGGTTTCATCTCGATGGCCGCAGCCGTGTCGATCGCGTTCAGGTTGCGAAGCTTTTCGCGGTACCTGTCCAGCGGATGGCCGGAGACGAAGAATCCAAGCACCTCTTTTTCATTCTGCAGCCGCGTATGCTCGTCCCAGTCCGGAGCGGGAGGCAGCGCCTCGGCCTCGCGCTTTGCGGCAGGCGCGTCGCCGGCGTCGAAGATGCCACCAAAGAGTCCGCTCTGTCCCGCCGCCTCGTCCTTCTGCGACTTCTGCGCGCGCTCGATCGCCTTGTCCAGCGCCGCCGAAACCTGCCCGCGCGACCCGAACGAGTCCATCGCGCCGGCCTTGATCAACGACTCCAGCACGCGCTTGTTCAGCAGCCGCAAATCGACCTTGTCGCAGAACTCCCACAGGCTGCCGAAGCCCTGCTTCCCTTCTCCGCGCAACGCCTCGCGTGCGGCGCGGATGGAAACAATCGCATTGTGCCCGACGTTCTTGATCGCCGCCAGCCCGAATCCGATGGCCTCACCCGCATCCGTGCGCACCGGCGTAAAGTTCGCGTCCGACACCTGCACGCTGGGCGGCACCACCGGGATGTTCATCTCGCGGCACTCGGAGATGTACTTCACCACATTCTCCGGCTTCGATGTCTCGCTGGTAAGCAGCGCGGCCATGAACTCCACCGGGTAGTGCGTCTTCAGCCACGCCGTGTGATACGCCAGCAGCGCATACGCCGCCGCGTGCGACTTGTTGAACCCGTAACCGGCGAACTGGGCCATCAGGTCGAAGATGGTCCCCGCAACGTCCTTGGGATGGTTGTTGGCCGCGGCCCCGTACATGAACCGCTTGCGCTGCTTCTGCATCTCCTTCTCGTCCTTCTTGCCCATCGCGCGGCGCAGCAGGTCGGCCTCGCCCAGCGAGTAGCCCGCAACCACGTTCGAGATCTGCATCACCTGTTCCTGATAGACGATGACGCCCAGCGTCTCCTTCAGCAGTGGTTCCAGCTCGGGCAGCAGGTACTCCACCGGGCGCCGTCCCCACTTGCGCTCGATGAAGTCGTCGATCATGCCGCCCTGGATCGGCCCCGGCCGGTACAGCGCGTTCAAGGCGGTCAGGTCTTCGACGCTGGTGGGCTTGTAGCGGCGCAGCACGTCGCGCATCCCGCTCGACTCAAACTGGAAAACGCCCGAGGTCAGCGCGCGATGGAAGACCTGCTCATACGTCGTCGCATCGTCCAGAGCGATCGTGGCCAGGTCGAGCGAGATGCTCTTGGTTGCTTTGATCAGCTTGAGCGCGTCGTTGATGACCGTAAGCGTGGTCAGGCCCAGGAAGTCCATCTTCAGCAGGCCCATCTTCTCGATCGACTTCATGTCGTACGCCGTGACGATGGCCTCGTCCTTGGTGCGCGTCACCGGCACAAGCTCGGTCAGCGGCTTGGGCGCAATCACCACGCCCGCCGCATGGACCCCCGCGCCGCGCACCAGCCCTTCCAGCCGCATGGCGGTGTCGATCAGCTCGCGGATCTTCGGCTCTTCATACGCGGTGGCCAGCGGCGGCGAGCCTTTCAGCGCCTGCTCGATCGTGATCCCAATCGTCGTTGGAATCAGCTTGGCAATGCGGTCCACCTCGCCGTACGGCATGTCCAGCGCGCGCCCAACGTCCTTGATGGCCGCCTTCGCCGCCATGGTGTTGAAGGTGATGATCTGCGCCACCTGGTCCTCGCCGTACTTCTGCTTCACGTACTCGATCACCTCGACGCGCCGGTTCATGCAGAAGTCGATGTCGATGTCCGGCATGTTGACGCGCTCCGGGTTCAGGAAGCGCTCGAACAGCAGCTCGTGCTGTAGCGGGTCCACGTCGGTGATCTCCATGCAGTACGCCACCAGCGAGCCGGCGGCCGAGCCCCGCCCCGGGCCGACGGGAATCGACTGCTCGCGCGCATAGCGAATAAAGTCCCATACAATAAGGAAATAGCCCGGATACTTCATCTGCTGGATGCAGGCAATCTCACGGTCCATCCGCGCGTGATAGTCGGGAATCGTCTTCTTCAGCAGGCCGCTCGCCCGCAGGTGCTCAATCGACGTGGCCAGCCGCTTCTCCAGCCCCTTGCGGCACACCTTCTCGAAGTAGCTGTCCAGCGTCTCGCCTTCGGGCACGGGAAACGCCGGAAAGGGATTGTCGATCTTGTTCAGCGTCAGGTTGCAGCGCTCGGGAAACTGCATCGTTCCGCTCACCACATGCGGCGCATGCGCAAACAGCCGCGCCATCTCGTCCGCGCTTTTGATGTAGAACTCGTTGGTGTCGAACTTGAACCGCTTAGGATCGTTCATCGATCCCGCCGTCTGCACGCACAGCAGCACCTCGTGCGCGCGGCTGTCGTCCGCGCCGATGTAATGCGAGTCGTTGGTGGCGATCAGCGGGATGTCGAGATCTTTTTCCAGCCGGAACAACGCGTCGCAGACCTGCTTGTCCGGCCCCAGCTGGTGGTCCTGGATCTCCAGGAAAAAATTTCCCCGTCCAAAGATGTCCTGATACTGGCCGGCGGTCGCCTTGGCCAGCTCGGTGTGGCCCTCCATGATGTGCTGCGCGACCTCGCCTGCCAGGCACGCGGAGAAACCGATCAGCCCAGCCGAGTGCTTCGCCAGATAGTCCTTGCTGATGCGCGGCTTGCGATAGAAACCGTGCAGCGCGGCCTCGCTGGTCAGCCGCACCAGGTTGCGATAGCCCTCTTCGTTCTCCGCCAGCACGATCAGGTGGTTGTACTTCAGGTCGGGATCGGGCTTGGCCCGGTGGTCCTCTTCCTTGCAGATGTACAGCTCGCAGCCCAGGATGGGCTTGATCCCCTTCTCCTTCGCCGCGTTGAAAAAATGCACCGCCCCAAAGATATTTCCGTGGTCGGTCATCGCCACCGACGTCTGCCCCAGCGCGTGCACATGCTTCACCAGCTTCTCCACGTCGCATGCGCCGTCCAGCAAGGAATAGTCCGAATGCAGATGAAGATGGGTAAACTCAGCAGCCATCAGTTGATTCTAGGCGTTCGAGGCATGAGGAAAACTGGATGTCTCTTATTCAGGACTGCTTCACTCGTATGCCAAGAAAGATAGCAAGAGAAGAGGTGATCTCCGCCATCTGCGTAGAGGAGAGATGACCGATCTTATCGCCCATACGATCTCTTGGGATCGTGAATATTTTGTCGATCATTACGTCAGTCGGTAGATTCAATCCGTTCGATTCACTCGGTTGAATGGTGTGTCGAATCAACGGGGAGTCAGATTTCAAATGGCTCGACATCAACAGGACAGTCAACGAGCCGTTTTTGTCGAAAGTATCCGACTGAATCACAACGCTCGGCCTCGGTTTGCAGTAGCTGCCCGGAGCGCTCACGATAACCAGATCGCCCCGTTTCAATCCCACTGGGTGTCCGCCAGAACCGCCTCCATAAAGTCGAATATTTCCTTGTCATGCGCCGGATCGTTCGCGGCGAGGCATTGCCTGCGTGCCTCTTCGGCGAAGCCGGGCTTGCGTGTGTCTGGAACCCAGATTTGAATAGGCCGCAGGCCGCGCGCGCGCAGAGATTCGCGGTGCTTGCGCACGCGCTCCCTCGCCGCAATCTTCTTCTTCTCCGCGTCGTGCGTTATACCTGTCTGTAACTGCTCGGGCGTCATGTGTTAATTGTTACATGTAACACTCCGGAACGCAACTAACTTGTAAGCTGAGTTGCCAGTTCGACGTAGAGGTCCACGCACTCCAGCAGTTCCTTCTTGCTGATCCGCTCCTGCGGCGTGTGCGCGACGTGGATCGATCCCGGCCCCAGCAGGAACGGCTCGCCCCACGCCGTCAGCATGGGAATGTCGGTGGCGAACTTTGCCACCATCGTTGGCAGCTCGCCCACGCGCCTCATGCGCACGCACGCCAGGTCGAGCGAGGTGCTGACCTCGGCGCGGCCCGCAACCACGCGCCGGATCGCGTCCTTCACCTCCTGCGACGGCCCGACGGTACGCACCAGCAGGTGCGCCTCTGCCTTGTCCGCGACGACATTAGGCGCATAGCCGCCGGAGATCAGTCCAATGTTCACCGTCGTCGCGCCCGCCTCGCCGAACTCCGGCTCGATCGGCAGCGGCATCGCCAGCACATCG